>ERZ780139.444-NODE-444-length-42865-cov-3.815510_pt1 | contig 42865 bp, 36 predicted proteins | sample MGYA00511476_ERZ780139 | MGnify/ENA primary metagenome ERZ780139 (study PRJEB29588, sample SAMEA2158190) | human gut metagenome | biome: human gut; feature: human-associated habitat; material: faeces | place: Denmark | collected 2008/2010 ... | reverse complement strand
TCTGCGACCGACTGTGGAATCTGCCGCCCACTTTCGCTGCAGGCTTTTTTTACTTCCTCTGTCATATTTTCCGGTGCTAAGAATCTGTCATCGTTTGCATCCACAACTGATTTTATGTCCTCTTTTGCTGCCATCTCACATATTTCAGCAAAACTCATATCCTGTGCGATTTCTTTCTTTACCGACTGTATCATCCACAGTCCCATAATGTTTTTCAGGTAACGGAATCTGTAATCATAACCGCCTTCATTTGTCAGATTGCATTTCATGCTGTCCGCTGTACAGTCTGCTGCTTTAAGTTCTGTTCCCATAAGCGACCATGTTCCGGAGCTGATATACAAAGCATCATCCTCCTGTGTTGGAATAGCCATAACAGCAGATGCAGTATCATGAGTCGGTGGAAGAATGACCTTACAGTTGAATCCAACCTTTTCCTGAATGGCATTTGTTAATTCTCCCAGCTCATATCCTGGATTTTTTATTTCTAAAAATAATTCCTGTGGATATCCGAGCCTATCTATGAGCTGATAATCCCAGTCCTTTGTCTTTGCCTTTACAAGCTGGGTAGTGGTTGCATTTGTATATTCCTGAGCCTTCCTTCCTGTTAAAAGGAAATGGAAATAATCAGGTATCATAAGCATTGTCTTTGCCTTTGCAAATATGTCCTGATTTTGTTTTTTCACAGCCATCAGCTGATAAATCGTATTAAAGCTCTGCTTCTGAATACCGGTTCTTGTGTAAAGCTCTGTCTCAGATATAAACTGATACACTGCCTTGTCGATGTCCTTTGTTCTGTCATCCCTGTAGGCCACCGCATCCCCAAGCATTTTGTCGTTTTCATCCAACAGGACAAAGTCCACAGCCCATGTGTCAATTCCCATGCTGTAAGGAATTTTTCCAATTTCCAGACACTTTTTCATGCCTGTAATTATTTCCTCAAAAAGCCTGTCCACATCCCACACCTTATGACCATTTTTTTCTGTCATGCCGTTTGGAAAGCGGTAGATTTCCTCCAGCACCAGCTTTCCGTTTTCCAGGTGTGAAAGCATGTGTCTGCCGCTTGAAGCGCCAATGTCAACAGCCAGATAATATCTCGTATCCATATGTGAGTTCCTTTCTTTTTCGTTCTCAGTGGTTACTAATAGTTCCTTTTGTTCTATACTCAATATAGCAAAAATAAGGACAGCTTTTTAGAACCTGATTAGCTCAAAAAACTGTCCTTATTTTCCATTTATCGTTTTTTATCTTTTATGTATTCTTTTCTGTATTTGTGCGGTGTCATTCCGTAGCGTTTCTTAAATTGCCTGAAAAAATAGCTTTGATTCTCATACCCGACATCCAGTGCTATTTCTTCAATCGAAAGCTTTGTATCGTGCAGCAGATGAACCGCCATCTGAAATCTTTTTCCCTGCAAAAGCTCCTTAAAGGTGTATCCTGTTTTTTGCTTTATAAGTTTGCTTAAGGTGGTCATAGACTGATGTGTATCCTCCGCGATTCTCATCAGACTGGCATTTTTACAATCGCTGTTAATATATCCGAGCACCGCCTGGACTATCGTTTCCTTATAGTCCATAGAAGAATTATGGCTTAGGTTTTCCAGATGATTCAGCAGATACAAAAATACAATTCCCATGGAATACTGGTTTATTATATCTTCGTTATCATATCCGTGCAGCATGGATTCCACCATGTTTTCCATAAGGTTTTCAACCTGCTCATTTTCCTGCAGTCGAAACAAAAGGTAATGCGAAACCGGATCCTTTTGTCTGAATACACTTGTCACAAACCGGGCAAGGACATTTTCCTCGCCAAGCATAGATAAAGGTACCTCAAAGAATTCAGGCAGTGCGATAAAATTTATACCTATGTCCTGATAATCGGCTCTTTTTATCGAATGCACTACCTGCTGGTTCAGCATCAGAACATCACCCTTGTGAAGCACTAATTCCTTTCCCTCTATGCAGTGCGTAATACTGCCCTGTGCCACATACATAATCTCTACATAATTGTGTCTGTGTTCAGGAAAATCGACAAAACGGCTATGCGGGCGTACCGTAATAAGCTGTCCTCTTTTAAGCAGCAGCTCCCTGTCTATTTCCCCTATATGTTCCTTTGCATACAATTGTTTTTCAATGTCACCCTGACCATCAAGGTATTTCTGTTCTTCTTCGGATACCTTCATCAGTTCATCTAACAGCTTCTGCTTCATGTAACATTCCTTCTATTCCCTATCTGGCACTATTTCTGATTTAACGCATTCACTACAGCCTCATACATCGGTTTCGCCTGCGGTGCAGCCCCCAGAAGTTCTGCGAGTTCATTCCTGATTCATCAAAGGATCCGTCCGGTTTGATGGTGTTCCGACGAAGCCTGTAGCTAAACCGTCCTTTTCTCTTGCAAGATTAAAATACAGTGAAATAATAGCACCTGTCTGTGTCTCGCTTACGATACGTCCTGTCTCAGTATAATATTCTCTCCGGTTTTCATCTCAATTATCTCGTGAATTATCCTATTGTGCAAGTAAACAATTCAACTGTCCGATCAGCTGTTCCACCTGTTCTCCCGGCATCTGCCCCATCAGGGATTTCAGCGGCATTTCCCGGATAACTTGCTCTCCCAGCTTCTTGTATTCATCACTCATCCCTTCTGCTGATGCGGCCGCTGCTGCCAAAGGCGCCAGCAGTTCCGTAATAACGGGAGCAGTTTTCGTATGATCCAATAATTCTCCGAACGTTGTTGTGAAATCTACGCGAAGGGGCAGTTTTTTCTTTGTTTTAAACACAATATCCGCATGTAATCGGATGTCATCAGAAGCATGGCCGATCAGGATCCGATATGTTCCGGATGGCGCATACCAGTCCCCGAGACGTTCTTCATAATAGGAAAGATCCCTCGCCGAAATTTCCATCGATACCGTTTTCTCCTCTCCCGGCAGGAGATGAACTTTGGCAAATCCTTTCAATTCCTTGACCGGTCTTTCCGGTGTGCCGCACAGGTCAGCTACGTACAGCTGTACGACTTCTTTTCCTTCTGTCTGTCCTGTATTTTTCACCTTGAGAGAGACTGTCAGGATATCCTCGTCCGTCATTTGAGCCGATGACAAAGTCAAATCCCCATAAGCAAATTCCGTGTAAGATAGCCCATGGCCGAATGCATACCGTACCGGAACCTTCTTTGTATCATAATAGCGGTATCCGACAAAGATATCCTCGCCATATAACACCCGCTTTCCATTTCCCGGAAAATGAAGGTAGCTCGGATTATCTTCCAGCCGGTACGGGAATGTCTCCGCCAGCCTGCCGGATGGATTCGCTTCCCCGAATAACAGCTGGTCGCAGGCTTCGCCAACGCCCTGACCTCCCAGATACATTTCAAGTATCGCGCTTACCCGGTCTGCCCATGGCAGTTCTACCGGGCTTCCATTGTGGAGTACAACTACAACATTAGGCTGTACTTTCAACACTTCTTCGATCAGACGGTCCTGGCATTGGGGCAGCTTCATGGATGTTCTGTCATACCCTTCCGACTCAAATATCTCAGGCAGCCCGGCAAAGATTACCGCGACGTCTGCTTCCGCAGCAGTCCGAAGCGCTTTTTCCAGCTCTTGTTCCGTCATCGCGTCATTTTCCATAGAAAATCCTTTTGCATAAGTCACGCTGCGCCCTTTTTCTCCGGCAGCATCCAATGCCGAAACAACCCTGAACGGATTGATATGGCTGGAGCCGCCGCCCTGATACCGCGGCTTTTCGGCAAATTCCCCTATATAGGCAACCTTTCTGTCTGTATTCAGCGGAAGTATACCGTTATTTTCCAGCAGGACCGCACATTCCGTCTCAATATCAGCTGCTTTTTTATGATCTGTTTCCTTATCAGATATATCTTCCGGACGATGCTGCTCTTCACCGGCAAACACAACATTCAATACCCGCTCCACCGCTTCATCCAGCACAGCTTCGTCCAGTCTTCCCTCCTGTACTGCTTTCACAATCTGTCTGTCATTGTATCCTCCGGAATAAGGCATCTCCAGATCCAGTCCGGCCTGCAGTCCTTTCACACGGTTATTTACAGCGCCCCAGTCACTGACGACGCAGCCTTTGTATCCCCATTCTTTTCTCAGGATATCTGTCAGAAGATATCTGTTTTCCGAAGCATATTCTCCATTTATTTTGTTGTAGCTGCACATGACGGTTCTTGGGGCTGATTCTTTTACTGCTTCCTCAAACGCAGGCAGGTAGATTTCCCTGAGCGCACGTTCTGACACCTCGGAAGATATCGTCATACGGAGTGTTTCCTGGTTATTCAGTGCGAAGTGCTTAATGCTTGTCCCCACGCCCTGACTCTGTACTCCGCGGATATATGCCGATGCCATCCTACCTGCCAGATATGGATCCTCCGACAGATACTCAAAGTTCCGCCCGCATAACGGGCTCCTTTTAATATTCACCGCCGGGCCAAGCAGCATGCTTACATTCTCGGCCTGACACTCCGCTCCCAGCGTCTCTCCCATCCGTTCCATCAGGTCAACATCGAAGCTGGAGGCTGTTGCACAGGCTGCCGGGAAACAAACGGCTTTCACACTTTCATTCAATCCCAGATGATCCGTTTCCCCTTCCTGCTTTCTCAGTCCGTGAGGGCCGTCCACCATCATAACTGACGGAATGTTCAGTCGTTTGATTTCTTTCGTATGCCAGTTATCAGCGCCCGAGCAGAGACTTGCCTTCTCTTCCAGCGTCATTTTTGAAATCAGTTCCTTTATTCTGTCCATCACAAACGTCCTCCACTCTTTTCTTAATACTGATTGATCATCTGTGCCTCTGCCTCTTCACGGCTGATCTCACCATTATTGCATTTTGCCATCAGCTGGACATCATGGTCATTAAGCTTGTAAAGGCGAAGCATAAGCAGAGTGCAAATACCCCCGATAATGCTGCCAAGACAGCTGAATGTCCATAATTTATCGGCAAATCCTGCCGCCTGAACAACGCCTTCTCCCTCTCGGAAGCCGATTAAAGTTAACGCAAACACACTGACTCCTGTTGCGATCGCTCCATTTAATTTTGTAAAAAATGTCTGCGCTGCAAACGTTACACCACGCATTTTTAATCCTGTCTTGTACTGTCCATACTCGTAGCAGTCCGGCGTAAACTGATACTGCAGTATAACTGCTATTCCCAGCGGAATTCCTCCTAAGGCATTTAAAGTCACATACACCGTCATATTCTCATACCCGGCCATGAATCTTACAATTCCCAGAAGTAAAGCGAAAACATATGAAATATAGAAGACTTTAAATTTGTCATATTTCTTGCATAATTCTACTGCCATAACCGCACCGATTAAGGTCGGAATAATCACCGTCATCGAAACATATGAGGCAGCTTCTTCACCGCCAAGGCAGTACCGGGCAACATATAAGCCCCAATTTGCACCAACATTAAGCAGGCTGCTGATGAGCGGAGCCGCAAAGAAAATCAATAAATATTTGTTCTTTCGCAGACATTCTGCCATATCGCGCAACGTATAACTATCTTCTGCCCCTTCGTCCAGTGCTCTTTCTTTTTCAATTACTCTCTCCTTTGCGAACAGACAGATTGGAATCATCATAACAACTGACAAAAGAGATAACACAATTACTGTTGTCGCCCAGCCGCCTAACCGCTGCCGTACCAACGGCAGGACAATTCCTGTAACAATACCTGAAAAAATAACAAACATCCTTCCTATACTGTTTAGTGAAATACGTTCCTTCTGGTCCGTTGTCATCGTGGTGACAATACCAAAAATCGGCACATCACAAAGGGTATAGGCTGTATCCCATAACATATAAGCAAGTGTTGCCCATATGATTTTAGCCATCATGGGAATCCCGGTAGGTATTGTAAAAAGAAGAATGGTCGCCACCGGAATCGCTATGACAGATATTTGAAGCCACGGCAGGAATTTCCCTTTCTTAAAATTTACCTTATCCATGATCATACCGAAGATCGGATCGTTGATGGCATCCCACACTTTCGTGATCAACGCCACGATTGCAACCAATGCTGCCGTTATGCCGATATCTGTAAAATATGTAGTCATATATCCTATCAGTCCATAGAATACATTCTGTCCCATAAAATACAAACCATAACTGATTTTTTCTCTTTTTGTAACTGCATTTTCCATTTCGTTATCCGTCCTTTCATTGTTTGATTCAATTATAAATAATCCCAAAGGGCAAATCACCAACGATATATAAGCGGTTTACCGACGAAACTTAATATAATAATCATCTTTCTAAAAATTGATATAAGTATTCTTCCATCTTAGGCGTCCACCATTCCAGATATCCTGCCTGCGTCGGATGAACCGGATCTGCCATATAAACTTCATATTCTTTTTCAGAAACGTCATTCATCTCCTCGTCATTCCAAAGGTCGATCACGCCTATTCCATATTTATCCTGAAGCTCAAATAATACATCTACCATCTGCTGATACTGTTTACTGTCATATTTTGTTCCAGTATAAAAGATCACGGGACAATTCCATGTCTGCTTTGCATATACAGTGATATATTCCATTGCTCCTGTTATCGTCTGTGTATCAAAATCTTCCAAATTTTCTGAACGGCTGAGTTCTCCTATCGGCATTTCCTTCGACGCGTCATTCGTGGAAAGCTGGCAGACAAATGCATCGAATTTCTCATCTGTACCGATATTATTTTTCATCCTCTGGATATAAGACGTCTTTCCGTTATCTACTAAAGTAGTGCCGCTGACGGCTTCTTTTACATACTCACAGCCATTTCTGTAAGAGATATAATCTGCGAAAGAAACATCCATTGAGTACAGACCTAATGTTACAGATGATCCAAGGTAGCAGATGCGCTTCCCTCCAAGAGGGCTGTTTTCTAACGGTTCTATATTTTCCAGCCTGTATTTTTCTGCGTTTCCCGGCATTTTTTTCAGTTTGTTCTTCCAGACAAAATCAAACGGTCCTCCACCGCCTACTGCTCCTACTAAATATGTCAGGCCGATTCCCACAGCCAGAATCAAAATTAAAACGACACTTAAGGTAATCTTCAATATTTTCTTTTTCATAATCCTAAACTCCTCGTATTATTTTCAACTTTCGTATTAAGAAAAACTGACCGTCTGCTTTTGCCGGTCAGTTCTCACAAATACTGTCATTTTATTTCCTTTGATACTTTTATTCAAACTGATATATTCCGCTCCCCACCTCATACAATCTGCCATCCGGCAGTTTTACAGTGGCAGTTGTGTTACAGGGAATCTCCACTTTCAATTTAAATTTCCCCTCTTCCATACTCCACTCTGCCCCTACTTTACCGTACTCACTCATATAGGTACGTTTTGCACTTGTAAACGCATTATTCGTCTCCGGCGCAATCACAATCTTCTTAAATCCGGAAGCAGCCATATCAATGCCGCTTATCTTCCGGAACATCCAGTCGTCCACGCATCCAAAGGCATAATGGTTCAGGCTTGTCATAACCGGAGACCCGTCCTCCTTGTAAGAAATGTAATTTTCCCAGATTGTTGTCGCTCCCTGCTTCACCTCATAAAGCCATGACGGGCACTTTGTCTGGAGCAGGATTTTATATGCCTTGTCCATCCTGCCGATCTTACAGAGTGCATCCAGCAGATACGGTGTCGTCAGGAATCCTGTATCCAGACAATCCCCGTTTTCTTCTATCTTGCGGATCAAATGTCCAGCGATACTTTTTTTCTTCCTTTCAGGAGCAAGATCAAATGCGATTGCCAGCACATAACTGCCCATAAAATCAAGAGGCATCTTCCCATCATCATCGATCAGTCCTTTTTGAATGGCAGATTTCATTCTGGACGCAATGTCATCATAGTATAATTCGTCTGATGTATGCCCGAGGAGTGCTGCTGTATCTGCCATGATCCGACAGGAATTCCATCCAAAGATTGGCGCGCAGTATACAGAAGTATTGATAGGTTTTGCAGCGCTTTGGTCTGCTCCGTCTACTGTCTGGCTCGGTATGAGCCACTCCCCGTACTGATGTCCTGTATTCCACAGATACTGGTCAATTTCTTTTGGATGTTTCATCTTGCCTCTACGCTTCTTTGCAGTGTTGATGATATAGTCGCACCACTTTTTCATTGTGTCATACTGCTCTCTCAGTATCCTGATATTTCCTGTAAGCTGATACATGCTCCACGGTACGATACAAGCGGCATCTCCCCATCCCGCTTCTCCCACCGGTTCAAAATTGCGGTATACGATCCGATTCAGTTTCTCCAGTAATTCATAGATTCCGGTAAGGGGGATCACATTGGGAATCGCTCCGTTTTTCTGCTGGCTGCAGGTCATATTACGCAGCCATCTTGTCAGAAAAGGGGTTACATTTTCGTTGAGCATGGCTGTTCTTGCATAAATCTGGATATCTCCGGTCCATCCGCCTTTTTCTCTCTGCGGACAGTCCGTGGGGATTGAGAACAGATTCGACCGCTGAGACCATCTTGTATTTTCGTAAAGCCGGTTTATATCTTCGTTGGACGTCTCAAAAGTTCCCAGATCCTCATTGTCAGAAGACAGGACAATCGCTGTGAAATCCTCCGGACTCACCGGCTGATCGCATGTCACTCTCACATAGCGGAAACCGTGATATGTAAAATGCGGTATATATTCTGTAAATTTCCCGTTTGAAATATAAATATCGCTTTGTTTGTGTCCTGTTTTCTCTGACATGAAAATATTATTGAAATAGTTTCCATATTGATCCAGAGTTTCAAAATGATCTAATACCATTTTTGTTCCGGCAGGCAGTTTCGCTTTTACGCGCAGAACCCCCGCCAGATTCTGCCCGAAGTCAATGATCGTCTCGTCTTTCGGGCTGACTGTCATTCCGACTGCCGGTACTTCCTTTACCGGGCGCACCGGTTCCCCGTACTGAGCTACCAGGTTCGCGTAAGATTTTCCGCATGGGATACCTGCTTTCCAGCTGCTGTCATCGAATCCGCAGCAGTTCCAGTTTTCCTGTTCCATCCGTGCGTCATAGAGTTCGCCTGCAAACAAATCGGAAGACCGGACCGGACTTTCCGAAACCTTCACAGCATCATCGGACAGAACAATTTCACTCGTTCCGTCTTCATAATCAATCTTTATCTGAAATAACACAGAATGTTCGGCTTTAAACTTCCTGCTTCTCGGTTTAAAGTTCGCACTGTCATACCAGCCGTCCCCCACTAACATTCCTATGACATTTCTTCCCTCTCTCAAGAATGGAGTCACATCATAAGTCTGGTAACACAGATATTTAGAATAGACGGTAAATTCCGGAGCAAACTCTCTGTCGTCCGGACGTATTCCGTTCACGCTGAGCTGATATGCTCCGTGGCATGTGGCATAGACGCGTGCCCGTTTTATACCGTCTCGTGCGTCAAATTCTTTGCGGAAATATTCTGCCGGATTCTGCCCGCCGGTTCCAGGTTTTACCTTTTTCATCGGAAACGGAGATTTCACCCACTCGGCCGTCCATTCTTTCTTCATAAATCCTGTCTCAAAGGATGAGGATGCCGCCGCCTTTTCTCCGTTATTAACCGTCACTTTCACTGTCCAGCTATAGTCACTGAGACTTTTCAATGGTTTCCCGTTGTACTCTACAAAAGTGCTTTTATCACTTTCTATCACCCCGGAATCCCACACTACTTCTCCCAGACTTGTCACTGTAATATGATAGGATGTCTGCATCACATTCTTTTTGTCACTGATGATCACCCATGAAAAATAAGGTACTTCGTCCACGCATGGTCTGTATTGACTGTTTACCTTAAGTCTTGTAAGCTCCATAGCAACCTCCCTGCCGGATTAGTTATTCCTGTTGATTTTAGCGTCCATCTCTATTACTGCTTTCTGATCCAGCGTATACTGTGTGCCAAAGATAAGCAACCCTAATATTCCAAATATCAGCGGCAGGATCAATGCGCACAGGATAATGCCTGTATTGATACTCTCAGGTTGGACAGATGCGCCGGTAACAAATCCATATGCTGCGATCACATACCCTGGAATTGCTCCTCCCAGCCCCTGCGCGACCTTACTGACAAAGGATGTGAGTGAAGCGATGGCTGCTTCCGCCCGTTTACCCGTTTTATACTGTACATAAGTGGTATTGTCCGCCTGTATGCTGGTATTGACCGGAACCATCCATCCTCCTGCCACGCCTCCGATAAGAGCGCTGATATATATTAAAATCATAGACGTCACATCCAGCAGTCGAAGCAGGTTAAGCGCTGTCGATATTATGACCGCGGTCAGGTAAACTTTCTTTTTCCCAAACCGATTGGCAAGATATGGTCCCATCACAATTCCAACCAGTGATGCAATTAAGCCAATAACAGAAACTCCCGACATCAGTTTCATATCCCCTAAAACATATGTATAAAAATATGCTCCTGCTCCGCCAGCTATTGAACTTCCTGTCCCTACTATTAAAGTAGCTGCAAACGCTGCCCATATAGGCTTGTATCTCAGAAATTGAAGCATCTCTTTTAAACTGTACTTTTCCTCATTATTTTCCCTGAACTCCACACGTTCTTTAACACTGAGTGCACCTGAGATGGAAAGAACGAGCGTCAGAGCCATAGATCCGAAGATTAATACATAATAACTTTCCAGTTTTCCATCTGCTACTATAACAGGTCCTAATACTCCAATCACCGCTCCTCCAATCATCGATCCTAATGCGTTGAAAAGAGACAGGCTGTTTCTTTCTTTATCATCTGTAGTCATAACCGGAAGAAGACTGTTTTTGGAGATGTCCATGATATCAAAGGTCCATCCCAACAGCAAATAGGTAACATAAACGATCACATATTTTCCTACAGGACTCCAGACAGCGCCAAACCACAGCAGAATATAGTTTATGACACAGATAATGGTTCCCAGAATCAGCATAGGGCGAAATTTTCCCATTTTTGTTACGGGAAATCTATCCAGAATAAAGCCCATGACAGGATCGCTGATTCCATCCATTACCTTAGAGATTAAAAACAAGGTCGCAAGCGCCTTGGGATCCAGTCCCACCACAGTTGTGTAATAGATCATAAAATATACGGATAAAAGGTGTCATAAGCGGTATGTTTCCTGCACATACCATCAACATCCCTATTTTTTCAGATAATTTTACTTTCTGATTTTCTTTCTTCATCTCTCTGCTCCTTATTAGAAGTTTGCCAGTGCAATATCCAGCATCTGTGCTTCCTCTGGTTTGATTTCTCCTGCGAATGTTTTCGCGACATCTCTAAGCGAAAGTCCATATGCAATATCCGGAATCATATCCACTTCCATCATTTGAGAAAGAAACGCGCGAATATCCGGATGGTTCAGCAGTTCTTCCATTGTCGAATCTATGCTGTATTTCCTCTTTAAAGGCTGTGACGCCTCATAAGTGACTTCATATTCTCCGGCTTTCACACGGCAAATTCCGTTTTCTACATCTTCAAACAGTGGGTTTTCTTTATCTTCATATACAGATTCCGGCGCAAGTGGAAGAACCACTTCTGCCCTTCCGCCAAACGGAACTGTAACAGTGACAGTGATTTTATTATCCCCTAATATCTCCCAACCGCACTGATAGCATCCGCATGCTGAATCATAAACCGCTTTTACATATCCCAGTCCGCGATTCACTTTCGGGCTGATCCGCATCACCCGGCCTCCCGGACTCTGTTCCGTCACATCAATCCCGGCCGCATGGCAGAAGATCCATTCCAGTACGGCGCCATATGAATAATGATTCAGGCTGTTCATTCCCGTGCTGGAGACATGGCCGTTCTCATCCAGTGAATTCCAACGCTCCCACACGGTCGTTGCCCCCAGCTTCACTTCATAAAGCCAACCCGGATATTCTTCGTTCAAAAGCAGCCGGTACGCCGCATCCGTCATCCCGTGGTCTGTCAGCACGTTGCACAGAAGCGGCGTACCCACAAACCCGGTATTCAGTTTATTTTTGTTGTCCCGGAGGAGTTTTTTCATCATCTGCTTTGTCAGTTCTTCATTTTCAGACAGATGATACTTCAGCGCAAGGATAAGCCCTGTCTGCGTCTTCACCGCACATCTTCCTGTGGAAGTAAAATATTCTTCTTTCACTGTCCGCCACTGACGGTCTGCGATTTCCTGATATTCCTGTCTCGTTTCTTCCAGTCCAAGCACGTCTGCCGCCTTTGCGACTGTCTGGGCGCTTGCCGCATAGTAGATATCCGCGATATATGCTTCATCGGTCGCCCCGTACACACTGTTCGCGGCAGCGCCTGTACGGTCGAGAGCCAGCCAGTCTCCATAATGGAAGATCTGTCTCCATCCGTGATGATCTCCGTCAATCCTGCGAATATAATCAACCCATGCCTTCATGCTCTCAATCTGGCTTTCCAGGATTGTTTTGTCCCCGCTGAACAGATATACGTTCCACGGAATGATACACGCAGCGTCTCCCCATGCGCAGGAACATTTTGTCGGTCCGAATGTGGGAACAATCTCCGGAACCATTCCGTCCGCCAGAAGCTGTTCCTGATACATGTCATATAAATATTTCCGGTAAAACGCGTAGGTATCAGCCAGATAGCTTGCAGTCGCAGAAAATACCTGTGTATCCCCTGTCCAGCCCATTCTCTCATCTCTTTGCGGGCAGTCTGTAGGCACATCCAGGAAGTTTCCTTTCATCCCCCATTCGATATTGGAGATCAATTTGTTCACAAGATCATTCCCTGTCTCGATTGCCCCGATGCTCTCATAATCGCTGTAAAGAACAAGCGCCGTGAAATCCTCACATGAAAGATCCCTAATCCCGGTCACTTTCACATATCGATAGCCATAGTATGTAAAATGAGGCGTAATCACCTTTTCTGTACCATCAGAAACATAAATGTACTCCGAAAGTGCAGTTCTTAAATTCTCGTTATAGAAACATCCGTCCTGAAGCACCTCTCCCGTCTGAATCCTGATAGTTGTCCCCGCCGGCTCATGTACACGCAGTCGGAAGATCCCTGCGATCTCCTGCCCCAGATCAAATACATCTTCTCCAGCAGGCGTATGGATCAGTTCTGCCGGCTTCATCTCCTCCTGTACCTTAACCGGAAGAGATAACCGTTCCATAAGCCGGCCTTTCGGAACCTTTGCGATCCGCGCAGGAGACTCCTCTACCGGTGGCAGCGTATCATCTCTTCTCTCACCGTCATAGATATTGGAAAACCACAAATTGCTTCTTGTAACTGACCAGGTTTCATCAGAACTGATTACATCTTTCGTTCCGTCTTTGTACTCTATGTGAATCTCCGCAATCAGCTTCCACTCGTCACCGTAATATGCTTCCCGCTCCGGATCATTGAAACCGAACCTGCCTTTATACCAGCCGTTTCCGAGAAGAACAGACAGCACACCGCCTTGTTCTGCCTGTTTCGTGATGTCATACGTCTGATACTGTATCCACCGGTCATAATTATTACAGTACGGAGTCAGATACTCATCACCGATTTTCTCAGGATTTTCTTTGCTTTCCCCCAGAAAATATGCCTCATACAATCCCAGACCGCAAATGTACAACCTTGCACTTTTCACTTCTTTTTTCGGTTCAATCCTTTTTGAAAAAATCGGATGACGTTCCTGACTGCTGTCACAAGTAATCCATCTTCCAGTCCATGGTTCATCCATTTTGGCAGTCTCAAAAAACTGTACATCTGATTCGATTACTTCCTCTACATCTGTTGCAACAATGACCTTCCAGTAATATCTTGTATACGGCTGTATTTCAAATTCTACTCTTGTAGAGAGGCTGTCCAACTCTGTTTCACCTGTATCGTAACAGATATCTGTAAAGGTTTTGTTCTTGCTGATCACAATCCTTGCATGTTTCTGTTCCTGTCCTCTGCCGCCTTTCACTTTCCATGAAAATACCAACGGTTTCAGATAAAACCCTAAAGGGTTTGTGATATGATTTGTTTTTGCCGCATAAATCTTTCCCATGCTGATACTCCTTCTCTATCATTCTTATTCACTTATGCCCGCTTTTGACCGTTTCTCCCTCAACAGATATGTCTGCTCATTCAATTTTTCCTTGGTAATAGGATAACCTTTTGAGAAGATCACAATGGCCACCACATTTACGATCGCCGGCAATATTAGCACACAGAGGACGATCACATTAATCACATCGTCATTCTGTACTGCCGCCTTACTGTCAAATCCTGCTAACTGCAGCAGATACCCCGGAATCGCACCACCGATTCCCATTGCACACTTGGAGACAAAGCTGGAAAGAGATGCGACAGCACCTTCTGCCCTAATTCCCATAGACACTTCGATATAATCTGTATTATCTGCCTGTATTCCATAATTAAGAGGTGCTGCAAAGCCGGCTCCTATTCCTGCAATCAATACAGAGACAATAAGAAGGGGAATGCTCCTCACATCCAACAGACGGATGATTGGTGCCAGTCCTGCAAGTGCAAGTCCAATCGCATACATTTTCTTCTTTCCAAACCTTCCAATCAGATTACCAATGACCATTGTAGCCGGAAAAACAGTAACACATGTAATAAGCGTAATAATAGACGCCAACGTCAGATCTTCAAAAATATATGTATAAAAGTATGTATTTGCTGCATTCACGATATTGCTTCCAATCGAATATAACAGTACAGCAAGGAATGTAATGTACACCGGCTTCTGACTGAGAATCTTGAATAATTCTTTTACAGAATAGCTGTTCTCCATCTGTGGTTTTACACGTTCTTTTACTCCCATGGTTCCTATAATAGAGAAGAAAAAAATCACTGCTGTCATGATCAGAACAAGATTAATATATCCCTGTTTGTTAGAAGTATCTCCAAGAATAAGTGGAGCTGCCACACCGATTACAAGCGCCCCGATCACGTATGCAAGCCCTTTGATTGAACTTAAGCTGTTCCTTTCTTTCATATCTTCTGTCATAACCGGCAGAAGACTGTTCAGCGAAATATCCATGACTGGGAACAACACACCAAGCAGAATATACGATACATATGCGATTGCCAGTTTCCCCGATGTTGATAACATAGGTCCAAACCAAAGTAGAAGGAAATTGGCGCTACACAGAATTGTTCCCAGAATCAATGTCGGTCGGAAATGTCCCATCTTTCTGGTCGGAAGATGGTCGATCATAAATCCAACTAACGGATCGTTAATGGCATCTAGAAAGCGTGCGATCAGGAACAGTGTCGCACATGCAGCAGGACTCAAGCCGCATATATTGGTATAAAAAATTAGTAAATATCCGTTGATCAGTGTCATAACCGGAATGTTTCCAAAGTTTGCCATTGCAAATGACAGCTTTTCTCTCATTTTTATCTTATCTTGATTCATATTTTATTCTCACTTTCCCTCTTCTGCACACAGAGCATTTAACTCCACGATCATCTGCTCGATCGCTTCGCCCGGAATAACGCTTAAAAATGATTTCAGCGGCATCTGCGCAATAATTTCCGGAGTCACAAGCTGTACCTCCCCATCTTCTTTCTTAGGTTCTTCTCCCTGTGATATCCCCTCAAGATACTCCATCATTTTCCCTGCTGTCTTCGGGTGGTTCATCAATTCCCCCATTGTAGTGGTCATATCCACAGTGAACGGAAGCAGCACATCAGTGGTAAATGTAAGTTCTGCAGCCTCTCTGATCTCATCGCTGGCATGCCCGATCTGGATCTCATATGTACCTGACGGAGTGTACCAGTCGTGAATCTTTGTCTCGTAGTAAGCAAAATCTCTCGCGCAAAGTTCCATTGTAACCGTCTTCTTCTCACCCGGATTCAGAAATACTTTCGCAAACCCTTTTAGTTCTTTCACTGCTCTTGGCACCGTGCTGTCCTTGTCGCTGACATAGAGTTGAACCACTTCACTTCCTGCCCTCTTCCCTGTATTCTCCACATCAATGCTCACCTTCAGAATATCTCCATCTTTCATTTCCGCAGAAGAGAGTTTCATATTGCTGTAGCTGAATTCCGTATATGACAGTCCATGGCCGAATGCCCAGCGCACCGGTACTTTCTTCTCATCATAGTAACGGTATCCGACAAAGATATCTTCTCCATAGAGAACAGTCCTGCCATCTCCAGGGAAATTCAGGTAACTCGGGTTGTCTTCCAGACGATATGGGAACGTCTCCGCCAGACGTCCTCCCGGATTTGCCTCCCCAAATAACAGCCGGTCGCTGGCCTCCCCAATGCCTTCTCCTCCCAGATACATCTCCAGAATGGCATTTACAGACTCCGCCCATGGAGTTTCTACGGGACTTCCGTTATGAAGAACCACTACCACATTTTTCTGTATCTCAGCCACAGCCTCTATAAGGCGATTCTGACACTTTGGCAGTTCCATGGATGTTCTGTCATATCCTTCCGACTCAAAGCTGTCCGGCAGTCCGGCAAAGATTACAACTACATCTGCGCCCGCTGCCGCTTCACACGCCTGTTTCAGCTCCTCTTCTGTCATCTCGTCACGCTCTGACGAGAAGCCTTTCACGTACTCCACTGCCCTGCCTTTTCTCACCGCAGTTTCCAGAGCCGACACTACGCTGTCCGTATGGATGTGACTCGATCCCCCGCCCTGGTATCGCGGTTTCTTTGCAAATTCCCCGATATAGACTACTTTCTGTTCTTTTTTCAGCGGCAGCACTCCCCTGTTTTCCAGAAGTACGGCGCACTCTGTTTCGATATCTGCCGCTGCTTTGTGATCCTTTTCCCTGTCAAATACAGTCTCCGCTTTCCTGTTATCTGTGTAGGAGAAGACTACTTTCAGTATGCGTTCCACCGTTCTGTCAAGAATTTCTTCCTCCAGTTCTCCATTCTCCACTGCCTGAATAATCTTTCTTGTATTATATCCTCCTGATCCCGGCATCTCCAAGTCAAGACCGGCTTTCAGTCCTTTCACCCGGTCATTTACAGCTCCCCAGTCACTGACCACATATCCTTCAAATCCCCACTCATCCCGCAGGATATCTGTCAGAAGTTTCTTATTCTCTGAAGAAAATACTCCGTTGATCTTATTGTAGCTGCACATCACAGTCTTTGGCTGCGCTTTCTTCACCGCCTCCTCAAAAGCCGGCAGATAAATTTCCCGGAAAGCCCGTTCCGATACTTCCGACGATATCTGCATACGGTCTGTTTCCTGATTATTCGCGGCGAAGTGTTTCATACTGGTTCCGATGCCTTTCGACTGTACGCCCCGGATATATGCTGACGCCATCTTTCCTGTCAGATATGGATCTTCGGACATATATTCAAAATTCCTTCCGCAGAGAGGACTGCGTTTGATATTAACTGCAGGGCCGAGGAGTATGCTCACGTTCTCAGCCTGACACTCGTCCCCAAGGATCTGTCCCATACGTTCCATCAGTTCCACGTCAAAGCTGGATGCCGTGGCGCAGGCTGCCGGAAAGCAGACTGCATTCACACTTTTATTCAGGCCGAGATGATCTGCCGCGCCTTCCTGTTTGCGCAAGCCGTGCGGGCCGTCTGTCATCATAACTGAAGGAATCCCTAACCTTTCGATTCCCATCGTGTTCCAGAAATCCGCTCCCGAACAAAGTCCTGCTTTTTCCTCCAGTGTCATCTGTCTGATCAATTCTTTCAAGTTTCTGCTCATTATGAAATCCTCCTTAAATAAATTCTTATCTGTTCCTATCTGTGGGCTTCCCAGAAGATGACTGCTTCCTGAAGCCAGTTTTTCACTTTTGTTTCATTTCCTATTCCAAATCCATGTCCCAGTCCGTCAACGATTCTGACCGACACATTTTCTTTGCCCAGTACCTTCTCTAATTCCGGCAGTTTATCTTCCACATTTGCAAAACCGAACTCATCATCCCGCCCTACGATAGAAAATACCGCCAGTCCCTTGTCCTCCTGCAAAGCTTTGATATTCCAGTCCAGACCATACATAGGGAAGATCACCTTCGGTCTTGGCAGATGATTCTTGTGGCAGCAGTCCTCATAATTGGCAAATGAATACGCCGTGGTCATAAGTCCTCCTGCTGAAAAACCAAAGATGGCATAATCATCCATGTTTACAGAAAACTGTTTTTGATGCTCCGTCAGATATCGGATCACTTGTGTCAGTTCCCTCGCGGCAGCCTGTCCCTGCTTTACCTGTTCTGTCTCACCCAGCTGTCTGCCGACCGGATAACTTACGACGAAAACAGAATATCCCATTTTATGCAGCTTCATCGCCACAGGATACCCCTCGCAATCAGTTACATTACTGATAAATCCGCCTCCCGGAACTACAATGGCAAGTGGTTTTCCCTGTTGTCCCTGATAAAACATTCCCGTCAGATGTGACCTGTACGGATGACCCTTCACTGCTTCCGCAGGATACAGATCCGACACCAGCCTTGCCTGACCTTTCTCAACAAGTCCGGTTAGATAATTGAAAGATTCCAAGGCTGCATCCAATTGTTCCTCACGGCCCTGCGCCTTAAAAAAATCCTTATACTTTATAGGCGCAATGGCTTTCAGCACGTTGTCCTCCACATTGAAAAACATATGTTTAAAACCGCCGAATACCGGATGCTGCATGAAAAATCCAACTTTGTCCTCCCCCGTTCCCGGACGGAAATGTCCGTTTTCATCGTAATAGCTGCTTTCCTTTATTTTTGGAAATCCGCAGATGCCAAGAAGTGCCGGTAAAAACATGGCACTTTTTTTGTAGACATATAATGTCGCACCGATTACAAATAATAAAACAATCACCACTACTGCAAAAAATATCTTCATCCTAACCTATGCCTCCTTTTCTTACTGACATCTTACTTTATACAGACTAAAATTACATCAACGAAACATAAGTGATTTACCGACCAAACTTAATAAATATCCGAGATTACTCTGTACACCTTTGCCCCCAATATGGTATATTTTAGACAGGTTAAATAAACTGCTGATGACTATAATCACAGTTCATTCATATCTCGAAAAGGAGAGATTATATATGATGACATTATCTGCATTGAATCAATTTCTGAAGCAGCACACTACCGAAGAAACCCAGCGTCTGAATGGTGTAAAGAAAGATTATTCACAATTTCCTGTTGCCAGAGGTAAGTTTGATACACCCTGTTACCGTTTTGATACGAACCTTGAAGATCTGCGTTCTTTATTTCTTTCAAAGAAAGTGCTTCCGAGTTATTACAACTTCGCTGTTGTAAAACAGGATCGTTTTGAAAACGTACCTCTGCATATCCATGAGTGGCTGGAGTTGAGTTATATTTATTCTGGTTCCTGCACAATGACGATAAATAAGACTACATTCAGGCTAAAAGCCGGGCAGATGGTTCTGATCAGCCAGAATGCACCTCATTCTGTCAAAAGATGTTCAGAAAATGATATTATCATCAATTTTCTGCTGACGCGCGAATATCTGAACGGTACTTTTTTTGAACGCCTGTCTCAGGATAATTACCTTACACACTTTTTCATTGAGGCTCTGAACACCACGATGCAGGAAAGCATGTATATTGTCTTTTCCCCGGAACAAAAACAAAACCGGCTGGCAGATCTTGCCAACCAGTTTCTCTGTGAATTTTATTCTCCGTCCGTAACATCCGGACCTTTTTTAGACAGTCTTTTTACGCTGATTACCTGCGAGATGATCAATCTGTTCCAGCACGGTATGGTTCTAGATCACGCCTCTGTGGATCAGATTTATACCATACTCCGATATATCGAAACAAACTTTGCGGACTGTACCCTTTCTTCTACAGCTGAGTTTTTTAATATGCACCCAAACTATCTCTCTGCCTACATCCGCCAGCATACCGGAACCACTTACAAAGAGCTGGTCCAGACACACCGGCTCTCTCAGGCGGCAAAATTGTTAAGGAGCACCGCACTTTCCACAAATGATATCAGCCTTGCCGTCGGATATCAGAATACCAGCTTTTTCTTTCAGCTGTTCCGCAAGAAATACGGATGTACGCCTATGGAATATCGAAACATGCTTCATGCTTCTGATACGCCAAATATGTGATATGTACATTATTTGCCATATAGAAACTTTTCCGGTAAAGTTACTTTAAAATCTTTCGCCAAATCTCTGAAATTCTGAGGTGAGATTGTCTGTCTTTTATCCGGTCTCATGGACAGCATCTTTACAAGGATTTCCGCGGATTTCTCTACGGTGTGCATTAATCCGAATGTAAGATCAAAGTCTTCCCCTGAGCAGAACATGCCGTGATGCGCCCAGATTGCCACATCATATTCTTTCATCAGGGCACTTGTCGCCACTGCGATCTCACGGCCGCCCGGCACCATCCATCCTACTACACCGATTCCGGAAGGAAATACAACCGGGCACTCGGTCGCCATCTCCCAGAGTTCTCTAGTAAATACTTTATCCTCCAACGGCAGTACAAATGTCAGTGCGATCACATTCGTGGTATGTGCATGATAAACATTGGTAACGCCTTTTTTCACTTCATGGTTCATCAGGTGACTCGGCAGCTCACTGGTCGGTCTGCCTCCGTTTACCAGACCCCAAAGGATGCGGTAATTCTCTCCTTTTTCATCCAATTCGATGATATTTTGCATAGACTACCACTTCGAAGATGCAAAATTGTCACTATGTAGTTACACAGATGCTATCAGATTCACTAATAGCATCGCCTTACTTTATCGCCCTCTATTCCTGCTAATCGAAATTACGTCCCCAAAATACTTACTATCCTTCACCGCTACAAGTTCCACCTCAACACACTTCTGCTGCCATTCCTTACAAGCCTCTTCATACCTTTGCCTCTCCTCACGAACCATGAATAGCTCGGTATAAAACTCCGAAGCATTTGCATAGTCTGCATCCTGAAGCACATTTGAAAGCTCTGATTTCATCCTCCCTGCTTTTCTATCCAATACAGCAATCTGCTCCTGCAACTCTTTCTTTCACTTCTAATGCCAATGTGAGTGGACATATAGGTGTCCGTTTACGAACCCACCGCCGTATCCGGCGTGATAGCCCCCTGCAAGGGCGAAATACACAGAGTACAAAACGAAGTTTTGTGCGATGGGTGTATTTCGCTCTGCGAGGCTTAGCCCTCGCATAAATGCACGAGGGCTGGTTAAAAAATCTATCCTCAGCGCAAAAAGGAAAAAGCCACATACCTTCGCAAAGATACATGGCTTCAATTACGCTGATAACTGTATTTAATTGGCTACAATTCGTGCCGTATCCGGCACCACTTTTTTCTTCTAAAATTGAGGCTACAATTCCTTCCATAAATGATGCCATAACACTTCCATTTATAAATGTTTTGTAGCCTTCTGCTGTCATTCCCCGCAAAAACTGAAATCCAGCAACTCATTGATATCAGGATCCATCTGATACTTCTTCACATCCTCCTCTGTGTAATCCATATTCCCAGAAGCACCCTTATCGTCAGGCACAGGTTGTTCCTGTCCAACCGCCTGAATAGGCATTTCTGTATGCCCTGATGATTGCATAAGCGCTGAGTTCTTTGCGGTGGTGATATCATATCCAAGAAATCTTGCTTTATCTTGACTATGTGTTATCTTGGTCTTTTTTTCGGACATCTCAAGATGCAGAGTATCCTCGAGAAATACTCTGAATTTTTCCTTGATTTCAGATGCATCCTCAAATGAACCTATGGCTAGCTTGCATTGATTATCACGCAGATTGCAGACAGCAAAATACTAATCTGCCAATACATCACCGTAACATCTTCCCTTCGGTGCGGAGATGGTTAGCTCTAGCCTCTGACTTTCCTTCAAGCAGTTTAGCTTTCATCCTCATATAGTACCTTTCACCTCGACACTCAGTCGCAACTTGGAAGCTTTGTTGACTTGTGCCTTTACAAACGTGCTGTTGTCCCCTTTATGTTTCCATTCAAGGTTAGTTGTTGGCGATAAGACTGTGTTCTTCACACTTGATAATTTTTCTTATTGTTTTCTCAAAACAAAATCATAATGACCCACGTCGCTTGGGTGTCCACCCCAAACGCCTTACGGGCGCACAGAATCTACCATCGCCACTATCGCCTGATCATCATCCAATTCTCTTATAACTGCCGGAACCTCCGCAAGACCAGCCCAGCCGGCATCTGCCTTTCGTCTGTGTCCTGCAATCACTTCATAACCTTCTCCGTCAGGATTCGGTCTTACAAGCAAAGGTACAATCACACCCTCATCTTCAATACTTTTCATAAGGGCACACAGCTCTATGTCCTGCTGCACATGAAAAGGATGGTTCTTAAAGTCCTTTAACTCGCTTATTCTGATACTCTTTATCTCTTCCATTACAACCTCCGTTCTTCCGGTAGAATAACTTCTACTCAGTTACGTCAATGTTATCTGCAAACAGAAAAAGACCGCTCATCTCCAATTACTTGAAAATGAACGGTCTTTCACGCTTCGTATTCTATTGAATAACTTCAAAATATTAATTGTACTTTTATGTGTTTCCACACCCCACATCCAATACGACTGAGACATTCACACCGTCTGAAATTGCTTTTTTGTAGGTTTTTCTATCACTCTGTGAGAACATCATATGTCGCTCAAAGTGCCGGAAGTCGAGAAGTTTTACAAACTTCCCGACTCGCGGGCAGTCGTCGAATTCCGCATAAACACTGGCTTTACAGCCAGTTATTTCTTCGGAACTCTCCTCGTTGCCTTCGCGCAAATCAAGGATTCTTACATATCGACCCGATGTAGTGCAACCACGCACTCGACATGTGTATCATTGTCCAAACTCATTTCCATATCTTCTTCGATAATTGGAAGCTTGAATTTGATAGATTTGAGCCACTGTCCATTTTCTTTTCTATCCTCGTATATTTGAATCTCCGAGATTAAGGATTCCATAAGCTGACGCTTTTCTGCTTCGTCCATTACGGAATACAACTTGTCAAAATAAATCAATACCTTGTAAATATTATCTCCCGTCAACTTCTCTGCTTCGATTGCTGTTTTCTTTGCTCGTGTTGAGATAAGCTGACTTTCAATTTCTTCTATCTTATCATACATCTTGTAAAGTCTGTCATCAAGGTCTGATTTACGCTTGATATAATGTCTGTCGTCAGGATCAAGAGAATCGATTTCTTCCATCAACTTCGATTTGACAGAATAACTATGACGAAGCTGCTTTTCGTAATTCTCAATCTCCTGCACGATGGCAGTTGTATCTACCTTCATACTAATCTTTTCTTGCATCATAGCAGCAAATTTCGGATTGCTTACCAATTTCACAATCACTTCGGTTACTGCATTATCCAAGAGTGCTTCATTTATCTGTTTTTTGTAATCACACTTATGACCACGAGTTTTCGTGCGGTGCTTGCAGCCATAATAGTAGAAGTCTTTATAATGTGTTCCGTCCGGTTTCTTCTTAATGCTCTTATTTCCATACATTCCGACACCACAGACCGGGCATTTCACAATTCCCGATAATAAATGTATCTTATTCTCTTTTCCAGTATTTATCTTTTCGTATTTCTTCGCCTGTGCTAACACTTTTACCTGTGCTTCCTGCCATAATTCTTCGGACACAATTCCCTCATGTAGACCATCTACAAGCAAATAGTTCTCCTGTTCTACCAAATGATAATCATTTCTCGTACCATGTACTTTTTCCGTTTTTCTTCTACCATAGGCAATCTTACCACAGTAAACAGGATTTTTGATAATTCTTCGTATCAGAGCCGCATCGAACAACGGATTCGTTCCATTCTGTCTTGGTATCTTCTTAATTCCATGATTATCGAGATACTTTGCAATACCATTTGCCCCCATATCGGTATGTACATACTTATCAAAAATAGTCCTGATTGCTTCTGCTTCTTCCTCATTAATAAACAATTTCCCTTTTACTAACTTATAGCCATAAGGAGGAAATCCGCCATTCCATTTTCCTTCACGAGCTTTCTGAATACGCCCTTCCATCGTCTGAACCCGAATGTTTTCACGCTCAATTTCTGCAACAGCTGACAAAACGGAAATCATCAGTTTTCCAGCGTCTTTAGAAGAATCAATTCCATCTTCCACACAAATCAGATTTACACCGAAGTCCTGCATTACCTGTAAGGTAGAAAGCACATCCGCAGCATTTCGACCAAATCTTGATAACTTGAATACCAAGACATAGGATACACCATCTTTTCCCGATTTCACATCTTCCATCATGCGGTTAAACTCAGCTCTGCCTTCAATGGATTTACCCGATTTTCCCGCATCTTCATATTCTCCAACGATTTCATAATCATTATACTGTGCAAAGGCTTTCATCTTTGACTTCTGTGCTTCCAAAGAATATCCGTCTATCTGCATGGCTGTTGATACTCTTGTATAAATATATACTTTTGTTTTCTCTTTTTTCATCTCACTGTCCTCAATTATGCCACAGACTGTGGCACAATTTTTCTTTGGTATCCCCTATTTCTCGGTTTTCTGCTCCAACATCTTTATAGAATTAAAATAGTCATTTTCTACATCACTCAAAGTCTTTGCTTTATATTTTCGATATTCATCCGTAGCTTTATCAACTGCCTGTTTATGAGAGATACTTCCATTTCCCTGTAACAGTTGTTCCCCACTCATAGTAAGGATACGGTCTAAATGTGCCGCCCAGTCCTGCATTGTCATTGCCTGTTCCCGCTCTGCCTGTCGTTCTGCAAAATCCAAATATCCGGACACAAGCTGCCCCATTGCTTTAAGTTCTTTTTCATCCAGATAATTCTTTGCAACAACAGCCTCTTTTAATGTCGGCTGGTTGCCGGCAAAGGTAGTAAGCCCCATAAATTCCTTTTCTGCATCTGCCCGGCTATAAATAACCTCTGCCGCAGTCTGTCCATGAATGGCATAATGAATCTTATTCTGAACCTTTTTGAAAAACTGAATGGAAATTTCAGCCTTTGGATCATAGTCGATACTGGTTGCATATATCTCCAACACCTGACGATAGAAAACTTTTTCCGATGCACGGATATCACGAATTCTTTCCAACAGTTCCTTGAAATAGCCACCTCCACCAAGATTTTTCAAACGTTCGTCATCCATAGCAAAGCCTTTTTTCATATATTCCTTTAAGATGTTCGTTGCCCAGATTCTGAACTGTGTACCACGCTTGGATTTCACACGATAGCCAACAGAAATGATAACATCAAGATTATAAAATTCTACTGGTTTGTCCGAATTTGCAATGTGCAAAATTTGCACATTGCTTTCTCTCGGAAGTTCTCCTTCCTCAAATACATTTTTTATATGCTTTGAAATAACAGAACGGTCTCTCTGAAATAATTCAGCCATCTGTGCCTTTGATAACCATACGGTATCTTCATCAAAAGTAGTTTCGATTTTTGTCAATCCATCTTCTGTCGTATAAATAATCATATTTGAATTTTGGTATAATTCCTCTTGATTGTTCATCTGTACACCTCATTTTTATTTGTGCAACAGGCTGTTGCACTTTTACTTATGTACCTCATTTTGAAAATCTCTTTCCAAAATGAGTTTGGACATTTTTCTCACGTTTATTATATCATGCAGTTTTTTCGCTTTCAAGATTCACTTTCGTTTCTTCCAAAGAATTCTCCTCTCTTTTGTCCGGAAGATTATCAATGTCCAGCACCGCTGCGTACTTCTCAATAAGATTAGCCATTAAATCTGCAAATCCGCTCCATTCATCCTTGTTCAACTGTCCGATAACACTAACCTCCTTCGAATGTGCCATGTCTCGCACAGCACCATGTCTGCATACAAAAAGCCCTGCAAAGGAATTGACAACCGATTTTGACAACCGACACGACAAAATCATTTCTCCCTTATACAGAGCTTCGTTTCATTATCTTTCTTCTTTTTATAATTTTCTGTTGTCTTTGTTGTCAGTAGATAAGAAACCTTAGAAAATAAAGGATTTCTCCCGACAACCAAGCAGGCAACAGGTCAGCAACAAAACCGACAATCCGCTACATTTCATCAAACGGAAGTCTCATCTGCTCATTCACTTTCTGAAATCCATCTGATAAATCTTTGTTTGTTGTCAGATTTGTGTTGTCACGCTCCCAGCCTCTCTGTCTGCCATACTCTCCAAAATATCTTGGATTTTTGAACTGCACCCAGCCTGTCACAGAATGATTCATCATATCATTGATTTCCCGAATCTCCCATTGTTTCGGGTCATCATAAAGATGGTGCAAGGCTTCTTTATAAATCTGCTTGGAACACACCTGATTTCCTTTAAAATTGTCCAAATAGGACTGTATCATCCCCACTTTCGTATCTTCTGGCATGAACTGTTTCTGCAATTCTTTCAGATATTCTTCCATATCCTTCGACAGCTTCAGCTTATACTTCCCGCTTTTATAAATAACCATTGCTTCTGCCCAAAGCTGATCCATATATTCTCTGGACTGTTTTTCGTTATCCAAGATATGAACTTTAGCTTCCTCCATATTGACTGTGACAGGCAGAAATCTTCGGTTTCCTGTTCTATCAAGCGGAAGAAAATCCAACGCATTGGAAGTACCACCAAACACGCATTGTCTTAATCTATCCTCCGGCTCTGTGGCATACGGTGTCTTATAGGTTTCTTTCATTCTGCTGATAAAGGACTTAATGACTTCAATGCTTTTTGCATTGGACGTTGCCATCATCTCCGACATTTCAATAATCCAATGTCCCTGCATCTTACGGAACACATTCTCGTCCTCCAAATTCTTTAAATCGTCTGTAAACCATTCATCCTTAATTGCAAGAAAACGGAAGAAAGTAGACTTGCCTGCACCCTGTCCACCCACAAGACAAAGCATCTGCTCAAATTTACACCCTGGCTGAAAAACTCTGCTGATTGCTCCCAACAAGAACAACAGCATTACCTGATAGGTGTATTCACAGATTTCAGCACCAAGAAAATGATTCAGCACATAGCGAATCCTTTCCGTTCCGTCCCACTCCAACTTATTCAGATAATTGCGAATAGGATGATACTGATTCTGATGGGCAACGACATTCAATGCTTTACGGATTTTATTCTCATTATTCAATCCGTACTTACTTTCCAAATATAGCATCAGATAATTAAAATCTGTATCGTTCATAGTGGAAGAATCTTTCTCCCACCACATTGGTTTCATCACATCCACTCGTCCTGTCAAAATATTCAGACCGATAGCACCATACAATAACGGGTCACACCGCAATGCTTTGACTGCATTCTCCATCGTGTTCTGAATCCCACCTTTTTCCGTATGAGCCATCTGTTCCTTAACTTCCTCTACACTCTTACATGGCTGCATATCGGCTAACATTGTTAATTCCTCTTTCAGTTCCATGGATAAACTCTGAAATTCGTTGTTCAAGCTCCATCACTTCCTTTCCATAATCTTTTATCAATAAAGCTCTTTCCGTTATTGATTCATAAAGCAGTATATCAAGCAGATACTCCACATGAGTTTTTCTCTGCACTGCTTCTACAAATAACGGATGCCAAACCTCATCTGCCGTTTTTGGTGCATATTCCTGTTCCCAGCGTCTTAACAAATGGTAATAATCAGACAATACCCGAAAACACTTTTGTTCCAGTTCTCTGAATTTCTGTTCCTCGGATTTTTGCCTGATAACCTTTCTGACCGATGGCTTTCGTACCTTAGTTTCATAAACAACTCCAAAATCCTGTGCCAGCTTTTCAGCCGCTTCTTTCACACTTAAGCCATATAACCTTGCTACAAAATCAATCACATCTCCGTCAGCTCCGCACCCAAAGCAATGAAAACGCTTATCTACTTTCATACTCGGTGTGCGGTCATTATGAAATGGACAGGCAATCTTCCCCGAACGATTGACTCGATAGTTGTAATACTCCGCAACCTGTTTTGTGGTAACAGACTGCTTTACTGCTTCAAATACATTCATCCATACCTCACCTTTCTTTTGTTTCTGAAAATAAAAAAGACACCCGACCTTTATAAAAATCAGATGTCTGTTAAAGTTCCATATTTTGTTTTTTCTGTTTGTGTTGCGGAGATTTCTGCTCCGGCTGTTTCGTCTGCTCTTGCAGATACTTCATTTTCTCTGTAAGAGAATGCTTCGGTTCGGGCTTCTTTTCAACCTCGCCCTGTTCCGGCTCAATCACTTTGCTTATCCAGTAGCGGACATCCTTCAGCGGCTGAAGCTCGGCTTTGACTTCGGATAGCTTCGCATTGTTTTCCTCAACAGACTTCGCCAGAGTGTCAAATTCTGATTGCAACGCAGTCAGATCTACACGAAGGTCAAGTCCTTGCTTGCGGAGAAAACGGAACGATTTGTCAAAAGCAGAAAGAGCGTCCTTGTGGGTTTCTGCGTAAACTGCCTGTGCTGTTTTCCATCCGATTTTCAGATACTTGTCTTTAACTGCTTTGTGTTCCTTGCAGACGGAGACAGCTTTCTGAATCTGCGTAATGGTTTTCATTCGAGTCTCGGCTGTCTTGGTTGCACTTCGGATTTCAGCGGCTCTGCCATTTACATCTTGCAGAGCTTCGTCCAAATCTTTCAGCGTGTAGAGATTGTGGTCTCTCAAATATGCGACAGCTTTGGAAACTGCCTGCACATCAGCAAGACTGCCTTTGTTCTGTCCGTAGCGAGACCAGTCCCGGCGTTCCTCTTTTCTGACATTGAGATACTCATTAAGCAGTCCGGCAAGTGTCGGGGATGCGTTCTGTTCTTTCATTTCAGCCAGAACTTCTTTCGTGGCTTCGCTCACATCAGCAATCCATTCAAGCAGAGACTTGATGGTTTTGCGAATGGCTGCCATCAGACTGTTGGCAGATTTAATGTCACGGTTGAGATTGCCGATATTGGTTTCAATGCCTTTGCGTTCCATAGCGGAGACAGCAGCTCCCATGTGAACGGTCGGGATAACATCAATTCCTTGTCTTGCGTAAGAACGCATATCCACTCGTTCTGGACTTCCGGCGAGCTCCAGATATTTATTCTGGGTAACTTCCCATCCGTGTCTCCATTCTTCGGCGTAATACTGCTCATTCCAATCGACTGTGTTTTCCTTATGGCTTTTCCATCTGCCGGATGGAAGTTTGATACGCTCGCCATTCTCGTCAAGGTCATAAACCTTGCGGCTCTTAGGTAGCCATTTTCCGTTTTCATCAATGGCTCGCATGGTCAGCATGATGTGGCAATGGGGATTGTGTCCCGGAGGATCTGGGTCATGGATTGCAAAATCACAACACATTCCTTTGGACACGAAATGCTCATTGCAGTATTCCTGCATCATCTGCGGACACATTTCAAGGGGAACTTCTCTCGGCAGGGCAATCACAAATCGCCTTGCAAGCTGAGAGTTCCATTGCTTCTCCACTTCCTCGGCAGAGTTCCAGAGCGTTGCTCGATCTGCATATTCGGGTGGAGCATTTGCCGGAAGCATGATTTCTGTGTAGACCACTTCTTTTTGCTTTCTGCGGTGGTCTTTGTTTTTCTGGTCATACTCGGAAAACAATTTTTCTCCGGCTTGGTAGGCGGCTCCGGCAACGGCAGAGTTGCCTTTGCTTCTCTGAACAATTCGTATGTTCAGATGTGGTACGGGCATTTGATTTCAACCTCCTTTCGGGGAAATAAAAATGACCGATACTTTTCAGCACGGTCGGGGATGAAAATATAAACTTGTTGTGGGTGGATGATTGCTTGCAATCGTCCATCGGCGGCAAGTCCACAAAGGGGTAGCTGTCGCAAGACAGCGCAGGGGAAGTGTAGCCTCCTCTGGATGTTGGAGCAGATAGAAATATCTGCGAAAACATCAGCTTCCGGCAGGAGCCTTCGGCAGAACGCAATGCACCATCTTTAGGTGGTGTATAATTGCGCCCTCTAACGAGGGTTTAATTCTCACCATCCTCCGTTGTTGCTTCTTCCTTACGCTTCTCAATCAGCAATTCCAGTTTCTTTTGAACGGCTTCGCCGTGAAAGATGAAAGTTAAAAGCTCCATCACATCATCATCTGTCAATAGCGTTGGTTCTCGGAGAAAAGTTTCCAACATTCCGGCACGAGTGCATAGTCTGTGAGTTCGCTCACTTCTTGTCAGACGCTTTATTTCATTTTGCAATCGCTTTTCCTTGTGCTTAGCTGCAGTCAGCTTCTTCTCAGATACATACATATCATATTTCAGGTTTTCCAGTTTTTCATTTGGCATTGCTTCAACTCCTTTTAGATTTTTGGTAATAAACAAAAGACACTAACTTTTTGGTCAGTGCCTTTTTGCCTTACTCATTCTTTTCATTTTTTCTAACTCGTTGTCAAATATTTTTATTTCTCACATAAAATGAATTTAACAACAATTTTGGCAGTCTCATTTTAAATAGATTGTTAATTACCTTGTGATCCTTTTCCCTCTCTCACATATGCCAATACTTCCCCGATTCGATCTCCCCAAAATTCAACTTCAACGTAAGACCTTTCGTAGCCAGCATAAATTGAGGCCTCATTCAGTGGAGACTTTCCATCGAATCTTTCTGTCAATGTCTCATTATCTCCGCTCATTTTCGCATAGGCTTTCTCCGCATCGTTCAAAAGTTCATCTGGTATATCCCAAAACTTGGCTTCTGTATCGTATGAAAAAGATATATCACTATTCAGTAATTGTTTATGTTCTTCCTTTTCATATGGAATTTCTTGTTTATCGATATATTTTTCTGCAAATGATACCATATCATCTATCTCATCGCTTGTTAAGTCTTCAATTCTAATACAGATATATGTCAAATATTCTTCTCTTCCAATCTCTTCAAAAGAATATTCTACTTCTGCTGATTTACCATTAAACTCTCTAACTTCATTTACTTTTCCATTTATTTGCACATCATCTTCTGTCTTATCGATTGCATCGAGTACTTCTGCCTTTGTCATATCCCAGTCAAGTTCATCAAAAGTAAAGTACCCATATTTTTTTCCTGTATTTTCCGAACTACCTGAATTACTAACACAAGCAGTACTGAGTAACATCATCATGAACACAATCGAAATCAAACTTATTTTTTTCATTACCATAATCTCCTCATAATACTTTTTGTTTTTATTTTTCTTACCAATAAAAGAATGAGCAAAACATAACCAAAAGTACAATAATTGCAATATCCGCACCTAAAGAAAGCTTCTTGTCTATATCTCCAAATGCATGCATCATACTGTTGATTTCTCCCATTAAATAAATACAACCGCCTACAATAATTAAAATCACATAACCTAATACATTATCCAAATAGCTTCCACCAGTAGAATTTAACATTGCTGTCGCACACGAATAAGCTGTACCAAAAAAAGTAATTATTCTGATAAAATCAACTATCAAAAACCCAACAGTAAAAAAAATACTATTATGATTTTTAACTGCCCCATATCTTATATCTTGAATAAAAACTTTTATACAAAATAAGATACATAAAAATCCTAAAATATTTGCAACAAACTCTGCCGCACCAGCAATAATTGCCACCAAAATTACTAATAAAATAAGAACTTCAAATCCGCCCCAAAATATAATTATCATTCAAACCACCCAATTAAAGAATAACTCTTAATCCTCATAAGGAGTATTTTCTACACCTTGACAATTAAGCTTTTTTACCATTACATCCAATACATATCTCCAAAAATTATTAAAACAATAGTTTTTCCCGAATTTTTCAACTAAGGAAGGACTAATTGCATAATAAACTTTAATAAAACATTTTCCAAACCACCTTTTTTCCAGTGTGTTATCTCTAAACCGACGTAGTGTCCAAACCTGCGGACAATCATATGAACCATAAACCGATGTTGCTATGTAGCACCCGGATATCTTAATTTCCGGTGCTTGATATGAGGAATCATATTTTTTGATTTTTTCAACATATTCTAAAATCATTTGTTTAGCAGCTTCTTTTTCATCTTTAAAATCCATTTTTTTAATTAGTTCCACATGTCTTATAATTCCACAATGCCATGCTGGTACTGCATATGCAGTACAAAAATATTTATCATCACCAAAATAGTAGATAATGTAATCCCCCAATAAATACATCATCTCTGTTGCTTCATAACAAGTAGCAATTAATTCTTCTTTTTCTTTTCCGATTCTTTCAAGTGTCTTATTACCATCGTCGTTAGATTGCATTACACGATAACGCTCTGCTTCACTATATATTATTTTTGAAAATTTATCGATACACCCAGTAACTTCCTCAAGTACTTTATCTAATTTGCTAAATTCCAATACATTATTTTGAATCTGACTTAAAATAAGACCTATTGAATTTTTCATGTTAAGGGCATACATTCTCAAATCTGTAAGTTTAATGTCAACAATTTTGTAGAATGCAGCATACAATATTGCTTCCCAACTGTTTGGATCTTCTAATAAAATTTCTTCATAATATCTGCCCGCATTTCTAATGTCATTTGTTCTTCTCGCTCTTCTTGCTAATTGATATAAATTTTGTACCCGCTCTGTCATCCCATTTCTCCTCCGCACTCGCAAATTCAATTTTGCTATTACAATTTTTTCTCACTTTGCCTCCATCAACTCTTATCCAAAAGGTGTACTTTTGCAAACTGCAAAATTGAGCATATTTTGTTCCTATCATTTTCCCTGGTTACCTTGAAAAACAAGCAGTTTTAGTGTACAATGATTCTATATATTTCAAAAACCCTAAATTTGCAAAAGTACACCTTTGCAAATTTAGGGCATGTATTGGTTAATCCACATTTTCAAATTTTCTCGCCTTCCCATAAAATGTTCCGACAGGCATATTGCAGGCATTTGCCGCTTGTTTCAGCGTGATTTTCTTCATCCTCCACTCCTTGTGAACCTCATAAAAATTGTCCGGCAACGGAAGCGGTGGCCTACCAAACTTCACTCCCCTCGCTTTGGCTGCCGCAATTCCCTCAGCCTGACGCTGGCGAATGTTCGTCCGTTCATTCTCTGCAACAAATGAAAGCACCTGTAAGACAATATCAGAGAGAAATGTCCCCATTAAATCTTTGCCCCGACGGGTATCCAACAACGGCATATCCAAAACCACAATATCAATGCCTTTTTCCTTGGTCAACACATGCCATTGTTGCAAAATCTCCTCATAGTTGCGCCCAAGACGGTCAATGCTCTTGATGTAGAGTAGGTCGTCTTTTTTTAATTTTCTGAGCAATTTTTTATATTGCGGACGGTTGAAGTCCTTCCCCGATTGCTTGTCCAGATATATACTTTTTTCGGAAACCCCTACTTCTTTCAGTGCGACAAGTTGACGGTCTTCATTCTGATCCCGGCTGCTTACCCGGATATATCCATACACATTTACCATGATTCCCTCCTTTCCCATTGATGTTGGAAAAGTTATTTTCAATCCCAACCTTATATTTTTTTCGCCACTACATTTTATCGTCTGGAATCAGGACATAAATATGGCTGGTTTCGCCAACATTCTGGTGCACCCGCATAATCATCCCTGCCTGTTCCAACTCATTCAAGGCACGCTTCACAGTCATAGGACTGCGACAGATTGTAATCGCCAGCTCCATGATAGGAAATCGAATATACTTAATTCCATTGCTGTCCTCGATACCGCCTGTCAGTATTTCGCCCAACATACGGGCATACATGACCTTGGCGGTACTGCTTATGGGAAGCTGCAGCGCAGCTTTCGGCAATGGAATGCAAGGTGGAAGATTTGTATTTTTAAGCATAAATTCATAATTCATTGTTTTTGTGTTCTCCTTTGGCTCGCTTTGATAAATATCGAGGACATTCTATGACAGTTGCACGAAAGCTCTGTTTGCAAGTGTGCTGACATTTCCGGCATAGCTCATTGTAACTTCTACGTCCTCTATCATTAAGAAAGAACGCAAGCTCTTTCTTCAACTTTTTTGACATTCTCGGCATAAGTTCCTCCTTAGAAAAATCCGTCCATTTCAGCAGTTAAATACAGAATGGACGGACAGCGTTTTAATGTCATATTTCGGAGCGATTTTCAAGAAAAACATGGGCATAGAACCACTCAAAAATTCTCCGAAGTATTGTAAATAGGGCAGACTATGCCCTGTAAAATTGTGCTGTTTCAGTATCATTTTCTTATCATGTTCAGCCGTTTTTCCCTGATGTCGTTCCTCCCCCTGAATCTCACAGCGGCGTATCGCTCCCTTTGGTACGCTCATTTCGGTCAAGATTCCTCCACCTTCTTGCCGGAAGTCATTGCGGTACTTCGCCGGGGATACATATCCCATACAGGACGGTCATTCGATTGAAATAATCCATCGATGAACTGTCCATATCATAGAACATTTTTGAGCCCCGTGCCGTATGTCCGAAATATAGGAAAAATTGACAAAAACAAAAAATTTCCACGATTATGGATATGCTATGATATAATAAATCCAGCGGTCAGATTTGCCGCTGGAAAGGAGTAATTCCCACATGAAAGGTGCTACAACAATACAAGAACGACTTTGGGAACTGCGTAAAGACAGAGGTTTAAATCTGGAAGAACTGTCGAAGTTGACGGGCATTTCAAAATCCGCCCTTGGAAATTATGAAAAAGAAGATTATAAAGAAATCAACCACGGAAATCTGATTATACTGGCAGATTTCTATGGCGTGTCCCTTGATTACCTATTCTGCCGTACAGAAAACATGGAACAAATAAATACACCTCTAATGGAACTACATTTAAGCGATGATATGGTTGCACTTCTAAAAAGCGGTCGTATCAACAACCGTCTTCTTTGTGAACTTGCTACACATAAAGATTTTATCAAGTTTCTGGCAGACATTGAGATTTATGTAGATGGAATAGCTAATATGCAGATACAAAACCTGAACGCTATCGTTGATATGGTACGGCATGAAATCATTGAACGCTATCGTCCTGGCGAAAATGACCCATATCTAAAAGTCCTGCAAGCCGCCCGTGTAGACGATGATGAATATTTCAGCCGCATGGTATTGGATGATATAAATGTTATTATCCGTGATGTCCGTGCAATGCATAAAAAAGACAGCGAAAGCGCACCGCAAACTACAATTGCAGATGAACTAAAAGAAAACCTGGAAGCAGTTGAAAATTTCAAAGGGAGTCGTCTTGAAAAACAAGCCATGCTTTACTGCAAGCAACTTGGCATCAATTATAAAAATCTATCTGAAGAAGAATTCCGCTGGCTTATCCGTATTCTACAAAAATCAAAGAAAACCGGGACACCAATCAGCCAAAGGAAAAAACGGTAAGAAAAAACCGCTGTTGTATGATATAAACCATATCACAGCGGTTAACTCGATTCTGTTATTTATAAATCAATTCATTCAACACAATTTCTTCTGCACGGTTACGGATACTGTTCGTTCTTCGAACCCATTCCCATTGGTTGTCCCGCTTCAATTCCTCGGTTACAGACTCAGCTTTTTTCATCTGCTCAATGATAAGCTCTAATCTGCTCTGTGCTTGCTCATTTATGTCTGCAAGATAAGTCCAGAGCTGACAAGTCAGCACCAAATCATCATACAGGAATGGTTTATGCTCTTTAATATAATCTCGGTGCATTCGTCCCCAACGACCAATCGGTCTGTTTTCCTCTGGCAGCTTGAGATCAGGAATATAATAATCTCCGACCAATACATAATCAATTCCATTTTCTGTAATTCTTTCTTTCATGTGTTTGTCTCCTTTTCTTTGTTTTCGAAGACAAGTTGTATTCCTATGAAAGTTCAGAAAATCAGCTATACAATCACTTAGTCTGGAATCATCCCAAAATGCTTTAAAGCATCCGTGATTGCTGCTTCCTTTTCCGGTGGACATTGTGGCTGTCTGGAATTTTCGGACTTCGGTTTATTGTAGTTCTCACGCTCGATAATGCCGTATTTCTGCTTTACCTGTGCGATGTACAAATGACTTACCTTTAATCCTGTATTTTCCAGTACATACGCCTTGATTTCCTCATAAGTAGCTTTCTTCTCGGCATCTGTCAAATCCAGTTCATCCATATTCAATTCCACTTCGATATGGTTAGCGGATTTTAGTTTGGACAAAAGACATACCATCTCCACATGCACCGTTCCCGGAAACATATCAACACAGCAGACTTTTTCTACACGGTATCCATATTTTGCAAACTCTACCAGATCCCGCGCAAGAGAAGTCGGCTTGCAGGAGATGTAAAGCATTTTTTCACACCTATATAAATCAACTATCTTCGGCAGAGCCTTCGGATGGATTCCTTCGCGCGGTGGATCAAGAACGATGAAGTCCGGTTTTTCTTCGATTTCATCGATCACCTTCAGCACGTCTCCGGCGAGGAAACTGCAGTTGGTAAGGCCGTTTGCCTCTGCGTTCTCTTTTGCAGCTGTAACAGCTTCTTCCACGATTTCCACACCGATCACTTCTTTTGCGACCGGTGCAAGGATCTGGGCGATGGTTCCGGTTCCGCTGTAGAGGTCGAAGATCGTGCGGTCTTTCGTCTCGCCGACGAACTCGCGGACGGTGCTGTAGAGAACTTCCGCGCCAAGGGAATTGGTCTGGAAGAAGGAGAACGGGGTGATCTTGAATTTCAGTCCGAGGAGTTCTTCATAGAAGTAGTCCTGTCCGTAGAGCACTTTTGTCTCATCGCTCTTTACAACATCTGCCAGGGAATCATTTATGATATGGAGGAATCCGACAACCTTTCCTTCCAGCGGCAGACCAAGCACTTCCTGCACGAGCGGCATCAGATCCCACTCCTCCTGGCTTGTGGTGACGAGATTTACCAGGATTTCTCCGGTATTCTCGGCTCTTCGCACCAGCAGGTGGCGCAGGTAACCCTCGTGGCTTATCTTGTGGTAGTAACTTGCGTTCCGCTCTTTAAAGTACGCCAGCACGCAGGTCAGAATCTTTGTGAAATCCTCATGCACGATTTTGCAGTCGCACGCGGTCAGGACATCGTAGGTGCTTCCCTTTTTATGAAGTCCGAGAGACAACGGGCCGTCCTTGTATTCATCGCCGAAGGAAAACTCCATTTTATTCCGGTATGCAAACTCCTTCGGACTTCCCTTGATTCCAAGGAACGGATAATCGGCCTCCCCCGCCTCATTGACCTGGCCGGCCTCCACGAGGGCATCGTCGAGCAGTTTTTTCACCTGACCGGCCTTCATTGCAAGCTGATCCTCATAACTCATCGTCTGGTACATGCATCCGCCGCAGGACGGGAAAATACTGCAGACCGGATCGCGCTTTTCCATCGGGGATTTTTCTGTTACTTCGAGCAGGCGGCCCTCCATGCGGTTCTTTCTTTTTTTGTTGATCTGAAAGCGGATCTTCTGTCCCGGAATTGCATTTTTCACGGTAACCGTCTCTCCCTCCACATGTACACGTCCTTTATTCGGGAAATCAATTCTTTCCACGACTCCCTCGTAAATTTCTCCTTTTTTCATTCTCTTCTCCTTCTATGTCAAACTAATTTCCGGACAGAAAAACTCCGGTACCACGTTCCGGCACCGGAGTTTCTTTTTTCCATCCTACTTATCTTCGTCTTCATCCTCGAAGTAATCGTCGAAATCGTCATCGAAATCATCTTCGAAGTCTTCCAGATAATCCTGTGCAAAGAAGAAACGGTATACAGCATAAGCCACTGCTGCAACAGCTGCTACGGCGCCGATGATGGCCAGTACCCATAACAGGATATTGCGTTCCTTCTTCTCTTCTACTTCCTTGCCCAACAGCTTGTTAAGCTTCTTCAGTTCGCTGACTTTCAGCTCATTTAATTTGTCAAGATCTACCAGATTTTCAATTCTGTTCATATTATTTACCTGCCTTTCCTGCATCTATTCGTATTTATGGATGCAAAGCATTTTGTTTTCATTCCTTTATATGATACCATATTTTCATCAAAAATACTATAGAAAAACCATATTTGAGGAAATACATTTCTTATTCTTATATTCTTATAATTTCTTACAACTGCTTTAGTTTTGCAAAAGACGCATACATAATCTTCTGCCCTGCCTGGTCGAATTCCACGGTCACCTTATAGTCTCTGGGTTCTCTCACGATATTTAGTACCGTGCCCTCGCCGTATTTGATATGGCGCACTCTGTCACCTACCTCGTAGTCCAGTTTCTCCGGTGCCTTGAACTCCGTGCCCTTCTGCAGTCCGGCCAACTGGTTCAGTCCGCTGATGCCCTTGGAAATATAAGGTTTATCCGCCTTTGCCGTAACACGGGGTTTTAAGGTCGCCTTGGGTCTTGGATCAAAGCCGGTATTACCGAAGCCGCCAAAACCACTATCCGAGCCGGATCCAGACCGGGGAGATGCAATTGCCTCCAGTCCCATGGCACGAAGAGCTGCTTCATTGGCTCTTCTCGCCTGAAAATCTTCCAGATCATCGTCCCGGTATCTTCTGCTGGGCGGCAGGGTATTATCCAATAATTCCTTCGGAATCTCCCTCACAAAACGGCTCACCGGATTGTACTGGGTCTCCCCACGCAGCATTCTGCTCTTTGCACATGTCAGCGTCAGATCCTCCTTGGCTCTGGTGATTCCCACATAAGCCAGTCTTCTCTCTTCCTCGATCTCCAACGGATCATCGGACGCGATCGTCATAAAGCCAGGGAATAGTCCATCCTCCATGCCGGCGAGATAGACCACCGGGAATTCCAGACCTTTGGCACTGTGCAGAGTCATCAAAAGCACTCTGTTATCGCCATCCTCCACATTATCAATATCCGCTACCAGCATGATCTCTTCCAAAAATTCCGACAGAGAAGGCTCGTCGTGAGTCTCCTCATATGCGGCCGCCTTGGTGATCAATTCATCTACGTTCCCCAGACGATCCTCAGCGGATTCCTCATCCTGATCCCGCAGATATTCTGCATAATCGATCCGTTCCAGCAGAGATTTGATCAGATCCGGCAATGTATACGAAGACAATCCGCTGCGAAGTACCTCGATCAGATTCACAAATCCACGGATCTTGGTCTCCGCTCTTCCCAATCCCTTGATCTGATCTGCTTCACACAATGCATCAAATAAAGTAATATCCTTCATCTGTGCATAGTCTGCTACCTTTTCCAAGGATGCCGCACCGATGCTTCTTTTCGGCACATTAATAATTCTGCGCAGAGCCACTTCATCCCTGCCGTTATCAATAGTTTTCAGATATGCCAGAATATCGCGGATCTCCTGTCTGGCATAGAAGTTCACTCCACCTACCACATGATAAGGAATGCCCTCCACTACCATACGTTCTTCCAGAAGTCGCGACTGGGCATTGGTACGGTACAGCACCGCACAGTCCGCATAGGCAATGCCGTCATTTTTCACCTTGTCGGCAATATCGTCCGCAATGTATTCCGCCTCTTCATAGGCATTGTCAAACTGCCTGAAATGTACCCGGCTGCCTGCTCCTTTTTCCGTCCAGAGGGCTTTTTCCTTACGGCCTCTGTTGTTACGGATCACCGCGTTGGCCGCATCCAGGATGTTCTGGGTGGATCGGTAGTTCTGTTCCAGCTTAATCACCTTTGCATCGGGATATACCTTCTCGTAGTCCAGAATATTACGGATATTGGCACCGCGGAATTTGTAGATGGACTGGTCATCATCACCTACCACACACAGATTGCGATAACCGTCCGCCAACAGACGGATCAGTTCGAACTGCGCTGTATTGGTATCCTGGTACTCATCCACCATGATATATTTGAAACGTTCCTGATAATTATAAAGTACTTCCGGGCAGCTTTTGAACAGTTCCACAGTCTTTACAATAATATCATCAAAATCCAGTGCATTACTCTTTTTCAAGGTCTCCTGATACTCTCTGTAGACCTTGGCGATCACGGATTTCTTGTAATCTCCCACGGATTTTACTTCAAATTCCCGCACATCCACCAGCTCGTCCTTGGCGGAGGAAATTTCCGATAACAGCGTCCGCTCTTTGTACATCTTCGTGTCGATGTTCAGGCGCTTGCAGACCTGCTTTATCACAGATTTCTGGTCATCCGTATCATAAATGGTAAAATTCGAATCATAGCCCAACCGGTCAATATGTCTTCTGAGGATCCTCATGCAAGTGGCATGGAATGTCGCTACCCATACCTGATCCGCACCGAAACCTGCGATCTGATCCACACGCTCCCGCATCTCCTGGGCTGCTTTGTTGGTAAAAGTGATGGCCAGAATGTTCCATGGATTTACTCCCATCTCATCGATCAGATAAGCCACTCTGTGGGTCAGGACACGGGTCTTGCCGCTTCCTGCGCCCGCCAACAGAAGGAGCGGTCCTTCCGTATGAAGCACCGCTTCTTTTTGTTCTTTATTTAAGGTATCATAAATACTCATGAATTACGCATTATCCCTTTCATTAAATTCCTGCAAAAACTTTCGGAAATCATCGATTGGCATAGGCTTTGCATAAAAATAGCCCTGTACGATGTCACAGTCCGCCAGACGCAGCATGTCTAACTGTTCCTTCGTCTCCACCCCCTCTGCCAATACCTTGAAGCCGAGATGCTTCAACATTTTAGTCAGATATTTGATAATTGTCAATGCCGTTTCTTCCCGTTCGCTGTTCATGGTGTCATCCAGGAACTGCTTGTCCAGCTTCACCGTATCCACCGCTACCTTGGACAACAGATTCAGGGATGAATAACCGCTGCCGAAATCATCTACTGAAATCTCTACCCCTTTATCCCGGAGAGTCTCCAGATTGTTGGTCAGTTTATTTAGATCCGACATGAAAACAGATTCCGTCACTTCCACTTCCAAAAGTTCACTGGGTACTTTGTAGTCTTTCAGGCGTTTTAAAATATTCGGTACGAAGTCTGTATATTCATTATGCCTTCTGGAAAAGTTCACCGAGATCGGCACCACTTCTTCTCTCTGCGCCAAAGCATCCTGCAAATATTCCAGTACCTGATCCAGAATGGCAAAATCCACCTTGGTCACAAATCCGTTTCTCTCAAAGACATCAATAAATCTCCCCGGCATTACCATAGAACCGTCAGCCCGGATCCATCTGACCAGTGCTTCAGCACCCACTACTTTTCCGGTGTGCAAAGAAACTTTCGGCTGCAGATACGCCCGAAATTCCTTATTATTATATGCAGCTACCATACCAGATACGATCTCTCTGGTATTCTCCAGATTCTTACGGATCTTCTCTGTATAGATTTCCACCGCACTGTCTACCTTCTGGGTCTTGCACTGTTTTCTGGCCTCATTGGCATTATCCATCATGGAAGACACCGACCAGTCATTCTCCAGGATTTCATACATTCCCGTGGCAATGACCAGATTGCACTGGTCGTAGCGGCTGTTGGTCTTCTGCACAAAAGTATTGGTGAATTCCAGATATTTGTCTCTGGCCTTCTCCACCGTATCTTCCTTCAGCACTCCCACGAAATGATCCGAAGTTACACGACAGAACAGTACGCCGTTCTGGCACTTTTCCTGCAAGGCTATCGCAAAATCATGCAGGATCCTATCTCCCACTTCATAACCGTACATTTCGTTCACATACTGGAAATTTGAAAAATCAGATGACACAAAAAACAATCCTGATTTCCCATGGGCAGCCATATAGGCCTCCAGCTTATCCACAAACTTGTTATATATCGGCAGTCCGGTCAGAGCATCATAATTCAGTTTCCGGTTCAGCTCACGCTGATCTTTCTCCGCATTCTTCAGCGTGCGCAGTCGGTTAAAAATCTGGTGAGAAATTCTGCACAGTGCATTTTTCTCCTCCTGCCAGCTTCTGTCTGTGTGGCGATTTGAGAAAATAACGCTGGCCTTTAATCCCTTAGCGGCCGTGGACATTACAATCATCACGGACTCCGCCTCTTCCTTGTAGACATCCGGAGTCTCTGACTGACGGTAGATCACAGCACCGGATTCATCGGCCTTTTTCCGGATCCTGTCCCATTCGAACACGCCGGGATTCAGGATTCTTCTGGCAAAATCTTTCTTCTCTTCACGATTCCATTGATAACGGATTGTTGGTCCAGCCTCGTTGACTTCCATACAGATCATGTCATCAATTCCAAAAAAGCTACAGGTCCGCTCACAGATCACCTTTAGTGCACTGGTCAGATTCGGCACATTTTCCAACAGATCCATGCAAAATAATACCAAATCTTCCGCACTCTCAAACTGTGCCTCTTTATGGGCAATCTCGTCCTCCTTGTTCTCTTCACTGTCCAGATAACTCTTGCCGGGCAATGCCACACCTTCCTTGACATCCAGCAGGTAATAAGCACCCTTTCCTTTGCTCTTTACCTGATACAGGGCTGCATCTGCCCACTGGAACAACAGATTGTAATCCGTCACCGTGCCGTCTGTCACCGCCGCGCCCAGGCTACAGGAAATGTGCAGCCCTGTCTTGTCATCATCATAACGGTCAGACATGCAGCGGTTCAGCTGTTTTAATTTCTCCTCCAGCTGTTCTCTGTCCATGTCCTCCACATAGAAGACAAATTCATCCCCACCGATCCGGCCTTTTAACGCCTCGGGGAAAATATTACTGAGTTCATCCGCAAAGGAACACAATACCGCATCCCCAAACAGATGGCCGTTGGTGTCGTTGATCTTCTTAAAGCTGTCCACATCCTGTACGACCAGATACCCAGTCTGCCCGCGTTTCAGGCTCTGTAGCCTGGCACCGATCTGTTGTTTGATGGTAGAATTGTTCAGCAATCCGGTCAGGGAATCTTTCTGAGATTTTTCCCGCAGTTCCCACTCTTTTTTCTTCTGGTCATCAATGTCACAGACCTTTCCCAGAACCCGCTCCGGTTCTCCCTTTTCATCATAAAAAGTCTGTCCGATGACCTTCACCCACCTGGGTTTCCCCTCTGCATCAGTCTTGCAGAGTTCGATATAAATATCCGGCTTGCCACT
>ERZ780139.442-NODE-442-length-42969-cov-147.337815_pt1 | contig 42969 bp, 30 predicted proteins | sample MGYA00511476_ERZ780139 | MGnify/ENA primary metagenome ERZ780139 (study PRJEB29588, sample SAMEA2158190) | human gut metagenome | biome: human gut; feature: human-associated habitat; material: faeces | place: Denmark | collected 2008/2010 ... | reverse complement strand
ACAACATTAATATCTATATGTTAAAAGGTAAATGATTTGATGCGTTTGCCCTGTTTAGCCTATATAAATCTATGTTCTAAACTATCGAACTTATGTTCTAAACTTTAGAACATAGATTTAGCTTGCTTAAAACACAATTTTCTGTAGTACTAAAAACAAATGGACAAAGAATTACAAGCATCTGGCAGGTGCATCCTTGCACACTATTTATATACTCCACTTCTCTATTTGCGGAAGGTTGAGGTACTTACAGCTCAAAAGCGCCAGTAAAGGCTTTTGGATGTTTTTGGAGTTACTTAGTAGTTGTATTAGGGGGTAAAAGCATTAAATAAGTTAAAAAATACCCGTAAAACACAATTTTTCCACCTAAAAAAGAGCTTTGTATTGCTTTTTTTTTGTAATTTTGCAGTCAGATAATGGAATGGTTGCGAAACCATTGATAAGAATTTTGAGAATTCATGCCGATGTAAGTTGTATTAGTAAAAGGTGGTTTGGAGTTTTTTTTCGCTCGGCCTTTCTTTTGGGTTAGATTAGTAAAGAGTCAGAGTGAATCCGTAAAACCAGTACCACGTATTTTTTTTATCTACTCTTACATGGGATGCATTTCGTTGGCGATGTGTGTTCTTTGCTATGTTATTCTCTTCTCGTTTTTTGAATAAAATTAAGTGTTTAGCAATTAGAAAGTGTTTTGAGAACTATATATATGGGGGAACTGGTCAGGGATGGTAGGTTCCCCCTTTTGCTTTTTGGTAAAATGACACAGAATTGTAATCAAATGTAACGCATGTTACAAAATAAAAGTTGTAACTTTGCCCCCGTAATATTAAATGTTTCGATTATGGACGAAAAAGACAGCAGAATATTAGTAGTCGACGACGAGCAGGATCTCTGTGAAATCCTGAAGTTCAATCTTGAGACAGAAGGTTATCAGGTAGAGACCGCCAATTCGGCAGAAGAGGCTTTGGAGAAAGACATTGCGTCTTACAATCTCTTGCTCCTCGATGTGATGATGGGAGGAATGAGCGGTTTTCAGCTTGCCAAGCAACTGAAGAACAGTGAGGTGACGGCCCATATTCCTATTATCTTCCTTACAGCTCGTGATACGGAAAACGACACGGTGACAGGCTTCAATCTGGGTGCCGATGATTATATCTCCAAACCATTCTCTATCCGTGAGGTAATGGTTAGGGTGCGTGCCGTGTTGCGCCGTACAGCCAGCAGGTTGGAAGGAGCAGAGGAACCAGCAGTCATCAGTTATCAGGGCCTGTTGCTCAATCTCGACAAAAAGTCGGTGAGTGTGGACGGAGAGGACGTGCCATTTACCAAGACTGAGTTTGAGTTGCTTCGTCTGTTGTTGGAGGAGCGCGGAAGAGTCTTCTCGCGTCAGGAACTCATCGACCGCGTATGGCCCAAGGATGTGTTGGTTCTCGACCGTACGGTGGATGTCAACATCACACGTATGCGCAAGAAGATAGGCAAGTTTGCCAAGTGTATCGTTACCCGTTTGGGATTCGGTTATTATTTCGACGCATAATATAATAAGGTGGAGATATGTATGAATTTATAGAAAAAAAGTCGAAGCTTGGGCGTCGGCTCTATTTCGTGGTGTTGGCTGTGTTCTTGGTGTTCGCAGTCAGCTTTATCATCTTTCAGCAGGCTCGCGAGAAGCAATTCAAGATAAGCACGCTCACGTTGAAGTTGAGCAACTACAATGCCCTTTTAGAGGAAGATTTGTCGTTGGCTCACGACAAGGGAATCATTCTGAGCGACAGCAGCGGAAAGGCAGTAGATGTGGCACGCGACAAGCTGAATGTTTTTATAAGAGAACACGAGAGTAAGGACTTGCGTATTACTCTGATACGCCCTAATGGCAAGGTGGTGTACGACAATATGCGAAACGACTTCGATCATTTCTCCAATCACATCAACCGAAAGGAGATACAGGAAGCATTGAGGACAGGACTGGGCTCGAGTGTGGAGCGACAGTCGAAGACCCTGAAGCATGATTACTTCTATGTGGCCACTTATTTTCCTGCCGATTCCATTATTATCCGAAGCGCTTTGCCTTATAACAACGATCTCTCCAAGTCGTTGAAGGCCGACCAGCATTACATCTGGTTTGCCATCTTTGCTATCATACTCCTTACCATTGTGCTTTATCGGTTTATGCATCGCTTGGGAAAGAATGTGGCCAAGTTGCGCATCTTCGCCTATAAAGCCGATCATAATGAGAGTCTTGAGATAGAAGACCTGGCGACTTTCCCCAATGATGAGCTGGGCGAGATTGCCGAGCGTATCATCAAGATGTACAAGCGAATACAGACCACGCGCAAGGAACAGGATATTCTGAAACGGCAGCTTACCCAGAACATTGCCCACGAGTTGAAGACACCAGTGGCAAGCATACAGGGCTATTTGGAGACTATTATCGACAATCCCCGTATCAGCGAAGAAATGAAGCAGCAGTTCTTGCAGCGCTGTTATGCCCAGAGTGAAAGACTCACTTCGCTCTTGCGTGATATTTCCACACTCAACCGTCTGGACGATGGTTCCGACATGATAGATTTCGAGGCGGTAGACATCACTCAGTTGACCAGCGACATCATGAGAGAAACCGCCCTTGAGCGCGAGGAGCGCAAGATGAGTTTTCATAACCTGTTGCCCGAGCGCATCGTGGTGAAGGGAAACCGAAGTCTGCTATACAGCATCTTCCGCAACCTTACCGATAATGCCATAGCCTATGCCGGTGAAGAAACAACCATCACCCTGGAAGGCAAAGAGGTTGGCAATAAGTGGCATTTCATTTTCCGAGACAACGGACAGGGAGTGCCTCAGGAGCATTTGGCTCGCATCTTTGAGCGTTTCTATCGTGTGGACAAGGGGCGCAGCCGTAAGATGGGAGGTACAGGGCTGGGACTTGCCATCGTGAAAAACTCGGTATTGCTGCATGGAGGAACCATTCGGGCTGCCAATCTGCCCGAAGGAGGATTGAAGTTCGAGTTTACCATCAAGAAGTAATGATAAGTAATGCTAAAAACAGAAAAAGTCGCAAGGAGATTTGTCTTTGCGACTTTTTTCTTGTATCTTTGCATTACAATAAATAAATGCAAGAAATGAATCCATTTTCAAAGATGATTGCGGCCGCTCTTGCTTTGAGCGAGAAGGCTGTCGAAAATACATTAGAGTTGCTTGAGGAAGGTTGTACTATCCCCTTCATCTCCCGCTACCGTAAGGAGAAAACCGGCAACATGGACGAGGTGAAGATAGAGGCGGTGGCTCAGGCCAACGAGAAATATAAGGAGATGGCGAAGCGCAAGGAAACCATCCTGAAGACCATCGGCGAGCAAGGCAAGCTTTCGGCAGAGTTGCAGCAGCGCATCGACAACTGTTGGGACGCCACAGAGCTGGAAGACATCTATCTGCCTTTTAAACCCAAGCGTCGTACTCGTGCACAGGTGGCTCGCGAACAGGGTCTTGAACCGTTGGCACAACTCCTCCTGCTTCAGCGCGAACGTAATCCCGAGCAGGCTGCCCGCAAGTTCGTGGGTGACAAGGTGAGCGATGTAGAGGCTGCGCTCCAGGGAGCTAAGGACATTATAGCCGAGACGGTAAGCGAGAATGAGCAGAGCCGCAACCAGATACGAGGTGAGTTCCGTCGCGGCGCCATCATCACCTCAAAGGTGGTGGCAAAGAAGAAAGACGAGGAAGATGCCCAGCGCTTCTCCGATTATTTCGACTTCTCGGAACCATTGAAACGTTGTTCTTCCCATCGTTTGTTGGCCATGCGTCGTGGAGAGGCGGCAGGTTTCCTGCGTGTCAGCATATCTGCAGATGAAGAAACTTGCATCACCAAACTGAAACGTCATTATGTTCATGGCTTTGGCGAGTGCCAGACTCTGGTAGGCGAGGCTGTCGATGATGCTTTCAAGCGCTTGTTGAAACCCAGTATCGAGACTGAGTTTGCAGCTCAGAGCAAGCAGAAGGCCGATGAGGAGGCAATCGTTGTCTTTGCAGAGAACCTGCGCCAGTTGCTCTTGGCAGCACCTCTTGGACAGAAGCGTGTCATGGCTGTCGACCCAGGCTTTGCCAATGGATGCAAGACAGCATGTCTTGACGCCCAGGGCAATCTTGTGCATCATGAGATCGTCTATCCGCATCCTCCCCGCAGCAAGCGCATGGAGGCCACTGCTGCCATGAAGCGCATGGTGCGCCAGTATCAGGTTGAGGCCATGGCGGTAGGCAACGGAACGGCAAGCAGGGAAACCAGTGAGTGGCTGAACGAGATAGATTTTGAGCATCCGGTAGATGTCTATGTGGTAAGCGAGGATGGAGCCTCTATCTATTCTGCCTCTAAGATTGCCCGCGAGGAGTTTCCTGATGAGGATGTGACGGTGCGTGGAGCGGTTTCTATCGGCAGAAGACTGATGGACCCTTTGGCTGAGTTGGTGAAGATCGATCCCAAGAGCATCGGAGTGGGGCAGTATCAGCATGATGTGGACCAGAGTCAGTTGAAGAAGAGTCTCGACGCGGTAGTGATGAGTTGCGTGAACTCGGTGGGTGTCAATCTCAATACAGCCTCTCAGCATCTGCTCACCTATGTGAGTGGTCTCGGTCCTACATTGGCGAAGAATATTGTGGAGTATCGTCGTGAGAATGGTGCATTCTCCTCTCGTTCCCAACTGAAGAAAGTGCCGCGTTTAGGTCCTTCGGCTTATGAGCAGTGTGCCGGTTTCCTCCGCATTCCTGGAGCAAGAAATCCTTTGGACAACAGCGCCGTTCACCCGGAGCGTTACTCTCTTGTAGAGACCATGGCCAAAGATCAGGGTGTGACGGTAAAGCAACTGGTAGAGGACAAAGCCTTGCAGAAAAAGATAGACATACGGAAGTATATGAGTGGCGAAGTAGGCATGCCTACGCTTACCGATATCATGACCGAGCTCGACAAACCCGGACTTGACCCACGAGGCGAGGTGGAGAAGTTTGAGTTTGATGCCTCCATCAAGACCATAGAGGACTTGCAAGTAGGCATGGTAGTACCGGGCATCGTGACCAACATCACTAAGTTTGGTGCCTTTGTTGATATAGGTGTCCACAATGACGGTTTGGTTCATGTCTCACAAATGGCCAACCGCTATGTGAGCGACCCTTCAGAAGTGGTAAAACTCCACGAGCACGTGATGGTCAGGGTGACAGAAGTCGACCTGAAGCGCAAACGTATCGCCCTGTCGATGAAGCAATTATAATGTAACGGGCTCTCTTCGGAGAGCCTGTTTCCTTTTTAGACGTATTCTAAATTACCTACTTTTAGGTATTGTATGTTTTTCCTTTTCTTCATATCTTTGCAGCCGGAATTTTATGATAATTATTTATACATTATTAGCGGCAAAGAATGAAGAAAACCGGCATGATGCTATTCCTGTTTTTCGGCATAAGTGTACTTGGCTATGCGCAGAACAGCAATGGTGCAAAATCCAATAAGGCCCCCAAAAAAAGTTTGTCCGATACCCTCAAGATTGCAGAGGTGGTGGTAACGGCACAGGAAACGCGTGGCGTTACGGCGGCTTCTGTCATCGAGAAGCATGCCATGGAACATCTGCAACCATCAAGTTTCTCCGACATCCTGGAGTTGCTGCCAGGCGGTCGTTCGCAAGACCCTGTCCTCAACACCCCTAATACCATCCGTATCCGCGAGACGGGTACTGCCAGCAGCTATAATACATCTTCGCTGGGCACCAGCTTCATGATAGATGGTGCCCCCATCAGCACCAACGCCAACCGACAGGAGGTAAAGGGCGCATGGGAAACATCGACCGAGGGCAGAAGCTACGTCAACTCGGGTGTCGACATGCGTACCATATCGACCGATGACATCGAGAAGGTAGAGGTGGTGCGAGGCATCCCATCGGTAGAGTATGGCGACCTGACGAGCGGACTCGTCAAGATAGAGCGAAAGCGAGGCGGCAATAATTGGGAGGCACGTCTCAAGGCCGATATGGACAGCAAACTCTTCTACCTGGCAAAGGGCTTCGAATGGAAACCTCGCCGCATGACGCTCAATCTGAGCATCGACTATCTGGATGCCAAGGCCGACCCACGCAACCGACTGGAGAACTACAAGCGACTGAGCTTCTCTGCCCGATTCTTCAAGGCATGGAGCCTGGGCCGATATGACATGCAACTGAAGACCAACTTTGACTATACAGGTTCGTTTGACAACGACAAGAATGACCCCGATCTTGACAACCAGGCCGTAGACTCGTATAAATCGCAGTACAACAGGTATGCACTGAATGCCGGCTTTACATTCTTGCCCAGGAACAAGCGCCAGTGGTTTCGTTCGCTCGATGCCATGCTCTCTACCTCTTATGAGTACGACTTGATAGAGCGCACCAAGTTGGTGCAGCTTTCACAGTTGGTGGCTGCTGTAGGTACCATCACTACGGGCGAGAACGATGGCATTATCTTGCCCTATAAATACGTGGCATGGCAGAATGTAGACGGTCGCCCCTTCAACCTCTTCACCAAGTTGAACGCCAAGTTTCAGGTGCCCTCCCTGAATATCTCCAACACCCTCTTGGTGGGTACCGACTGGAATGTGGACAAGAACTATGGGCATGGTCAAGTGTTCGACCCCACTCGCCCCTTGTACACCACGGCGGCCACCTTGCGCCATCGTTCGTTGTCGAGTATACCTGCCAACAAGCAGTGGGGACTTTATGCCGAGGAGCGTATCAGCACCATGCTGGGTGGTAGCAAGTTAGAGATGGTGGCAGGTGTGAGAGCCGTACAGATGTTGGGATTGCCCACTTCTTATCTGATGCACGGAAAGTTCTATTTCGACCCACGTGTCAATGTGGGATGGACATTGCCTAAGTTTAAGATAGCAGGGCAGACAGGTTTCCTGCGCCTGTCGGGCGGAGTAGGCGAGCATACCAAGATGCCCACTATGGATCAGCTATTCCCCGATCCCGTGTACATGGACTTGGTGCAGCTCAATTATTACCATGCCAATGTCGACTACCGTCGCATCAACCTGATGACCTATGTCATCGACCCTACCAATTACGATCTGAAGCCTGCCCGTAACCTGAAGTGGGAAATGACTGCCGATATGACGGTAGGCGGTTATCGACTTTCGGTAACATATTTCCGCGAGAACATGACATCGGGCTTCCGCAGTCAGTCGAGTTATGCCCCTTATACTTACAAGCAGTATGATGCCTCGGGAGTGGATGCTGGAGCGCTGACGGCACCGCCTTCGTTAGTCGATATGCCCTACACCCTGCGTACCGACCTGCGTGGCTATAGCCATTATACCAACGGAAGCCAAACGTTGAAGCGAGGTGTGGAATACACTTTCTCGACCAAGCGATTCGAGCGCATCATGACCCGTCTGACTGTCAATGGATCCTGGTTTTACACCATTTATCGCAACTCGATGATGGAAACCTACAAGCCCAGTGCCGTGGTGGCTGGCAAGCAGATTCAGTATGTGGGCTATTACGACCAGGATGGCGGCAGCAAAAACCAGATGATGAATACCAACTTCACCGTGGATACCGACATACCCAAGCTCAAGCTCGGCTTCTCGGTTTCGGCCCAATGCCTGTGGTTCACCATGCGCCGCACCGCCGAGACCAGCAATTATCCTGTCAAGTACATGGATGCCAACGGCGAGATGCACGACTGGAAGGATGAGGATGCCGACGACATATACTTGCGCTACTTGATACGCAACTATACGGACAGTAACTTTGCTCTCTACAGGGTGCCCTTCTCGATGAATGTCAATTTCAAGGTAACTAAGAAATTGTTTGCTGACCGCCTGACCGTAGCTTTGTTCTGCAACAAGCTACTCGATTATACCCCCGACTATACGAGCAATGGACTGACCGTGCGTCGCCATGTGACTCCTTACTTTGGATTAGAAATGAACGTGAAAATATGAAACGAATACTGATGATATGTGTGGCTCTGCTGGGAATGGTACTCGCATCGTGCCACCAGGACGAGGACGATCTTTTTACCACGGCAGCTATCACTCTGACAGCCGAGGAAGGCACAACCGTGGAACGTGTGCAGGGCACGGTGCAACTCACCAACCTCAATACCCGACAGGTGACAACCACGGCCGAGTTTGATGGTAATATAGCCCGTGTTTCTCTGCTTCGTGGTGTCTATTCGGTACTGGTCGAAGGTTCCATGCAATATAAGGATGCCCATGGCGCCACGGGCGTTAGGCAGTTTCGTGCCACATCCGATTACTTAGAGTTTGCCAGCAAGAGTCTTAATGTAGCCACCCTCAATATCGTATGGATGTAAAGATGAAGCACAAAACAGCATTATTGACCATGGTTTGCACGCTATGTATGTCGCCCACCATGGCTTCGCCTCGCGACACGGCTCGTGTGGAGCATCTGTCGATGTGGAACCTATTGTCGACTCCCCTGCTCACCAATCCCGCCCTGCATAGCGCGGCCTATGCCCAGTCGTACTCCGAGATGGCGCTTACCATCGACTTTCAGCACCAATCAGAAGCCTTTGTCGAGGAGAAAGGTAAGGGACATGTGCTTGGGGCGCTGGCAGTTAACAGTTATCTGCGCATGAATCCACGTTCGGCAGTATGGGGCTCTGCCTCTTACACTACTGGCAAACAGAAGAGCATCTGCTGGAATTCTACCTCCGACTACGAATTGTTGGCTCCCTATGTGATGGCCGATACCCTGGGCGGAGATACCCACCGAGAGCGATATACCTTCTCTGGTGGTTATGGCACCCAGCTGGGGCGAGTCTTGCTGGGAGGCGAGATGGCCATTCGTGCTGAGCACGAGTATCGTGACCGTGATCCACGTATGCGAGACATCGTTACAGAACTGTTGCTGCGAGGTGGCGCCGGTCTCATGGCTTGGCATTATCGTTGGGGCGTATTGGCGGAAGGCACTATCTACAAGCAAACCAACAGCGTAGACTTCTACAACGAACTGGGTGTCATTCCCGAGTATCATATGACAGGACTTGGAACCGAATATGGCCGTTTTGCTGGCGAGCAGCGCAGTCTCGCCTATCGAGGAGGTAGCTTTGACATTGCTTTTGATGCCGTTCCTACAGGTAATGAAGGACTCTACGGGCATGTGTCTTTGGGCCGCAACGCATATGAGCGCCTGCTGACGAGCGCCAACTCATTGCCTCTGTCGCGCCTTATATATAATAAGGTGGAAACCACGATGGGGTGGAAGCAGGAGGGCAAGCACCATTGGGCCGCTTATGCACATTTTGCCTTTATCAAGCGCAGTGGTGATGAAAACATAACGGGAAAGTCGGATTCGCAGTATTATCCTGTGATAGGCAAGCTCACCATGTATAAGGATTACCTGATGGATGCCTCGATAGGAGGTATGTATGGTCAGCAGGGAGGCGACCGCTCGTGGATGGTAAGCCTCAAGGCAGGTTATCGCAACCATCGTGAGCGCTATGTATATCCCGAGCGCCTGTTAGACCGTGCCCATGCGTATGTCAAGGTAGCAGGCGAGTGGATGCGTCCTATGTCTCGGCGCTTGTCACTCTCGCTGGGAGCCGATGCCAGTCATTATGCCCGTGTGAGCGACAACATGGTGATGCCTTTTGCCAACATGACCAGCAAGTTTGCCGAGATGATACGCCACAAGTATCGTTTTGTCAAGGCCAGCTACACTGAGGCCCACCTGCATGCACGTGGCGACTATCACCTGAAGTCATCGTCCATAGGCCTCTTTGCCGAAGTAGCAGGAGGCATGGTGCTTTGCTCGGAGCGTGAACAACAGGTAGGCCTAAGAGCCTCTGTGGGTGTGACTTTCTGAGAAAGGAAAGAGTAGCAAGGAACATAATAGTAGAAATAAAATATCAAAATAACAATCAAAACAAACAAGACAATGAAAAAGAATTTCTTGATGGGCATGTTGATGCTCCTTACAGTAGGTTTGTCGTTTACAGCTTGTAGCAACGACGACAGTGTGACATACACTCCTGTGTCGCTCAGCGTAGAGATGCCTTTGGGCATCGACAACGTGGTGTTTAGCAACAGCAAGGCCATGTTCACCAATGTTCAGACAGGCGAGGTGTTCACCGTCAATCGGTTTGTAGAAAAAAATGGTAGCTTTGCAGCCTCGATAGACCAAGTGCCAGAGGGCACATACAATGTAGCCGTTACCGGCGAATTGAGTTTTACCAAGAATGGTGTGGCAGGTACAGCCCAGGTCAACCAGACCAGCGAGAATGTGCAGGTGAAGAGTGGTAGCGCCAATGTCAAGTTGGCCGTGAATACCTTCGATGCCAAGGGTGGTTTTGTTATCTCGGAGATTTTCTTCGCAGGTGATAAAACTCCTGAGGGTAAGCAATTTCTGAAAGACCAGTATGTCGTTGTTTCCAATAATTCGGACGTAACTCTCTATGCTGACAGTATTGCCTTTGTGCAATCGGCATTCCTTACCAGCACCAAACGTGAGTATACACCCGACATCATGAACGAAGCCATGTCGGTGGAGGCTATATATATGATCCCTGGAACAGGAAAGAGCGTGGCTGTGCAGCCTGGCAAGTCGTTGGTGTTGGCACTGAATGCCATGAATCATACAGAAGCAAATGCCAATTCCTTCGACTTGAGCAAAGCTGACTTTGAATTCTACGATGAGAGTACGTCGGCAAACAATCTGGATACCGACAATCAGGAGGTTCCCAACCTGGATAAGTGGTATTGTTATACATTGAGTTATTATCTGCTCAATACTGGTGGAAACAAGGCCTATGCCTTGGCTCGAATGCACCAAAACAGGGAAAGCTATCTGACAGACAACTATTATGAGGCAAAGTATGTGTTGACAACAAGCAAGGGTGACAAGGAGATGACATCCAAATGTTATAAGTTACCTAACTCTTGGATTCTTGATGCTGTAAACCTTTGCCCAAGTAGTGTTTGGCAGTGGAACGTGGTTTCTTCTGCTCTTGATGCAGGCTATACGTATGTGGCAAGCACGCTCAATTCTACTGATCGCTTCAGCAAGTCTGTTATCCGTAAGAAGGAGAACGGCAAGTGGGTAGACACCAATAACTCAAGCAACGACTTTGAGGCAGCTACAGCCAGTTATCTGCAGAAATAATCAACTCAAAATAATGTGAAAATATGAAGAAACAATTTCTAAGCCTGTTCCTTCTTCTCTTAGCTCCTGCATCTTTGTTTGCTCAAACTGTGGAGCAGGATGCATCCATCCGTCAGGGTAAGTTGAAGAACGGACTCACTTACTACATTCGTCATAATGCCAAGGAGGCAGGACTTGCCGACTTCTATATAGCCCAGCGTGTGGGCTCCATCTTGGAGGAACCTCGCCAGCGTGGTTTGGCTCACTTCCTGGAGCACATGGCGTTTAATGGTACCAAACATTTCCCTGGCAAGGGTAAGCAACTGGGCATCGTGCCTTGGTGCGAGACCATCGGTGTGAAGTTTGGTACCAACCTCAATGCCTACACATCAGTCGACCAAACGGTTTATCACATCGGTTCGGCTCCCATCAAGCGCGAAGGTATCATCGACTCCTGCCTCTTGGTGCTCAACGACTGGAGCCAGTTTATCAACCTTGAACCCAAGGAGATAGACAAGGAGCGTGGCGTCATCCACGAGGAATGGCGCAACCGCCGTACGGGCATGGCCATGCAGCGCATGATGGAGAATGTGATGCCTAAGATATACAAGGGCAGCAAGTATGAGGACTGTCTGCCTATCGGCAATATGGATATTGTGGATAACTTCCCTTACCAGGACCTGCGTGACTACTATCAGAAGTGGTATCGCCCCGACTTGCAGGCCATCGTGGTGGTGGGTGACTTCGACGTGGATATGATGGAGAGGAAAATCCAAAAGCTCTTTGGTAAGATTAAGGCACACAAGAATCCTGCCGAGCGCATCTACTATCCTGTGAACGATAATGACAAGATGATTGTCGCCATCGAGAAGGACAAGGAGCAGCCTATCATCCTCGGTCATCTCTATATGAAGAGCGAGACCACTCCAGACAGAGAGAAAAACAGTGTGAAATATCAGCGTGAGGATTACATCAACGGCTTAATCACCTATATGCTCAATGGTCGCCTTTCGGAGAAAAAGCAAGTGGCCAATCCGCCTTTCATGAGTGCGACGGTGAAGAACGGTGCGTTCTTCGTTTCCCGCACCAAGGATGCCTTCAGCCTGAGCATCAGTTGCAAGCAGGACAATGTACTGGGTGGCGTTTCGGTAGCCGTAGGCGAGGTGGAACGTGCCCGTCAGCATGGTTTTACACAGAGTGAGCTGGAACGTGCCAAGAAACTCTATCTCAATGCTGCCGAGCGACAACTGAAGATGGAGAAAGACTATAAGAACTCTCACTATGTGAGCCAGTGCGTGAACAACTTCTTGGAGGAAGAGCCTATCTTGACCCCTACTTACAACCTCCAGTTGGTGAAACTGTTTGATGGCGAGGTGAGTCTTGACGAGGTAAATAGTCAGGTGGGCGAGATAATCACCGATAAGAACCAGGTGTTCATCATGTATGGACCCGACAAGGATGGTTTCGTGGTTCCTTCGGAATCGGAAATTGAGAGCACCGTGCTTGCCGCACAGCAGAAGCGTTACGACGCTTACCAGGAGGAGCAAGTGCCAGCTACCTTGATGACGGCCTTGCCTGCACCAGGCAAGATTGTGTCGGAGAAACCATACGGCAAGTTTGGTATGACGGAGATTGTCTTGAGCAATGGCATGAAGGTATATGTGAAGTCCACCGACTATCAGGCCGACCAAATCACCATGAGCATGAGAGGCGAGGGCGGTACATCCGTCTATGGCGACGAGGACATACCTAACTTCGCCTTCTTGAGTGGTTCCATCACGGAGGCGGGCGTGGGCGACTTCACGGCCACTCGTCTTCGCAAGGCATTGGCAGGAAAGTCCTTGAAGTTGGCTCCTTCCATCACCAGCGAGGGACAGCGCATCACAGGCACCTCGTCAGTAAAAGACTTGGAGACGATGCTTCAGTTGGCTCATCTCTATTTCACTGCTCCTCGCAAGGACAGCATGGCGTTCGAGGGAATGATGAACCGCAACCTTTCGCTCCTGAAGAACCGCAACGCCAGTTCGAAGGTTGTCTATAACGACTCCCTCTCGGCTACTCTGTACGACCACAATGTGCGTATGGCTCCTGTAACCGTGGAGATTGCAAAAAAAGCGGATTACAACCGCATCTTCGAAATCTATCGCGAGCGTTTCAGCGATGCGAGCAACTTCAAAACCGTCTTCATCGGCAAGGTCGATATGGCGCAGCTTCGTCCGTTGCTCTGCCAGTATCTCGCCACCCTGCCTTCTACCCACAAGGCAGAAAAGAGCAACAAGGCCAACGTGCCTCAGATTGTGAAGAAGAACGAGGTGGTGAAGTTCGTGCATAAGCAGGAAACTCCGCTTGCCAACGTGAGCGTGTTCTATACAGCCAACGTCCCATTTTCGCCGAAGAACGACTTGGTGCTCGACATGTTGACCCGTGTCCTCCAGATCGCTTACACCGACTCGGTACGTGAGGAGAAGGGTGGAACATACGGAGTGGGCGTAAGCTTCAACCTCGAGAAGGAGGACAATCCGAATGCCTTGCTTCGCATTTCCTACAAGAGCGACCCCAAGCGTTACGAGGAACTGAATCCTGTCATCTACAAGCAACTCCTGAACATCGCCGACTATGGTCCTGTGGCAAGCAGTATGGATAAGGTGAAGAAGTATCTGAAGAAGCAATACGGACAGATGGCAATCACCAACGACTACTGGAGCTACGTCATCTGGCACCAGCTCGACGACGATGCCGACTTCGACAAGGATTACTGCAAGATGGTGGACAACCTGACAGCTTCTGATGTGCAGAAGATGGCTAAGGAGTTGTTGAAGCAGAATCATCGTGTAGAGGTTACCATGCTCTCGGAGTAAGGATCAGAAAAAAGATAGTATGGCGTTTCTTGCATATATATATGCGGAAACCTATTATCTATAGTTGAGAAAAAAGAAATTCCCAGTTAGGAAAAAATATTTTGTCAGTTGATTGACAAGTTTTCCCTAATTGGGATTTTCTTTTCTACTGAAGGTGCGAAACTTGACAGTAATATCACATATTATAAATAACCTATGAGGTAAATCCCCAGGACGCATAAATTCCCAGAACTCATAAAATGGAATAAAACCTAAAAAGCGATGTGGAAGTATGGCTTTTTAGGTTTTTCTTGTTACTTTTGTATCATGTTATCGAAAAGTCAAAACAAAATGAATACAGATTTCACCAAGGACAGCATCGAGTCGGCCTATTGCTTCTTCCATCAGAAGTTGCGTGTGTATGAATATTCCACCAGTCCCACTCAGCGTGATGATATAGAATATGCCATCAGCCAATATGTAGATGGGATGAACCCCGCGCTCTACCAGTTGTTGGCTAATGGCACTCCGCATTATCTGCTCGACCATACTACTTTCGAGCAAGATATGCGCCATGCCATCGAGTTGCTCGATAGCATGATGCGAAATGAATGTATGTTGGTTGGTTAGTTATTTGTTAGCGTATTTCTTGCCCTTGGCAATAATGATGCCCTTGTGTGTTGGTTTTACCAGCTTACCATCGATTGTGTAAAACTTATCGTTGCCGCATGGCTTGTTGACTGTTGCCTGTGTGATGCCCGTGTCGTCGGCAGCACTGATGCTGATGGAGTAGACGTTCATAGCGTTGGTGCAGCCAATAACGATATCGCCGTCGGCCTTTACAATAGCCTTGCTGGTGTGTTCTACTAATGTGGGTTCCATACCACTAATCACCTTGAGGTTTTCTTCTGCTGTGAAGGTACGAGCCTCTTTCTTGCTTCCGCTCAACCCCACGATGGTGAGTTCCTGCCCCTTCTTGAGATTGCAAATCTTGATTTTAGCTTTTGAGGAGTTCAGTTTGAAGTAGTTTTTGTTCTTGCTGCTGATAGAGAAAATCAACTTGTTTTTTGCTCCGATAAACATGAGTCCTTTGGTTGCGGGAATCTCTTCGCTATTGGCTTTTAAGGTACTCCATTCAGTAAAGGCGATTTGGTTGCTCCACTGTACAGGGACATCAGGATCATCTGTTTTATACTTGTCAACATTCCAGTTCGTTTCATCCGCCTTGATAAGTGGAATTGATTCGCTTAGATCTACAAAGTTCCATGTCTGTTGTGCTTGCGCACTGAGTGATAGCAAGCATGCGGTCAATAGTGATAATAAATGTTTCATAATCGTTTATATTTTCTTTTTGGTAACTAAAAACGTTGCAAATATAAACTAAAAAACTGGTAAGCCAATTAATATTTAATAATATTTAAGAGTATCGCTGCTTAATTATGATTAATTGGTATACCAATGTGATCAATCGTGCTTTTGTGATAATGGGTTATGAAGCAAAAACAGCACCCCGATGTCAGGGTGCTGTCAGGTGTTTGTTCAGTCTTTTCTTTGTGACTTAGCAAAGTCTATCTGATTTGCTAAGTGGTTTAGTACCAACTCTTTCATGCCTTCTGTATCGCGTGTTTTTAGCTTAGCGATGTAGTCTCTATGCTCGGCGATAACCTGTCGCTCTGGCACAGTACAGAATCTGTATTTGTGATAGAACTTCATGATGCCGGGCGTGATAATCAGTAGTAGAGAAGCCAGTACTGGGTTGTGACTGCTGCAGGCTATGGCGTGATGGAATGCGAAATCCTTTTCGATTCTTTGTTTCGGATCTTGGCATTCCTCCAATTCTCTCAAGGCTTTTTCTACCTTGTCAATATCCTCGCTTGTGCAGTTTTTAGCAGCGAGGGTGCAGGCATCTATCTCTAATAGTACGCGCACGTGTACGAGACTGTAGAAGTCGTATTTGTCAACTTTGAGCGTTTCGTTGAATAGATTGTCGATTTGGCTTTTAGAAAACTCGGTAACGATAGTGCCACTCTGTGGTCTTGTTTCTACAACGCCGTATGTTTCAAGCTTTTGCAACGCTGCTCTGATGTGCGGTCTTCCTACTTTCAGAATCTCTGATAGCTTGCGTTCAGAAGGCAGTCGATCGCCAGGGTTGACTTGTTTCTCTGCAATCTGAGTCTTGATGTAGTCTACCACTCTTTCTACGGGTGAGTGGTTGGTTTCTTGTTTCATAGGCAAAATCTGCTTTACTTATATTTTATTACAAAGGTACATGATTATTCCGTATATTTCGCGTATTCGCTTATAAATTAACTATAATTTGCATAAATGTAATAAAACTTAAGCAAAATGTTAAACAAATATAATTGGTATACCAAAAAGCAATGTATCTCATTTATTTGTTCTATCTTTGCGCCAGAGAAACTAACAATTAAAATTATCTATTATTAAAAAGACAGCCCATGAGACTTTTAAAAACTAACTTATTGATGACGATGATAGCACTGTGTATTAGTGTTACCGTCAATGCTCAGATAGTGATACATGGAACCGTCACCGATACAGAGGGGCCTTTAATGGGTGCTACTGTCGCAGTGAAGGGCAGTACAGGTAACACTGCTGGTGCTATTACCGATATGGATGGCAAATACTCCATAGAGGTGAAGAGTAAGAAAACCATTCTTGTATTCTCTTATATTGGTTACACCGACCAGGTGGTGACGGTGGGTGATAAAAAGAAAATCGATGTCAGACTGGAGATGAACCATACTCAGTTGGACGAGACGGTGGTCATCGGTTATGGAGTGCAGCAGAAATCTCACCTCACAGGCTCTATCTCTAAGCTGGATGGTGGTTCGCTGACCAAGGCTCCTGTAAGCGATGTCACTCAGGCCTTGCAGGGTATGATGACAGGCCTCACGGTGAGCAATGAGACATCCGAGGTGGGTGTCACTCCCTCTATTCGTGTTCGCGGCACTGGTTCGATTTCTGCCGAGAGCTCTCCATTGGTGATTATCGATGGTTTTCCTGTGAAGGGTGGATTGTCGCAAGTAAATGCTGCCGACATCAAGTCGGTAGAGATATTGAAGGATGCAGCTTCTGCAGCCATCTATGGTTCGCGTGCTGCCAATGGTGTTATTCTTATTACCACCAAGCAGGGAACTCCCGAGCAGCCCAGATATAAGTTCAATTTCTATCAGGGTTTCAAGTATGCATATCAGCTCCACGACATGATGACTTCTACCGATTGGTTCAATCTGATGCAGCAAGAAGAGGCGTTGGGTGGTCGTCCTGTTATGGCTCAGGCCCGCAGTGCAGCTTATCTGGAGTCGTTGTATGGAGCTACCGACTGGCAGAAGGAAGGTCTCAATGATGTGGCTACTATGACCAATGTGCAGTTTAGTGTATCGGGTGGTAAGAAGGACACCAAGTATTTCGTGTCGGCTGCCTATATGAAGGATCAGGGCATCATGCGCTCCAATACCCTCGACAAGGTGAATTTCCGTGCCAAGTTAGACACGCGATTCTCTAAGAGCGTGGGCTTCGGAGTCAACTTCTCGGGTACTTACAAGCGTGCTGAGCGTCCTCGCAACAACTTTATCGACTTCTATCGCACGCCATCGTTCTTGCCCGTTTATCACAACGACATTACCACAGCACTGACAGGCTATAGTGGTTTTGCTCGTGGCAGTCACTTCAACAATATCGAGACCCCTACAGGCGAAGTAGACGAAGAAGGCAATCCTCTGACAGAGAAGACATCACCTTTCTCTTCTGCCAACAACAACCCCCGTAGCGTCATGGCCAACACCATGCGCTGGAGCGAAGACTTCCAGGGATTGGGCAATCTGTATCTCACCGTAGAACTGGCTAAGGGTTTGACCTTTAAGACTTCTAATGGATTCAATGTACGCTTCTCTCCTTCCTATACTTATGGCAATAAGAATGCCACCAAGGATGGTGAGGCCAGTCGTGCTACCTATTTCAGCAACCTGTACATCGACTTACTGACAGAGAACACACTGTCTTATCATCTGAATTTGGGAAGCCAGAAGCAGCATAGCATTGATGCACTCTTGGGTTATACGGCTGAGCGTACACGTGTACAGCGCGTGGCAGAGACTGCCACAGGCTTTGCTACCGATAATATTAAGACTCTTAATGCAGCCACCATCTTCGAGTTGGCAAGTTCGGGCAATGGCGATAAGGCTGGTACAGGAACTTTCCGTTATCCAGACGTCGTGTTGGAGTCTTATTTAGGACGTGTAAACTATAGTTATCTGAATCGTTATCTCATGTCGGCATCTTTGCGTCTGGATCGTTCTTCACTCTTTGCTAAGGGTAATCGCAATGCTTGGTTTCCTTCTGTGTCTTTGGGCTGGCGTGTCAGCGAAGAACCATTCATGAAGTCTATCGAAGCCATTTCTAATCTGAAGTTGCGTGCTTCTTACGGTATGACGGGCAACAACCAGATTTCTTATCAGGCAGCCTTAGAGGTGCTCAACTCTGCCAATTATGTTTTGGGCACAGGCAATGGAAGTCTGACCAATGGTGTGGCCAATACATCTTCTACTTTGGCCAACTCTAACATTACCTGGGAGAAGACCAATGAGTTTAACTTCGGTTTCGACCTGGGTCTGTTTAGAAATCGCATCAATCTGTCGCTCGATGCTTACTATTCCGAAACCAAGGCATTGCTCTTCGCACAGCCCACTCAGTCGTTTACGGGTTATTCCAACTATTGGAACAACATCGGAAGAGTGAGCAACAAGGGTGTGGAGATTCAGATTGACACACACAACATTCGTACACGAAACTTCAGTTGGGAGACCAACTTTAACTTCTCGCTCTCACGCAACAAGTTGTTGGAAATCGGAGGAGAGAGCCAAATCATCAGTCAGGGCGAGCGCAACGAGTGCTACATCGCTAAGGTGGGTTCACCACTTATCCAATATTTTGGCTATAAGACCCAAGGCGTGTGGAAATCGCAGGAGGAGATAGACGCCAACCCACACTTTGTTGATGACATTCCTGGTGGACTCCGCATCGTTGACACCGACAACAACAGCATGCTCGATGCTAACGACCGTGTGCCTTTAGGAAATCCATATCCTGACTTTACATGGGGTCTTACCAACAACTTGCGATACAAGAACTTCGACTTCTCTATCCTGATTCAGGGCGTGCAGGGTATTACTGTTTTCAATGGCGACGTGTTCTATACCGAGACGATGCGTTACAACAAAGCCTACACCAAGAATCGCTGGATCAGTCCTGAGCATCCAGGAGACGGTAAGACTCCTTACGAGAAGAGTGGTCACAACCTCTTGCTTACCGACTATCCTTTGCAGAACGCATCTTATGCCTGCTTGCGCAACCTTACCATTGGCTACACCATGCCTAAGGACATTGTCAAGAAAATGCATCTCAACGACTTGAGATTCTATCTGTCGGGCAATAACTGCTGTATATATGGAGTGGCGACTATCGTGGCATCAACCCCGAGTCAAGATTCACGGCAGGACCTTATACCAACACCTTGATAGATGGTTATCAGCGTGGAGGATTCCCTCTCACATCAACCATATCTGTAGGATTTGACGTAAACTTCTAAAAAACAAAGAATAACATGAAAACAAGAATATTTGCTATCTTAGGCATCGTGGGAGCAATCTGCTTCTCCTCATGTAACCTTGACCAATATCCATATTCTGAGGTTGTTTCTGACGAGTATGTTACTGATGACAACTCTGTCAACGACCTGGTGATGGGATGCTATAATGGGCTTCATGACGTGATGTACTATGAGTGGGCCATGACAGAACTACGTTCGGATAATGCCAGAATGTTTAACAATAACTCTACCTCTAACACGACCAAACTGATAGAGCAGCTCGACCAGAGTGTTATCAATACAGAGCATGAGTGGGTGGAGAGATACTGGAAAGCATGCTACGCGCTTATCTCAAGAACCAATAACGTGTTGGCCAATGTGCAGGTGGTGAAGAACGAAGATAATAAGAAGATGTATGAAGGCGAGGCGCGCTTCTTGCGTGCTTTGGAGTACTTCAACCTCGTGCGTCTATGGGGACCTGTATTCATCGTTACGAGCAAGACACCATCAGACGTGGCCCGCAACATGCAGCGCTCTTCGGTGGCTGATGTCTATGCGCTCATCGAGGGCGACCTGGAGACTATTGTCGAACAGCAACTCTTTCCAGCAAAGCAAGCTGACACCCTTTTGGGTAGAGCCGACATGAATGCCGCGAAGGCGCTCTTAGCTAAGGTTTATGCCACTCATTATGGAGTGGGTGAAGAGAAGTATCAGCAGGCCATCAATCTGTGCAAGGAGGTCTTAGAAAGCGCGGCTGTGGGTAATCCTCAGACGGCAGCCGACTTAGTGCCTTATGCTTCTGTCTTCGACATCAATAACGAGATGAACAAGGAGATTATCTTTGCCGTGAGATATCTCTCTGGCAATGTGGGTCTGGGTTCGCCTTTTGGTAATCTTTTTGCGCCTATCAATAATGGTGCCAACGTTATCGTAGGAACAGCCAACTGGTTTAACGCTCCCAGCGACAATCTCATCAATGCTTATATCATTGAAGGCGACGAGACAAGACGCAATGTCAATATCGCACAGAAATACTATAATGCTACTACAGGTCAGTGGATAGAGGCTACTTACTGCTGCAAGTATACTCGTCCTGTGACAACAGGTTTTGATGGCGAGAGCGATTGGCCTATCATCCGTGTGGGCGACATCGCATTGCTCTATGCAGAATTGCTCAATGAGACAGCCGGACCATCAGCAGAGGCGCTCAAATATGTCAATATGATCAGAGAGCGTGCAGGCATTGAGCCTTATGCTCTCGAGAAAGTAGGCAATAAGTATGACTTCCGTATGGCAGTACGCAATGAGCGTCGCCTGGAGTTGGCCTTTGAGAATCAACGTTGGTTCGACCTGAAGCGTTGGGATATTGCCACTGAGACAATCAATAATTATCTCAGTAGTGAGGCGTTCTATGCAGGATACACCTATCGTGTCAAACCCATCAGCAACTGGCAGAACTATCTTCCTATCCCTGTTTCTGTGACGAATATCAATCCCGATGTGGCTCAGAATGCGGGTTATTAATATTAACGATTAAAAGAGAATCTTATGAAAAAGATGAAATATATATTCACATTCCTGCTTGCTGCTTGCTTTCTGGTTTCGTGCGATGACCTGTCGATGAACGAGACGATTGCCAGTGCGCCCATTATAGAGAACTTTGCTCCTGCACAGGGAAGCGTGGGAAGTAAGATTGTAGTTACAGGAAAGGCGCTTAACGGAGTCACCACGGCTTTGTTGGGAGAGAAAGAATGTGAAATCGTGGAAAGACTCTCCAACACTTGTCTCACCATTGAGGTTCCCAACGAGGCGCGCACTGGCAAGATAACACTTGTCAATGCCGAGGGTGAGGGCGTTTCAGAGAACGAGTTTGCTGTGGAATATCCCGCGCCTATGGCTACTGCTGCTTCGGTGCAGACCGATGTAGAGATGGGTAATAAAATGCTCATCAGCGGTAAGAATATGAATGTTATCACGGCTGTATACCTTACGGCTGATGGTGGCAATGTGAAGCATGAGGCCTCTGTCATCAGCAAGAATGCCAACGAGATTGTGTTTACTGTGCCCTACGTAGAGAAAGATGATGCTCACGTCACTTTCACTTACTTCGATGGCACTGCTACTCAAGAAACCTCTGCCGACCTGCTGCCTATGCTCCATGTGAAGCGTTATCAGCCAGTGGTTACTACTACAGAGTTTGGCGACAATAGTGTAGGCGACGAGATTACATTCTCTGGTTCTTATCTGAACAAGATTAATAAGGTGTTCGTAGGTGATGTGGAGTGTATGGTAAGTCTGCAAACCGAAAATACCCTGAAGTTTGTGGTGCCTAACTCTGATAACTTTGTAGATGGACACAACGAGACCTCGCTATCTATTACTTATTTTGATGGTATCGAGACCCGCGTGCTCACCGAACACTTTGGTGTGAATGTGCCATTCGTTTACTTCTGGAAGGACAAGGTGGTTTACGGACAGGGACGTGATGTGGAGTCTTTGGCTTCTTTCTTCTCACCTGAGACAGGACTGGTTTATGCCAACAGTTTGTGGAGAACAGCTGTCGACCCCATCTCTTATAAGTATCAAGCCAATACCTGTTCGGGTAAGAATCAGCCCAAGGTTACGGAGAATGAGTACAATTCGGTTAATCCTTACTTCTTCTTCTCGGGCGTGAATGGTGGCACATTGCAGATCAATACTCCTGCTGGTTCTAACTCACAGTTGCGTAATTTCTATATGATCAACAACTCGGCAGACGAATATCGTGTGACAGGAACCAAGGGCAACTGCTATGGCACTCCTTGTCTCAGCTTTGTTTATCTCAATCCAACAGAACCTACCCACAAGGCGGTTATCGACAAGATCAAGAATGGGGATTTGGAGAAGATAGACGAGCAGACATTCCCCATCAATGTAACCGAAAAGAAGATTGGTAACATCGGCATTGGGACTGTCAAGCAGTCGGTTAATAATAATGTGTTTGCTCCTGGCGTGTTTGCTGTAGGTGCAGAGAAGTCGGCTGATGTCGATGCCTTCATCTTGGTTATCTATTACAATGTGAAGGGACAAGCGGCTAATGCTGCCGAAAATATCAAGCGCATTGGTTTCTTACACATCAAGCATGTTGATTTTAAATTATACAGTAAAACTAAGGCACCATCTTCAAGTAGTGTTACCTTTGATATGTATTGGATGAAGCACGATTATCAGTATTAAGTATTGTTTATATAACGAAAACGAATGAAAGTAAGAAAGCATATATATAAAGGTGTGCTGACTCTTATGTTGACAACACCCATGACAGGTGAGGCACGCGATTATGTGACCTCCCTGCCAGGGGTGGCCGATTGCCTGAAGAAGGCTGTGGCAGGCGACCGCGTTATCATCGAGGCAGGTACGTATCGCGACATCGACCTCAAGTGGAAGGCTGTGGCAACGAAGCAAGCCCCCATCACCATAGAGGCCAAGCCGGGTACTGTGCTTGTTACAGGGCGTTCTTCGCTCGTCATGGGTGGCAAGTTCTTGGTAGTAAGCGGACTGGAGTTTCGCAATGGTACTCCTTCTCGCCGCTCGGTAGTAGAATTTGCTGGTGGCAAGGATTATGCACAAGACTGCAGTCTGACCCGATGTGTCATAGATAACTATAATACCGATGATCGTTCGCAGGCGAAGAATTATGTTTATATGTCGGGACAGCGCAACAGGGTGGATCATTGTGAATTGCTGCGCAAGTACAACTTGGGTGTTACGTTGCTTGTCAATCTCAATGGTGCCAGCAATCTGAATAATCATCATCAGATAGATCACAACTACTTTGGACCTCGTGAGGTGTATGGCTCTAATGGTGCCGAAACCATGCGCATCGGTACTTCTCAGCAGAGTTATGAAACCTCGGCAACGGTGGTTTGCGATAATCTCTTTGACAGATGCTCTGGTGAGGTGGAAGTGATTTCGATAAAGTCGTGCGACAACATTGTGCGAGGCAATTACTTCTGGGAGTGTGAAGGTGTGGTGGCTTTGCGTCATGGCAAACGCAACTTAGTAGAAAACAATACCTTTGTGGGCAACGGCAAGCGCAATACGGGTGGTGTGAGAGTGGTAGACTCCGACCATGTCATTCGCAACAACACCTTTGCCACTTTGGCGGGTAAGCGTTTCTTCTCTGCCTTGGGAGTCATGAATGCGGTGCCCAATTCTCTGCCCAATAGATATGTGCAGGTTTCAGACATTACGATAACCGACAATGTGTATATCGACTGTACGAATTTGGAGTTTGGTACGGGTGCTGATGCAGAGCGCACCTCTGCTCCTCGCAGCATCGACTTCAAGAGAAATCGTTTGTTTGTCACTGATGGGCATGTTCCTTTCATGATGGTAGACAAGGCTTCTGAAGTACGCTTTGCCGACAATAGAATCAACAAGAATCTGGAAGGTCTGCCTGCGGGAGTGAAAATCGCAAAGATGAAACTGCCTACAGTGCCTACTTATCAGCAGATGGTGAGCAGAACGATAGGCCAGCTGAGCCAAACAGCGAAAGCCGATAAGGTGATGGCTCGCTCTGTCGTAGTGGCTAAGGATGCTGACTTGTCTCAGGTGATGTCTCAGGCAGAAGATGGAGATGTCTTTGTGTTGCAAGGTGATGAGTACAAGCTGATGAAGACGGTCTTGGTACAGAAAGATGTGACCATTCGCTCGGCTTCTGGTAAAACATTGCTTCGCTCTGTAGGTACATCGGTGCCTCACCTCATGACCGTCGGCAATGGTGGAAGCCTCTATGTAGAAGGTCTTGTCTTTGATGGTCGCTTAGAACCTGGTGGGTCTTCGCCAGAAACGGGCATCTCTACGGCTAAAACGATGACTACTCCCTATAAGTTGAAGGTAAATAATTGTAAGTTTATTAACTTTGGAGAGAGCGGTTGTGCCGCTATTCGTGGACAGAAATCCACCTTTGCCGATAGTCTCGTGGTTACGGGGTGTCTCATCGCCGACTGTTCTGGAGGTGGTGTCGACTTTGCATCCGAAAAGGATGACAAGGGACGTTACAATGCCGAGAATATACTCATCGAGAACTGTGAGTTTCGTCGATTGTTGGGCACACCTGTCAATGTGTATCGTGGCGGAAGCGACGAGAGCACTGCAGGCCCTTATGTCACTGTGAGAAACTGCTCCTTCGACGATTGCTGCAACAAGCAGCGAGGGAGTGTCTTGCGACTGATGGGACCACAATACTTGAGAGTTTCTGACTGCCTCTTCTTTAATAGTGGTAGGGGCGGAGTAAGTGTTCGCTTGGACGAAACCTCCTGGGAGGATGTGGTGATAGAGCGTTGCAAATTTGAAAATGCAGGCTCGGTTCTTGCCATGCGAAAAGAAGTTTATATGAATCATCAAAATCAAGGTTTGTAATATGAAACGACTATTGTCATTCTTTCTCTTTTGTGTCTTGGGCGTCGTTGGCACTCTGGCACAACATCCCAAACTCTTGCTCACAAAAGAGGAGTTGGGCTATATGAAACAGCATATGAATGAAGTTCCTGCTTTCGGACGTGTGGTAGACGACTTGTTGCAGAAAGCCGATGAGGCTTGTGCTGCAGCGATACAGATTCCTACACCCGTAGACGGAGGGGGAGGTGCAGTGCACGAGCAACATAAGAGCAACTACTATGCGATGTTTCATGCAGGATTGGCATATCAGTATACTGGGCATAAGAAATATGCAGACTTCGTGGCTCAGATGCTTATGGAGTATGCACAGAAATATCCTAAGTGGGGGCTACATCCCGTCAACTTGTCGCCTGTACCTGGTCGCCTCTTCTGGCAGACTCTCAATGAGAGTGTGTGGTTGGTGCATACGGCCATGGCTTATGACTGTGTGTATGACGCCCTTTCTGCCAAGCAGCGTAAGTTTATCGAGAAAAACTTACTCTTCAATATGGCCGATTTTATTATGAATGGCTATGGCGACTGCAAGGGCAATCATGAGATGTTCAATCGTATGCACAACCATGCCACATGGGCTACTTCTGCTGTGGGAATGGTGGGCATGACTACAGGCAACCAATCGTTGGTGCGAAAGGCTCTGTATGGTACAGATGAAACAGGGAAGAAAGGTGGATTCTTGCGCCAGATGGACCATCTCTTCTCTCCCGACGGCTACTACACCGAAGGGGCTTACTATCAGCGTTATGCCATTTGGCCATTTGTGGTGTTTGCACAAAGCATCGATCATTGTATGCCCGAACTTGATATCTTCCATCGTCGTGATGGAATCTTGGTAAAGGCATTAGACGCCTTGGTGCAGATGTCGTACGAGGGTGAGTTCTTCCACATCAACGATGCTCTGGAGAAAGGTCTCTCTGCGCAGGAGATGGTTTATGCTGCCAATATCATCTATGGTAAGTTTCCTGAAAACAAGTCGCTGTTGGCTGTGATGAAGAATTATCAGACTTATGTGCTACCTATAGCTGGAGGATTTATGGCGCAGCGTGACATGGCGCAGAATGCTACTTATACGCTCCAGCAGCGCAGTTGTGTGCTGAGCGACGGAAGGGATGGAAAGGATGGCGGTTTGGCCATTATTCGTCCTCGCAGTGCTCAGAACAATAGTGCCATCACGCTGAAAGCCACTTCGCAAGGCATGGGACATGGGCACTATGACAAACTGGCCATGGCTTACTATGATAATGGACACGAAATACTGACCGATTACGGGGCTTCACGATTCCTGAATATTGAGGCGAAGCATGGCGGGCATTACACCAAGGAGAATAACACCTATGCGAAGCAGACCATAGCACATAACACTGTGGTGGTGGATCAGAAAACCAACTATGGCGGCAAGTTGAAGGTGGCAGAACAGTATCATTCCAATATCGTAGAGGCCGACTTCTCGCACGATGGTTGGCAGATGGTAATGGCTCGTGATACCAACGCCTACAAGGGTGTTGACATGGTACGCACCATCGTCTATGCGTCTGTTCCGTTTCTCGAAAGGCCTCTGATATGCGATGTGTTCAGATTGAAGTCTGACGAGGTGCACGACTACGATTATCCGCTGTGGTATAATGGGCATTTGGTCTCGGTCAATTACCCTTATCAGCGCAACTTAGAGCAGATGGTGCCTCTGGGTAAGAAAGCGGGTTATCAGCATCTGTGGCTTGAGGCTACAGGGCAGAATACATCATCGTCGACTTCATGCCTTACTTTCTTCAATGGCAACCGATTCTATTCGGTCAATTACGCCAGTAGTCCAGCTACTGAGTTTAAGTTTGTTGCGCTGGGAGCCAATGACCCTGATTTCAACTTGCTGCATCGTTCGGGATATATCATCCGCGAGAAAGGCAAGAAGAACCACACCTTTGCGGTTTCAATAGAAACTCATGGAGAGTATGATGTCTTGCGCGAAACCTCTCGCGATCTCATCACCTCCTGCGAGAAACTGGAGATTCTGTTTGAGGACGACTCTCAGTTGGTGTTGCATGGTGTGTATGCTGGTCACGACCTCTTCTTGCTGTTGGCTGACGATGAGGCTCAGGAACATACCGTACAGGTAGGCAACAAGACATTCCGATGGAGTGGAAGAGTAGATATTCAATATAATCATTAATAATACGAAAAGATATGAAAACAAAAAGTGAAGTATTCCAGATTGCAAAGGAAATGGGATGGGAGAATCCTGGTCCTGGTATCAAGCGTCAGATTATGGGTTATGATGGCCAGCTGATGATGGTAAAGGTGGTTTTCGAAGAGGGAGCCGTAGGCACCATGCACGAACATTACCACAGTCAGGCTACTTATGTTGCCAGCGGTAAGTTTGAACTTACCATTGGCGAGGAGAAGCGCATTTTGGAGGCTGGCGATGGTTACTATGTGGCTCCTGACGTACTGCATGGTTGTGTGTGCCTGGAAGCTGGCATATTGATAGATACATTTAGCCCCATGAGAGCTGACTTCTTAAAATAATACGCACATGAAGATAAAAGGATTGCGATGGTATATCATTGGGCTTATCATGGTGATAACCATCATCAACTATCTGGATCGTGGCACCTTGAACTATATGTGGGTGGCCAATATCGATTACGAACTGACGACGCAGCAACCCATCGACATTGGCTCGAATGTGGCTGTAAAAACAGATAAGGGCTATCGCCTTTTCTCTACTCGCGGCGATGAAATGTTTGTAGAGAAGGGCAGTGTAACCGTCAAGCAGAAAGGGGATGCCATGGTAGTTACCAACAAGGAGGGAATAGCCATCGACCTGGGACTCATCGATCGCAATGATCCTGACTCTTCGATGAAGGCTAAAGATATCTTGGGTGTCATCACCATCTTCTTTATGATAGCCTATGGCATCAGTCAGCTGGTTTCGGGCAGATTGTATGACAAGGTGGGCTGCCGTAAGGGATTCTTTGGTAGCGTGCTGGTATGGGGATTGGCAGATGCTTTGGCTGCACTCTCTACGGGTAAGTTCTCGCTCACGGCTTTCCGCATGATGCTCGGACTGGGTGAGGCAGGACCTTGGCCTGGCACGACAAAGAGCAATGCAGAATGGTTTCCACAGAAGGAGCGTGCTTTTGCACAGGGCCTTTTCGGTGCGGCAGCCTCCATTGGTAGCATCATTGCTCCGGTGTTCATTCTGATGCTCTTTATCAGCTTCGGTTGGAAGGTAACCTTTGTCTGTGTAGGTTCGTTGGGCTTGTTGTGGCTCATTCCATGGCTCGTCATCAACAAGAAGGGTCCTAAGGCGCATCCATGGATTACGGAAGAGGAGCGCCATTACATCTTGAGTAATCAACCCGAGAAAGAGCCTCAAGTCGATGCTCATTCCAAGACCTGGGGCGAGTTGCTGAGCGAAAGAAAGAACTGGGCGGTCATCTTGGGACGTTTCTTCCTGGATCCTATCTGGTGGATGTTTGTAACCTTCTTGCCGCTCTATCTGGCTGATGTCTTCCACCTTAATATTAAAGAGGTGGCTTTCTCGGCATGGGTTCCTTATGTAGGTGCTGCGCTGGGAAGCATCGTGGGTGGATGGTATTCGGGCTGGCTTATCAGCCGCGGTCATACCGTCAACTACGCTCGCAAGAATGCCATCTTGGTGGGTGGAGCCATCATCATTCCTTCCATCATCTTGGCCATCATGTCTTCTTCTGCTGTCTTGGCTGTTGTGTGGATGGCATTCGTGCTGGGTGGATTCCAGTTCTTTATGACCAATCTGCAAACCATTCCGAGCGACTTGCATCGTGGTAAGAATGTCGGCTCGTTGGCAGGATTGGGTGGCGCCTCTGCCGTACTGGGCACTATCTTGGCCATCTTGTTCTCCAGCTATATCACCAACTGGGCTGTGTTGTTCTGCTTGTTGGGAGCATTGGTGCCATTGTCTTGGATAGCCATCTTCCTTTCGGTGGGTGAAATCAAACAAATAGATAAATAAAATATATACAAATAACAAAATCATTTATTATGAAAAGATTTGAAAACAAAGTAGCCATCGTTACTGGTGGTTCAAGAGACTTAGGTAGAGCAGTATCTGTTCAGTTGGCAGCTGAGGGCGCCAAGGTTTGTGTGAACTATTTTGGTAGCGAGGCAGCAGCCAAAGAGACTGCTGAGCTGATTGCCCAGGTGGGTGGTGAGTGCATCCTTGTCAAGGGCGACATGACCAAGGTGGCTGACGTGAAGAATCTTGTGGCTGAGACTCAGAAAGCATTCGGCGAGAAGATTGATGTTTTGGTAAACGTGGTTGGCGGTATGGTTGGCCGTAAGAAGATAGCCGAGCAAGAAGACGACTGGTACGACATCGTGATGGATGTCAATATGCGCTCTGTATGGTTGGCTACTCGTGCCGTAGTTCCATTCATGACAGCAGGTGCTTCTATCGTCAACTTCTCTTCTTTGGCTGCTCGTGATGGTGGTGGTGCAGGTGCTTCGCTCTATGCTACATCTAAGGCTGCTGTTTCTACCTTTACTCGTTCTATGGCCAAGGAACTGGGTCCTGACGGAATCCGTGTCAATGCTGTTTGTCCTGGTACGATAGCTACCTCTTTCCACGACATCTTCAATACTCCTGAAAATCGTGAGCGTATGAAAGGTAACTATCCTCTCCGTCGTGAGGGACAGGCTGATGAAGTGGCCGACTTGGTTTGCTACTTGGCAAGTGATGAGGCTTCTTACATCACTGGTGCCAACATTGATATCAATGGTGGTGTTTTCTTCTCATAAAAAAACACTTCGTTACTTTATGAGAAAACTCATAGTTTTACTGGTCTTTGCAGGGGCTTTGGTCTCTGCAAAGGCTCAGATTTTGCCTCTTGATAAGCAGCGTCTGGCTGCTCTTAAAGAGGCTTATCTGCATAACAATGAGCAGGCTGTCAAAATGGTTGGTTCCTATGAGGTGATGGCTGTCAAACTGATAAAGGATAAGGCTCCTACTGTCAAGTCGAAGATTCTGCCTCCCTCTAATGACGCTCGTGATTACATCTCTTTGTCTCGTTACTGGTGGCCCGATTCTACTAAGAAGGACGGACTCCCTTATGTGCGACATGATGGTAAGGTGAATCCCGAAATCGACTCGTATATGAGCGAAAAAGCCATGGTGAGAATGGCCAATGCCGTAGACTGCTTGTCGTTGCTTTATTATGTCACAGGCAAGAGTCTGTATGCCGAACATTGTGCTCGTTATCTGCGTGCATGGTTCACCGACAGCGTTACGGGTATGAATCCTAATATGGCTTATTCGCAAATCATACCAGGACGCACCAAGCTTCGTGGCACAGGTATACTTGATGCTCGCCATGCTTGTCGTGCTCTGTGTATGTCGGCTCTCATCAAGGATTATGCTGGATGGACAGAGCAAGATCAGACGCAACTCACAGAATGGGGAAAGGCTTTCCTGTATTGGCTGGAGCACAGCACACAGGGACTAATGGAACGTAGAGCCAAGAACAATCATGGATTGTGGTTTGATGTGACACACATGGAACTTTTAGCTTTCTTGGGTTACGAAAATCGCATCAGGGAAGTGCTGCGTGATGACTTCATGCAGAAACTCAACAACCAGATAGCTGAAGATGGTTCGCTGCCACAGGAGTTGGCTCGCACCTTGTCTTTGCATTATTCCACCTTTGTGTGCGAAGCTGCTTTGCAGGCTTCTTTTATAGCTACTGGTATAGGTGAGAATCTATGGACAATGAAGACTGCTTCGCAGCGATCGTTGGCTGATGTGGTGGCCTTCTTGTTCCCTTATTACAAGGTGCCAGAGAAATGGTCGTATAAGCAAATTCGTAAGTTTGACAATCGACGTGCTACCCCTGTCTTGCTCGAAGCAGGAAAGGCTTTGGGAAACAAGAATTACATCAAACTGGCTTATCAGTTGGGAATGACTGGTAAGAGTGCTCTGCTGATGCCTTATTATGACGTTTCGTTCAGTCGCTAACGCTGCTTGAACGAACTTCCTAAACATGAATGATAGACTAATAATACTCCGAAAATGAAAAAATATGTATCTTTATTATGCTTGGTTTGTGCCATGTTTGGCACGGCCATAGGTGTGAAGGCGCAGAATCCTCAACTCACCAACCACTATGCCATGAAACTGGTGGAGGATGGACAGGGTGGCTATAAACTGTTGCAGGAAGCGCGTTATGCCAAGGCACGTATGGACATGAGTGCGCTTACCGATGTACTGGTGCCATATAAGTATGAACCACAGCGACTGACAAGAAAACTCTACAAAGGCGTAGAAACGATAGACTTCGTTTACAAGAAAGCGAATGGTTACGAACTCATTCTTTCTGTAGACAAGGCTGTTGCGGATAAGCCTACTCCTTTTATGATTTATCTGCATGGCGGTGGATGGCGCACAGGTAATAACAGTTCTTCTAAGGTCCTGTCGCAGTATCTTGCCAAACAGGCAGGAATCACGGGCGTGAGAGTGGCATATACCTTGGCGCCACAGCCTGGAGCCAGTATACAGGTCACAATACAAGATGTGATGGATGCACTGAAATATGTGCAAAGCCATGCCAAAGAACTGAATGTAGACCCTTCTTGTTTTGGCTTTTTGGGTACATCTGCGGGAGCTCATCTGGCTGCCGTGGGTGCCATGAAGTCGCAAGCCAAACTGCTGGTGGGCTATTCGGGCATCTACGATCTGCAGAAAGCTAAGATTACTGCCAAGACGAAGGATGCACAGCGCATCGCTTACTTCGACCAGCTCAATCCTAAAACGCTAGCTGCCGTGTCTCCTATCAATCTCATTCCTAAAAAGAATGTTCCTGCTTGTCTTCTCGTCTGTGGCACTTACGACTTGACGGTGGAGTGTGAGCAGAGCAAACTATTTGCTGAGGCTGTAAAGCAAAAGGGTGGCAAGACTGTGCTTGACATCTATCCTTTCTATGATCACAGCTTATCGTCAAAAGGTTCTGATAAGATGGAGGAAATCTTCTTCAAATCGGTCGAATTCATCCAGAAGATTTTGAAGTGATAGAGGTCTGCTGAAAAGATGTCTTAACACCCTCAAAAAACGAAAGTACTTGCGTTGCCCATCGCAAGTACTTTCAACAGCCATCGCAAGTACTTTCGTTGCTCATCGCAAGTATGTTCATTTTTTTACCCTTTTTTGTTGTAAAATAGCAATTGATTATTGACATGAAGAACGATATAAGATTCTTTATTTTGGCAGTCGTGATGTTGCCGCTGGCGGTGATGGCAGGTGAACCTAACGGAACACTTGTTGCCGACGGAAAAAGTTCTACGACCTATCAGCTGATTACATCTTCGGGCTACATGTATGAGTGTCCCGATTACTCACGCGACCATGCCTCTAAGCCTTTTCAGCACATACAACAAGTCATGGACGAGGCTCTGAATAAATATGTGTTCCAGTTTTTTATACATGCCAAGATAGACGATGACCGTGGCATCGTGAGTACTACCGACAGGCAGCGCAACGAAATCAAAACCTTCAATAAGTCGCCTGAGTCGATGATAGGTTTTGAAGGTGAAGAAATGGTCTTCAAATGGAAGTTTCTGCTACCTAAAGGATTGTTGACGACTAAAAACTTTACGCATATTCATCAGCTGAAGGGTATCGACAACAAGGCGGGAACGGCTGACGTGTCTACTCCGCTGATTACGTTTACTTGTCGTACTACAGGGAGTGAACAGAAACAGAAGCAAGTGTTGCAGGTGAGACATCACGACAGACATACGGGTGCGCTGAAGACCATGGCTGATGCCGACCTTTTATTGCTGATGGGACATTGGGTAGAGGTGACCGAAAGGGTAAGGTTTGGTGAAAATGGTCTGTATTCGGTAATTATCAATGATGTCAAGACAGGGAAACAGGTGCTTCGAGTGGATACTGAGGCTTGCGATATGTGGCGTACTGACTGTGCAGGACTTCGACCTAAATGGGGGATTTATCGTTATATAGGTGAGGATCGCTCGATGGAAAACCTACTGCGCAACGAAGAACTCAGATTTGCTGATTTCTCTATTCAGAAAATCATGCAGCCTTCTCATATCAGCCAGCCTGTAGTGACGAGAGATTCCGACCATAAGACTTACGATGTCTTAGGACGGCAGATGAATCAAGCGAATCGCCAAGGCCTTATTATTATAAAAGGTGGCAAATACTTTTCAAGAAAATAGCAACTTATGACAATTTGTCAGCCAGCGTGTGTCAATATTACCATTGGCACACGCTTTGTTATTATAGGTAGCGTAAACACTTAGAGATGAGGCTCCCGATAGATGCATATCTTCGGCAAACTTCCAGTCTGGGTGTTAATGAGATTTTATAACATATTAATAACGAAAAAAATAAAAACAAAATAATTATGGGAAAAGTAATTGGAATTGACTTGGGTACCACAAACAGTTGTGTTGCCGTTTTCGAAGGTAGCGAACCAGTTGTAATCGCTAACAGTGAAGGTAAGCGTACTACTCCATCAGTAGTAGGTTTCGTTAAGGATGGTGACCGCAAGGTAGGTGATCCTGCTAAGCGCCAGGCCATCACAAACCCTAAGAACACTGTATATTCTATCAAGCGTTTCATGGGTGAGACATACGCTCAGAGCCAGAAGGAAGCTGAGGCTATGCCTTACACAGTAGTAAACGAGGGTGGTTATCCACGTGTAGAAATCGAGGGTCGCAAATATACTCCACAGGAGATTTCTGCGATGGTTCTCCAAAAGATGAAGAAGACTGCAGAGGATTATCTCGGTCAGGAGGTTACAGATGCTGTCATCACAGTTCCTGCTTACTTCTCTGACTCACAGCGTCAGGCTACTAAGGAGGCTGGTCAGATTGCAGGTTTGAACGTTCAGCGTATTGTCAATGAGCCTACAGCCGCAGCTTTGGCTTATGGCGTTGACAAGGCTAACAAGGATATGAAGATCGCCGTATTCGACTTGGGTGGTGGTACATTCGATATCTCTATCCTTGAGTTCGGTGGCGGTGTATTCGAGGTTCTTTCTACCAATGGTGATACTCACCTGGGTGGTGATGACTTCGATCAGGTAATTATCAACTGGTTGGCTGATGGTTTCAAGGCTGAGGAAGGCGTAGATCTCCGCAAGGATCCTATGGCTATGCAGCGTTTGAAGGAAGCAGCTGAGAAGGCTAAGATTGAGTTGTCAAGCTCTACATCTACCGAAATCAACTTGCCTTACATCACAGCCGTTGACGGTATGCCAAAGCACTTGGTTAAGACTTTGACTCGTGCTCAGTTTGAGCAGTTGGCTCACAACCTGATTCAGGCTTGTCTGGTACCTTGCCAGAATGCAGTTCGTGACGCTAAGCTCTCTACATCAGATATCGACGAGGTTATCTTGGTTGGTGGTTCAAGCCGTATCCCAGCCGTTCAGACACTCGTTAAGAACTACTTCGGTAAGGAGCCTTCTAAGGGTGTTAACCCAGATGAGGTAGTAGCAGTAGGTGCAGCTATCCAGGGTGCTATCTTGAACAAGGAAGAGGGTGTTGGCGACATCGTATTGCTCGACGTTACTCCATTGACTCTCGGTATCGAGACTATGGGTGGTGTGATGACAAAGTTGATCGACGCTAATACAACCATCCCTTGCAAGAAGAGCGAGGTGTTCTCTACAGCAGCCGACAACCAGACAGAGGTAACTATCCACGTACTGCAGGGTGAGCGTCCAATGGCAGCTCAGAACAAGAGTATCGGTCAGTTCAACTTGACAGGTATTGCTCCAGCTCGTCGTGGTGTTCCTCAGATTGAGGTTACCTTCGATATCGATGCCAACGGTATCTTGAACGTATCAGCTAAGGATAAGGCTACTGGTAAGGAGCAGAGCATTCGTATCGAGGCTTCATCTGGTTTGAGCGAGGACGAGATCAACCGCATGAAGGCTGAGGCAGAGCAGAACGCTGCTGCTGATAAGGCTGAGCGCGAGAAGATCGACAAGATGAACCAGGCAGACTCTATGATCTTCACCACCGAGAACTTCTTGAAGGATAACGGTGATAAGATTCCAGCAGACAAGAAGCCAGGCATTGAGCAGGCATTGCAGCAGTTGAAGGATGCTCACAAGGCTGGTGATGTTGTTGCCATCGATACTGCCATCAACAACTTGAACACCGTAATGCAGGCAGCTTCTCAGCAGATGTATCAGGGTGGTCAGCAGGCAGGTCCTCAGGGTGCACAGGGTGCTCAGGGCGGTCAGCAGTCACAGGGTGCTAATGATGGCGCTCAGGATGTTCAGGACGCCGACTTCGAGGAAGTGAAGTAAGTTTGACTTTTAAGGATAGACGTTCTGAACAAGAATAAATAAAAAGGCGTACAACTGAAATCGCATAGAGATCGGTTGTACGCTTTTTTTGTTACATTTAGTCTAATAGATATTTGAGTTGTTCAATTACATAGCGTTGAGGAATCTTTTCTTGTTCAAGCCTGTAGTTGTTTACTTTTATATATTGATACAATTCTTCCTCTTCTGTAGTCAGATTTAGCTTAACACTGATTTTGCTTGGTGTTCCACACTCTTTTTCAAAGTAATTGTCGAACGTAGCTTTGTCCATTAACAAGCTCTTTACATGTGCGAAATAACTACGAAATTGCGATAGTATTTCAAAACCTTGTGCATCAAGGTCTCCCCAATAAATAAGGTCTATGGATTTTAGTAGTTCTGAGTCTTTAATGGAAGCAACACCATAGCCTTTTCCCCATATAACAATACTGTTTGGTATAAGAGGAAAGGTTAGGAAATTTACTTTGTTCTCTACTATATAAACCTTGGAAATAGGAATCTGTAACTTTAGAAATAGGCTGACTGGTATTGTTATGTCATCAAGACCGTAAAATAACTTCTTTGCCAAAGTCCTATCCAATAGTCTCATCCGCACAGTAGGCTCGTCATAATGTAAGTTATAGCGCTTTTCGAATTCTTTTTCGTTGGTGTTAATGTACTCTTTGATAACGATATCAAGCAGTTCACCAATCAATGCTTTGTTTCGCTCGATGAACTTAGTATGCACTTCAATGGGCAATTCGCGTATGTATAGCTGTGGTTGGTGATTCTTTGAGAAATAATCCAACACCTTCAGAATGTCATTCCAATCTTCTGAGTTGTTTATAACCTTCTGTGGAAATTTTTCTATCCAATGTTGTAGTTCGGCGAACTTTCCATTGATTAGGGCTACATTCTTTCTGAAGTCAGCTACTTCTTTTGTTTTTTGCAGGAATCGTTCGAAATCCTCTGCCGTTTCAAACTTGATTTTACTTGGAAAATCCTGTGTGCCAAGCATTTTGTTCTTTACGGTCTTCCACTCTATGCTATAGCCATAGCCTTTTACCTCTTTAGACAGAGAGCGAATGTCATTATATTCCTTTTGGTATTCTGCTATTGTGTCACTTGCTTTTTTGTCACATGGTATTTCTATTTGCTGGAACGTTATTCCTGCAGCAACATTACGCAAGTAGTCTGTATACTTGCGTAATGCTTTCTTCTTTATTTCTGCCGATGTAATCATTTCGATTCAAATGTCTTTTGGCGTTCTTCTTTAAATTGATTTATAGGCATATTGTAGAGTACTGATGCGTTGCCTTTTCGTTCCACATAATGAACATACGATATGTCGTTTTCAACGATGTGAATATTATCACTTGGTGTTACTACCAACAGTTGTAGATGCAGTTGTTTGCAGAGCGAAATCAGATACCGGGCCTTGTCTTCGTCCTGTGCTCTGAACGCCTCGTCTATTGCTATAAAGCGGAACGAAGAGTCGCATCCATGCTTTGTCAAGCCAAACTGGTATGCAATGGCCGAACCAAGAATTGTGTACGTCAGCTGGGCCTTTTCGCCGCCCGAGAGTTGTCCCATCGACTCATAGGTGTTTCGTTTCAGGTCGTCTGCTTTATAGTGTTCCACAGCCTTGTATGAGAACCTTGCTCTAACATCCATTACCTCTTTTCGCCAATTTTCGTCCTCCAGTCGTTGCATCAGAGGTAGGACATGTTGCTCAAAATGGATTCGCTGACCGTCTATGGTGGAATTTATCTCATGTAGGTTAGGTATTGCTTTCTCCAGCATCTGCACGAATTCATTTATGTTGACGTTGCGTTTCTTTGATGATTCCAGCTGGATGTATGTTTCTGGATAAACATTAAAGTTGATATCCTTAAGATACGAATTGAGCTGATTGATGGTCTTGTTTATTAATGATTCCCAATCCTTGAAGAACTGACGGAACGTATAAATATTGTTGATGAGCCTTTCCTGCAGATACTTGTTGAATTTCTTCTCAAAACTTGGCAGAGCTTCCTCGTTCAGCTTTTTGAGGAGAGTCTGGTATTCAGAGATGAATTCTACAGAATCAGGTAGGCTATTGACATCAGAACGCCAGTCTCTGAACTTTGTTGTTATCTCCTCAGAAGGATTCTTGAATTTTATAATCTTGTTTCTGCCTTCATTTTCCTTCCTGTTTTTTTCTGCTTGCTGATTCTTGATTTTATTATCAACATCGTTCTGCATGGATTTCAGCCTTGCCTCTATATCAGCCAACCCAACAAGCAGAAGATTTGGATTACTATTCTCAAATTCGTCTACGTCAACAGTATCCATTAAAGCCAGTGCATTAGAATTCTCAGAACAACGTTCTTCCGTGTCTTTTTTAGCCTTATCAAGCACACCTTGCTGTCTGGATAGATTTTGATTCTGAGTTTCAATGTCTGTGATTCTCAGCTTTACTTTTTCTAATTGTTGTTGTAGCGTCTTTACTCTATCATTAGTAGATTCGAGCTGCTTCTTTTCTTCATTTTTCTCGTTAATTCTTATCGAATATGATTGCCAGTCAATATCATCGAACTTTTCAAATTCAAGCAAGCGTGAAAATGTTTCTTTGCGTTCTTCCGTTTCCTTTCTTTTATTGTCAAGTTCCTTTAGATCATTATTCTTGATAGTTAGCTGACTGAGTAAATTCTCATACTCTTTCTTTATGGCTGCTATTTTCTCGCGATTGTCCCAACCAAGTACATAATGTTCTCTACGATTGATTTCTCTACGATCGTCCTTCTCGTGCTTTCCACCCCTCGCTTTGATGAGACCTTCTTTTGTTACAGCATTTTCGTTTATATGATTGAAGTCTTCCAGTGTATCCACACACGTATAGTTGAACTCAGAATATAGTCTGTCTTCAATCCAGTCTATATATTTGGCATTGGGCTTGAAATCGATTTTGTTCAAAAGAGAATTATCTTGAGCTTGCCTGTTCGCAAACTCTCGTAAGGCGGCAGAATAGTTATATCGTTGATACACTATTCTGCCTCGCAGATTGTGATTGTTGACGTATTCGTTCACCTGACGATAGTATTTTTCGGGCACAATCAGCCGTAGCGCAAAGTTATGGAGTATACGCTCAATGGCAGACTCCCATTCACGCTCATCGTCTTTTAAGCTTATGAGTTCACCTATAAAAGGAATCTCATTCGCTGTAGCTCCAATGTGCTGTATAATCTCATCACGGATTTCAGCAACACGACCGGAGATATTGTTATTATGTTCATGAAGATATTTTATTGTCTCAGCATGGCTCTTTATGTTGGCTTTTATATCTTCCTTTTCATTTTTTAAGTGTCTATTTCTTTCAGATAGTTCATTGTCCAGCAGTTCCTGCAAAGCCACCTTTTGCTTTTGAGCTGTCGCTTTGTTACTTTGGAATGTTGAAGAGTCGACGCCTTGAGGCAATTCAAGTTTATGGATGAGAGTGTTATACTTTTCCTCCTTTTTCTTTCGTTCTTCAAAGCGTTCCGTAAGGTTTAGGATTTCCTTTTCAATATCCTTTATTTGCTGGCCTACAGAATCAGAATTGATGGCTACTTCCAAACTGCTTTTTTCTTCGTCGAGTCTTCTCTTATCTGCGTTATTAGCTTTAATCCTGTCGTCCAATTGGCGTAACTCACTTTTACAACTTTCCAGATGCTCCTGACAGAGCTTTACAGTCCTTACGGCAAACCAATAAGAAACAATGTCTTTCTCGCTTTGCAGTTCCTTGATGCTCTTCTCTATCAACAGCACGTCTTCAGCCAATCTGTCTATTGGCTCGAGTTGGCGTATCTGTTCCTTCGTCTTCTCTATGTTTGTCTTTTCGTCCATGAGGTTCTGAAAGTTTTCTCTCAGTTCCTTATATTTTTCCTCAGCATCTCTTTCCTCAAGCATATTGTCTCGGATGAAACTGTCCAAATCGTTGAGCACCTTTACTCCAACGATCTGATTGAAAAGTGTAAGGGCTTTATCCGATCGCATGCCAAACACTAAAAGCATTTTCTCCCCGTATGCTTTAGGTCCGTTGAAAAACTCGACAATGCGTTTGCTGCTTCCTGTATTCAATTCTTTTTCCATATGTTTGCGCCAAACGCCATTTGAGTCAAAGTCTGCAAAATTCTGCGATATTGTAAGATGTTTATGAGCCATGCCATAAACAGTTCTCAGTTCCTCGCCAGAATAATAGCGGACCTGGAAAAGCGTCACTACTCTGCCGTCTGAATTGCTAAACGTTGACAGCAATACTGAACGGGCATTTTTGTCGCGCAGCTTTAAGGATGTCGCACCTGCTTCGCCTTCTTGCTGTTGACCGTAATTTCCAAAGAAATATGTAATGTCCGTTCTGTTTCCTTTTTTCTCGGCACCAGACGACTGATTGTAGAAGCGCTTGTGCTGTTGAGGCACAAGCAATGTGAGCAAAGCATCTATCAGCGTACTTTTGCCCGAAGCGTTTGCACCCGTAAGCAACGAGTTGTTGCCATGAGGACTCATTCGATACACTTTGTCGTTGAATGTTCCCCAATTCCACACTTCCATGTAGTCAAGTTTGAAACCAGCAACCTGCGGGTCCGTATTAAAAAGATTGGTCTGATGTGTCATAGTCGTTTAGCTGTTTCTTAAAATCCAATAAGTCGTCAAGTGTAACTTTCTCCTTGATAATACGGTGAATCTTATATCGTGTTTCTCCGTCATTGCTTTTAGGCGCAACGAGGAAACCGAAATCCACAATACGTTCAATGTTATTATCAAGCTCTTTTTCGAACTTTGCTTTATTGTATGTTGCCGGTAGGAACATTTCTGTTTCCTCTTTTATCTCGAATGCTGTCACATACTTGTCCGTTGCCTGTGACAACGTCGGATTGCTGTCAAAATCTTCTAGCATCTGGCGTAATACTACAAGCATTACAGATAGCTCAAATCCATATTGTCTACGTGATACCAAGTTTATAGTTTTGGTATCCTCAATTGTTGTCTGTTTTATAAAGGCAAATCCTTCGTCCTTTTTGAGGATAAGCTCTAAGCCAATTATGCTGATATAGTTTTGTATTTCAGTCTGGTAAGTGAGAATGTCGCTCCATACGATATCGTTCTTTTCAACGACACCTTTCAGTAACTTAACGACAGCTTTACTATATGGTTTTATTCCGTATTCGTTCATTGTGTAATAATGATTTCAGGGATAGTTATTGTTTTGTTTTTAGAAAATATAATCTCTTGTGTACGATTGTCAGAAACTATGGTCTTGTATTCTTTTAGTATGGCTATGTATCCAAACAATTCTGAGAGACCTTTCTCTATTCCATTATTCTGTTCAATCACTTCTGCTAAAGTTGTTTGAGTATTTTCTCGCAGTATTATGTCAATACGTTTACGTAAAATCCTCCGGTCTATCTGATGATAGTTATACAGTTTGTCGATACGTTCCAACTCATTGATGTCAAGGTCTGCCTCTGTAGGAATATTATTATATTCAACTTCCTGTTTGGGGGTTAAATTCAATTGACGTTCCGTTGGCAATTTTAATTCAATTACTTCATAATTCAATGATGTATTGTTCCTTTCTTTGTTTTGAGCTGTGTTTAAGAGCATTTTCTTAATGTCATTTATTACTTGTTTTGTCGCCTGTGTATCTGAGTTACCATTGTTTCTGATAATCAGACTCAATTTCTCACTCATTCTGTCGTTGGTCTTCGAAACCTTTTCTCCTGCATCAAACAAATGCTTTTTCATTTCCTTCAAGAATTTGTCTTTCGAATCAATATTTCTCTTGTCAAGAGTTTTATATAACAAGTCTGTCAATTCGTCCCACTCTTTCTGCAATTCAGAAGAAAGCAGAAACTCCCAAAAGGCATAAAAGCTCTTTCCTTGTTGCGAATCCTTTAATTCTGCATAGGCATCAAAAATATAATTGAGTATGTCCTTCTTTCCTTCGTTTTCGGTCTGACGTTTGTATATTTGTTTAATAATCTTTTTAAAATTATCGTCCACCTCCTTGAAGTCAGACAGAAGTTCTTTTGCCAACTTGTTCAGACTATTATATCTTGGTTCGATTTGGTAGTCCTCATACACTTCAATCTCTTCGCCCATCTCCAAACTTTCAATCTGACGTTCGATGTCTTCTTTCTTCTGACGAAGCAATTCTAAACGTTTCTCTCTGTCCTCATTAGAGAATTCTACTAGATCCTTAAGCTGTGAGAACAATGTCTTGAATTTGGATTCTGTTCCGATATATTCTTCTTTCTTAAGAGACGTTACCCAGTCTATCACCTTACTTGTATGTGACGAAAGTTCATAGATAATCTCTCCATCCTCATTTTGATAATTAGCGAATAAGCCCTTATCAGTCCATTCTTTGATGAGACGTTTAGCTTTGGTTTCGTTCGATTCGCCTAGTGTCTCTATATTAATATCCTCATCAGTAATATCCTCACGCTGATTATCCAGCCTGTTTTCCAGCAACATTTGAAGTTTCTCTTCACCTATTGCCATTTGTTCATCAAACACACTTGTTACGAATGCCAAGAAAAATTCTGCACTCCTCATTTTTAGTAACTTCACACTTGGCGAGTTATTCAATGTTTGTACAAGTTGGTTAATATCCATTGTCTATTTATTTGGATTTAGTTTGTTTATGTATGCAAAAATAGTAGTATTCAGTTGGATATGCAAGTGAATGCTAATATTTGTGGATGTTGTGTACTATGAATTGTGGGGGTACAACTAACTTTTGTGGCAGTTTGTGATTAACCTTGTGGCTAATGGCTCTCATTGGCACTGTAATCAACGATAGCGCAGTACCGACATACATAAACCTAATTTTTGCCTTGTCGTTTATTGGCGATATGCCCACAAACAAGGCAAGGACGAACGACAACGCGCAGAAGCTGAGTGCTAGTAATGCTGTTCCCATATTCTATTTTGTTTTTTAATCTTTCAAACACGCAAGCGGTATGACTTTAACTCCGTCTGGGCGTGTGTAAGCCATGTTGCCACCTGTCATGACAATCATCAAGTCGGGTTCGCGTAGCGGCACCTGCTTTTCAGTCTCATTATGCACTTGGATGAGTCGTCTAATTTCCAAAAGATGTTTGGCTCCTTCTTCTATTTCACGACTGCCAAGTTTGCACTCTATCAGAGCATAGCGTCCATCGTTAAGATGAAGCACCAAGTCGGCTTCCAGTCCGTAGCGGTCGCGATAGTATGACAAATGACTGTCGTGAGATGCGGAATACACCCTGAGGTCACGTGCACACATTTGCTCGAAAATAAAGCCGAATGTCTTTAATTGAGTCATTAAGGCCTCTGGTGACAGGTTGAGTGATGCTACAGAAACGGAAGGGTCGCAGAAGGCACGTTTCGGCCTACTTTGTATAGTTGCCTTACTCCTAATAGACGGGCACCAAGCTTCTATGTCCTGAATAACAAACAGTTTTTCCAATGCCTCAATATAACTTTCAAGCGTAGGTCGGGTGCATTCCACATCATCAGCAACTGTAACATCTGCTAAGATAGAGGATGTTTTTGCCAATGTTGAGATGTTGCGCGCATATGATTTCATAATCATGTGCGCCAATTTCTGGTATGCTCGGCATGAGCTTATTCTAATGGGTGCAAGTCCCTAACAAGCCCTA
>ERZ780139.422-NODE-422-length-43862-cov-4.211930_pt1 | contig 43862 bp, 65 predicted proteins | sample MGYA00511476_ERZ780139 | MGnify/ENA primary metagenome ERZ780139 (study PRJEB29588, sample SAMEA2158190) | human gut metagenome | biome: human gut; feature: human-associated habitat; material: faeces | place: Denmark | collected 2008/2010 ... | reverse complement strand
GTATTCGGAGTAATCCAGGGTTAGCCACTTCTTGATCCAGTGATTCACCCGCAGGAACTCCACAAGGATTTTGTCGCATTGCACCCGGTTCAGCCGGTCAAAGTCCACGTAGGCGGGGACGAACGGGGAAAGCCGCAGGGTCACGTCATATCCGGCCTTCTGCAATGTTTCAATGGCCGTTATCCGGTGTTCCGTGGGAACGGCCTTTTCGCAGGGAAGCCATGTAGTGCTGATTTGGATATGGGCCAAATCCCGGTCCAATATGTTCATGTATTCACATACCAGGTTAGACTTAGTGACAATCAGTTGGTGAACGCCTCGCTTGTTCAGCAGCCGAATAATGCCAGCCGTCACACGGTAGTTCTTTTCCAACGGCTGGAATGGGTCTGTCATGCCGCCGATTCGCACCACATCGCCGGAGTTCAGCGTCTTTATCTTCCGGTCTATCCGGTCGATATTCGCCACAGACGGGGCGTGTGCGTCCCACAGGCCACGAAAATCTAAAAGGGATTTCGCATAGCAGTAGGAACAATCGTGCTGGCATCCGCAGCCATACGGGTCAAGGCGCTTGTTGTAGTGGCATTTCCCACCTTCGTTTCCGCTGACTTCCTTGTAAAAACTCTTGTACTCTTTCATTTGCCAAACCTCCAAAAATATGAGATTTAGCAGATTCGGGGCTTTTGGTGGCACTAGAACAGGATTTCCATGGGCTTTTCACAAATATCCACTATGTGCTTGCACAGGGCTTCCGGGATCACGCTTCTGTCCTTGCTGCCCTTCATGCCGTACTGAGTGCCGCCCACTTCCATTTGAATGCCCTGGGCCTTCAGCTTCTTCAATGTCGCTGACCTTGGCGCTCTGTCATGGCACGGGTCACCATTTTTACAAGTCGGCTTGAACCGTGGATAAGGGTGATTTGTCCAAATATCCGTTGGTTTCATCCGGGTATCGCCATATTGGCAATATGTAACGGTGTACCGTGGAAGCCCCTGCATCCAGGTCATCTTCCGCATTCCACCACGGGGATTCTCGATGAACCAGAACTTCGGCTCCAGGTCCTGGATAAGCTGAAGCATGTGCTGATCCACCTGGTCACAGAACTTTGCGTACTCGCTGATAGGGTCAAGATTGCCGGTCACAGGGTTCTTCCGGCGGTGGTGACTGATTGCCGCCACGCTGAAGGTGGTGCAATCCGGGCTTGCCCAAATCACGTCCGGTCTGCCGAACTCCCGGATAATATCGTCCGCCGTGACTGTCAGAATGTCGGCGTAAAGGTCGATATTCTCAAAGTGCTTGTCCCATTCAACGGAAAAGACCTCATGCCCATGGGCTTCAAACGCTTTGCCAATGCTACGGGTTCCGGCGAATAACTCCAAAACTTTCATGGCATGAAATCCTCCGTTTGCTTCCGGTACAGATTGGCGGCGCATTCCGGACAGAGCAGCTTTCCGTCAATCTCCCAGGTGTAGTCATCCTGGATATACTCCCCGCAGTGTTCGCACTGGGGCCGCTTTTCCAGGGCCGCTTCCATTTCCTGCTCATGCCGCAGCCACACGGAGTAGTTATCTTCCATCGGTTGCGCCCTCCTCATAGGCGGTATGAGCGGCCACCCATTTCTGGTCCAGCAGCTGCTTCTGCTGCTTGATCTGGCGGTTCAGGTCCTCAATCTGTTCCTTCTGCCGGAAGATGGTCAGCCGAAGGGTGGTGGGGCTTGCCCCGGTGGGGATTTGTGCTTTCAGATAGCAGCACTTTTCTTTCAGGGCCTGAATCCGCTTTGCCTGGGCGGCATTGGCATCCTTCAGGTGGGAAATTTTAATCAGCGCACCCACCAGAGCGCACCCGCAAGCCGCAAGGCCAGCGGTCAAAGCAAGTTCAACCATTTTCTCGATTCCTCCTATCGATTCTTTCCATGATTTCCGGGTTAGTCCGCCGGATGCTCCGGGAAAAGGACTGCACGGCCGGTTCCAGCAATGCCCGGAGTTTTTCCGGCGTGTCGCTCATGGGGCCGGTGTACAGCTTGCCGATTCCATACTCGCATTCATAGGTCCCCAGCAGCTTCCGGCCCTCTCTGCTGAACTTCTCCATTGTCAGCCCTCCTCTTAGATTGCGTTTTCGCAACTGCTAACGCAAAAAAAATACTGGTGAACTTGGTCGATTGCGATTTCAAGGACGGAACAAGCTTTTTCGATTTCCGGCGTTGTCCAGTCAGAGGCACCGTTAAGTTTCTTGCTCAGTGTCGATGCGTCAATACCAATCGCTTCCGCAAATGCGGCCTGAGTAGCAAACTTTTCCCTGATTCTGCCTCTAAGTTTTGCGTAACTCATTTTTCATTTCTCCTTCCTGGTCTGCCATCATCAGTGCCGGGAGACCATCCCCGGCAGACGGCCCGTTCAGGCCGTTTCGGCTCATACTCTGTGATTCCACATTCTCTGGACTGTACCAGGCTCCTGGGCATATCCGGGGTCAATACCGGCCAGGCATTGTGTACACCACACCCGGTACCGTTCCCCAGCTTTATGCAGATAGTGTTCATACACAATATCGGCTCCGCCGCAGAAAGGGCAGGGAAGCAAAGCTTGTTCATACGATTTCGGCCGGTAGATTTCGATTGTTGTTTCTATTATGTTTGGCATCGTTATTCCCCCTTCTGCGTAATGTCCAAATGTTCAAACATCTTCCGGCCCACGGTGAACAGGGTCATGTATTTCAAATCCTGGTAGGTGACGCTTACGTTGTCCACCTTCAGGACCTGGATTTCTCGCCCGTTCCGGTTGCCGATGAATTTCATTCCGACTTCGATTTCCATGTGCTGCTTTCCTTTCTGGGCGGTTTTGCCGCCGCCCTTCGGCTTTCGGTGTCATTTAATCTCGTAGGTGATTTTCGCATCCCTCAACCGCAGAAACGTCCCAACGACTTCGCCGGATTCGTTGGTGGCTTCAAAGACACGCTTCAGCGTCCCGCAGATCGTGCGGTCAACGGATGCAATCTTGTACTTGCCATCATCCCGGACATATACTGGGAACAAATACCCTCCATCAGCGGTTTTGCGGAATTTGTGGATTTCCATTGCTGTTCTCCTTTCAGGGTGTGGGCGGGTTGCCCCGCCCGGGGTGGTTAGTCGATACCCAGATACCGCTTGACAGCCTGAATTGCGTCATCATAGCTGCCGCCAGCCTTGTGAAGCACCTGGAAAATCCGGTAGGGCTTTTTTGCGGCAAGCCGTGCGGTGAACTCATGGCTGGCACGGCCTGTGTAGATATACCAGGCAAGCGGTTCCATAACCTGGGCGCTGGCATCAAGGCCAATATGAGAAGCGCCGTACATAACGGCTTTGTGAATGTAATCGGTGGCTGCATCGTAAGACATATTCAGTCCCCTCCTTTATGCGGTCAATCAATGAAATTGTCATCGTACAGCCGCATGATGTTTTCCCAGTCGGCCTCGGTGATTACCTTCTGATACCCCATCAACCAGCAAGCCACATCCCATTTGGTCTTGAGGTGTTTGTTATCTTCCACGTGGTTTACCAGTTCGCTATAAGTCATCTGCTTCTTTTTCATTGTCTTTTCCTCCTGCCTGTCGGCTGATGTTGCCTTTTCGCAACTTCTCGATTAAAAAAATAAGAGTTCTTGATATATTCCTCTTGCGTGGTTGCGGTATCTCAACCACACCGTTATTATAGCGCAATAATTTCAAATGTCAATAGCCTTTTTGCGGTTTCGCAATATTTTTTTCTGGAAGCGCATTTTCCTGTTGCAAAATCGCAATTCTTATGGTAAAATTTCCTTATCCTGTTGAAAGGAAGTGATTAAGATGAACAGTTGGGACCGTGTTTCAACTCCTGCTATCAGAATCAGGGAAGCTATGGACAGAGCAGGGAAGAAACAAATAGACCTTGTAAATGAAACGGGACTGCAAAAAAGTGCTATTAGCAGGTATATTTCCGGGGAATATGAGCCGAAACAAACGGCATTATATAAGATTGGAAAGGCTTTGGATGTATCGGAAATGTGGCTTGCTGGGTATGACATCCCTATGGAAAGGCCACAGAGCCAAAAAAACAACGATGCCATTTCGGACATCGTTGTGAGGTTGCGAACAGACGAAAACTTTCTGCTTGCTGTGGAGAAGATATACGCTTTTTCCCCGGATAAGCTGGAAAGTTTCTTACATTTGCTGGACTGATTCAAATGCTTTTCATAAGGATTTGGAGAATGAGGTCAAGCAAATCAAGATCACTGCATTTTTCCAGCAGTTCGATGATTTCTTTAATGTATTCTTCCTTCTGATTTGCCATGGCGGGGCTCCTTTCAGTTGTGCAATATTGCGGGTAGCGTCTTTATGTACATCGGAATTTTAACACCATAAGGAATTTTCAGGCAACTGGTAAATCAAGCCACATTTGAAGAAATGCCCGGCCATCGTGCCACCGAATGGCCGGGCGTAGCAGATACCTGAGTTGCAGCCCCTAACCTGCTATGGCCTTATCATATATTGGTAAAGCCGTAAAGTAAATAACCGAACGGGAATGATCTATCCCGTGAGGGGATAAACCTATGTCGGATTGAAATAATGGGGGAAATTTTATGGAAAAGCAGACGATTATCCAGCAAATCCAGCCAAATTGCGACAATCTCTATAAGTGCATCCGGAAAGCAACGCTTGAACAGCATAAGACACACCGGGACATTGTGGAGAATACCGGCGTGGCCCGGTCTACCGTAGCAAAGTTCCTTTCCGGAGGGATTTCTAATCCGACTGTGTTCTTCGTTTCTGCCCTTTGCATCTATCTGGGGCTATCCCTGGATGATCTTATGGGAATCGCCCCACCACAGGCTCCCCAGGATGAAACGGCCGTGGAAATTGCAGAATTGAAGGGCCAGCTTGCCAAAGCTGAAGCGGAAGCTGCCCTGCTCCGGGAGCATAACAAGCGGCTGGAAGCCGGAATTGCAGAACGGAAGCCGATTATTTACGGCCTTGCGGGTCTGTGCATCTTCCTGGCCCTGGTATTTGTGGCGTATCTGTTTGTGGATGTGTCGGACGCTGACCATGGCTTTATCCGGAATAATCAGGTTTCCCCTACATTGATCATCTTGATATTGGCAATCGTAGTGACGGCCCTTGGCACGGCCCATAGTATCGCAAAAAGAAAAGCAACAATGAAAAGGAATGGTAAACATGACAGCAACTGACGAAATGATAGAAAAGGCTTGTAATAAGTACAAAAAGACACGGTATGCCATGTATTTACGGAAGTCCCGTGCTGACCTGGAACTGGAAGCCATGGGAGAAGAAGAAACCCTGGCCCGTCACAAAGCCATGCTGTTCTCCCTTGCGGCAAAGCATGAGATTCACCCGGATCAGATTACCATATACCATGAACTGGTATCCGGTGACAGCATAGATGAACGTCCGGAAATGCAGCGGCTTCTGGCAGACGTGTACGCCAAAACCTACGCCGGTGTACTGGTGGTAGAGGTGGAACGGCTGGCCCGTGGCAATACGAAGGACCAGGGCGAAGTTGCTGACGCTTTCCAGGCCAGCAATACACACATCATCACCCCGGCGAAGGTCTATGACCCGAACAATGAATTTGACCAGGAATATTTTGAATTCGGCCTGTTTATGAGCCGCCGGGAGTACAAGACCATCAAACGCCGTCTGGAAGCCGGGAAGAAACAGTCCGTCATGGAGGGAAATTATATTCTTCCGCAGCGGGTGTTCGGTTATGACATCCTCCGGACAACAAAAAAAGACCGGACTTTGATAATCCGGCCTGAAGAAGCAAAATATGTGAAGATGATATTCGATTGGCACATAAAAGAAAAACGTGCCACCGGCTGGATGGCCCGTCAAATGACACTGATGGGCATACCCACCACAAAAGGCCGTCCGGAATGGAACCGTGGCACTATCCGGGATATGCTGGCAAATCCCATCTATGCCGGGAAAGTCACCTGGGGCAAGCGCAGGACCGTCAAAGAATATGATCCTGAACTTGGGAAGCTGGTGAAGGTTATCAAAGAGGACGGCCAAATGGAAATCTATGAGGGCAAGCATGAGGGCATTATCAGCGAAGAAGAATTTGCAGAGGCCCAGCGTGTCACGGAGACCATGAAGAACCCGTCTGCAAAGGTCAGCACGGGACTGAAAAACCCGTTTGCCGGGTTAATGGAATGCTGCACTTGTGGCCGGAACATCATTGCAATGACCTACAATGACGGGCGCAGGGCAAGGCTTTCCCATGCCCGTGATACCATTTGCACGAAGAAGTCCCTTCCGATTGATGAGGTTTCCGAAGTGTTTATCAGCACCCTTCAGGCATATATAGAGGACTTCCGGACGAAGATGGAAATTGACGATAACAAGGACGAAATGGAAGCCTTCAAGGCCCGTCTGAACGCCATGGAAACGGAACTGGAAAAACTGGAACGGAAGCGGAAGAACCTGTTTGCCGATTACGAAGATGGCATCTACACCAGGGATGAATTCCTGGAACGGAAGCTGCACTACAATGAGAAGATCGACAATACAAAAAAACAGATTCAGGAAGCCCGGAAAAGCACTCCTGAACCTGTTGATTACTCTGAACAAATCTCAAACCTGCATGCAATGATTGACTGCATGAAAGATGATGGTCTGTCCGTCAAGCAGAAAAACGACTTCCTGAAACAGTTCATTTCAAAAATCACCTACGATTCCATTAGCTACGGTCAGCGTAGGGGAGGAAAAGCTATCCTGGAAGTGTTCTTGAAGTAGGGCAAATTCTTTTTGCCCTATGTTAGTATCCTGCTCGTTCGACTTTAATCGAACCAGCATGATACTAACAAGCCGAAAAAGCCTTGATACCACTAGAGATTTTAGCTTATTTCCGGTATCGTGTAAATATCGAAAAGGGAGAGATTTAACCATGGAAGAAGAATTATTGAAAAATCTGATAGGCGAATATGTAAGGCAACAACAGGCAGCGCAAACCGAACGCCGTATTCGGGGCAGAAAGCTGGATGTGCTGGGCCACCTGGAAAAGCGGCTGCTTTCCGGGGAGATCACAGAAAAAGATTACAGGATGAAGAAAACCCGGTACGTGGATACCCTTTATGAACTGTACATCAAGGATATTATCTCCTATGAAGAATTGCTGGGAAAAATAAACCGATAATATACGAAGGTGATGGCAGAATGTCACCACTTTATTTTCGTCATTTTGCCAGATTGATTTTTCTTTATCACCATTATAGAATATTGTCACATTTCTAGAACTATAGGGGGATAGTTGGAAAATGAGAAAGAGGAAAACGGGAAAAGCAAACCGCCACAGTTTCTTGTGGTGGTTGTTTATTGGGTGCTGGTTTGCGCCTTTGAAATGGATAATTTCAGCAGTCAAAAGACTATTTAACAACGTTAATGCACCCGCTCCCCAAACTGTCAATTCGCAAGAACTTCTTAAATTGCAGCGAATCGTGATGAAGGATTCTCCGGACAAACTGATTTGTTCAGAAGCGCAACTGAAAGATATAGCTTTCCAGTCTGCGGAAAACAGCATTAGAATTGTTCATGACTGCTCTAAAATATTGCAAGAAACAACGAATCCGGAAGTGTTTTTTGACAGATTCCGTCTTTTCTCAGAACACACCTTTAATCTTTCACTGTTAGAGCCATATGTTTCATTTGATGGGGCTTCCCCGACAGAGGCTTACTTGCTAATCATAAAGGGAAAGCAGGAAGCAATAAAAGAATTTCTCATCAGGTATCTTTACAAGGTGGACACAAAAGCGGAGAGCCTGAAAACGCAAAAAGGAAAGTTGAACCAATATCAAAAGTTTTACGATAGCTTGAAGCCGTATTTTGAAGAAATGGATGCTGAAAATATCGACTATATCGAAACCAAATACAAAGCGTATTCCAGGTTACTGAATAAGTAAAAAACGGGGTGGCATTTCTGCCGCCCCGCTTTTTCTTAGTCCTCTATGTCGCTCTGAGTATCTTCAATCAGAGCGTCCACCAGCTTTTCCGCTCTTTCGTAATCCTTCGCCTTTAATGCCTCCCTTATGTCCTTCAAATCCCTTACAAGCTTCCTCAGATAACTTTTGAACACTGCCATTTTTGTACCTTCCTTTGTTGTTTATTATCAAGTGGTTTCCCTCTCGACTGTCTATATTATACTACACTTAATAAGTGTACGCAACCCGGAATATTCGCCAAAGATACACTTATTAAATTGTGCATATTGTACACTTGTTAAGTGCATAATAGTGTGATATAATATCGGCAATCTAAGGAGGTGTTCCAAATGGCAAACTATTCAGAAGCCAGGAAAACTGCAAACAAGAACTGGGACAGCAAAAACCTTGACAGAATCTCTATTGCACTCCCAAAGGGAGGCAAGGATGCGCTGAAAGCCCATGCGGAAAAGAACGGGGAAAGCGTGAACTCGTTTATCAAGCGGGCAATCGAAGAAGTGACAGAAATGGACAATATGCACACGGCATACCAGCGGGGGCTTCTCCGTCAGCTCGAAAAAATGAATGATGCGCTAGGCCGGAATGAAACGCAGGAACTTCAGAGGATTCTACTGGGACTGATAGAGGATACAAAAGCAGATATCTCTGGTTGAACGCAGAAGAAGGGGAGGCCCGATAGCCTCCCCTTTGCTTATACCCCTATTACATACCGCAGTACATAGGCGGCATTATTGTAAGTTACCCCGTTTGCCGTTCCGGTGTCATCGTTCCCGTCATTTCCGGCTATGGTGGTGTCGTTTATATACAGGTACTTCGTGGCCACCATGCTGAAATTTACCGTGTTCATTCGGAAGGAAGAACCCACGCCTGGCTTCAGTGCTACAAATGCCCGATGAACGAAAAACGAATTGTAATTGTGTTCTGCCGCTCCATTGTCATACCGGCTGAATACCAGCACAATGCCGGACGGCTGCTTGCTGATTGCCTCTGCCAGGGTGATTTTGTGGCCTCCGGTCATATATAAAGCACCTTCCCATAGTATCTTCCCGCCGCCGTTGTAGACCGTTTTCCAGTCTCCCCAAGTGCCGGTGTAATAGCAGCGCTCATATATTGCCCCGCTTGGCTTGGATGCAATATGGAAAATCTGTGACCGCTGGCCCCCGTTCCCTTCCCGCAAAACGACCAGGCTTCCGGTAGAAGTCCCAGGATAAGGCCTATTGAGCAGTGTTCCGGAGATTGCCGTTGATGGGACAGCATAAAAGCCAGGATCAAGAATCGTGTCGAAATCCTGGCCTTCTGTCAGATAGGTCACAGAAGCCGGTGCTTCCCCGTGTGAGAAAAAAACAGGAAGCCCGAATTCCACCCCTTCCGCCAACTCAGACACTTTGCCGAAGGCCACGGCCCGGCCGGAAGCATTGAAGTCCAGCAGCGTGAACGCCGTGGGAATCTCCACCGTTTTCCGGATGGTGGTGAAATAATCGGTCACGGATAGCCGAATGTCATAGGCGGAATCCACGTCAAACAGGGAATCCGTGGTGACGGTGGTGTTCAGGGTGTACCCCGTCCCGGCCTGTATTTTCGTCCAGGTTGTTCCGGACTTCGTCTTATATTCCAGCGTGTAGGCACTGGAATTTTTGTTCCCCACCGGAGCGACAGCAAAAGTACACGCAATTTTTGCGTGTTGCCCGTCATAGTTTTCCGTCCCGTCCTCCAAGGCCCGGACAGCGTTCAAAACGCTGATGGTAGGCGCAGTATAGGCCACTACGGAAAATGTCCGTGTGGACTTCGCAGTGCGCCCACGACTATCTGTTACGGTGACGGTTACGGTTTTGTTACCATTTGACAATGTGCCGGTGGTAGGTGCGGCCCCGGAATAGCTTTTCCCGTCCACCGTGGTTTTGTATGTCTTGATGGTGGAGCCATAAGCCCCGGCTGCTGTAATGCTGATTTTGACCTTTGACTTGCCCTGGACAAATGCCCCGAACTTTGCCCCCAGTCCTTCAACTGTTTCCGAAATGGAAACTGCTGAAATTGTCGGCACGACAGAGGCCGGAACTTTTGCGGTGAACGATACGGATTTTGTACCTACAAGGGTACTCCCGTTATAGGTTTTACAGGTGATTGTGCAGGTCCCGGAAGTGCCAGATGGAATTTGGCTTGCCAGGGAAAGTGGGACCGTCCATGCCTTGCTTGTCCCTAAATCCGTGCCTATGGTCCCGGTAGCCTTGCCGAAGGTGTAAGTCAGGGTGTGGTCAAAGCTGCCGGAGGCTCTGGGCATATTGATAGTGATGCTTGCGCCCATGTTGACGCTGCTGGCCGACAGCGTGGGCGTGGTTGCCCGTGGAATGGTGTCAAAAGTACCGCTGCCGGATGCTGTCACGTCCCCGTAGTATGTGCCGCCAAGGGTGACTTTTATGCCAATGGTGGACGCAAAAGCGCAGGTTTTTGACCCGTCCGCATTGTGGCCCACGGTAACGGTCTTTGTGTACAGGGTCTTTGTCTGGTTGCCGGACAGGGCAGCGGAGAAAGAAAAGGTGTACTTTGTGCCGTTAATGGTCAAGGAGCCGCTTTTGCTGGCCGTGGAATTGATCGTGTAGCTTGCACCGGTAGAAACAAGCTGCACCTTAACCGTGACGCTGGAATTATTGTTTGCTACGGACTGGCTTCCCACCGTCCACACGATTTTCATTTGATAGCCGGTCCGGATTGCTTTGGTAATGGTTCCCGATGCTGCCATAATCCCACCCCCTTAACCGGATGCGTCCAGTTTCTTAAACGATAGGTTTCCATTCGCCCGTGGAATATAGGCGAAGTTTCCGATTTGCAGAGAATGGAGAAAATGCCCATCCGTGACATATAGCTTATTATCGGAGAAATAGGCCACTTCCACGGCATCCTGAAGGAACGAAATCCGGTTATTGCTGATTTTCAGTTCCAGTTCATTGCCGATTTGGCCAAGAAGAATGGAGCCGTCCACAAAGCGGATATATTTCCGGATTTCCTCAAACTCTGCGTCCGTGCCATTTGCCAGGGCTTCCAGGTCTGTATTGAATTGGGTGAACTGAATATCCACGCTTTCCTTTGTCTGCGTGATGTCCGTTTGCACAGAGGAAACCAAAGCATCCGTATCTTCCTTCAGATAGTAGTTTTCTGCCACTGTGGATTTGATATTGTCCGCAGACGCTTTGACGGATGCAAGTAAATTCTGCTCTACGTTGTACAGGGCCTCAGAAGCCGTTTTCTCGACATTTTCTATTCCAAGTGTAATTTCACGTTGGGCGTTAGAAACGCCAGCCAGCGCACCGGACAGGCTTGACAGCGTACTGCCTAACGTCAACGTGTTTTTCCCTGGTTCCAGAAGATTGATTGACAGCTTGGACACAAGAAAATTCTGGTCTATCCCGTGCGGTTTGCTCTCCACCCGGACATAAGTGCCAAGATGGAAGCCGGAGAAGGAAGCGCCAACGGTGGCCAGGTCTGCCGCTGAAAGGTCGATGGTTTCCGGGAAGTTGACAAGGCCGGAAAGATATGCTTTGCCCTTCGTCAAAAGGTTTGTGGGGTCTGCTACATCGTCCCAGACCTGGGACTTGCAGATAAACCCATACCGGGAAACGGCATCCGGGTCAGTGATATAATCCAGGCCGTCATTGACGGAGGCCACCGTCAGCCGTTCGCCCGTGTCCTTGCCTTCCTCGTCCTGCAATTTGGCTCCTAAAGGTATCAGAGCGGTGGCAATGTCAGCCCCTTTTCGGATGCGCTTCAGATCAAGGAGGTTCTGCCCAAAGGTGACCTTCTGGGGGGAAAGCAGCGTGAAGTCCTGAAGATAGTCCAGGTAATTCACGCCGTTCTCATACCGGACTACCAGATAGCCGCCCAGGAGGTCCAGAAGTTTCTTTTGCAGTTCCTCCCATGTGTTCACGTAGTCGATACTTGCCCGGACGATATAATCATTCGGGTCTGTTACGGTCACATTCCCAAGGGTAAACTGCTTTTCTGCCTCTACATGGGCGTTGTGGCTTGCCAGCCGATCTGTGAGGTATTCTTCAATACTTCCGGTGAAATCATAAGGGGTTTGAATAGAATCCAGCAGAAAGGCCAGGGAGCCTTCACAGACAATGCGCTTTTCGTTGCGGAATCCAAGTTCTTCATCCAGCACCCGCCCACGGAAAAGCAAATAGTCATCCTGATAGACTGTGATGATGGATTTCAGCTTTTGAATATGGCTGTATTGTGGATGCTGGGGATAAAGTGTGAATTGGAAGCTGCCGGTCTTGTTCAGTTCCAATTCTAAAGAGGGGTTAAAAATTTTCAGATTTTCCAGCTTGCTGTTATACAGCGTCAGACCGTCACAATATACACGATACACGGACACACCCCCCTTACAAAGATGCTTCCTGATAGGAAAACGTGATACTGCCGGTCCCGTTGACAGAAACGGTATTGTCTCCGGCCTTCAATTCCAGTTCCGGCAGAGTATAGGAGCCACTGCCCAGGTCCCAGATATTGCTTGCCTCAAAGACGATGTGCAGGGAGGTGTCGGTTGTGACTGTCACCTCCGGCACAGCACGCTTCCGGAGATTAGGCAGTGAAACGGCAGTTTCTCCGTTTATGGCTTTTGTGACGGAGGTTTTCACCGTCTTGTATTTCCAGGGGTCACAGTCAGCGTCAACGGATATGGTTCCCACGCCTCTAGCATTTGTAAAGCTGGAAACATAGCACCGCCCCATATAGAAAAAGTCCGGATCATCGTCAAGGACAATCCGGAGCCTTTCCCCATGGATGGCGTTTTTGATGGTTGAATAAAGGGTAAGGAATTCGCTTTGTGGCACAATGGTGGAAAACTTGAATTTGTGGGTCACGTCCTCATACTTTGGTTCCCCGAAGTATTCTGTGAGGTCAAGGGCGCTGTCTGCGCCCTCCACATCAATCTTCACGGTTTTCACGCTTGGGGCTGCAATTTCTTTTTCTCCCAAAATCAAGCTAAAATCTCTATAGCTATGATATTGGCCAAAAGTGATTCCTTTCATGGCTTACCTCCCGTTAGGACATAAACTGATTCACACGGGTCTGGACTGCATCGGCATCATATCCGGCAGCAGTGAGCCGCTTTTCACGCTCCGCCCCATTGCCCCAGTCTCCACGGATTACCTCACGGGCGATTTCGTCCAGGGATTTGGTGGGCTGGGCAGTGCCGGGGATACGGATTTTCTGCCCGGTATAGATAACGTTGGGATTGGAAATGCCGTTGTACTCTGCCAGGGCCTTGTAGGTAGTGCCGTATTTGGCGGCAATGCCGGACAGGGTGTCCCCGGTTTTCACCGTGTACACGGTCTCAGACGTTGCCACAGGGGCGGAGGGCTTGGGCGTGGTGGTTTCACCGGAAGCGGCAAAGCCGTTCTTTGCGGCCTCCCGGATCATGGCAGGGTAGTCCAGATACCCCCAGTTGCAGTCCACGCTTCCGAACACGCCGGGGACGCTGCCAGTGCTGGTGTACTGCCAGATTCCGTATTGACGTTCATCTTCGCAGACTTTGTAATACTGAGCCACCCATCTGGCCTTGGTGTCATACCAGCTATCGGTCAGATAGGTATTCCACCAATGCAGATTGGCGTAAATACCGGCCCAATAGCCAGCCGCTTCAATGACTTCCACCCACTTCTTGGCCTGTTCCAGGATATGGTCTTTCCCGATAGCGGCAACTTTGGCATCCTCCAAATCCAGATAGACCGGATACTCCGGCTTCAGGCCCTTCAGCAAACGCAGGGTGTGCTTTGCTTCGGATGCTGCCTTTTCCACACTGTCGGCGTAGCTGTAGATGTACACGCCGAAGGGGATTCCCAACCGGGTACACTCTGTCACATTTCGGGCGAAATGTTCATCATCCTGGTCCGCCAAGTCCATGCCGTAGCCGCAGCGCAGGATTGCAAATTTCACACCTGCATTTTTTGCCTGCTCCCAGTCAATTTTTCCCTGCCAGGTCGATACGTCAATCCCGAATTGCTTTTCCATGATAGATACCTCCTAAAAAGTTGTTTATGTTATGCGTTTCCACATATAAACCGCCAAATATGGCGGCATATTGTTGTGAGCAGCCCCGCCGCCGGCGGAGAAGATCGTGGAGCTGTCGGAGTAGCCCTGGGTCTTGATGGAAAAACTGCCAATGGCCGTCCGGTTCTGTCCGTAACTGTCCGTGCCTCCGCTGACAGCGGCATAGTGGTTATGACTGGGCATTTCGTCCTTTGTCAGCGTGTGGGTGGCTTCGCCGCCGGTCGCCCCGGCGGAATATCTGTCCCCAGCCGCCAGAAGAAAGCGGTCTTTCAGCCGCTCCCAGGTCCCACCGAACAGGTCCGCCGGGTCAGTGTCAGCCAAAGACATATAGATGGAGCCAACCGGGTAAATTCGGCTGAGAATGTTTTCACCGTTCAGCAGGAGAGGGACGTTGAAATTAAAGTCGTTTTTGCCCCAGTCGAACACCGGAATGCCCCGCATGATAACCACGTCCACCGTCACGGTTGCCAGCTTGTCCTTCACTTCCAGGCGGATGGTGTGTTCTTGCCGATAGTCCAGGCCGGTGAGATCAAGTGTGGCCGTGTAGGTGTTATCCGTGATTACCGGTGTAGCCGTTACCCAGGCCAAATCACCCACACGGTAGCGCAGGGCCAGCGTATTGTCTACAGCACCAAAGCCACCGTTGTAATACTGCCCGGATAATTCAATCCGCCCAGAGCCGTCAGTGGGCTGTGGGCGGTATCCTCTGGCGTTGAGCGTCAGACGCACGTAAGGGATTACCGTGGGAACCACGGTTGCACTTTTAGCATAGCCACGGGAATCCACGGCGTAGAACTGGAACCGGGTCGCTTCCACATCCGGGATGCTGTAGGTACTCCCGGAAACATCCACACCCATGATCTGCTTCTTGGCCAGGGATGCACTATTCCGGGCCGCTGCCGAAATTGTACATAGTGCAGTAGAGTAAAACCGAACCAGTTTGCTGCTGTCCCCGGTCAGGGCAATAGTTGTCTGGTTGGTGTCCACCACCGTGCCGGAAACATCCGGGGCGCAGGTGTCAAGGGACGTTTGAGCCGAAAAAGTCGTGCTTTGTGCGTCTCCTATTTGAGTGCTGCCGGAATAGGTACGGCATATCAGCGTACAAGTCCCACTTCTGGAATTTGGAATCTGTCCGTAGAAAGACGCTGGGAGCGTCACCAGAATGGTGGTTTCCGTCATTTTTACGGGGCTGGAAACCATATTCCCGGAGCCGTCAATATACCCGGAAAGCGAACCGAAAATATACTGAATCGTGTGGGTGAACCCGGAGGATTTCCGGCCCACCACAATGGTAGTTTTGCTGCCGATGATGGCATCCGTGGCCCCGATGCTGGAAGCCCGTGGAATGGTGGGCAGCGTGATTGACTGCTCCCCGGAAATCGTGCCGATATACTTTCCGCCGTAGGTGATGTTCAAGCGGTAACTGCCGCCGATTTTCCCGGACCAGGTCCCATCCGAATTGTGGGCTACGCTGAATCTATGTGAACCCAGGGCCACCGTACCGCCGCTGGAATAGATGTCCGGGCCGGTCCACTTGAACGTCTGCCCACCAATCCAAAGTGAACAGTCATCCGTACCGGCTCCAACGGATAGGCCACCGTGGTGGAGTGATAAGGACACATTTACCGGCGTGGTATTGGATGCAATGTCATACTGGCCCACAGTGTAGCTGACAGTGAGATACAGGCCCGATACACCGGATGAAATATCAAAAGATGGCATCAGTTATCACCTCCAACGTAGAAACAGGCTGTCCGTTTTTCCGGGTAGTCCTCAAACCGGGCGTGTTTCCCGATTATCAGATAGTTATTGACCTTAACATCCGTGGCAACTACGCCGTCCTTGTCCGCCTGCAGCATGATTTCATCGCCACGTTTGACATACATACCCTGGTGGTTCATAAGGTTTTCGATTTCCTCGCCGGACCGCTGGATATGCAAGCCGTCATCAGAAAATTTATACCCCATGGAGGTGGTGACTTTATCCACGCCGTCCTGTTCGATTTTGGATACCCGGATGGTAACGTCCTCGGCGGTCTGCTGGATTTGGGTCAGCTGCTCCTTCATTTTTTCATTGTCCTGCTGTACTTTGGACACTTCTAGCATAATTGTCTCACTTGTCTGCTGGATCAGGGAGGTCAGCCGGGTTTCCGTGCCGGAAATCTGTTCTTTATTCTTCTCATAATCCTTCCGGGCATCGTGTTCCACTTTGTCCAGGGCGTTGGAATTATGCTTGTCATCCGCTGCCGTGCCACCGGTCAGCGTGGTAAGGGATTTCCCAAGTGTGACGGTATCATTTGCGGGGTTCAGCAGGTCATAGTCCCGCTCCATCAGCAGATAATCGTCATCGACTTTGTGGGCCTTACTGATAACGTGTACCTGGTCCCCCACGGAGAAGGTGTCAATATCCCTGTCCAGGGCGGAAAGATCGATTGCTGAAAGGCTCAGCTGGGTGGTGATTAGCTTTGCCTTTGACAGGTATGCAATGGCCTTCCGCAGCAGATTGTCCGGTTTGGTCACATCATCCCAGGTCTTGGTTTTGGCAATCCGGCCCCGATATGCTATGGCATCGTCCGCCTGGATATAATCTTTCCCATCGTTGACGCTGGCAATGGTCACCCGCTCCCCGGTTTCTTCGTCCCTGGCTCCATACGGGACAAGGACAGTGGCCAGGTCAGAGGTATTCCCATCGTCACGGGCAAAATCCAGCAGATTTTCCCCCAGTTCAATGGCCTGGGTGCTGTAATGGGTCAGTTCCGCATACCAGTTCACGGTCCGGATACCGTCCGCATTGGTTTCAAAGACGATATACCCGCCGCAGCGGTCCACCAGTTTGTTGATGGCATCCGCAACAGACCCGGCATTTTCCGCTTCCATGCGGACGAAATTGTTATCGTCCGTGACTGTTACCGTGCCAACGGCAAACTGCTTCCATTCGCCCACTTGCTCATTGTAAATTCGGATAATGTCGGCAAAGATGGTCTGCGGGTCAGTCTGGTACAGATAGGGCCGCATGACGGCATCCTGGAAAAAACAGCGTTCGCTTTCGCAGGTGATCGCCCTGCTGCCGTAAAAGTCATCCGAAGGGTATAGCGCACGGCCACGGAAAATCAGTTCCCCGTCCCGGTAGATTTCCACCAGCGTTTTCAGGCTCACGAACTTGCTGTAGGCCGGGTGGGTCAGCGGCATTTGGATGGTGGCAGAGCCGCCGCTTTCCGCTTTCACACTGGCCGTCAGTTCCAGCAGTTCGTAGCCTTCCAGGCGGTTGTCATATACAAGGGCATTGTCAGCGTAGACTTGTACAATCACAGCGATCCCTCCCGCCATGAGATGGTAATGGTTCCGGTTCCTTCTGTGGTTTTCGCCTGGATCACCTGGTCACCCTGCATCAGCAGGGCCGGAAGAAGGTGGCTCCCCTCAGAAACGGAAATGCTGTAATCGCCCCATTGCAGCGTTGTGTCTTGGCTCACGGTAATTTTCGGCACAAGAGGCATGGCCCCAATCTGGCAGGAAATCGCCGTGAATTCCGTGCTGATACTCTTGGTTACCACCGTTTCCTGGTCTCTGCGCTTATACGGGGCGCAGGTGGCTTCTACGGTGATTTGGTGGTACAACTTATCACTTTTATGCCCGGATACTGTGATACGCCCATCATAGTACCACCCCGGATCATCGTCCGGGGTGATATGCAGTCGCTTCCCGTTCAGGGCGTTGCTGACCTCACTGCGCTTTTCTACCCAGTCATCGCCGGGGAAAAGGGAGAAAACCCATGTGATTTTCCGGTCGTTGAAGGTTACAAGGCCCAGGGCCTCGGTCAGGTCCACAGAGCCATTCCCATACGGGATTTCCACAAGGTTTTTCTTCGGCTCTGCGGGGTCAATTTGAATACTTTCCGGGACAAGGTGCAAATCCGTCCTAGAATGAATGTCTCCGAAATAAGTATCTATCAGCATTACGCCCTCGCTTTCTGCGCCCGGATTTTACCCAGTCGCACGTCCATAGGATTTGCCAATGCGCCAACCAGCGCACCGGTGTCCAGCGTGATACCCATGCCGGAAATAACAATCAGCTGATCCAGAATGTCCTGAAGTACCGCCACCACAGCAGAACCGGAGCCGCCCATAGCGTTGTCCATGTCCTCCGCCACGGCGTGAATCCATTTCTTGTTTTGGTGCAGCGGAACCACGGCTTCTGCGCCGTTGCCTTCCAGGAAACCGGTCTGGCCCTTTTCCAGAATTCCGCCCTGTTCCAGTTCGGGGATTTCGGCAATGCTGAAGCCCTTGCCTCCAACAACGGGAACCCAATCCGGAATCTTGATTCGGTTAATTCCACGGATAAAGGCGTTGATTCCGTCAATAATCCAGTTGATCGGGATTTTGAATGCCGTCTTGATCCCCTCCCAAATGGAGGAGAAAATATTCTTGATTCCATCCCAGGCAGCTTTCCAGTCACCTGTGAACACGCCCTTGATAAACTGAATCAATCCGGAAAATACGCCCTTGATGGTGTCGATCCTGCTCATTATCAGCTCAACCGCAGCGGAAACCGTGTTCGACATTACATCAGACAGAATCGTCCACCAGTTTTTCAGCGGCACAAGCGCCACCTGAATCAGCTGGGAAATAATGGAAATCAACGGCGTTATCAGGTCAGAAATCAGCGTAGCAATCGGTTCCAGGACCGCCACCACAAGGTCAAGAATCGGCTGAAGCAACTCTATCAGCGGGGTCAGCAGGTCAAGAATCGGCTGCAACAAGGCCAGCAAGGGCGGCAGCAGCGTTTGAACGATTTGGATGATTGGCGGCAACAGCGTTTGAATCAGCTGCACGATTACAGGCATCAGCGCAGTAATCAGCTGGGTAATGACCGGCATAATTGCGTTGAACATATCCATCAGCAGTGGCAGAATATCCGCTGCAAGCTGCAACAGAGGCGGAAGAATGGTGTCAAACAGTGTTGCCATAACCGGCGCAATCTGGTCCATCATGCTTTCAATCAGCGGCATATTATCAACAACGATCTGTATGGCCTTTTCTACCACCGGCATCAGCTTTTCACCGATGGAAATTATTATGTTTTCCAGTTTGTTCTTCAGCTTTTGCGTTCTCTCCGCCATGGTATCCGCCATGGTGGAATAGGCCGTTTCGGTGGCCCCTGAAGAATCCGCCATGGCCTGAATGCTGCTTGTCAGGTCATCCGTATTGGAGGCCAGCACGTTTGCCGCCTTGGCTGCTTCTGCACTGCCGAACATATCCCCCAGCGCAACGCCGGATTCATTTGCAGCACTTTGCAGAACTGCCAGCACATCAGAAAGCGAACTGCCGGATTCCATTAGTTCAGAGAAGGATTTTCCGGTTTTCTCTTTTAGCACGTCAGAAGCAGTCGTTCCGGATTTACCCAGTTCGTTCAGCATACTGTTCATGTACGTGGTGGTTTCTGCCGTGGCAATACCGTTTTTGGTCATCACAGCATAGGAGCCGCAAAGGGTATCAATGTCAACGTTAAATGCCTTTGCCGTGGGGATAACTCGGCCCATTGCAGAGGCCAATTCGTTAACGGTGGTTTTACCAAGATTCTGGGTAGTAATCAGCTTGTCAGAAATGGACGTTGCAGCATCGGCACCAAGCCCGTAAGCGTTGATTGCCGTGGTCAGCACGTCCACGGCGGTGGCCGCATCCGTAAAACCGCCCTTTGCCAGTTTAATGGCCTGGGCCGTGAAGCCTACGGCATCCGCCTGGTCCACAGATGCAGAAATGGCAGAATAGACAGCTTCGGAAAAGTCCTCCACGGCAACGCCCGTTTCGTTCGATGCGGCCTTTATGTCGTTGAAATAAGCATCCGTATTCGTCCCGGCTGCAAGCAGGGTGTTCACCTTTGCAAAGGCGGTTTCCGCTTTCGATGCAGAATCTACACAAGCCGTTCCAAAATCAATAATGGCCTTTACCGACATATAGGTGACCACTGCCGTTCCAACCCTTTTGAAGGCGTCCACGATGGTATTGCCGGATTTCTTTGCATTGGTCGAGACTTTATCTATATCGGAATTCGCCTTGTCAGCACCGTTCACGGCGATGGTGCCTAAAATCTTAAAAAGTTCCAATGGCCTTCACCTCTTTCTGTGAAGATAAAAAGAAAAGAAGGCCACTGGCGTGACCTTCTATCGTGTGTTCCCCCGTTGGGCATGATTCCACCTATCGGATAATTGCGTATCAATGGGCGGCACCAGAGCGCCCACAAGCGCACCGGAATCAAGCTGCACGTCATGGGGAATGGACCGGCCCAAGAAGTCAATCAATAGCCGGATTTGCTCAATGATGGTTTCCTGGATACTCTCGTTTTCCTTCCGGACTGCATCCCGGACATAGCCTTGCAGCACATCAATGGGGGCAATGGCCTCTTTCCCGGCCTCTCCGCCGCCCAGATAGGTGTCCCCGGTTCGCCCGAAGATGGTGGCCCGGTCCAGGATACCGCCCTCTGCATTCCATTTGACATTGAAAGAGGGCAGCTTGCCCTTCCCGGCAATTCCAAACGGTGCTTTGCCACCGCTCACGGAGATTTTGGGAATTTTCAGATTGCTGAAGATTTTGCCGATTTTCAGGGGAAAGAAGCCTTTGACCTTATCAACAAATCCCTTGACGGCATCCTTCGCACCGTTGATTTTGTCGGATACAGCGTCTTTGATGTTGCCGAAAGTTTCCTTGACCTTCCCAACGGCGTCCTTCAGTTCGCCGATTTTCTTCTTAATCCACTTTACAGCGGTTCCCGTTGCAGACTGGATTTTGTCCCACATCTTCAGCCAGAAATTGCGGAATCCCTCGTTGTTTTTCCAGAGGTACACAAACGCCGCCGCAAGCCCCAGAATCAAAGAAACGATAAGCCCTATAAGATTGGCCCTCATGGCTACATTCAACGCTTTCACGCCCACGGTGACCAGTTTCAGGGCCTTTGCAGCTTTGCTCATGATTGCAGACCATTTTAGCACCAGCACAAAGCCGGAAACTGTCACGGTTGCCGCCAGTATTCCAGCGGCCCAGGCTTGCACGGTGCTTTTGTTCTGCTTGAACCACTTAATCATATCCTTGATTTTTGCGATAAAGGCTTCCAGCTTTGGCACGGCAGCGGATACCATTTCAGCGGCTTTATTCTTGATAGCCGTCAAAATCGGTTCTCCGACACGGCCCAATTCCGCAAAGGCCCCTGTCAGCCTCTCGTTGGCTCTATTTGCGGCCATAACGTCCTTATTGGTTTCCTTATACCGGTCAGACGCTTCCTTGTACACGCCGTTCAGGGTGTCCATAATCAGCTTCTGCCGTTCCTGTTCCCCGGAGCATTTGGACAGCTTTTCGTTGAATTCATCTTCGGAAATACCGGCCCAGTTCAGGGCATCCGCCAGGGGGCCAGTGACCTGGCCAACCTTTGCGGTTTCGTTTGCCGCCTCGGTCAGTCCCTCAATGGGGAGCGAATCGCCGAAGGTGGCAAAAACGCCGGTGCAAATATCCGTCCAGGTCTGCAAATCCTTTTCGTTGTCCGTCATAACGGCCAAATGGTTTGCAGCTTCCACGGATACGTCCGTATCTCCAAGGACAGCTTGCAAATCCTGATAGGTTTTCTTTGCGGCCTCGGAAGAATGGCCGTTTGTCTGGAAAGCCGTATCCAGCTTTCCCATTTCCGTCCGGTACTCCCTGGAACCTTCAATGGCAGCGATCCATGCACCGCCAAGGGCAGCACCGGCAGTAAATACGGCTTTACCGATTTTTACGGCAGATTCTCCGATTTTCTTAAAAGCGGAATCTGTCTTTTTGCTGCCGGAATCCGCCTTTGTGGTGGTTTCGTCAATAGCCTTTTGGGCCTGTGCATTGTCAATGGCAATCGTGCCAAGCAGCTTGAATAATTCCATAGGAATACCCCCTCAACAGAAATGTTTTAGGGGCTGCAAATCAGATACCTGAAGCCCGGTCACGTTGTGGCATTGTGACCGGGCTTGTTGCTGGGGAACAGGCGCTTCAGGAGGTTGTCAATGTCGGCTTTGGTCATATCGTCATCCCGCTTCCTGGGCCGTGCTGGCCGTTCCGGTTCTACGGGACTTAATACTTCCGCTTTCCAGTCATCGAAGGACATATCAGAATAACTATGGACATACATGTTCCACAGCTTTTCTTCGTCCTCTTTTTCTGCCTGTTCCTTCCGTCTCTTGTTCTCGGAGGCGATGATCTCACCGACCCACTCGCCAAACCGCCCTTGTTCGATGTACAGGCGCATGAATTCCATGGGATTGCTATACCGGGAGTACAGCAAATCCATGAATTCAAACTCACCGATTAAAGCAATTTGGCAAGCACCTTGAAAAAACTTGTGTTCTTCACCTCGCTGAAGGAATCATAGATCATCATGGGCAGGGTGCCGAATTCCATTTCTTTGATTTCATCCGCCGGAATGCCGGACAGGGAAGAATAGAACTGGTAGACAGCCTCTCCGGCATCCCCTTCCAGGTTGGAAATCATAACGTCACCAACACTCAGCAGAGCGTTAATGCCGATTTCCTGAATATCGCCGCCGTTCGCCACGGCAGTGATAACGTCCTTGAAGTCTTTCAGTCCCAGCTTGCGGAACAGCCCCAGCAGCGGGAACAGGTCCCCGTCCTTCAGCTTTCGCAGGGTGTAGGGCCGTGCAACGGTTTCCTCCGCTGCTTCAGTTGCCGTGATTTCCTCGGTTACTTCAGTTACCGCTTTGGTGTTCTTCTCGGTGTTTTCCATTTTGCTTTAACCTCTTTCTGGCTTATTCAGCCCGTTTGTCAATGTCGGCAGTCTGGACAGCCGTCCAGCCCTTGGCCTTACGGAGGAACAGCGCATAGGGCAGCTTCTCCACGCCGTAGGTAATATCCGACTGGCATTCAAAAGTCCCGGTGAACTTGGTGTTCTCTTTGTTCTTGCTCTCCGTGGCAAAGCCGGAAGTGCAAAGCGCATTTTTGAACAGGCAGATAAAGGGCCGACCGTCCAGCAGTTCGCCGTAATAGCCGAAGCCCTCATAGAAATGGCCGCTTCTCAGTTCACTGGAAGTCACCACATCATAGTTCTTATCGGTGGAATCATTGATTTCGCCGATAACGGAATGCGCCATATACTCGGCAGACAGTTCCACCATGGAGGTTTCCAGGGTGGCAGTCTCGCCGACCTTCTGCTGAAGTTCCTTCACGGCCACCAGTGCGCCGTCCAGGTCAGGGGCAAAGAATTCCGGGGTAATGGTCAGCTTGCCGCCCTCCTGGGTTGCGCCGATGATAGCGGCCTTGATTGCTTCCTCCGTGGGTGCAACCTTTTCATCATAGGTCACACCCTGAAAGAATACGCCAGCACCAAAGGCGATTTTTGCCGGAGTGCCGGAAGTAATACCGGTTTTAATGGACATATTATTTCACGCTCCATTCTTGTACTGACAGATTGATTTGGATGCTTTTCAGTTCTGCATCCTCTTTCGGGATAACAAGGGCGTTATCGTAAAAAACGATCACGGCGGAACCATCGTCCGCCATGACCGTTTTCCCCGAAACCTTGTTGAAATAGTTCTCGATTTTGGCCTTTGCCGCCTCCAACTGCTCCCACGTTCCCCGGTGGAAGCCGGTCAGCATGACGGTGGATTCCTGAAGGCCGTTTTCGTACAGCGGCGGCGTTTCCGTGTATTCACCCACAAAGTAGGGATACACGATTTTCCCGGCAGCATTGCCACGGTACACACCAAAGCCGTACTCAATCCCCAGGGCATCCATGGCATCAGCGATGATTTGTAATGGTTTACTGGTCATTCTTTATCCAACTCCCCAAAGATTTGATTTGCCCGTTTCTGGATCACGGTCTTTTTTTGGTCAAAGGCCCTCTGAAGGGTTCGGTTTGGGGTTTTACCGTGGGTAAAATGTCCATTCCCTGCGTCATCCACATAGTACCAGCCGCCCTTTCTACCGTCCCCATGCAGGGCATATTCGCCGGTGCCGAATTCCTCCCAGATTGCATTTTCCAGGGGGCTTCCGATGGTTGCTTTCTGGGCGGATTCGTCTACAACGTGCGTCCAGGAACCTTTCAACTGGCCGGTATCCACACGGGAATTTCTCCGGGCCTGGGATTCCACCTCAGACGCAGCTTCTTCCAGGAATTTCAGAGCCTTTTCTTCAATGGCTTTTTTGACCTGAATGCTGAAATCCTCGAATTCCACTCCGGCCATATTACTGCCCCCCAGTGTATTTCAGATAGATTTCCAGCTGGGAGCCGCTGCCCATCTCCATGGGGTTGTCAATCAGCAAAATGTCATAGACTTTCCCGTTGATAACCATGCGGCTGTTTTCCGGCACGATGCTATCAAGGCCCACATAATCGGCAACGAAAACATGGGTGCTTTCCTGGATTTTGGCGTTGAAGGTGGTGTACTTGGAATCACCTCCGGACAGGTCCAGCCAGCCCCGCAGCGTCTTTTTATCGGCCCAGGTCAATACCTGCTCTCCGATAGAATTTCGCTTCATGGTGGCCGTCTGGATTACCGCAGTGATGTTCCCGCCGATTCCTTTCATACGCTCAACCCCTGTCCGAACCTGGCCTTCATATAAGGCTTCAGGAAGCCCAGCAGCGACTTGGGAAAGCCCATGGTGGAATTATCCCCATCCATGTTGAAATACGTCACAGAGTGCCGGGAAATGGTCTCAGATTGTACGCCAACCTTGTCCCCGTTATCAAGCTGCCATTGTAGCATCCGGGCCACGCCCTGTTTCACGTCAGCGGGGTAGACCACTTTCGTGAGGACTACCCCGCTTTCGTCATACAGTTCTTCAGCCACCGTAATGGAGCCATTGGAAACAGCCGATACCGTTACCAGACCGGCGTTCAGTTCGGATTCCGTGATTTCCAGCGTGTCCCCAGCCCTGAAGGGGGTAGAACCGGGGACAAGCAGCTGGTTCCCGTCTGCCACTGCAACAGCAACAGCCCGGAACGCCCGTTTCTGGAAGTTGTTGTTTGTGTATGCTCGGATCAGAAGTTCCAGGGCCTGAAGCCGTGCTTCCAGAACGTTGTTGGGAACGTCTGTGGTCACAAACTGCTTCAGTTCAGTGACGGTCATAATCATTCGGATTCCCCCTTCGGCTTTCTGCCCTTTCTGGGCTTGGGTGCTTCGGTGGTGCCGATGCTGTCAAGATGGCCCTGGCATTTCGCTTTTACGGACAATTCGGACAGCACCAGGAAATCCGTGGGGGAAATACCCTCACGGACAATTTCCCCCACGGTGAAGCCTTTATCATCCCACCGGACAGCGTAGGCTTTCCCATCGTGGAAAAGGAAGGGCAACCCGTCAATGATGATAAATTCCTGCATGGTTTTGGCCCCCTTACCCGTTGGTCTTAATCATGCCGATTTTGACGTTCTTGGGATTGAACTTCAGGGCGTAGTTGTCGGACGTACCCAGTTCGGTCTTGGTGGGGGATTCATTGGCAATGTTGTCCACTGCCAGGGACAGGCCGTTGGGATGCAGCACCTTGCCCTGCTTGGTGTAGAACTTATCCGTACCGGCAGCGGTTTCCGGGTCATAGTTCGTGGTGTACTGCTTCTCATAGTTGGTCTTGTCGCAGGACAGGAAAGCGCCCTCGCCCAGCAGGAAGGTCTTGTACACCGGGAAGCCAGCCTTGGAGTTGTCCAGGGTGTAGTAGTCGGTCACCTTGACCGCCTTGCCGCCGATGGTGGGAAGCTGAATGTCCTGCTTGATAGCACCGGAGCCAGCCACGAACTTCTCATACTCCACCAGCCCCAGCTTCTTGTAGGCGGCGTAAATCTTGGAGTGCATGACCAGGAGGCCCAGACCGCCGGACATATCACCCAAAGCCGCCTGTTCGGCATCGATCAGGGTGGTTGCGCTGATCTTGTTTGCGTCACCGATGGTGCCGGTAGTCACGGACAGGTCCGTGACGTGGGAGGACAGCGCAGCCACGCCCAGAACGGCGTTGATGATGTTCATCAGTTCATCTTCCCACACCTGGGTGTAGTAGTTCTGGATACGGGACTTGATGTAATCCAGAGGCTTTGCACCGGTCAGTTCACGGGTGAAATCCTTCGCCTTGAACGCCTTCATTCGCTGGATCATCATACAGGTCTGCTTGCTGCCGGAAATCTCCTGCGGCACGTTGTTGGTCAGGCCGTCATTGTTCAGAGCGGCCATGTTGGAATCATGGATGTTGATGGGGGTGTACATGGGGATGGTTGCCACGTTGCCCTTGCTGCCGATCAGGTCCATGATGGACGCATCCTGCCGGATAACGCCGGAGGCCAGCACAGGATTGGACCAGTAGTCCGCTTCCTGCATCATGTCGGTGAAAACTTCCTCGTCAAAGGAAAAGCCGCCAAAAAGTCCAGTTCTTGCCATAGTTTATTACCTCATTTCTTGATTATTGTGCCTTGTACTGATTGTACAGGGCCTCGTTTTCTGCCTTGAATTTGGAGCGTTCTTCCACGCCCATCTTGCGGAACTGTTCCAGGGTCACGCCATTGCCGTCACCGCCGAAGGGAGGAAGGCCGCTGTCAGCGAATTTCCGCTGATTCTTGCCCTCAAACATAGTCGGGAACTGCGTTTTCAGGCCGGACAGCAAACCGTCCCAGCCCTTGATATTGTCGGCATCGTCCAGTTCCAGGGACTTACCTTCTTCCTTCAGCTTGCTTTCCAGCTTGTAGGACAGGTAATCCACATCCAGTGCCTTTTCAGACAGCAGAGCCACCTTAATGGCAGACTTGACTTTCGTCTCCTGAAGCTGCTGCTGAAGCTGCTGAATCTGGCCTTCATAGGTTGTGATTTTGCCTTGCAGTTCCTCGTTGCCCTTGGTTCCCTTTTTCAGTTCGGCAATCAGGCCGTTGGCGGTATCCAGTTCGGTGGTCTTACCGTCCAGCGCAGCCTGAAGGGCATCATATTTCCCTTTGCCCACATACTCGCCGCTGCCAAGGTTGGCAAGCTTGATCTGCTTGTCCTTGTTGGCCTCGTTGCCGTTGTAGGCATTCAGGGCCGTTTCCAGTTGTGCGTAGAGGTCATTCCCCAAAATCTCTTTCAGAAATTCCATTGTTTATCCTTCCTTGCCGCTGTTTTTTAGCGTGGTGTCCTCCACTGGCAAACACTTTGTTGAACCCGGAAGTGCGCCGGGAATTTAGGAAAGTTTTAATGCCATTACCTTATTGGGCATGAAAAAAGCGCCCTGTTTCCAGAGCGCTTGATTCAGTTTGATTCAGGCATCTTTGCTTTCACTGTCACCGGAGCCAATCCCGGCGGCATCCGTCAGGCCCTCTGCGATGATGTACGCCACCAGAGTGCCACCGGCCATAATGATACCGGTCACCTGGGTAACGGTGTCGTTGGCCACGCCAAAGGCCAGCAGCAGGGGAGTGATAAAGCCGGTCAATGCTACCCAGAACTTCCGGCTCGTCAGCTTGCGCTTCCAATCGATTTTCATGTTTATTGCCCCTTTCGGTTAATATAAAAAGCAGCCGTTCGGAGATTCCGAACAACTGCCTTTTCACGGAATTTGTTAAACTGCCTTTAATTATTTGCTGGTTCGCTTTGCTTAATTAAAGGCCGCTTTGCTTATTTTTACTTATCATTTTCGTGGGGTCACGAAAATGATTGCAACGCACGATAAACGCACGAAAAACGCACACCGTGCGTTTTTAGGCATAGAAAAAGCACCATGCGGGTTGCATAGTGCTTTTATTCTTCTTCAAGGTCCTTGTAGTTCTTGACCCAGTGCTCGCCATAACACATGAAATTCATTTCATCTATGGCAAGAAGTTGTTCCTTCTGCTTCTTTGTCAAATTCGGCTTCGCAATCAGATATCCATCTTCTTCAATGGTTACCTTGCCCAAAAAGTCCATCTGTTTCATGGAAAGCAGCATATTATTCAACTCCATTCAGAATTTTGACTACCGTTTTCGCAATCTCACTCGGTTCAGTGGAAAGGAAATACTGGGCAATACTTTCCGCTACCATTTCTCCTGCATTTCTAAGCCCATAGTAGCTAAAAGATACGCTCTTCACTTTCTCAGTCATTGTCGCTGCTACGGCTCCCTCGGAAGTCCATGTAAATTTATCGCCTAGGACGCTTGAATAAGTCTCTTTGAAAAAGACGTTGATTGCATTTCTTTTCTTTGCATCATCGTCAAGGAGCATATGCTGAACAGCATGGCCTAATTCGTGGTAAATGGAATGCATTGCATCCGGCGTACTCCATGCGCCAAGCGCAAATTCCCCGGCTGCATCCTTCGCCATAAGTTTTAACGCCGTTTTCCGTTTGACAGAAGTGGGCAGAAACACAGAACGTAAAGAATCAACGTATGCTGCATATGCGCCGTTCTTATTTGTATATATCAGCACGTTTTCCAGGTATCCATATTCCGTCAAGCTGCCAAAGGTGTTGCTAATATCGAAGATTGCCTTATTCAATCCGTTTGCCACATCGACATTCATTCCAAGGGAATAAGCGGTTGTCTGGTCCACGCCAAGAACATCCTTTGCAAATTCCCCGGCTTCCTCGGTGGTGCTTGCTTTGGTGAATTCTATTATAGCTTCCTTTTCTGATTTTTCAACTGCTGTCAGATACTTTTTCCTGAAATCCTCGAAATTCTCCGTCTTATCCAGCCCAAAGTATTCCGCCCGGTCTTTCAGCGTCTGAAGTTCATCGTCATCCAACGCCCATCTGGCCCGTGTGTCACAGGTGCAGCGGCAGTTAATGACCTCGGCAGCAGAACCATAGGGGTCACCGGGGAAGCGGAGGCCATTGCTGAACTTTTCATCCAGTTCCCGGATTTCTCCGTCAACCCGTGCATGGGAATCCCGTGTTCTGCCGTCCAAAGCGGCATCCCACTGTTTCAGCACATCGGCCCCCTTGGCCTTTGCAGCGTACTGGGCATCCCGTGCGGAAGTCTGCTGGATGCGGTGGCCTTCCGTCCGGGTGATTCGCTTGGCGTTATACAGGCCGCTGCCGGATGCGTTGTTGATGTTCCGGGCAATGTCACGATAGGGGAGACCGGAAGCAATGCCCCGGCTGATCTCCTGGGTGATGACCTTTTTCAGACTGGCCACATTTACGCCAAGGGCGGCATAATAGCCGCCCCGGACTTTGGAATCTGTCAGAATGGCCTTGACTGCTGCTGCCTGGTCTATGGGAACGATAAGGGGAATACCCTGACCTGCGATGCTGTACATCGTGCCAATATAGCCGGTCTCATAGCATCCTTTCAGGTAGCTGTCAATGGTGGTGTAATTGTCCCCCTGCATCTTGTCCAGGACGCTGCTGACCTGGCTTTTCAAAGCCTCCTGGTATTGCTTCTGATAGATTTTAGACCGCTTCTGGGATTTCAGCATGGCCTTGGTGGTATCGTCAAGCCCTTCCTGGTTCATGGCAGCATCCAGCAGGTCAATGTCCGTCTGAAACTGCTTGACCTTCTGATTTATGTCCGCAAGCGCCCTCTTGTACTGCTTTTCCAGTTCCTCAATGGCCGCTCCCTCGGAATCAAGGAGGGACTGCTGAACTTCTTTTTCCCATCGGTTCACACTGCATCACCTTCCGGCTGAATGCCTCCCAACGCCGCCTGGGCTTCCGCTGTGGCGTTTTCTTCGGGCTTGGGTACTTTGTCCTTGACTTCCGTGAAATCCAGGTCCAACTGCTCACAGATAAGCTGTAGCTTGGTTTCGTCATCGATGGTTCCGGCCAGATTCAGGATGGTGGTGATCTCCGTCTGCTTGCGCTGGGCCTCCACCAGTTCGATTTGGGCGATCTCCTGGGCATTGGTGGGAATCTCCCGCTCAAACTCAAAATATACGTCCTTCTGCTGATAATCCGTGCCGTTTTCCTCGTTGACTTCTGCCAGGACTACACCCACCAGCTTCCGGAGGAACGGCTTCAGCCGGTTTTCCAGCTTCTTGGCCCGGAGTTCCAGCAGGGAATAGGCGGACTGAATGGCCAGGTTTGTGGTTGCCGCTGTGTCCTTCAGGCCAGCCGTATTCAACGCAAAACCGAAGCGATAGATATTCTTCTCGTCAACTTCCATCTTCGTTTTACGGGCCTCCACGGGAATGTCAACGGTCTGCACGTCCACGCCGCCATCTTCGTCAACGCCGATATGCTTTTTCGCCCGGATATTGGTCATGAGTTCGTCCAGGTTGTCCCCCTGGAAGCCCCGCACAACGTACAGGGCCTCGTTGGTGTCCTGGATGTTATTGGACAGTCCGGCATTCATGAGGTCGTAGTCATCGATCAGGTCTTTCACCGGGGGCAGGGCCGAAACCTGCTTTTTGTTGTTGTCCATCCGGAAGAACGGGATGAACCCGTAGCTTAACCCACCGGGGTTCCCGTCCTGGTATGTGCTGTGAGGCTGTGGGTTCGGCTTTACGGTCTTATCCGGGATGATCCCCCCCTCATTTACACGGGTAAAGAAATACACGCCAGCGTCATCGTAGACCCGGATATTGTAAATCTTGTTCCCGTCCTTGTCGGTCCGGTCCTCATACCAGTAGATGATATATGCACGGTGGTCAGAGGTGTACTTTGGCTCACACTCCACCACGCCCATACAGTCAGCCCACTGGAAGCAGGTTTTCCCGTTTTCGTCCCGCTTGGCAAACATCCAATCGAATCCCTTTGCCTGAACCCCGGTGATGGTGTCCGCAAGTTCGGCCATGAACTCGTCATTGTTGTTGAAGTATTCGTCAAGATACCCCTGAAGGGCCGGGTCATCGGACTTTACGAACCCATCTTCCCCGGAAAGCAGATACGGAACAATCTGGTCCACGATTTCGGTAAAGAACGGGTGGGAAATGCGGATATTACTTTTGGTCTTATCCTCTTTTACCTCGCCGCTTGCATCGATATAGAAAATCTTGTAGTTCCGTATATCGTGCCGCCCTTCGTAGTAATCCAGCCCGACTTTCGCCAGCCGTTTTTTGGTGCTGGCACTGTCGTTCTGAATGAACTGCGCAATCTCGCTGGGTGTAATCATTTCATCACCACCTATTAGGTCGTTTCGGTATCCGTTGCGGCAATGCTGATTTTCAGGCTATTCGGGTCAAACAGGGCCACTTCGCCGCTTGCGCAGGTGACAGGGGTTTTCAGCTTCCCGTAAAAGTACGGTGTGCCGCCTGTTTCAGTAGCGAAAAGGCCGAATCCCTTTGCCTGTTTCCAGTCGGCGGTAGATTTTGCCCAGGTGATCTGCTTGACGTTCTTGATCTCACGGGATGCTGCTGCGCCGATAACATCAGGATACGTAGCACCGCTGACGGATACCAGGACACGGGCATAATTGCCGCCGGTCAACTCCGTAAACGTGCCGTTATTGGCTTCCGGGTCATTGGAGCAGAGGCCGATATAGACCTTGCTGTGGTTGGTCAGGCTGTTCTTGCCGAAAGCCCAGCCCAAAATGTTGTTTGCGTAAGTGTTAGAAAATGGCATAGTAATGTCCTCCTATAATTTTTATTGTTCAACGTAAATTCTTACGGTGTGGGTTGCAGACGTGTCAAGTGTTTCAATACCGGCACTGGTTTTTCCGGAAACAGCGCAAATAAAAAATGGTTCGTTATTCCCTTCACCACGATCTTCATGGATTATAGTATCTAAAAAGAAAAATTTGGGTATATTTTTCATATCACCTAAGCACGTACCTTCATACACTCCAATGTTTTGGGCCTCCCATCGTGCGAATCTTGCAACGCTGCCATACAGTTTACCGTCCCACTCAATGATATAGCTAGCACCCTCTACCAGCGCAATGGATAGCGTAGCATCTGCCCCGTAGCTGTTTGTGTACCCTCCGTGGTTTTTCTTAAATGTCAACTGCTGTTCCGGCAAAATATCATCCGCTCCGGGTTCCGGCTCTGCAAACGTTGTGAGTGTAGCCATGTGGGCTGCAACAGCAACAGGGGAGACGTTCACCGCAATTCCAGCCACGTTGGCTGGATTTATGCCGGTTTCGTTTCTCATCGCTCTTGCAGCCGTGACGGCCTTTATGCCGGAAGTATCCAGCTTTGACGCTGCCGCTGTGTGGATCATGTTGCCCAAATGCAGGACTTTCGCCAAAGCACAGGCAAGCAACACAAGCAGTCGGGAGGTCACTTTTCGGATAGACGTTGCAGCCTTTCCGGCGGCGCTCTGCATTTTCCCCAGCAGCCGGGCTTCAATGCGCTTGACGTACACCAGCGCCGCCCTACGGTAAGAAACAAAGTTTGCCAACAGTTTCCCTTGTACGGATTTTCCCGCTGCCGTAGCCTTTGCCGTGTGGTGTGAAGCGTTCGCTTGCCGGTGTAACTGGATGCTTTCCGTAAAACTTCCGTCCTCACCGTGGGAAGACGATATTTGTGCCTTCAGCTTTGTGACGATTTTTGCAGGAGCATCCAGAAAGCGCCAAATAATCCCACGCAGCTTTATCAGGGCCGTAAACGTTGGGGCATGGGCAATCTTGCCACCCATATCCGGGCGCACTTTGCGAAATTTCCCGTGTAAGATCATGCGCTGTCACCCCGCTTTGTTACGTTCGGTATAAGCAGGAACTCACTTTGCTCCACGATGTTATAGAAAACATCCTCGCCACGCTGTAAGCCCACATCGTAGTAATACCGCCCCGGGAACAGGTCAATGGTATCCTCCGGGGATAACTCCAAAAAATATTCCCCATCCACGGAATGGGTGATGGTTTTGATTAAAACCCGGTCTTCATCCCGTTCCCGCCGTTTCAAGCCGAATACAAGGGAATCATTCTCGCTGAGGGTGTACGGGTTCCCATCGCCGTCCGTTATGGTTAGGCCGAAGGTGTTTGACGTTCCCCGGACGATTTCAAGATTCTGTTTCACGCTTCCACCGCCTTTTACTTCAGAAAATCATGCTTACGCAGTCTATCATTGTATGAATCTTTAATCTGTGCGATTGCTGCAACAGCAATCTGGTTTTCAAATTCCGGGTGTGCATCGCAGTATTTTTCATAATGCGTAATATCACCCAGAATCTGTTTGAAATGCTCTTGGCTGTGGGGCTGGCCCAGGTAGATTTCATCTGAAAAGCGGAGGATTCGCACCCGGCAATCCTTCGCATGGATTTCCCGGTTTTCGTCTCGGATGGTGTCAATCTCGGTTTTCATGGCTTTCACCTGGGATAGCAGGTCTTTGTTTACCTGTCTCCCAAGCCAGCCCAGCATAGCGGACCAGGGGTTCAGTTTGACCGGGGCAATCTGGATCAGCGTCAGCAGAACCAGCAGCCCCCCGCCGCCTCCGTAGAGGATTTCTTTCATTGTCATTTGTGGCACTTCCTATCATGTGTATTTATGATTAAGTCAGCCACTTCTTGACTTTGCGCCAGCCCTCCACGCCATACCGCAAGGCTGCCATTGCGTCATCCTGGAAGGGGACAGGTTCATCAAGATATTCGCCTGACTTATCATCCTTCTTCCATTTCCATTGCTGCAACTCTTTGATGGTGTTTATGCAATGCGGATGAATATATATCCTCCGCTGCTTCAGCCAGTCAATTTGCGCCTTGACGGAACCGGCAGAGCCGCCCTTGTCCACGCCTCTGGCACGGAACCCGGCTTTCTGCCACATCTTGATTCTGTCCGGTTCTGCTGAATCACACCACATTTGCTTATTCCGGGGAATACCCGCTGCAAGCTGGATGATTTCAGACGTGTCCTTTTCAAACACGTATATTTCGGACAGGATGAAAATGTCATCGTCCTTTACGCCCAGCAATAGAATGGCATTTGCATGGTTGAAACCGAAGTCCTGGCCTATGGCTATATCGTCATAGTCGTTCGGATTTTGGGAAACCTCTTTGATTTCCCAGTTGTGGAGTATCAAGCCGCCGATTTCGCCCCATTCTCCCAGCCCATATATCTGGTATCCCTCCGGGTCAACTATCTTCCTGCGCTCCATACGGGCCTTATAGGCATCATCTATGAAGCGGTTCATCAGGTAGGTGGAGTGATGGGTCAGAACGTTGGGGTCTGGAATATCAAAAAAGACCTTCTTGATCCAGTGGTTCTTATTCACCGGGTTGAAGGTCATTCTGATTTGGTAGAATTGGCCGGGTGGAAGTTCGCCACGGAGACGGTCATCAATGATTTCCACGTCCGCCTGTGTTAATTCAGTAGCTTCTTCACACCACACGTCTGTCAGCTTGCCACGCTGGAAAGTGATGGACTTCAGCTTTTCACGCTGCTTGTCATCGTTCATGCCCCGGAATATGATCTGATTGCCGTTGCCTTTACAGGTCAGCTTCAGCGGTGACATATTGATTTGCCAGTATTGGTCTGCCTTATCCCCAAACATCCGGTAAATAGCACCTGTGAGTTCCGCAAAGGTACTGTCACGGTTGGTTATATCAGATTTGCGAATACAGACCAGGTTCCGGCCCTTATCCTTCATCAGCCGGAGGATATAATTCTGGGCAGTGTCAACGGATTTCCCGGAACCGGCGCTGCCTTTCATCACAATGTATCGCTTATCGCTCCGGTCAACCTCTTTGAAGCAGGGGTTCGCCTGGATATTCAGATTCACAAGGCATCCGCCGCCTTGAATGCTTCCAGCAGCTTCGGGAACTGGATAGCGAAGAAATCAACCATTTCCTCGTTCTGCGCCCACACGGAATTTTCCGCAAGGCCGGATTCAAAGAGAAACGCATGGATGATCTCATGCCTTTTCACTTTGTTTATCTGAATTTGTAATTTCCCCTTGCAAGTCAAGGAATCTCTGTCTTTGCTGTACGATTCTGCGAACAGTTCCTTTGTAGTCTCATCGCAGAAGCCGTCACACCCGTCCAGGCGGGGTTCTTCGGCATCGCTGCACACCTTCAAAGTGTACTCAGAACCCAGAATATTGATTTTCTTAGTTTCCATCTTCATCACCATAGTCCACTGTAATATTCAGGTCCATGTCAACCACCTGGTCAACCTTGTCCGTATATAGGCCGTAACGCTTGCCCAGCAGTTCCGCAGCCTTCAGCCGTTCTTTTTCATCTGGGGCCTTTTCCATCTCTCTGGCAGCACTCATAAAATCACCGGTGCTTTCTACGACAACGATGGAGGACCTGGACTGGCCACGCATGACAGAGGTCAGATACTTCAGAACCTCATCCTGATCCGCAATCAAATGGCTTTCCTTTTCGGCCATTCTTTTGGCTATGTACTCTTTAATTACAGGTTTTTGAACGTTTTCAGTTCCGATTCTTCCCGCTGTCTTTTTTGAATATCCGGCTCTGATTGCGGCCTGTGTAGCATTCAGGTCAATCAAGTATTCATCACAGAAACGCTGCTGTTTTGCCGTCAGCTTTGCCACAATCATCACCTTTCTTCCACTAGAATCTTGATAAATCGGCCTTTTCTATATCCTGCTGCTGGATTCTTTCAATCTGCTTCAAATCGCCCTTATAGAATACAAGGACATTCTGATGCACTTTCACGGGCTTCCGCTTCGCCGCAAACTGTTTCCCGGCCCTCATTGCCGCCGTTGCGTACTGCTCCAAAAACACGGAATCAGCGTAGAGGTGCAAACCGTTCCCAATGAACAGCGATTTGGTCAGCCCCACAAAGTCACGGTAAGCACCTTTTGCGTCCCGTACTTCGCCAACAACAAAAACCGCAAACCGATTTTCTTTCAGCTTGCGGCAGGATATATCAATGATTTCTTTGTACGCTTCCGAAAAGTCGGAATAGTTCATGTTGGACAGGTCCAGCGGGTGGTTGCTGTACTGTTCCAGGTTGTGATAGGGAGGGCAGGAAAACACGAAATCCGCCGTCCCGTCATCAATGTATCGGTCTGCGTTTCTGCTGTCATCGCACCACCAGACCGGACACACGCCTAAAGCGTCAGCGTTCACCTGGTTTGCGTCAACTTGCCTTTCGGATAGATCAATGCCAATGTAATGACGGCCCAGCATTTCAGCCACCACGCCACGCACAGAGCCACCGGCGAACGGGTCAAACACAATGCCGTCCTTCGGGCTGTACCAGTTATACAGGATTTCGCAAAGCACCGGGTCAAAGATAGACGTGCCGGACAGGTTCATATTTTTCTTTTCGGCAAGGCCCTTCAAGCCTTTCCCGATAAGCGCATCCGGCCTCCCGGTGCTGCTGTCCAGCCCTATGTTTTTCCACTCTCGTTTCCGCTTTTGCCAATAGCCCTGTTTGCTGTCAAATACGGAAACAGGTGGGGTATAGGTAAACTTCTCGCAGCTTGCCCATGTAACCAGCCCTTTCGTGATTTATTCAAAACAAAGGCCACCAAAGGTGGAGGAAAAGAGAACCTTTGGTGGCTAAGAGGGGTAGTATGGTTTTTAGAATTTTTCTAGGATAATAATATCACAGATGGAGTATCACTTTTTATCAACTTTCGGAATTTTTCTGCATAATTTCCTCCGCAGCCTGTAACGCCCTTCCATGCAGCTTGCAGATTCCGAAATAGGAATACCCCATTTCATCCGCAATCCCTTCCAGCGTTTTCCCGCACAAATACCGATATTCCAGACAAAGCCGCTGCTTATGGTTCTCAATCTGCCGGATAATTTCGTTTGCTTCCCGCTTCATATCCACAAACCTATCAATCTCCGCATTCAGATCCGTTTGCAGCTCAATGATTTTGTCTACGGTGCTCTCCATGGTCCGGGATACTCCGGAGGGCTTCCCGCTATCGCCTGAAATGGTAGCCGTCACCTTCGTGGCCAGGGCCTTCAGGCGTTCCAGCTGCTCATATTTGGAATCAATCTGCTTGTCCAGATTTCGGATGCTCTGAAAGAATTCCTTTGCGCTTTGGTCCATGCTCATTCCCCCTCTTTTTCATTTTGGGCGTTCTCCATTTCCGTGATTTTCTTCACAATTTCCGGAATGACCCGGCTTAACACATCTACAATATCGGCGCAAGCCTTCTGAACGGAAGCATACATATCCGGAAATTCTTCAATCATGCGGAGCGCTTCGTCAACCGTGGCGTTATATTCCGCTTCTTTACGCTGCTCAACCTTTTTCTGATATTCCCGGTGTTGAAATGCCCGGTTCCCCTTGCGCCGGTCTGCCTGACTGTTCGGGATGAATCCGGAGGTTTTCCCCAGCATCCTAGGTTTCCCCATCCTGGTCCACCTCCTTGAACGGGTATGCTTCGCAGAAACCGCAGTCAAACCGAACCACGTAGAATCTGCCCCGTGGGTGTATGTACGTTACTGTTCCGGGCTGGGGTGCTGGCGCACCCCTCAGATTGCCCCCGGTTTTCGCTTCAAACATGGTGGGCATCCGCCGCACCCTATCACCGATCCGCATTGCGCTCCCTCCTTTCCCCGAATCTGCAAAAGAAATCGTCCGGAACGACACAGTCCACGCAAGGGCCATAGGAGCATATCCGCCCGTCAATGCCCTCATAACTGTTTCGGCAATCCCGGCACCTGACCACCGGCACTGCATCCACGGTGGGCGTATCGGCTATGAGCCTCTGGATTTTGCTGTGTGCGGCAAAGTTTATAAGCCATTTTAATTCGTCCGTAATCTGCACCTGTGCAGACATATAGGCCTCGGATTCGTCCACGGCCATTTGGTCTGCGTCAATCAACCTTGCCATCGTTCACCCTCCTGTTCCATGCTCTCGCCGCCGCCCCTTTGGCTTTATATGCCGCTGTCTCCGGTTGACATGGGCATTTATAATTCAAACAGCTAATATATTCTTTGCCATCTATGGAAACTAATCTGGCGGGAGGATTTCCACAGAACGGGCACGGTTTTAGGTCATTCATCCTTCATCGCCTCCAATGCTTTCTCCGCTTCCTCGCAGCTTTACAAATCGTTCTCTGGTCATTCCCCCAGCATCCTTTCCAGATTCAGCAGTTCCTGCCGCAGCATGATGATTTTGCGTTTCAGGGCGGTCTTGCTGTGGTTTTTGTCCAGGTAATTTGCGTTAAAGCCATCCCCGCCATTCGCCAGATAGAGCGTGACGTTCTCCTTCAGGTCCTCAAAGAGGAGGGTTACAAACTGTAACTGCCTTTTCATCGGTCACACCCCCAACCCCTGGGAAATGCCGATCAGTTCCTCACAGAGGGCTTTCAGGTCATCAATGTGGCAAGCTAAAGCGTCCCTCATGCAGCGTGGATCACTGCTCTTCCTCTCCTTCGGCCCTTTCCCAAAGACCTGATTGTTGATTTGCATCGCCATATTTAATGCCTTTTGTGTGAGATTGTTGGCCTCCTCCAGCATAGCGGCCATCGGAGCAGGGCCTGGCGAAGGTATTTCGCACGTTGTAGCGCCATAGTTTTCAATCATTTGATTTTCCCTCCAAAATCTTGATAATATCGTTGTAAAAACTCACTGCATCGCCTCTTTCGGCGCACACGATTTCCGGATAACGGTTCCTGACGGCATAATCAAGCCGCTTGTTCGCTGCCGTCAGCTGCTCCCGGAAGAATTTCAGCCGAGATTCCTCATAGGATACGGCTTTTAGCTTTGGTTCCTTCGGTTTTCCGGCCTGCACGATAATGCACGGCCCGTTCAGATTTTCTGGCTTTTCATGGTCATTTGGGAAGCTAACCGGCTTAAATTCTTCATACCGGCGCTTTCCGGGGCCGCTTTCGTCTCCGTAATTATCTTCAATTACGCCGTCCCCAGCCTTCCGTCCGCAGCCCCTGAAACTTGTCCCTCGATACAGGTTTCCAGTGTTTTTCATGTTCTGCGCCGTCCCTTCTTTCGACACTTTTCGCAGCAGTAAATCTGGAATGACCTATTCGGCACAAACCAGTCTTTACAATAAGCGCATTGCCGTTCCTCGCTTCCGTGCTGTGCCGCTGTGACGCTCACAGCGCCTTTCTGCATCATGTATTTCCCATATGTCATATTTAACTGGCTGGCCATGTACACGTCATTGCAGGATGAGCAGCGGCCATTCTCGTCAAGGTCTGCCATAACGTGGCAGATTCTACACCTTTTTCTCATATCACATCTCCTGAATTCTTTGTTTCAGCTTCTCCGCCCGTTCGGCAAGATCAGGATTGTTCCCAACGGTGTCGGGTTCATCTTGCAGCACGTTCCGGATAGCTTCCAGTTCAGCGTCTCCCAGGGCGTTGGATTGGCACCAGCCGGGGACTGGTTCTTTTCTTCCGTAGCGTCTGGCCTTATCGGCGTAGTTTCCTTCCAGGACTTTGGCCATGTTGGAATCCTTAATCAGCCAATCAAAGTTAGCGGACCAGTTCCGGTCATTGCTGCCCTTCAGGAAAGAGGACGCTTCAGCATTTTCAAACACCGTCCTGAAATCTTCCAGGGTATAGGATTTCAACCGGGCTTTAATGGCCTTCCTCCGTGCATCAGACAGGGACCGGACAGAAGGAAAAGATTTGCAGATGGAATTGTACAGGTCTGCAATCTGCTGATAAGAAATTTGAGAATCAGTATGGGAGGGGGAGGCCGATTCGGCAGAATCGGAAAAACCGTTCTCTTTCTCTTCTCTTATTCTTATTTCTTTTTCTTTTTCTTTATCTTCTTCTTTATCTAGGGGGTTTACGTTGGATTCACGTAAATCTTCACGTAAATGTTTACGTAAGGATTTATTTTCCACGTTTTCGTCCTCGCTCTCAGCCTCTGTCAAAAGCTTCTGTTTCTTCCGATATTCCCGTTGATATTCCCTCTGATAGCGTTTTTTGTCCTCTAATTTTTCAAGATTCTGGTGCTTTCCCCAGTTCGGGATTGTAATAACTCCGTCAATGATTTCCACCATGCCGAACTGTTCAAAGGTTTTCAAGGCAAGCTGCACAGTAGATTCTTTGCGCCGGAAAATGGTGGAAAGCATTTTGTCTGTGTATGCGATTTTCTCATTCATCATGAAAACGCCGCTGTTATTCATCTTTCCAGCAAGGCAAAGCAGCTTAAACCAGATAACAATAATGGAATCCGCTTCCGGTAGGCTCTCAATCAGGAGGATTTTTTCATCATCGAAAATATCCGTGGTTATCTTGATCCACTTAACATCCGCCACATCTCGCCGCCTCTCTTTCAACAATCATCTTGTTCCAGTCCAGCGAATACCGGGCGTAGCTGGTAGCCTCACCATAGCGGTTTTTCCCACTGACCATCTCCACCCGGATGGGAGTACCCATCCGCTTCAGGTCGGAAATCCGGGAAGCCAGCCGCATGATCCCGTATTCCTGCATTGCCTCCAAACTGGTAATGCTGCCAAAGTCCTGCATATGCCGGAGAACCTTTTCACACTGTGTCATGCTTGTACCTCCCGAACCTCTACGGCTATGTAATTCTCATCATGGAAGTAATGGCATACTCCCTTGACCCATCGGCGGTTATCGTCCTCAATGACCCGGCCCTTCATGGCATCCACAATCATCTTTCCCATGACGGCGTGGTTGTCAATGTCCAGCCGGTCATTCCAGCGGAAGATAACGATAACCGGTTTCTTGAAGGGCGCACGGCGGACATTCTGTTCATTCATGGCTGCTCTGACAAGCCAGTGCCAGTATTCAGCATCCCGCTTTCTGACTGACCAATGTTTCCCGGCATAGTATGAATTCATGCCGTAATCCTTGGCCCATTGCTTTTGCCCTGCTTTGCTTTCAGGGTAGGGGATTCGGAAAATCTCATTTACCATTATTCTGCTCCTTCCTCTGGTTGGTTTGGCGGTTTGACCTCCCACCGCCAAGGGCAGAGAATCAGGAAATCACGATATAGCCGTTCTGGCCTTCCAGAGCGCTTTCCAGATACTCCTTGATTCTGTGCATGGCCTCAATCTTCCAGGCGCCGCCGTCTGCTTCGTACAATGCGCACTGAATGCCGTTCCGGTCCTGCATCCGGAAGATATACTGGGAAACCGGCTGCTCTACCTCAACAAAGGAACGGTATGCCACCAGCTCCACCGGATTGGGGATCACTGCTTCGCCCTTCTTGGCAATGCCAACCTTGACCGTGGCCTTCTGGGTGACACCATCGTCCCCGTATTCCGCAATCGTGCCGCTTTCCACCGTCCCGGCGAACTTCAGCAGCAGCGCCCGGTCCTCGTTGGGCAGGAACTTGGACTGAAGGGCAATGCAGAAGGATTCATGGTCGATCCAGCGATTGAAGCCGAACTCCGGCACGTTGGCGGTGACTTCCGCAATGTATTCCCGATTCCGGTTGCGATCCAGACAGGAATACATTTTGACTTTTGTGGGGCTTACAACGTGGATGAACATACATTCATCAATATTGGCCCCCATGTTATCCACGTTGGCCTTGATGTAGTCCACCAGGCTTTCCAGCGTGGAAAGCTGGATCGGTTCCGCCATGGGGCAGTAATCTACCCGGTGGAGCTGCTTATCGGACCAGGTTTCCCCGCCAATTTCTTCAATCTGCGGGGCAGACAGGCCCACAATGTACTGCAATGCTTCTTTAATCATGTTTTGCCATCCTTTCTTATTTAGGCTTTCATAGCCTTGCGCATATCGATAACGGTTGCCGGAATCGATTCAATAACCTCACCGGTTTCAGGGTCACACGGGATTTCCGGTTCTGCGTCAATCTGCATCTGACCTGGAAGACGGTTATGCCGCCCATATTCCTCTGCGAATACCTGGCCGGTTTTCAGGTTCTTCCCGATCATGAAAGCGGTCTGCATAGGGGCTTGTGCCGCCAGCTTTTCGGAAACCTTGATTGCACAGGATACATCATCCCTGGCTTCGTTCTGGGTGAACTTCAGTTCGATGCAGATTTTCCGACAATCCTTGAACGGGGTGTTCGGGTCAGAAAGATTCTCCACAACCCGCAGGAACGATTTTTCAAACTGTTCCTGAAGCGCACCGCCTACCATTTCCTGCAAAGAGATTTTTTCCATTGTTTATCCTTCCTTTCTGAATGTGTACTGTCAATATTTGGCAGAAAAGATTGATTTTTTGATATTAAAACGGCAGTTCCTCGTTGGAATCGTCCATAGCAGTGAAGTCAGAACCGGGTGCGCTGCCATATCCGGGGGCCGGGACGGCATAGCTTCCGAAGTCTGCCGGTGCATTGCCGGAAGATTTGTTCTTCAGGGGCTTGTCCTTCGGGACGGTGAAGTTCCCGTCCTGGACGGCATCCACGGACGTGGCCTTGAACGGGCGGACGGTCCAGCCGGTTTTTCCCTCATACTCCCATTCCTCATTCCGGAAGATAATGCCGATCAGCTTCCCGGCCAGGGACTTTTCTTCCCAGTCCCAGGTATACCCCCGGTTGGAATCCTCAATGGCAGCGGTCAGGGTCTTGAAGGAAGATTTCGTCCATTCGTCCTTCTCGGAACCGTCATCCTTCGGGAGCCACTGCCGCAGCACACCCTTCCATTTCTTGTCCTGCCGCTGATTGGCGGCGAAGTCATCCGCATAGAAGCCAGTGTATTCGCCATCCTCAATGTCAAAGAGAAGGCACAGCTGGGGGCCGTAGTTCGTATCCTGCACGACTGCCTGTTTCACCCGGCAGACGTAAGCCCCCACGGGCAGCTTGGGCCGGTCGGTGAATGCCTGGACGTTTTCCCAATTCTTCGGTTTGTTAATCATGATGTTTTCTTCCTTTCAGATTGTTAGATTTCATAATAGGCCCGAATGGCCTGGTCTACTGCTTTCAGGTCGTTGTCAATTTCCGCCGGGAACATTTCCATCGGACTTTTCGCCGTGGTGATCCCATCGGACTGGGTGACAAAGACGTGCTTTTTGCCGTCCGTGTAGCACATCAGGACAATGGCAAACAGCCCTTCCAGGGTAAGCTGATTGTCCAGCATTTTGCCCATTGTCTTTGCTTTGACCTTCCCGGTATTGCTGTCCGTCTCCGTGTGGTGCAGGAAATAGACAATCACATCAGGCGGGGTCTGCCGGATCACGTATTGCACCAGATTGTAAAAGTGCAAGGCCATGTCCGTATATTTGCCGTAGCCCGTTTCCTTGGCCTTGGCGAAGCTTTCAAAGCAGAGAAGGTATTGACTATCGTCTATTACAAAAGCCTTTTTCTGGCTCTGCTGAATGCCTTGCACGATGACGTTGTAGTCAGCTGTGGCCTTCATAGGCAGCTTCTTCCGGAAGGGCAGCGGTTTCGCTGCCACGTTAAAAATGCTCACATCGTTGGGTTCAAAGTTCCGGAGACTGGCGGACTTGCCGCTGCCGGATTCACCCAAAATTAGAACGGGAATTCCCATCTTTGTTTCCTCCTCACTTGATTTGCGGGTTCAGGGAGATGACCTTCTCCACGCCCTTGACGTTAAGACCGGCGTTGATAGCCGCCATAATGGCCTTTTTGTCCGGGCGGTAGGTAATGGCCTTCACCTGGTACTTCTTCGGGATTTTGGCTTCATCCACAATTTTGACGGATGCAGCCGGTTTCCAGGATACCGTACACCTGGCAGAAGCGAACTTCTCGCCCCGAAGGGCCTTTTCAAGCCATGCCTTCAGGTCCTCCACCTTCTTCTCTGCCTTGCGCTGCCGGTCTGCGAAAGCATCCTTTTCCGCTTTCAGCGCCAAGGCATCCGCCTGAAGGTTCTTGATCCAAAGGGCCACGGCCTCGATTTTGCTGTCCCGCTCCATCTTCAGAGCGTCCAGCCGTTCCGGGTCGATAATCTCCCCGGTTTCCTGGTCACAGCAAGCCAGGATTGCATGGTCAATTTCGTACAGCGTTGCCATTTACTTTTCCTCCTTGTTTATTCTCAAATTGCAACAATCATCCGGGTTAAAGTTCACTTTTCCCCGGAAATACTGGTATGCTTCTGTTTCGTCCTCGCAGACGGAAAGCTGCTTGAAGCCCGTAACCCGTTTCAGGTATTCCAGCTTTTTTTCAAGCGGTAAATGCTGATAGCCGGACTGTTTCACCGTGTATTCGGAGTAATCCAGGGGTAGCCACTTCT
>ERZ780139.419-NODE-419-length-43955-cov-5.461868_pt1 | contig 43955 bp, 17 predicted proteins | sample MGYA00511476_ERZ780139 | MGnify/ENA primary metagenome ERZ780139 (study PRJEB29588, sample SAMEA2158190) | human gut metagenome | biome: human gut; feature: human-associated habitat; material: faeces | place: Denmark | collected 2008/2010 ... | reverse complement strand
TGTTATTATTCTTTTGATTATTGCACATAATGATTCTCCTCTGTTTGATGATAATTTATTATATCACTTTCGCCCGGCTTATTCAATGCTATCAACCGCCAATATTCAATTATCAATGTTCAAAAATGGAAAGTGCCGGAATCGAACCGACCTCACGGACTATTGGTGCACCTCACCGTAATTGCTCCACGCGATATACCTTTCCATAATCGTCAACGAACTTTCATCGTCCTGTTTTCACGCTTTTTAAGTCGACAACGCTTCCATCACAAGAAGAATTTCATTTGCTACACCAAAATTCGTCAACCTTGTCACACAAATGCTATTCTGCAACGCATTGGGATTGCAGGAATCGAACCCGCGACAACCCGGATATAAGCCGTGTCTTCTACCACTGAATTAAATCCCAATAACCGCCATCAGACGGTTAGCAATAATGTTTTTCGTGCCATGCATTGCACTATCCGGTTTACAGCATTTCACCGGCAACTCATTTTCAGCCAAAACATAGACCGCCTACATTCAAACAGAAAAATTTTGGCTGAACAGGTGGGTGAGGATTTGCACCTCACATGAGCCAGCTACCTAAGCTGGATTACGGGTACACTGTTTCAGCATTTGACCGCACGGGTTACCTGGTTTAACTCCGAAACTCAACCGACAATTTAATGCCCTAAAGCGTCTACCTATTCCGCCACCACCTATCTGTTTAGGGGGGATTACATTTTCACGGTTCGGGCACCGTGGGATAGATGTCCGAACTATGGCTTTGAACTGCAACACACGACTTTGCATGTGCCGGCTTACGTTCCTACCGCTTTCCGCGGCGATTACCACCGGACCGTCTCGCACAGTCCTTGACAGAATCGTCCTAGTGGCTGAAAGGAGGGGCAAAATGAAACATTCAAGTTTCAAACATAGCCCTATGAAACGTCCGTGTAAAATTTTCTACACGAAATTAGGCTAGCAGGATTCGAACCTGCGAATGCTGGAATCAAAATCCAGTGCCTTACCGCTTGGCGACACCCCAATAAAATTAATGGGGCGGGAGATGGGAATCGAACCCACGACCTTCAGGACCACAATCTGACGCTCTAACCAACTGCGCTACTCCCGCCATAAGGCTTGGTGCGCCTGAAGGGATTCGAACCCCTGACACCCGCCTTAGAAGGGCGGTGCTCTATCCAACTGAGCTACAGGCGCATTTGTGTCGGCAGAATCCCTCGTTTATCGAACAAAGCCGATAATGGAGCGGGTGATGGGAATCGGACCCACGCAACCAGCTTGGAAGGCTGGTGTTCTACCATTGAACTACACCCGCGTCACTCACAATGCTTGTATATTCTATCAAAATAATTCTGCATTGTCAAATGATTTCAGGTGTTTTTTAAAAAATTTTGTCAAAGATTTTTTACATCGGAAAACCGACGAAAACGTTCTCTTTTTCGCCTTATTTCAGCCACAGCCAAAGCAGAATTATCACCGCCGCGAAGCACAGAACGCCGAGCAGAAGCCGCGGAAGATAATAAGCGTAAGCCGCCTTGATCATCGCCCTGCGCTCCTTTTTCGTCACATTCACTCCGTCGCCCTTCTTTTTCTTCCCGGCAACGGACGGCAGATTTTCCATGCTGTAAACGGTATGCCCGTCGTCTATGTAAACGGGCTTTTTCTTCTTCGGCTTTTTTTCTTTCTTTTTCTCCGTTTTTAACGGTTGACTTTCCGCGTTATCGGCTTTAACGTCGCGCGCCGTTTTTTCCGGCGCGGTATTTTCTTCCGGCTTATTCACGATTTTCTTCCGATTTTTCGTCAGCCGCTTTCGCGGTTTTTTTGCCGAACGGCAACTTGCCTTTTTTGAGTTCTGCAAGACGGTTCTTCTCGGCTTCCTCTTCGAGGCGTTTCCTTTCGAGTTCGGCGTATTCCTCGTCGTACTTTGCGAGATTATCCATCACTTCTTTATCGTAAAGGTGGCAGGCGACGAAATGCCCCGCCTTGACCTCGTTATACTTCGGCTCGACAAACTTGCAGACGTTCATGCACTCCGAGCAACGCGTGTGGAATTTGCAACCCTTGGGCGGGTTTGCCGGCGAAGGAATATCCCCCTCGAGGATAATTCTCTTCATCTTGTAATCCGGATCCGGAACGGGAACGGCGGAGAACAACGCCTTTGTGTAAGGGTGAAGCGGATTATCGAAAATCTCATCCGTTTCGCCGAGTTCCATCATGTTTCCGAGATACATTACGAGTATCTGGTCGGTTATGTATTTAACGACCGAAAGATCGTGAGAAATGAACACGTAAGTAAGGTTCAGTTTCTTCTGTAAGTCCTTCAATAAGTTGATTATCTGCGCCTGAATGGAAACATCGAGCGCGGAAACAGGCTCGTCGCAAACGACTAATTTCGGGTTGACGGCAAGCGCGCGGGCTATGCAGATACGCTGTCTTTGACCGCCCGAAAATTCATGCGGATATCTGTCGTAATGCTGAGGTTGAAGTCCGCATTTTTTCATTATATCGAGAACGTAACCGTGGACTTCTTCCTTTGGCACGATGTTGTGAATTCTGACCGCTTCCGCAATGATATTGCCAACCGTCATTCTCGGCGGCAGCGACGAATAAGGATCCTGGAAGATAAGTTGAATATCCGTGCGGTATTTCTGCATTTCATTGCGGCTGATGTTCGTTATATCTTCGCCCTCGAAGAAAATCTGCCCGCCGTCCGACTTGTAAAGTTTGAGAATGGTTCTTCCGAGCGTGGTTTTTCCGCAACCGGACTCGCCCACGACGCCTATCGTCGTTCCCGTTTTTACCGAAAAACTCACGTTGTCGACGGCTTTGAGATAAGCCTCGGGCTTGCCGAACAGAGATTTTTTTATAACGAAATATTTTTTAAGGTTTTTAACTTCGAGAATATTCTCGCCGTTAAACTCTTTTTTTTCTACGGTTTTATCCATTTATCTTCTCCGTTTTGAGTTCGCGCGCGCGGCGTCACTCTTCATATAAATAGCAGGAAACGTAATGTTCGTCGTTTATTTTAATTTCCTTCGGGTATTCTCCGCTGCACTTGCCCGTGCATTTTCCGCATCTGTTTTTGAAATAACAGTTGTTCGGAAGGTTTATCGGGTTAGGCACCTGCCCCGGAATAGAATAAAGCGGCGCGTTGGAATCGGAGGTGATGAGCGGCTTGCTCTTCTGAAGCCCCATGGTGTAAGGATGAAGCGGATTGTGGAAAATTTCCTTTGCCGAGCCGCGTTCTATAACCTTGCCCGCATACATAACCACCACTTCGTCCGCCATTTCGGCGATTACGCCGAGGTCGTGCGTGATGAGCATTATCGAACAGCCCTGATTAACCTGCAAATCCTTCAGAAGTTCGAGAATCTGAGCCTGAATGGTAACGTCGAGAGCCGTTGTCGGCTCGTCCGCGATGATAAGTTTCGGGTTGCCGGCAAGAGCCATCGCTATCATTACCCTTTGGCGCATTCCGCCCGAAAGTTCGTGCGGGTAGGCGGCGTAAAAACGCTCGGGCATCGATATCCCGACCTTTTTGAGCATTTCTATACTATACGCCTTAACGTCTTCTTTTGAAAGTTCGGGCTTATGCAGAAACGAAACTTCGTCGAGTTGATAACCTATCGTGAAAACGGGGTTAAGGCTCGTCATAGGCTCCTGAAAAATCATCGTGATGTCCTGACCGCGGATTTTGTGCATTTCCTCGGTGGGCATTTTCGTCACGTCGAAGCCGAGTTTTCTCCCCTCCTCGTTATAACCGAGTTTATCGGAGTTAAATCTGATACTTCCTCCCGTGATCTGCCCTTGCGGCGCGGCGACGAGTTGCATTATCGAAAGCGAGGTTACGCTCTTTCCGCAACCGGATTCGCCGACGACGCCGACGATTTTGTTCTTCGGAATGGAAAACGAAACTCCGTCCACCGATTTTACCGTTCCTCTGTCCGTGAAGAAACTTGTGTGTAAATCGTCGATTTCCACGACGTTGTTTTCGTCGTGCATAGGCGCGGTGTATTCCGATTCGGAACGTTTGATGCGTTTCTGCGCCTCGTAATACTTCATCTGCCTGATATTGTATTTTATTATCTCGCGGCTTTCTTTTATCGTGAGATAATCGTTGTTTTTCTCTTTTTTAAACATTTTAAACCTCAGACGGTTTTATTCTTGTCCGGCATCGACCGTTCGGTGAGTTATTACTTTCTCGCTTTGGGATCCATCGCGTCGCGAAGTCCGTCGCCGACGAAGTTGAAGCCGAGAACGGCTATAACTATCATTACGCCTGCGGGAAGCCACACGTTGACGTGGTAATTAAGAATTTCGCGGACGTCCGCTTTTGCTATCATCGTTCCCCACGCCGCCTTCGGGTGCTGAATACCGAGCCCGAGATAGGAAAGCGTGGATTCGTAAAGAATAACGCTGCCCAAGCCCAACGTCATCGAAACGATGAGTTGCGGCATAACGTTCGGCAGAAGGTGAACGAAAATTCTTCTCCACACGGGAATACCCATAACTTCCGTGGCCGTCATATATTCCTGCTCGCGGAGCATGAGAATCTGCCCCCTCACGAGCCTTGCGACGCCGCTCCAACTGAATATCGTTATCATCGCCATAAGGAGATAAATCTGCAGGTTGGATTCCGGCGGAATCTCCCACGCCTTTATAACAGACGACGCGATAAGAAGAATGGGAAGAGTGGGAACGCAGTTGAATATGTCGACTATTCTCATTATTATCTGGTCGACGACGCCGCCGAAATAACCGGCTATTCCGCCGAGAATAACGCCGATGAGCGTTTCGAGAATTACTACGACGAATCCGATGGTGAGCGATATTCTGCCGCCGTACATAAGACGAACGAAAATATCGAGCCCCTGGTCATCCGTACCGAGCAGGTGATCGAGGCTTATGCCCTGATAGGCTCTCGTTTCTTTGTTTATGAATATAATCTGTGTCGCTTCGATTTTATTGCCCTGCCCGTCCTCGTAAGATATGACTATTTCGTCCTTGACGGTTATAGGTCTTCTGTCCGGCTCGGTTTCGCCCCATCTCGTGTAGATTACCGGACCGAGGAACGAGAACGCGAACAGGAAAACTATCATTACAAGACCGACGATCGAGAGTTTGGAACGGAAAAATCTGCGAAGAACGAGCCTGAAAGGGCTCATTTCCTTATAGGTTTCGAGTTCTTTCGCTTCTATCTCCGCCGCGCCTTCCGCTTCAGCCTTTTCCGCTTCGGCTTCGCCGTCCGCTTTTTGGGCTTTTTCGAGTTCTTCTTCGGCGATCATTTCGATTTCTTTTTCATCCATATTGTTTAATCTCCAAGTTTTACTCTCGGATCAACGATCGAATACATTATATCCGATAAAAGCGTGCCTATGACCGTTAAAACGGCGAGGAACATGTTGTAACCCATTACGAACGGAACGTCGCCCTCGTACAACGCCTGATACGCCAGACCGCCGATACCGTCGATTGCGAAAACCTTTTCGGTTATCATCATTCCGCCGAAAAGCGACGGAAGAATACCTGCGAGAAGGGTTGCGAGCGGGATAAGCGTGTTTCTGAAAGCGTGCTTATAAACAACCGTTTTTTCCGAAAGACCTTTCGCTCTCGCCGTTCTGATATAATCGGAACTTAAAACTTCGAGCATATTCGTTCTCGTGTAACGCATAAGTCCGCCGAGCGAAAGAATAACGTTAACGAAAATGGGAAGCACGAGGTGGTGAATGATATCGCCGAGATTCATAAAGAACCCTACGAAAGTAGCCGTGTTATACGTCTTGCTCGTGTCGATGAGTTTCGACGGCGGAAACCAGCCGAGATCGACCGCGAATATCTTGACCACTATCGCCGCGAAGAAATACGTCGGGAGGGAAATACCTATCATCGTTAAAACGGTGACCGTGTAATCTCTGAACGTATACTGATGCGTCGCGCTCGTTATGCCGAGAGGAATGGCGATGAGGAATTGCAGAATCGTTGCGATAAGAGCGATTGCGAAAGAAATCCACATGTTATCTCTTATTACGTCCGCAACGGGGCGCTGATATTTGAACGATTTGCCGAGGTCGCCTTTCATAAGATTGCCAACCCAGGTGAAATAACCGGAGAAAATCGAACCGAGTTTCTGCCAGCCCGTTGCGACGGTATATTTTGCCACGCCATCGGAAACTTCGTTGTGAAATCTGCCCGTTGCCGCGTCGAAATCGTCCGTTAAATCGGCTACGCTTATGACGAACTCCCCGTCCTGAAGAGTCGCCCTGTACTGCCAGCCGGAAATTATTTCGACTTTCTTCTCTATCTGTTTTTTAACGGTTTTACCCTCTTCGTCGACGGTTTCGATATCTTCGCTGACGAGTATGTAAACGATAGCGCGGTAAGAGCCGTTCGATTCCTTTTTGAGTTCGAGCGTGTAGCCGTCCTTTCTGAACTTACCGGCGACAAACTCGTAAGCGCTGCCGCCGTCGTAAGCGGCAAGGTCGTGATTTTTGATCTTCACCTTACGCGTATATACTCCGGAAAGGTCGTATTCTTTTCCTTCGACGCTCCCTTTAACTCCGTCCCTTATCTTAACTTCGAGGTAGGCTTCGGGCATGTTTATGCCGTAAAGTTCCTTGAAGTTGTCGATATCGTCCTCCGTAAGCGTAGAAGTCTGAAGCATCGGCGCGTAAGTTCTGTCAACGAAGTCGTTAGGCATCATTCTGACGAGCGAATAGATGATAATCGAAACGCCGAGCAGGATTATTACGGATATTCCGAGCCTTTTAAGAATGTATTTTATCATAGGCTTTGTGTTCCTTATAACTGTTTGCCGCAACGACCGTTTTCAGCCCGATGCGGCTTGCCTTTTTACAGTTCTGCAATTAATCTTCCGAGGTAACCCCGACGCCCGTAGCCGGGCGGAATTGCCCTTCCCGGCGGGCGCGGGAACGATTGATTGCGATTCTGAATTTTCTGTCTTATTTTTCGATGAGCGACATCGAAGTGAGGTTGCTCGTAAGTCCCTTGAACGGTTTTGCAGGCGTGTAGAACGTGGAAACGTCTATTTTATTCTGGTCGTAGCCAAAGAGATCCTGTCTTTGATAAGTGGGAAGTTCCACCGCAAGTTCCATTATAAGATCGAGCGCGGTTTTATACTTTTCCCTACGATAATTTTCGTCCTCTCTCTGTCTTGCCCCGTCGATTACGTCCGAAAGATTGACGATGATGTCTTTTTCGGCGGCATATTTGCCGGTGGTGTCGTTGAGAATTTCACGATAACCCCAGTTAAGAACGGAAGTAGCCTTGGAATCCTTGTGATATACCTGATACATATCCGGATCGATCGTGGACCCCCACGCCGCCGCCCAGACGGTTAAACCGCCGCTTGCGAGAAGAAGCAACGCGTCTTTATCGTTTTTAACGGTTATCGACATTCCGAGTTTATCGAGAATCTGTTTCGCGTGAGCCATCGTCTGATAAGCCGGGTGATCGTCGGTTTCGCCCGCAACGGTGAACGTATATTTAAGTTCGTCGCTCTTTCCGCCGTTGTTCTTTGCGTAAATACCTTTGTCGCCGATAGTGTATCCGCCTTTTTCGACAAGGCGTTTGAGATATTCCTGCTGGCTTGCGTCGGAAAGTTTCGCCTTTCCCGCCTTGACGTCGCTCTCGGTGAATTCGCCCTTGCTTATGCGTTCGAGAACGTAATTTCTGTATTCTTCGTAAACGACGTATTTATATCCGCCCTTCGAGTTCTTTTCGAGAAGTTCCTTGGGTACGGTTCCGGCGATATACGGATAATAAGCTATGGTGTCCTTGGGGTATGCCCAACTTTCACGCGAGATGGGGCGGGCGATGGATTGAGCCATCGAACCGTAATACTTAACGCACTCCTGAGTGTCCATAGCGTGCATTATCGCTCTTCTGACGTACACGCTGGGGACTTTGCCCGCGTTGATACCGATATAACCGTAACCGTTCGTGGCGACCGACGTCGCTCCGAATCCTTTGTTGATAAGACTGTTTCTAACGTCGAGTTTTGCGTTGGGCTCGATAAAGTCAACCTGACTCCTGAGCGAGTCCTCCATAATGTTGGTGTTCATTACTACGTATCTGACTTTTTTGATCTTCGCGACGTGATATTCGTTCCCGTCCGGAGCCGTTTTGGTCTCGTTGTTTTTAGCCATATCATAGTAAGGATTGCGTTCGTAATAAATCGTTCCCTGCTTTCTGAACTGACCGACGTCGTTTTTAACGTCGTCCGCTTTATAGGTCGTGTTCGTGGCGGTTTTCAGAAGTCCGCCGGCGGAATTCGCCGCCGCGTACGCGCCCGCGCCCACGGGAACTCCGTTTTTGTCGGAGTTTTTCAGAACGTCGTCGAAGAAGTCGGAATTACCGTAATCGACGCCGAAATTCTCTTTATAATCGAATTTGGCAATCTGCTCCGCGTTGGAATAATAATACATGGGAGCGATGCCGATACCGAAGTTCCACACGGCCTTGGGGTCGACCTTGTTGATGGTTATCGAAAGGACTTCGTTACCCTCTACGACGTAATCTCTCTCGGTATTGTCGTGATAAACGGGCTTTTTATAAGTAACGGTGTTGCCGTCGTCGTCCGTTATGGTGACGTCTTTGTCCATATTAACGAACTGAATACCCTTTATGGATTTGATTTCTCTGTTAGCCGAATCGCTGTAATACTTGGACAACTGAGCGTTCGTAAGATAAGTGATGAACTTGGAGGAAGTGGAACTCCAGTACTGCGCGATCTGATCTACTTTGTTAGGAATCCAGAGATCTCTTACTATTTCGATAGCCTGTTTTTTCGCGGCTTCCTTGTCCATCGCGACGAGTTTGTTTTTCAAGTCGTCGCCGACTTCGCATTTGATTTCGTCGAGTTTTTCGTCGTAATAAATTACGCCTTCGTTATAAAGGAACATTTCAACGTCGCTGGTAAGTTTTTTCGCGCTTTCCGTCTTGCTGCCGTCTTTTTCCTTTTTATAGAACTTCAGATCCGCGTATCCGCCGGTCGCGGTGGTATAGTCGGATTCGAGTTCTTCGTCGAAATACTTAGCGATTCTTTCGTAATCGCTCACGAGGTTTGCGTAGGCTTCGATGGGGTTGGTCGTCGTGTATTCCGCAAGTTTTTCTTTAAGTTGCTTTTCGTCCTTAAATCTTCCGCCAAGATTGTCCTGTATCTCCCGATAAGCCTCGACGAAAGACGCTCTTCTGGCGTAAGCCTCCTGCCGGAACGCGTCCATAAAGTGCTCCTGATCGTTCGCGTCCGTCTGCTGCGTTCTGTATTCTTTAAGTCCGACGATATCGGTTGAATACATAGTGCTGGAACCGGCGTAAATGGGATCGAGATAAACGTAGAAATTGAAAAGAACGTCCTTCATGGTGAGGTTTGTGCCGTTCGAGAATTTCACGTTGTTTTTAAGAACGAAATAATAAGTTGTTTTCGTAATTTCGCCGCTTGCATCCTTTTCGTGGACTATTTTAAGTTCTTTCGCGATAGTTTCCTCGTCGTCGCCGCAAACGACCTTACCTTCCTCGTCGTTCGAGAGAAGGCTGAGTTGCGTCATTCCCACAACGGAACTGTCCGTGCCGGAAGTGGAGAAAAACGGGTTGAAAACGCCGTCCACTTCAAGCGTGGAAAACCTCAGCGGATCTTCCTCATTGTTATAAACGGTGTGTTTATCGCCGCCGCATGACGAAACGCCGAGAATTATACCGGTAGCCGCGCCGCCCAGAACGACGACGCACAGAACTACGGCTATGATTTTTCTCGCCAAACTTTTTGCCAGATAATTTTTTACGTTAGTGAAAAAACTCATCTTGTCTGCTCCTTTTTTATTTTACGTATATATTTTTGTGTTTTTAACCGATTACGTCGGAAATTTACAGCGTTATTCCGCTTGTTATTCCGCTTGTTATTCCGCAGTTGAATCTATAAGTTCAACCTTGTTATTCTGCAGTTGAATCTATAAGTTCAACCTTGTCGCCGCCCTTTGTTTCCACTTCGGGAGCGGTGAAACCGCAATTTTCCGTCGTTACGTTTTCGAGTTCTCTCGCAAACGCCTTTTCGGCTTTGAAGAAGTAATTTTCGCGGTTTCTGCTCACGATAACCTTGCTCGTTATCGTTACGTTGCTTATTTCGGCGTTTTTGATCGTGTTCGCGAAAGCCGAAACGTAAACGCTCGTTATCGATTCGTTGCCGACGTCCACGTTGACGACCGCGTTTTCAAAACGAACGTTGTTTATTTTAACCTTGTTATCCGCGCCGCCAGCGATTTCGCCGAACACGCTTGCCGTCAGAGCGTCTTTGATCTGCCCGATTTTTTCGCAAGTGACGGCGAAGTTCTTAATCGAGTAGACAACGCCTTGATTTTCGGGGTCGTAACTGTGAATTCCATAGAAGTTGGGCGCGCCGCCGTTTTCCGCAGCGAAAGCGTTTCTGAAACCGGCGTTAAGCGAAGCGCCGCCGAAGTCTACGTCGTTCATAAGTAGCAGCGTTTTGCCTTTGCCCTTATACTCCGCGTCCGAAAGTTTATTGAAATCCGACGCGCCGTACAGAAGAAGATAATTACCCTCGATATAATCGGCGTAAACTTTTATCAGAACGTTCGTATCGGACTCTTTGATAAGTCCGTCCGAGCCGAAATAAGCGTTTTTATCGTTTTCGTCGAGCCTTAAACTGTCGGTGATGAGCGTATGCCCCGCGAGCGAATCGGCGGCTTTTACGAGTTTGTCAAGACTATCTTTGAAAGTGAGATATCTGCTCGCCTCTATCGCCGCAACGCCGACGAACTCGCCGTCCTTCATATAACCGACGTTATAAAGGTATTCGATTTCTCTGTCCCACTTCGCGTAAAGCGTTACGCCCTCGTCGCCGACGGTGTCGTAACCGAAATCCCACTCGGAAGTGTATTCTTCGTCCGTATACCAGCCGCCGAAAACATAGCCGAGCCGCTCAACTTCGTCCTGAGAGTCGTCGTTTATGGGCAACGGTCTTATGAGCCGAGCCGCGCCCTCGGAAAATCTGTAATAAACTTCCACCTTGTCCTCGCCGTTCAGAAACGTGCCGCCGCAAAGTTTGTAGGTGACTTTTATCCCCATATTGCCGGAATTTCCGCACCCCGTGAAAACGCATGCGGCGCATAGCCAGGTTAATAATAAAATACCGAAAAGTTTTATCTTTTTCATTTCTTTTGCCTTAATTTCGTGCCTGAATTTCTTTTTTTTACGCAACAAATGCGGCAAATCAACGTTTTTTGAATTTACCTGCGCGCAAAAAACCCATTTTAATACTAAAATATTTTATCATTTTGCGACGATTTAGTCAAACGATTTGTTTTGAAATGCTTTTCGCGGCGCGATATATATGTGTTTATTTGCTTATATTTGATATAAATTATACTTATACTTTGCATTTTATTCAATGTGGCGTTCGTTTTGCATAAATATTCGGTTTTTATGCAATCGATATACAGAGTAAAAGATATAGTTAAAGCCGCGGCCGAAGAAATTCGCCCGCGGCTTTAAAAATGTGATAAAGAGTTAAGCGTTAACGCCTCTGCTCTTTATATTAAGTTTTGTTTTCGGCTCAGAGCGAGAACCCTTCGCATTTAGCAGAACCTTCTCTGAACGAATAATTGTTAGTGGCAATTTCGGTAGAAACAACCTTCAGCGTATCGCCCGTGAGAGTCATTACGATTACTTTTCCCGAGTACCCGCTATCGGTCTTGTACGTTTTTCCGCTATCATAACTCAAGCAGTTTTCCGCGTCAACAGTTATCGTAAGCGTGTTACCGTTTAAAACGGCGGTAAACTTAACAAATACGGAACTGTTCGTAACGAAATGACCTTTTATTTCGGGCGAATCGTCGAACACGATGCTGAACGCTGCAGTGTCACCCCAAACGTCTTTGTAGGAACCCGTAAAGGTGTAACCCGCAAACACGCTCTTGCCGAGGAACTTCTTGTTTGCAACGTCGATACCGTAAGTCGTGGAAGTTTCGCCGTCGAATATAGTTATGTTAGCACCGTTTACGACGTAAGTCTTTCCGTCGCCTGCGCCGCCGAAGCCGTCAAGCGTTATCGTGCTGTTATCGGGCAAGGTGTAAGTACCTTGATAGCCGTCGAGAACCTTAGCGTAAGTGCCGTTTCCGAGATCGACTATAACTTCTTTCATCGAGTTTGCGGCAACGAATTTAATCGTTCTTTCGGCAATTACCGTGTAATCTACCGCTACGCCGCCGACCGTTACGTTGCCGTATCCGTCGACAATGATTTCGCCGTAATCGCCGGTGTAAGTTCCCGCCAAACCATCGTTTTCGAGAACAGTCTTTCCGACAACCTTAACAATAGTTACGCCGTTTACTTTAACCGTGAAATCTTTACCCGTGATGTTTGTCGCTTCCGCGCCTTCAAGAGTTGCGTTCGCAACGATTATGCTGTTGTAAAGGAATGCTGTTTTCGTCGTTTCGTCCTTATAAGTAATTACAAGGTATGCAACGTAAGAACTTCCCACATCGCTACGTCCGGTATACGCTACGGAAGAAACCTTGGAAATATCAACGCCGAGATCGGTATCCGTTCCGACGCCGTCAGCCTTTCCTCCGCCGTATTTTCTCCACATCAGACCGAGTTCTTTATTGAAGTAGTAATACGTTCCGTCAAGAACCATAGCGCCGTCGGTTATAGCCGCCTGCTCATCGGTAAGCGTTCCCGATTTCGAACCGTATTTATACGTTCCGTTCGCATTGACAACCAAAACTTCTTTCGAGAATGAACTTTCAGTCGCGGACGATTTGGTACCGTAAAGGTTCCAGCCTTTATACGTTCCGTAAGACTGAGGAGCGTCAACCCACTTAGCGTAGTAAGTGGTGTCGCCCTCGAGAACCGTGGACGTGGAAGCCTCTTCGCCGAACGAACCGTCGTCGTGCTTGAGGAACCAGCCCGCGAATACCTTTTCGCCGAACTTAACGTCTGCCGCAACGGCGGGAATTCCGCTGACGTTATCGCCGACGTACTTATCGGCAACAACAACCGCTTCGGTACCCTGTCCGTTATAATCGAACTTAAGGGTTACAGCCGCAGTCCACTTAGCGTAAAGAATTTTATCTTCAACGGGCGTGTAAGTAGTTTTAGCCGCCGTAGTAAGGCCTTCGTCCTCGAACCAACCCCAGAATTTGAAACCTTCCGCCGTGGGCTTTTCGGTTACGGTGTACTGAACGTTCTTGGCAACTTCCTCTTCCTTATCGACGCCGTGACCCATATAATTATAGGTGATTTTCACTGTCGGTTGTTCCGCTATATACATAGTGGTTTCGCCGTCTGCGATAAGTTCAACGCTATAGTAAACGGTATTATTGCTCAGGTATACGTCGAATCCGGTTTCGGTCTGAGTGTAAGTACCGACTTCGTCGCCGAGTTTCGCAACGCCTGCGCCGTTGAAGAACAATTGTCCGAGTATTCCGTTGAAGTCTGCATAACGACCTTTATATTCGTCGATAGCGGTAACGAAACTGCCGCTGCTGTTCTTCGCGAACTCTTCGACAAGCGTTTCTCCGTTATAAACGAAGAGGTTGAGCGCGTTTTTGATATCCGCGACCGCAACTGCGTTGCCGTCGAAATCCTTAAACGAAGCGTTGACGTAAAGCGCGTTTGCGTTCGTATAAACGTTTCGAGCCGCGTTTTCCGCCGTCTTATCGTTGAAACTGAGAATCTTGCGATATCCGCCGGCGTTGAATCCGTATGCGGCAAAATCGCTTGTTTTGTAATTTTCGTCAAACGGAATGAATACAAACATATCGTCCGTGTTCAGATCCGCGCTGCCGCTCGCTCTTGCGATTATACCGGTAGCCGCGTCGTAAATAGCGTAATATTTGGACGTCGAATAAGAACTTACGCAAGTAATTTCAAGAACGGTCGTACTTCCGTTTGCGAATGCGAAAGCAACTTTGCTTCCGTAACTGAAACCGTTATATCCCTGGATATCCGCATTGCCGAAGTTATCGACAACAAGTTTCGTGGTGGCACTGTTGTAAAGCGAAACGCTTCCCGAACTGTTCAATCTTACAACCGTATACGTTCCCGCAAACGGAGATTTTTCAATCCATTTTGCGTAAAGAACGACGTCGTCCGTAAGAGCCGTACCCGTGGTTATCTGAGTATCGAACTCGCCGTTTTCGTTTTTGGTGAACCAGCCCGCGAACACTTTGCCGTCGAACTCGAAGTTAACTTCTTTAACGGTAACGGTATCGTTAGCGTAAAGAGTCGTATCGGTTTCGTCAGCGTGCGCGCCGTTGTCTTCGTATTTGAAAGTTACGGTTATCGCTTTGTCCCACTTAGCGTAGAACGTAACGTCCGCGTTTGCAGTAAACGAAGAACCAGCTTCAACCTTTTCGGTAAGAGCCGCGTCCTTATACCAGCCGCGGAAGATAAATCCGTCGGCTACGGGAGTTTCCGCAAGTACGGTCTGAGCGCTGTTTTTATCAACGGTGATTACGGTGTTTTCGCCGTGTCCGCCGTAGTTATATGTTACGGAAACCTGAGGAACAGCCACAACGCAGGAGTTGTCGGCTTTGTTAAGAGTTATTTCTCTGTAACCGGCAGCAAGCGTTACACCGATAACGTTTTCGCTTATCGCGGTGAAAGCAACTGTTTCGTCGCCTACGGTTGCGCCGCCGCCTGCGGTAAGCGTAACAACGGTTCCGTCTGCCGTAGTATAGGTACCAACCGCGTCGGGATTAAGCGGTGCCTGAGCAAAAATTGCAATTCCGTTTATTTTGAGGTTTGCAATATAAATTGCATCGAGACCTTTGTTTCCGCTGTTGTCTTTCGAGTAGCTTATTCTTAAAGCTATTTCGGTTTCTCCGGTGTAGGTCAACGTCGTGGACAAATGTTGAGCATTTGCTTCCGCAATATCAGAACCTTTGGTCTTCAATTCTTTTCTTACGCCGTCTTCATAATAATAGATGGTTGCGTAGTCATATCCGTTTTCACTGGTTATCCAGTAATCAAACTCTATGTTCGCAACGCCGGACGTAACCACAATTTCGATAACGGAAGAAGTATTGCCCTGATTTTCGTTTGTACTCTTCCATGCGTTCTTTTCGGAATCGTATACAAACGGATGTTTCTTCTGTTCGGTAAATTTAACGTTACCTGCCCAGGACCACTTACCGTAAACTTTGGTGATACTTTCGCTTGCAACGGCGTCCGTGGCAAGTTCCGTGGCGAAATCAGCGTCAAGATACCAGCCGTCGAACTTATAACCGTCTTTAACGACAAGTTTATCGGCAAGTTTTTCCGCAAGGTATTCGGCAACGACCGCGCCCTTGGGAACGTCTATACCCTCAACGCCGTTTCCGTTACCGATATCGGCTTCAACGGGGAATTTAACATATTTCGCTTTGATAGTAATACCGTCGTCGCTACCCTCGAAATTATCGCCCTGCTGCAACTTCATCTCTGCGCCGTCAACAACAATGTAATAGCCGTCGAAAGTATCGTCGCCCGACTTATCGGGAAGAGCCGCAAGCATATCGTCGCCTACGCCGGCGGTAATCGTTTTCGTTCCGCCTTCGATTTTTTCGTCTTCGAGAGTTACGGTAATCTTAGCCGCCCAGACCGCTTCGAGAGTGATATCTTCCTCAACGGTAATGTAATCGGTTGCGATAAGCTCGCCGTTGAGTTTCCAACCCTTGAACAACTGGGTTGCGGTGTCGGCAAGTTTATGATCCGCCAACTTGAACACGGTGAACGTGTTGACCTTGACGGTTTCTTTTCCGTCGTGTCCTTCGCCGACGTTGAACGAAACTTCGCTCATCGGCTTAATCGCCGTGTATTTTCCGTCTGCGAAAGTTACGTAATAGAACTCGCCGACAAGTCCGTCGCCGTCAACGAAAGTAAGTTCGACTTTTTCGTCTTTAACCACGTAAGAACCGACTTTTTCGCCGAGTTTCGCCTCGCCCATTCCGTCAAGAGTGAGAACGGGTGCGCCCTCGCCGCCTTCGTAAACGCCGTAATAAAGACCGAGTTTGACTATCTCTCCGTTCTTAACGCCGTAAGCAACGACGTCCGCGCCGCTCTTTTTAACGATAAACGTGAAGCCTTCCGCAAGGTCTCTGAGTTCTTTAAGGTCGCTTGCAACCAGAGCGTTGCCTGCGATATCGGCAAACGTTACGCCGAATTCAACTTTTCCGTCGTAAACGATTACCGAAACGGCTGTTCCGTTTTTCAGAGTGACGGTCATAGCCTTGGGCATATTATTGCCCGCGCCGCTCGAAACGATCGCGCTTTCTTCGATATTTTCATCGGAAGGAACGAATACGTAATTCCCGGAGCCGATTTTCTCTTCGTTTTTACTCGTGCCGACGACGATAACGCCTGTGGTTTTATCTACGTAGCCGTAGTAAACGTCCTGCAGGAAGCCTTCGTCCGCGCCGGCGTCGAGAGCGTATCCTTCATAACCCCATTCGTCGGATTCGCTCGACGAGTTTTTGTATTTAGAAACGAATTTCATCTTGCCGGCTGCGTAATCAACCCACTCGAAAGTCAAAGTCGCGTCCGAGTAAAAAGACGTTTCGTATTTTATAGCCTTATCACCGGTGACGCCCTTCTTATCGAACGTCATAACCGATTTAAACACGGTGACTGTGCCGTAAAGATTTACGTTCGCTCCGGAATATTTTTCGGCCAGATGACATACCGAGCAAGCGCCCGATACGAAATTATGATCGCCGAGTTCGCCGACGATATGTTCGCTGCTGATTACCGTATCGCAATCTTTGCAACATACGACGCTGTCGTAAGAACCGACGACAAGGCAAGTTGCAAGGACTTCGTTTTCTTTTACCGCATCCTTGGGAGTGTGATTGTCCGGATTGACGGGGATTTCGACCACGTTGCCCTCTACAGGCGTTTCGTCCTCGTGGAAGAAATTATGACATACGGTACATTCCTTATATGCGATGTTACCGGCCGCGACGCAAGTTGCCGCTTTTGCGGGAACGAGTTCGCCGAATTGATGCTTGGGCGCAACCTGCACGGTAACTTTGCCGTACTTTTCGGAAGTATACTCCACTTCTCCACCGACGCAAGCATCGGCAACGTCTGCCCCCTTGGTCCACACGGTTGCATCGCCGAGCGCGGGAACGTCTTCCTCTTTCTCTTCGTTACATTCGCACTTCATTTTCGCTTTGCCGGTTTCCGTCAGAGTAGGCGCGTTAACCCACTCGACAAAAGCGTAAACGTGCTCATGCGTTTCGGAAGTCGTTTCAGAACCTGTTTCGGAACCGGTTTCGGTTTCCGTTGCCGTTTCAGAGCCGGTTTCGGTTTCCGTTGCGGTTTCCGTAGACGAAACGGTTTCGCCGGTACTTTCCGACGTCATCGGATCGCCGCACGAAATGAACATTCCGAGCGCGAAGATCAGAACAGATAATAACACTATTATCTTTGTCTTCATATTTTTGCCTCCTAAAAATTTTCTTGTTTTATAAATACGATTTATAAACTTTTTAAACGGAAAAGCCGCGCCGGTTTTTATCCTCACGATCCCGGCTGATTTTGCCCGTCTGCCGTTCTCTCTGCCGCCTGTCGGGCGAAATTTCCGACGCCGTACAGAAAAAAGATAAATATCGGAACTGTAAACTTTCCCGTTTTACAATGTATATTATAATCCCGCAGGGCGCGTTTGTCTACTGTTTTTAAGGCGTTTTTGGAAAAAAGAATATTATTTTTCAAGCATTTTACACATTATTTTTCTAATTTATCCCTATTATAAGCGTTTCTTATGGTTTTTGCTTTTGCATATTTATGCAAATATATGTATATTATTACAAAATTATTCGGCAATATAAAAACGCCGCGATTTTTCGCGACGTTTTTCCCGCTTTTAAAGTTAAGCAAGCGTGAAGTCGAATCCCGCTCTGAGGTTGCCCGATTCCGAAATCGACTGCTCCGACGAGATAGATTTGATACGCAGTTCGTCCAAAGTCCACAAGTCGGTACATTCCGTCGTTATCGTACAGCCGTTTATGACGACGGTGACCGTTGCGCCGGAAACCGAAAACGTTCCGCTGCCGATATACGGGGGTTTGTTTTCCATATCCATCCCCGAATAAGTATATCCGATCGAAGCCGTTCCGTTATCGCCGAAAACGAGCGAGTACAGGAAAATGCTGCCGTCGTCGTCCATCGAAGTCGCCACGTCTTTCGTGTAGGTTGCGCCGCCGAAATCAGCCGCGCTTATTCCGCCGTAATCCTCGAATTTGCCTGCATTTTCGCCGCTAAGCCCCACGCGGACTCTCTTGACCGACCCCGCGGAATTCGTGAGAATAAGCCTTGCTTCCGCATCGGTTTTGTCATAGATTTTGTAAATCCAGGCGGACGAATCGAGCGTCGCGCCGCCGAAACCGTCGATAACGAGCGTCTGCGTTCCGCCGCCGACGTCGGCGTAAGTTCCGTCGAGCATATCCGAAACGACCAATCCGTTCTTCTCGTCGCCGAGAGACGCGATTTTGAACGCGTAAACCCTTTCGTCGATGGTAAATTTCAGAATCGAACCGACGGCGATATCCTTGACGGCTTCGCCGCTTGCGGTTGTGATTTCGACCTTGTTGCCAAGACTTGAAAGCGACGACGAAACATAGAACACGTTGCCGCCGGAAGTTGCGAACGAACGGACTATCAGCGTTCCGTTACCGGCATACTTAACGCTCCCCGCGGAATAATATTCGGTAATTATCAAGCCGCCGTTTACGCCGTAAACCGAGAGAATTCCGTCGGAATCGACTTCGCAGGTAAGAACTATATCGTCATACCCCGCCGCGTTTACGGTTACGTAAAGTTTCGTGTTCGTTTCGTCCGCATGAGCAAGCCCCGTGTAAGTCACCCCGTCGAAAACGAACGTGACCTCGCCGAACGAGTTCATCGAGAACGAACTTAAACCGCTGAGCGAATTTCCGTAATTTCTCGCAAAACCCTTGCCGCTTTCAAACAACTCGTCGAGAATCTGAATGGCGAAAAGTTTGGATACGATTGCTCCGCTCTCGTTTTTAAGGTTAACGGCGACGTAATAGAACCCTGCGACGCCGAGATTTCTCGCGACCTTATCCGTATCGACGACAGGCAAAGAACCAACCGTGCCTTTCTTCTGCCCGAGAGTGTATTCGCCGTCCTTGGTGACGATTCTCACGGCGTTATAAATCGCGTCTTTATCTTCGCCTTTGTAGAACACCGTTCTTCCGAGCGAAACGACCGCGCCTTTCGTCATACAGACGTTCTCGAACGAAGTTCCTTTTTTAAACTCGTCGCCGAGATCTTCCGCGGTGAGTACGTTTCCGAAAGCGTCTACCGAAACAACGCCTTTCGTTTTCGAGAGTTGTTTCGCGCTGTCGTAAAACTCGAGCGTCATTATCCTGCCCGAAACGGTATAGGCGAATCCGTAATGACCGGTGAGTTCGCCCGAAACGTCGATTACTCCCCTGCCGAAGCCGTCGATGAAAATAAATTTTCCGTCCGCGCTCTTGTACATGCCGAAATATTCGTCTTTTTCGACCACGGCGAAAGTTCCGTTTTCGGTGTCGAGTTTAAACTTGTATGAGAACGGCGTGACCGTTATTTTCTCTTCGGCGTCGTCCTTTTCTTTCGTGTCGAACGCTATTTTGTACTCGACCTTTTTCGTGTTGTTCTTTTTGTCGAGAGTTTCGACTTTGATTCCGTAAATCGTGAACGTGCTGTTCTTTGCGGACGACGAAGAATACTTCATACCGTAAGCGTTCGCCGGGTTAAGAGAGAACAACACTCCGCTATCCGTTTTGAGAGAACAAACGTTTCCCGTTCCTATAGACAGAGTTGCGGAACGACCGTCCACGCTGCCGCTGAAAACGGCGTTTTCAAACGGATTTTCGGACGCATTTCTGTCGATTCTGCCGATTCCGTTCGCGATTACGAGTATTTTATAATTATCGCCGCCGAGAGGTGCGTCTATCTTTTCTCCGACCGATTTTGCCGTTATGCCGGCGGGGATTTCGGTAAATCCGTATCCGACGGAATAATAATAATCGTTATTTACGTACGCGTCGAGTTTAATCCTTATCGCAAACCACTTCGTTTCGCCGCTTTCGACGTTTTTAGCCTTGTAAAGATATATCGAAGATATCCCCGAATAAGCGTTGGAATAAACGGTTTTACCCTCCGACGATGAATGGGCCTCGATGACGTCGGTTACGTTCCACACGCCTTTTTTGAAGTAGACGAGCGGTCTTTTCGCGTCGGTGTAAGCCATTCTGAGTTCGTTATAAGGGATAAGAACGACAACGCCGTCGATAAACACCGCTTTATGTCTGTTCGTTCCGAGCATAAAATCGAAACCGTAATCGCAGTATTCTACGTCCGTGGCGGCGATTTCGTGAACGTTCATTCCGATGCTTTTGCCTGCGGTTTTGCCCACGATCATATCGCCGATCGATACCGACGGTTTCGCATCCTCGGCAACATCTCCGTCCTCGCCCTCCACCGCTTCCGTCGCGATGGTTTTATCGTAAGTTTCATAATTGCCGGCGTACTCCGCGGGAATCACGGACACCTGCGCGTAACGGACGACGCCCTTATAATTAACGCTCGCTACGTAAACTCCGGGAACGGCGACGTCGACTCTGCCGCTTATCATATCCGGCGTGACGTTCACGGCTTTGCCGTCGTCGTACACTCTGAACAGATCGGGAAGGTAAAGATCTTCGCCGGTATACACCGAAATATTGTCGGCGTAAACCGATATTCCGCCTTTAACGACAACCGTAAATTCCGCCGTTATCGGCTCGGCGTCCGCGCCGTAAACGTAAAGTTCGACAGCGACGGTCTGTTCGCCCGAAGCAAGCGGATCGAAATCGTTCTTAATTTCATAATAAGTCGTGAGCGAGTTCACGCTTCCCTTATTCCTTGTGAAACTCTGCTTATATCCGTCTGCGTAAAGAACGATATTATCGAGAACGTTATAATTTTTAGCATCGCTTCCGAGTTCGACCACGTCGTCGACGTAACCGAGTTCGTACACGCGCGGAACGACTTTATAAGTTATCTTAGCCGATTTTGCCGCGGCGAATTTGGGCGCTCCGCGCCCTACGTTGACGTCGTTATACAAAATATTCAACGTCACTTCGTAAGTTCCTGCGGTGTTGAAATCTACGGTACTCGTATCCGCGTAAGCCTGAATTCCGTAAAATCTCGCGCCGTTGATATACACCTCGAAATCGCTTGCGAAATCGTACTTGTTTATATCCGTGCCTTTCTTTATCGAAACGGTGTCGCCGTGAGCGTATTTTATCAGCACGCCCGTGATTTTTTTAACGGTAGCCACCTTTACGCGGTTTTCGTATCTGAGCGTTATTTCGCACGTGTCGCCCGCGGAAAAATCGATTTCGCCGCTTATCATATCGGGCGTGACTTCGATTTGCTTGCCGTTTTTCGTTATCTCGAAAACGTCTGCGGGGGCTATCGCGTCGCTTTCAAAAACCTCGGTGGTTTTAACCTTGATTAAAACCGAACCTTCTTCTCTTACGTTGACTTTTATCGCTTTTGATTCTCTGCCCTTTCCGTCCGGCGAAGCGTAAGTGAGTTTCACCTCGCAGGTATCGCCGAGCGTCGCGTTTTCGAGCGCGGACTTATCAAGCGTTACGCCCGAAGATTTAACGTCCACGCGCTTTCCGTCCTCGTAAACGTAAAAGTCGGACAAAAAGTCGTAAGCCGCGAGTTCGTCGGGACTGAGGTCTATTTCGCCGTAAGCCGCGCCGATTTTTATTACGTGCTTATCTACGACGTGAACGACGGTTTTCGCTCTTCTCGAGCCGATGAGAAGATTTATCTCGTAATCGCCGACTACGGGAGAAACTTCGCCCGTTATCATATCGTCGGTTACTTCAACTTCTTTGTTGTCGAGAGTTACGCCGAAAAGCGCGGTGAGTTTCAATTCTTCCGCGCAACCGACGTAAACGTAAACGTCGGGTTCGAGAGCCGCGGCTACGTAAGGCGTTTCGGTGACTTCAACCCAGAGTTTCGCCGACGAACCGCTGTAAGAACAGGTTATGACGTAAGTGTCGGGATCGGGTTTAAGCGCGGACAAATCGAGATATTCCGGTTTAACCTCCGCTTCGTTACCGTTGACGCTGACGGAAAAATGTTTCGTGTAATCGTATTTGAATATATCGGAATCTTTTACCGTTATCTTCGTTGTTAAAGCCTGAACAAAAACGTCGGTTTCTTCGACTACGTTGATCGTTACCGACGCCGATTGTCCGCCGAAAGAACAAGTCACCACATACTTTCCGAGTTCTTTTTTGACGGCGGATTTATCGATATATTCGCTTTTTACCGCTCTTTTAACGTCGTTGACGTAAATCTCGAAAAGGGTTTCGTAACTGAAAGTTTCAACGTCGTCCAGGGCTACGTTTGCTTCGGCTTTTTTCGCTTTTACCTCCACACCTTCGAGCGGCGTAACCGACGAAACGGAATCTTTCGATTCCGTTTCGCCCGTACCGCAGGATGCAGCCGCAAAAGTGAGAAATACCGCCATTATCGCGGCTATCGCCGCAAGGTATTTTTTCACGTGGCAATCCTCCTTTTTCGTTTAAAAGGGAACTATTTCCGTCAAAGGGAATTTATCCCTTATTATTTAGACGGATTCCAATCTCCTTTAGCGTAAATGTGGATATAGAACGTCTTGTAGCCGATGTTTTCCACTCTGATTATAAGACCGTGGTCGCCGGCATTGTCGTTGATATAGCACTTCTGACGAGTTTTGTTCGACGTTCCTTCTTTGAGAATATAGCCCGCTTCATAATCGGTGAACCCGCATTTTTCCATTTCCACGGAAAGTTTGTCGATTACTTCGTTATACTTTTTGAGCGAAAGACCGCGGTTGGAATCGAGGTCTACGTCGTCAAGCCAGACGTTGAATTTAACTTCGGGCTTATAAACGTAACCCTGAGAATTTTTATCGCCTGTGTTGAAGTAATCGTGGAATACTTTGCTCGAGAAGTTATCCGCGAATATGCTCGAGAATACCATGGGCGAAGGAATCGCGTCTGCCGCGGCTTTACCGGTGGCCGCATTCGTGCCGAACACTCTGTTGAGAAGATCCTGCGCGTTGGTCGTTTCCGCGTCCGCGGTGTTCGTCGCGCGGTATTCGGCTTCGAAATAACTCCACGAAGTCGGGTATTCCTTGGTTACGTAGTTTTCCGCAGAGAACAAGTCGGCGGGAAGAACGGACGTACCGAAATTGCTGTACTCGGTGTTATAATAACCGTAGTAAGTGTCGATGATGTTATAAGCGAAAGTTACGCCGACAAGACGAATTTCTTTCGTGCTTCTGTTATAGTAAACGTTGACGCTGAGCGCCTGTTTTGCATCGCTCGTTGCGTAGTTTGCATAATCCTTCATGCAGAATTCGCTCGCTACTTCCTTAACGATTACGGCGTCTTTAAGCGAATAAGAATAAAGTCTTCCGTCGGGATCTCCGTCTACCTGCGTCATGCTGGAGAACGCGAACACATACGGAGAAACGTCGAATCCCGGAAGTCTGGAGGAAACGTTGCCCGTCTTTCTGCTCTTTCCGACGAGTTTGCCGCCCGAATACTCGAACTGCTCGTAAGTGTTGTCGCTGTTCTGTTTGAAGCCGTAAACGTCGGTTCTGTATCCGCCGTTGCTGTATTCGATGGTTTTGTTAAGAAGCACGCCGTCGGCGGCAACTACACCCATATAACCCACTTCGCCTTCGGTGGAAGTGAACGGTTTGGTGTGTACCTTTCCGTCCCACGTTCCGCTCGCGCTCGTGGTGGGAGCGGAGCCTTCGCCGCCCGAAGGTGTGTAATCCGACGGATCGTAAGAAGGAGCGTAAGTGGACGTATCTTTCACTTTGAACGTATAATTGGACTTATCCGCCTTGGCAAGGTTATCGAGCGCGGTTTTGAGATAACCGAACATAACCTTATCTTCGGCGTCCGTAGGTTCTTCGTAAGGTTTAACTTCGGGTGCGGACACGTCGTCGCCGTAAGCCTCTATTTCCATTACGACGCTCGTGTAATAAAAACCGATAACGTTGTTGCGGTTTCCGTCGTCGTCATAATCGTAAAGGTTGTTTTCGTAAGTGGAACCTATGATCTGCGCAACGTTGCCTTCTTCATCAAGCCTTAAAGCAAACTTATAGAACTGTTCGTTGAGAATAGGCGTGAGCGACCATGCGAGATACATCATAAGATATTCGTCCTCGGACGGAGTGTAAGTGGTGTTGCCGAGAATTATATCGGTATCGATCGTGCCGTATTCCATTTCGTAAGTGTAAAGGTTTTCATCGTCGGAATCCTGCTCGAACAAAGAAAGATCGAGATAGCCGAGATGGTTCCAGTAACGCTGACTTTCCCAGGTGAGTTCGTTGCTGTAAGAATCCGTTACCACTTCGTTGACGACTTTGTTGTTCTTGTTTACGAATCTCTTCTGAGTGAGTCCGTCGTCGCTTCTTACGTAAGTGTTGGAAAGGACGTTCTTATTGCCGTGAATGTTCCATTCGCTCGTCCACGACGCGTCGGAGAATACGTAATCGTCGAACAAACCTTGCTCGTTTTCCTGTTTTGTCGCGGTTGCGTTGAGATAAGTCGTGAAATCGTAAACAGATTCGCTCTTTACTCCGTTTTTGGTTTCAACGTCGCTGAGCGTACCTTTTACGGCAAGTTTGAGATTGCCGAGTTTATCGAGCGTTTCCTGTTTGAGATTGCCCACCGCGCCTGCCGTTTTGGGAGGTTTAACTGTTATCTGGAAAGACTTTTTAACCGCGGGATTAGCGTTGGAAACGACGGTTATCGTAACTTTTTTATTCTCGGTTACGTCGCCGTTGACGGTAACCTTGTTGTCTTCGCCGACAGTTACGAGGTTGGGCATATCGGAGGGATTTTCTACGTCTACGCGATAACTCTTGTCTTTATCGGTGGTGGAAAGAACGACGTTGAGTTCTACTTCGTCGCCTTTTCTCACGTAAGTTTTTCTTACGGAATTCTTCGACGAAACCATCGACGCCTCTATCGTCGTCGAGCCGGAAACGTTCGCTTTTATAGTGAGCGTACTGCTTTTTACGAGGTCGGGTTTAGCGTTGGGATAGCCTTCGACGACTACCTGCATCTCTTCGGATACGTTTTTGTTGACCTTGAGCGTGTAAAGCGCGCCGTTTGAAACGATATCGATATAGGACGCGCCGTCCGAACCGTTTACGTTTTTAACGACCACTTCGTAAGAAGTGTCTTCCGAACCTTTTACAACGCCGAACACGCTGACGTCCGAGCCTTTGGTGATTTCCGTTGCCGAAATCTGCATATCGAACGTAATTTCCGCTTTGTTCGATTCATTTCCCGGCTTCTGGCAGGATGCGAAACCCATCATCATAGTGAAACAGATGATTATCGCTATCAGACTGCGCGTTACTTTTGAAAACTTTTTCATAATGTTCTCCTTTTTTATTTTCTGCTTCCGCTCCGGGAAACGGAGCGGAACGAATTGTTTACGTTTTGTTTGCCTTATATACGACTTTATCGCTGAATCCGGACGTTTTGTATTTATCCGCTTTCGCAACGATCGTTATCGCGTGCGCCTCTCCGTCGTCGTAAGCCGACGACAAGGTATACTCTGTTCCGCTTACGATTCTGACGTAAATTCCGTCTACGTATACCGCGTATTGCGTTGCGTTTTCAACGGCGTCCCAATTTACCTTTTTACCGTTGAGTTTCACGTTCGCGGGGGCGGCGAGTTGTTCTTCCGTCCAGACGTAAACGTGAAGGTCGAGCGAACTGTCTACCGGTCTTACGCAAAGGTTTCCTTTTCTGTAAGCGTTATCCGAACCCTTGACGAACCCTTTTCCTTCAAGGAATTTATAGGCTTTTTCAAGCGAAGACGTTATCGTATAATCTATGTCGAGCGGCACGTCGTACCACAGCAACATAGCGTTCTGCACGTAATTCGTACCGGTTATATCGGTGGCGTTGAAATACGTCGCGCTTCCGACTGCGAACGTATCGCCGAAACATTCCTTATCGCCGAAGAACGGGAGTTCCGCGTCGCGAATCGGGAAAAGCGTCGTTCCGAAGTAGCCCTCCACGCCGTTGCCGCCGAACATAAAGTCGCCCGCGGCGGTATATTTGTCGACGTCTTTACCGCTTGCTTCGTCTTTTACCGTAGTAACGATCTGAAGGTCGTTCCACTTTGCGGGGAGTTCTCTCGTTCCCGTCGCGTCGATCGCGGCGAGCGTTGCGGAATCTATTTCCGCGGTGTTATATTCGCCGAATTCGATCTGAATCGCGCCCTGCATCATTCCGAGGTCGTAATAGAACGCCGCGTATTCGATATACCATTTGCCGTCGTCGCCTTTTTTAACGATAATAAACGGCGGGATCGTCTGTCCGCTTGCGTTCTGGGCGACTTTTGCGAATATGCCGTACAACTGATCGTCCGAACCGAGACTCTGATACCACGTGGTGGCAACCTGAGTCATCGTGCCGTCCGCGTAGAAATAATATTCGTCGTAACCGGACTGATTCGTATAAGCGGTCGAAGTGAATATTTCGGGAGAGAACGCGAACGACGGTCTGGACTCTTCAAAATCGCCGGTAAACGCTCTCGCCGCTCTGAAAGCAAGGCTCTCGTCGGCCTTTTCGCGCGCGTCTACGAACGAATTGTAGATATCGGTTCTGCCGTCTATCTTCTTATAACCGTACATGCCCGTGGAATTGTAATTTCTCACGGTCTGATTGTTTACGGTGGTGAGAGTGCATCCCGTGAAATACCTGTAATCTTCGGCGACGACTTCGTCGTAACCTTCTCTCGTCGTCAACTGAACGCCGAGGCTCGTCACTTCTTCCTTGGAAAATTTGGTTTTATAGGACTTGAGCGAACGCATGTTTTCGATTGCCTCGTTTAAAATGGACAATCTTTCATACATCGCCTGCCCGTCCTCGGTTTCATCGTTTTTATACTCTTCGAGAGTTTTGAATTTACCGATCGTGGTAACGTTGACGTTATCGCCGACGTTGAAAACCGCACGAAGCGTCTGAACGGATATATATCCCTCGACGATCGAAAGCGAATCTTCCGAAACGGAAGAAATGCCTATTATTTCGTCGCCGTCGATGATAAGTTCGAGATTTTTCGGTTCGAATTCGTAAGGGTTGGCAGAAGCGATCATCTTTCTGACTTTATCGAATCCGTTATTTTTCGTGTCGTAAGTGTAACGCCAGGTTTCCTCGTCGAGATAGAAATCCGAAACGGAAAGACCGACGAAGTTATTATAATAACCCGATTCTTCCCATGTGACGACGTTACCCGAATCGTCTTTGACGGGATAAAGTTGCTCTTCGTTCATGAAACTCACGCCTATCTCGCACGCTCTGCCTTCGGAATCTTTTCTGCAATAAATCTGCTGAGTTATTCCGAGACTGCCGTTGAGATACTCGGCGGACCATGTGTTTCTCGTTTTTTCGTTCGCGTCGCTCTCGCCGCTCATGCTCGTTTTTATCGTCGAAATCTGCGAGGTGTGAAGTTTTCCTTTGTTTCCCTGCACCCTCGTGTATACGTCTATGTTCACGTAACCCTCGAAACCGATTTTATCGGACGAAGCGGCCTTATCGAGCATCGCCTGCGTAAGCGTGGGCTTTGAAACGATTTCAACCGATTTGCGAGCCGAGATCTGCGGATACGCAACCGACGTCGCCGCAACGATTATATCGCTGTCGCCCGTAACGTCGCCTTTTGCGGTAAGCGTGAATTCGTTGCCCTTGGCGGAAGAACTCTCCACCGATTCTTTACCGGAAACGATAGTCCACTTAACGGACGTGTCCGCGTCTTTTTCGGCGTTGTTTACGATCGCTTTGAACGTAACGGTGTTTTTCCCCGTTCCGGTCGCGCCGCTCTTTATAACCGTTTTGTCGGCGGTTATCGCGATTTTGACCACCGACGGATCGAAAGGCTCAACGTAAGGTTCGTACTCTATTCCCGCGCTCTTTTCCGTGTCGTAATTCCCGTTCGCGGTTTTCACGACAGCCTGAACGCTGATCGTACATTTCTGATCCGGTTCGGGGAGGGTGAACGATTCGCTCTGAACGAACGCCTTCTGTTCGCCGTAATAAACGTAATACATAACGGCGTTATCAACCCTGTCCCACGTTACCACGCCGTGCTCGTCCACCGCAACGTTCGCGGGGGCGGCGAGATTTGAATTTTCGGACGTATTTCCGGGATTACCGCCGCAGGAAACGAAGAACGACAACGTCATCGCAACGGCGAGCAATAAACTTAATATTCTTTTTATTTTCATAGCCGTTTCTCCTTATCTGCCGTAAGAATACGTGATTTTAAGCGAAGCGGAAAGCCCCGTTTCCGTTTTATACCGACAAGTTATTTCCGATATTTTGCTGCCTTTGAAAACGACTTCCACGTCTATTTCTCCGTCTACGCTCACAGACCCCTCGGGGAAGAATTTGCTTGCGTTTTTGGCGGAAACTTTGCCTTTGAAAACGTTGCTTTTGTAAGAATAACCGCTTTCAAACACGTTCGTTCCGAGGTTCACCGCAACGAGCGAAGTTCTGTCGATTTCGCCGCTCGCCGTCGTGGTCGATTCTTTCATTTCGGCGTTGAATTCGTTGATTTTGGTTATCGCGGTTACGACTTCCGCTTCATCGCCCTTTGAAAACGTTATCGTTTCCACGCGTTTTTCTACGGACGTTTCGCCGTCCTTTATCTCGGTGGTTTTTACAACCGACGCGACGGACTTAACGGAACTTTTATATCTGTTTTCCATTTTTTCCGCCGAACCGCCGAGCGCGAACACGAGCGTTAAAACGACCGCTATTATCACCGCCGCGGCGACTGCCGAAACGATGATAATATTTTTCCTGCTCCATTTAAATTCTATTTTTTTCATTCGCTTTCACCTCAGAAGAATCTCTTTACGAGCGCGACCGCCGCAAGCCCTAAAATCAACGGGAACGACTGAGGCAGAGCGGCTTCCGCCGCGTTTGCGGTTTCTGCCGCGTTTGCGGTTTCTTCAGCGTTTGCCTGTTCTGCCGCCGCCTCTTCGTCCTGATTTTTGAATTTGTAACCCGTTGCCGCGAATATCGCGTCGGCTTCCTTTTCCGCAGACCTTACGTAGTCGCTGAAAGAAGAATAGAACGCGTAATACTTAGTCATGTTGAGAATTACTTTATTCTCCGGAGTAAGTTCGGCGATCTTTGCCGCAAGCGCGCGGAGATCTTCGAGATTCGCCATATCGAAATTCTCGGGGAGCGCGTTTATTTCGCCTTCGATCGACTTGAGTTTTTCGGACGCCTTGCCGACTTTGATAAGTCTGATCCGCTCTTTCGCTTCGTTTACGATATTTTCGTAAGCGTTCCACTGCTCTTCGGTTATGCCGAATTCAAGACAATCGGCTTTCTGCCCCGAAGCGTTCATCGCCGCGACTGCAGCGTTTATCATCGCTTCGTTGTCGAGCGTAACTTCTCCGTTCTTCATTATTTCGTCGAGTTGTTTCGCGTTTTCAACGAACGTCGCGGTGTTGGTGTTCATCGCGATTTTGTCGCTTATCATAGCGTTTTCAACGTCGAAATAAGTCTGATATACGAGCGAATCGTAACCTTCGAGAACTTTGTTTCCGGGAAGGACTATTCCTATCTTGTCGTATTTGCCGAGAACGTCGATGAAGTTGCAATAGCAGAGTTCCGTTTTGAATATATCGGGGAACGCGTGCAACATTCCGTAACCTTTCGCTTTTTCGTCGAGCGAAATGTTGGAATTGTAATTGTTTTCAAGCGCGGGCGCTTTGTAGGACGAGAAGTACACCGTGAGTTCGTCTTTGAGTTTCTCGTTCGCGCCGAGGTTATAATAGAACGCGTAATTGCCGATGAACGCAAGCGATTCCGGGAGAATGATGTTCTCGAAATTCTTGTTGCCCGCCGCCGCGAAAGCGTCTATTCTGTAAGTTCCTTCCATAACTTCGAGTTCGGCGATTTTCTTATGGTTTTCGTCGGAAAGTCTTGCGGGCGTGCAGGAAAGTTGCCACTTGCCGTTGTCCATCTTCGTATAGAGCGAACCCTTGTCGATGATGACGTTATCGCCGACGTTAACCGCCGCGTCGAAACCGTCGTTTCCGGAATTATTCGTAAATCTCTCGAGATATTTACAACCGAAGAACGCCGCGCTGCCCACTTTTCTGAGATTTTCCGTGACGACGAATCTGTCGAAGTTGACGTTTTCTATACCGGCGAACGCATATTCGCCGATTTCTTCGAGAGCGTAAGCGTAGAAGCCCTTAAGATTTGTACCGTTGAACGCATACGCGCCGATTTTGGTAAGATTGTCGGCGTATACCGTCGAATTGATCGCGTAACAGTTGATGAACGCCGCTTCGCCGACTTCCTTTGCCGAAGAAAGATCTATCGTCTGAAGAAGGGACTCGACTTTCCTTGCGGAAACCGCCGTCTGCGCGAACGCGTATTCGCCGATATATTCAACGTTTTCAAGGTTCACCTTTCTCAACGAATCACATCTGCCGAACATATATTTCCCGACTTTCTTCAACGACTTCGGAAGAACGACTTCATCGAGCGAAGCGCAGGCAAAGAACACGTAATTGCCGTTTGTGTGGAGCATTTCCGCGGGATCGTCGTCTTTGCTGTCCGCATCGGAATCGAACGTAACTTTTTCGGGAACGGTTATCTTTTTAAGACCTGCTCCGAGGAACGCGCCCTCGCCTATATAACGGAGAGAATCGGGAAGATCAATCCCGGTAAACTGCGGACCGTTGGAACTCGACGCGCTGACCTTATTGCCGGAGAACGCGCCGTCGCCGATGGTTTCGAGAACGCCCGTTTCGCCCACTTTCGTCAATTCGACGGACACAAGCGAACTGCATGCGGTGAACGCATAATTGCCTATCTCCTTAACGCCGTACAGTTTTACGGAATTAAGGTTCGAACAAGCGTAGAACGCCTGAACGGGTATTTTATCGACCACGTTATCGAACGTTACGCTCGAAAGCGACGTCGACATCGCGAACACCGTCGCGCCGAGGTCGATAATTCCGTTCGTCCCGTCTATTCTTAAGAAGTTCAACTCTGCGAGTTTGCCGCATTGTCTGAGCGCGCCCGCGCCTATCGAGCCGGCAACTATCGCGGAGCCTTTTCCGTCGAGCGTTGTTTTTTCCACGCCGTCGCCGACGTAAATCGTAAGGCTTTTAATGACCGAGCCGTAGAACGCGCCCTCGCCGATCGTCGCTCCGTTCTCGAGTTTAAGCGTGAGCGATTGGATGCCGGAAATACCGAAAGCGTAATCGCCGAGCGACGCTATGGACTCGGAATTTATCACTTCGAGCGTCGAGAATACGTTGGATTTGTTGCCCGTCGTCGGATCTTGTTTAAGTGTGACGGCAGTATCCGCGAACGCGTAATTGCCGACTACGATTCTGCCGTCTTTCGGAAGAGTTATCGTTTCGAGAACTTCGCAGTTTTCAAACGCGTAATCGCCGATTGTAAGTTCGGGGTTTTCGATCGTGAGTTTCTTCACGTTCGTTCCGCTGAACGCGCCCGAAGCGATCGTATTCACTCCGCCGCCTATCGTGAGCGTTCCGAAATCCGCCCCTATCGCCGCGAGATAATAAGTTTTTCCGTCCTTGGACGTAAGGATTTTTCCTCCGTCCGCAACGCCGTAATAGTTATTTGAACCGACTTCGAAAGTCGATAATTTCGTTCCGTCGAATGCCGAGCCGCCGATGCTTTCGAGTTCCGTGGTCGTTCCGAAAACGAGCGTAGTCAACTTGCTCCTGAGTTTTTCGGGATCCTTTTTACCGAAGCGGCTTATAAGCATCGAATCGGTTTCGTCCATACCGAAGCAGGAAACGCCGAGCGACGTTCTGCCCTCCGGCAAAGCAAACTTCACAAGTCCTGTCGCGTTGAGGAATACGCCGCCGCCGAATTTATCGACAGTTACGCCGTCGCCGTAAGCGAAATCGGTGAGCGAAACGCATCTGGAGAACGCGCCGTCGCCTATCGAAAGAAGAGAATTCGCTATTTTAACGCTTCTGAGTTCGTAGCAATTCGCAAAGCAGTTCTTGGGGATTTCCGTCTTTTCGTAAATCGTGACCGAAGTCAGACCGGAATTGACGAACATCGCCTCGGAAAGTTTTGTATGCCCGTCCTCGTTCATCCGGACGCTTTCGAGTCCGGTGCAATTCTGGAATGCGTTTACGCCCGTGTTGCGGAGGTTTTTAAGGTTGACCGTTTTAAGCGAAGAACAACCCTCGAACGCGTAATCGCCTATCGCGTAAATATTCGACAAATCGATGACGCCGAGGTTTTCGCACTTTCTGAACGCCTGCGCGCCGATGACGATCGCTTCCTTGTTGAGTTGCCCCGGGATTACGTTGCCGTCCGCGTCGGCTATGCCGATATTTTTCAGGCTCTTATCGAGCGCGAAAGAAAATTCTCTTATATACTTGACCGTTGACGGAAGAATAACCTCCTCGAGCGACGAACAGTTATAGAAAGCGTATTTACGGATTTCTTCCACGCCCTCGGGAATGATTACCTTGGTTATTTTGTCGTTATAAGACGGAACTTTGTTGGAATCGTAATCGTCCTCTTCGAGAATTACGTTTCTGTCGGTGGTGTAAAGACAGAACGCGAAAGAATCGATATATATGATACCTTCGTCGTCCGGAATTTTAACGACGCCCTCCTGACCGTCTACGGTTTCGCCGAAGCCTTTATACGCGACGAGAGTTCTGTTTTCGATGACGAACGGACTCTTGACGGTTACGACGACCGCCGCGTTTATCGGCGAATAATCGTTTTCTTTGCTCGAATATTTATCTCTCGCCCTCAGCCTTATCGTGGAAGTACCTTCCGCTATCGCGGTGACCACGCCGTCCTTATCGACGGTGACTTTACTGCTGTTGGTGGTCGAATATACAAGTTCGTACCTGTCGGAAACGTACCAGGGTTTCATCTGCTCGAAGAGTTGAATCTTTTCGCCCGGATACATGCTTATTCCGTTGCCGGCGTTGACGTAATTAATATCGCCCGTCGAGCCGATATCGCTCGTCTGCGCCGCCTTCGAGAATGCGAAAAGCGTTTTATACCGCGAGAATTTCAGCGATTGAAGTTTTTCGCTCGCAGCCGATTTCACTCCCGCTTCCGCGAGAGCCGCGGCAACGGCTTCGCCTTCGGACGACGCCTTTGCGTTTATAAGAATAACGGCTTGCTTGCCCTCCCACTTTTCGGTGACGGTGACGGTTGCTCTGCCCGGTTTTTTAACCTTGATTATTCCCTGGCGGACCTCTACGATGTCCTCGTTGGACGAAGTCCACGTAAGGTGATCGAGATATTCGGCGTATTCTCTGTTTTCGCCGACCGTTTCGTCTGCGGTGTAAAGATACTGAACAAGATCTACGACTTCGCCTTCCGTTGCGGGGAGAATGAGAAGTTCGGAACTGTCTTTTTCGCCCGTTCTGGTAAACTTAAAGTCGCCCCTCGTGCCGGGAAGTTGACAAATATATATATTTGAGTTAAGCGCGTAATCGTCGACGGAGAATGCGAATGCGTTCGGAATGAGCGCGTCGTTCAGAATATCGTCGAGCATATCCGTAACTTCGAAACTGACTTTTGTGTCGCCGCCCTTGGTTGCGTCGACTACGGGAATCGGGTTCTCCGTTATGAACTTGTAAGTGGAACTCGAGGTGAACGCTATCGGAGCAACGGACATCGCGTAATGGTTATCGTAAATAACCATATCGATATAATATCTGTCCTTTTTATCTACCGAGTCGTACTCTTTTCTGTAATTCACTTCCCTTATCACCGGCGCTTCGTTATCGAACGTGAAATCGAACGAATAACTGTTGCGTCGGTTGTTCGCCGCGCCGCCGTCGCCGTAATCGAGCGAACCGACCATTTTGAGTTCGTACTGACGGTTGTTGACAAGTCCGACCTTGGCGGAATCGAGTTTGAGATAGTCGTAATAAGGAAGCGGACTGCCGCCCTGCGAGAACGACTTCAACGCGTTGTAATCGATATGATTCCAGAGTTCCTTGCCCGTAATCTTATCCGTAAGCGTGAATTTCATCTGCTTCGCGCCGCGGAGAAGCCCCGCCAGAACGACGGAAATGCCGTCTATCGCGCCGAGAGTGTCGGATATCGCGATTTTTTCTTCGGTTGCCGGGATTTCGCTGTACTTGGACGTATCGATATCGTAAAGATACGTTCCGAGCGGAATCATATAATTGTAGAAATATTTTCCGTAAGGCGTGGTCGCGTAATAATCGGCTTTAACCTTATCGTCGTCGCTTATCGAAGGATCGTGAGCCGTGGTTTCGACTTCGTAATAAGTTTTATCGAACATCGGCGCTTCCGTCCAGTCGCCGTAAAACGCAAGGAATGGAGCGTTGAGGCTTACTCCCTGTGAATCGGCGTTCGCGAGTTTTATGAAGCCCTCGACGTACATTCCGTAAGGGAAACGGTCGTCGATATACTTTCTGTCGTCGGCGGAAAGCGTGTAAGTCACTTTTACTTTAACGCTGTTCCATTCGTTCGCGTTCGTTCCCGACGCGTTGCCGTTTACGGTTATTTTATTGCCGCTGACGTTGCCGTCGCCGCCCTCGAATTCCGCTTTGAAAGTGTTTCCGAGGATATGGGGGGTTTCCGCGACGAATTTATCGTCCGACGTGGAAACGCTTTCGGTCATGCCGACGAGCGAGAAATCGTAAACAAGGTCGGTTTCGCTCATGTTCACAACGTTGAAATTCATCGTGTAGATACCCGATCTCGTCGGATCGTCGCCGAGTTCGAGTTTCGATCTGTCCGATCCGTCTACGGTTACATAACCTTTCGTGGTGGTGGTTCTGCCGATATCGGCAAGTCCCGCGCCCTGTTTTCTGGGCGAATACGGGTTATTTTCCTCGTTGATCGCTATCCCCGCCGTGGACATCATCAACTGGTTCGTAAGGTTTTTTATTTGTTTTTCGGTGAGTTCGTCGCCGTAACCGTCCTTAAGATACTGACGGATAAGAACGACGATGCCGCAGAGGTTGGGGCAAGCCATCGAAGTTCCCGAAAGTTTGCCGTATCTGTATTCGTCGCCGTCCCTGCCCGGGATAGCCGATTTTATGTTTCCGCCGTGAGCGGTGATTTCGGGTTTGATGCCGAGCGAGGGCGTGGGGCCCCAACTCGAGAAGTCCGACATGAACGGACCGGCAAGATTCTCCTCGTCGAAGAAGAGCGAGCCTTGCGATTTTTTCGCAAGTTCTCTTCCGTCGTCCCTCGAAATGGAAATCGTGGGGATGTGCCACTTATTACCCATCGACATCGTGATATCGCCGTCGATGTTGTTGTAGATTATGCAGGCGATCGCGCCGTACTCCGCCGCGATGTGCGCCTTGTCTTCGAAACTGTTCGTTCCTCTTTCGACAAGGACGATTTTGCCTTTGAGAACCTGCTTTTTAACTTCCGGATCGGTCATATCCGCGCCGGGGTTTTCCGCCTTGTAAGCGTTTACGAAATCCCTGTAACAAACGTCGTCGCCCGAGCCGGAAACGTGAACGTAAGTGAATTCGTTTTTACCGGGCGTAAGCGGCGTGCCGAGTTGTTTAAGATACGCCTTGAAATCCTCGAAGAAGTTGTTCTGCTCGATTTTCTGAAGGTCGTTCGACTCGTTATAGAAGAACATTTTTCCGTCGCTCGTTTCGATATAACGCGAACGCTCGCCGCTTATGGACGCAACCGACAAAGCCGCGTCGTAAGTGGAGGGCGAACCTACCGTTCCCGAATCGGGGTTGGTGACCATGTTCGTGTTACCCTGCTCGCCGCCGAAGCCGGCGCTGTAACTGTTGCTCGCCGCGGTGATAAGGCTTATTCCGCTGTCGTTTATCGCGTCGTAAACTTTAGCGACGTTCGGCTTATCCGGATCTTCGTCGCATTCTCTCGAAAATCCGCAGGACGTGCCGAGCGACATGTTTATCGCGTCGACTTTAAATCTTACGGCGTCCTCGAGAGCGGCGATTATATCTTCGGTTTTTCCGCCGCTGTCAAGATCGGGGAAAACTTTCATGAGGACGAGTTGCGTATCCGGAGCGATTCCGTGAATAACTTCGTCGTCGCCGGCGATGATGCCCGCAACGTGCGTTCCGTGTTCGCTGTCGTAGGGGAAAACGTCGGGGTCTTTATCGGCGTAATCGTAAGCAAAAGGAATCTTTTGGCTGTAATAAACGTCCTTTACTTTAAGACCTTTCGTAGTCTGCCCCGCTTTGAGATCGGCAAGTTTCACCGCTCCGCCCTCTACGTTTTTAACTTCGAGTTCGCTCGTACTGTCGGTTTTCGCGATGACGAGTTTATCTTCTTTGCCTTCGTAATCGCGGGCGAAAACTCTGTGACTCATATCGAAACCCGAATCGAGAACGGCGGTTACCGTTCCGAGTCCTGTGTATTTGCTGGTATTGTTGTAAATACCGGTGTTTTCGTCGATATCGACCACGTTGAGCGGATTCGCCGAAGAATCGGTCATCTGCGTTTCGACGCGATTATACGTATCGGAAAGCGAAACCGACTTTACGCCGGCGGTTTTTTCGATTTTTTCAAGATTGCCGTAAACGGTGTTCACGGCGAACGCGTTTAAAACGGTCGTATACCTATACTCCACGCCCGTTATCAATCCGCTTGCCTGAAGAGCGGAAATAACCGCGTTCTGTTTTTTGACGATGTCGGATTCCTGAACTTCTCCTGCGAACGACTCGGCGTATTCCGAAACCGATTTCGTTTCGGTTTTTCCGCCGTTGAAAGTTTCGATGAGCGATTCGCCGTCGACGGCTACCATAACGACTACTTCGTCGGTATCCTTGTATCCTCCGTTTTCGATGAGGTATTGCGCTTTGATCTGCGACATAACCTGATCCTGCGTGAGTTTATCGCCGTATTTGATCACGTTGAGCGCGGTGGAAGAGGAAGCGCTCCCCGTCACCGTGGTCTGCGATTGCGACGGCGTTACTCCGTTTCCTTTTCCGTTCGCCGTGAGCGCGACGCCGATAACGGTTGCCGACATGCACAATGCGGTGATTGCAGAAATAATCTTGATTCGCATTTTTACTCCTTTTGCCTTTGTTTTACTGTTTTACGTTTATGCTTGTTATATGCAACGAAGCGTTTCCGCTCCGGGGTTATTATTCCGAAGTTTTACAACCTTGATTGCATAAATTTCCATATCATATTATACTATACTAAAAAAAATAAGGTTTGTCAAACGACTGATTATCAACATAGTTTGGCAATATTTATATTAGTTATAAGAAAATTTTATACTTGTTTTGCCCTGTTTTCACGTTGGGGTTCACGGTCGCGTTTACCCGCCGAAAACGTATAATTGAATGAATATTTTGCATTATTATTCATTTCTGACAACAATTTGCATTGTCGAATCGATATATGCTCACATATTCACGCGTGGTTTTTGCTACAATCGACGCCGCAAAGTTGATAAAAAAATTTTTTCGTGTTATAATATTTCCGGTTGCGGAATTTCGGTATAACGTTTCCGGTTGCGGAATAATATTTCCGATTGCGGAATTCCGGACAGCCGACGCAAAAAAAAGACAGGGAGCAAAAAATGACCGAAATAATAAACGATAAAACGCCCACGCCAAACGATAAAACGCCCACGCCAAACGATAAAACGCCCACGCCGCATATCGGAGCGAAAAAAGGCGATTTTGCAAAGACCGTGCTTATGCCCGGCGACCCGATGAGGGCAAAATTCATCGCCGAAAACTATCTCGAGAACGCCGTTTTGGTCAACAAAGTGCGCGGCGCTTACGGCTATACGGGGTTTTACAAAGGCAAACCCGTTTCCGTGATGACCTCGGGAATGGGGCAACCCTCCATGGGGATATATTCCTACGAACTTTTCCGGTTTTACGGCGTGGAAAACATCATCAGAATCGGCTCTTGCGGAAGTTTCGACAAGGACCTTCACTTAAAAGATCTCGTTATCGCGCTCGGCGCTTGCTCGAGCGGAAACTTCGCCGAGCAATACGGTCTGCCCGGGGAATTCGCCCCGATTGCGGATTTCGGTTTGGCAAAACTCGCGGCGGAAGAATGTGAAAAACGCGGCGTGAACCATAAAATCGGCAACGTTCTCTGCTCGGAATATTTTTACGACGACGGCAACACACAACTCGAATGGACGAAGATGGGCGTGCTCGGAGTGGAAATGGAATCCGCCGCGCTATACTGCACTGCCGCAAGGCTCGGAAAAAAAGCCCTTTGCATATGCGCCGTGAGCGACTCGTTCGTTTACCCCGACGAAACCCTCGCCGCCAAAGAGCGTGAAAAATCTTTCGACAATCTTATCGGAACGGCTTTGGAAATCGCCGCGAAAATTTCGTGACGCTTGCCGTTGAAATATTTTACGTTCGCCGGACTTTCCGCCGGGAAATTAAAAACGTCGCAAAAAGTCGATTTATTGCGCCGCAAAATTCGACGTTAATCGACTTATAAGCACATTTACATATTATAACGAACTATTTTTAAAGGTGTTTGACGATGATGAGTTTTATCAATTCGTTCGATCTCGCCGCCGCGGAATTCGCCGCAGCGATTGCAAAAAATTGCGGATTTTTAACCACGCCGCTGAAAATAATCACGCTATCCGGAACGGCGGGCGCGGTTTTTATCGTCGCAGCGGCGATGCTGATTATATTTAAAAGGACGCGAACGACGGGAATTAAAGCGGGCGGGGCGTTGCTTATCGGATTTATTTTTACGAACCTGCTTCTGAAAAACATAATCGCCCGTCCGCGCCCTTATGCGGACGCAACTTCGAGATTTTACGAAATCTGGCAAAGCGCGGGCGCGCTGAAAGAATCGGGCTTTTCTTTTCCGTCCGGTCACACGACGGCGGCGACTGCTTTCGGCGTTTCGCTGTTTATTTCTTTGAATAAAAAATACTCGTGGACTTTTCTGTTCATTCCGCTCGTTATGGGGTTCACGAGAATATACTTCTGCGTTCATTACGCTTCCGACGTTCTGGGCGGAATCGTCGTCGGAACGACGGCGGCAATACTCTCGCAATCAGTATATGGTTTTATAATAAAAAAATTATCGATTAACGCAAAAAACAGCAATTAATCGACTTATAGACTGATATTTGTAAATAAAAAAAGAAAAAAGTCCTGAAAACGTATTGTTTTCAAGACTTTTTTTGGTGCGGGTAACAGGGGTTGAACCTGCACAACCTTGCGGTTATAAGAACCTGAATCTTACGCGTCTGCCAATTCCGCCATACCCGCGTCAGCCACTCGCCCGAACGATTTGTTACGGCAACAATCAGCGTTGCGATAAAATCAATCCGCGATAACGAATGAAATCCCTATTAATATAACAATTTAATTCGCTTTTGTCAAGTTTTTTCGGACGTAAAAATCAAGTTTTTTCGGGCGCAAAAACAAGAACGACGGAAATATTTGTTTTTTGTTGAATTTTATGTAAAATCCGTGTAAAATAAAATTGATTTCCGAAACGGATCATGCTATAATAATTATGTATATTAATCACAAACGATACGGAATCAACGCGGGGATAAGCATATGGGATTTATCGATAAAATCACAGAGCGAACGGTCAGAATAGAAAACAACAATACTTTTAAGAGTATTAAAACGGCTTTCGTTTCTCTTCTGCCCGTTTTCCTGACAGGCGCGGTCACGCTTGCCCTTCAGAACTTCCCGATCAACGCCGTACGCGAATTTGTTAACAGCGTTTTCAACGGATTTTTCTATCATTTTTTCAACATCGTCTATACCGCTACTTACGGTTTTGCCTCGCTTTATCTCGTTATAACTCTCTCGTGTTGCCTTTCGCAGACAAAAACCGCTTACAAGGACGTTAAACTTTTTTGCATTATCACGGCGGCGATATCCTATTTCGCCTCGCTCGGAAAAGTTATTCTGCAAAGCGACAAAGATATCGTTTCTTACATGAATATGTCGAATATTTTCCCGGCAATGATAACCACGATTGTTTCGACGAATCTCTTCTTCTTTTTCTATAAACTTTTCAATCGCGACAAACCCGAACATTCGACGACTTTCAGCCGTTCGCTCCGCTCGATTTTCCCGATTGCCGCGTGCGTTTCGATTTTCGCCGTGACAAGTTCGCTGATAGGTTTTTTATATGACGGCGGCTACAATATAAACGACGTAATCCTCAATTTGCTAGCAAAGCCGTTCGAATCGATCGGCGCAACCTATTTCGGAGGACTTCTCATTGTGCTTGTCGAGTCCGTTTTGTGGTTCTTCGGCATACACGGCGACAACGTTTTCGACGGGCTTCTGAATTCGACGAACAGCGCGTTCGCCTTTTCCAACGGACAGATAACGACCGGGGCTTTTATCGACACGTTCGCTCTTCTCGGCGGGTGCGGCGCGACGATCTGCTTGCTTATCGCGATTATTATCTTTTCTAAAATAAAAAAACGGAAAAAGCTTTGTCATCTCGCGGGGATTCCGCTGATCTTCAACATAAACGAATTTATCGTTTTCGGGTTACCGATAGTTTTAAACCCGATATACCTCGTTCCGTTCGTTTTAACGCCGCTCGTCTGCTACTCGATTGCGTATCTCGCGACCTTTACGGGAATCGTTCCGCAAATAGTCAACCCGGGCGTTCAGTGGACTACGCCCATAATCATCAGCGGATACCGCGCGACGGGGTCGGTCATGGGAAGCGTTCTGCAGATTTTCCTGCTCGCCATAGGCGTGGCGATTTACGCGCCGTTCGTTCTGCTCGACAACAGAATTTCAAAAGAAAACGAAAAGGGATATCTCGACAAACTCACCGACATCTGCCGCTCGTGCGAAGCGCGCGGAGTTCCTTATTCTATCGCAGATCAAACTTATCCTCTGCGTTCGTTTGAGGACGACGTTACTTCCGCGCTTTTCGACGCTATAAGAGAACGCAACGTTCACGTTAAATATCAACCGCAGGTCAAAAACGGAAAAGTCGTTGCGGCGGAAGCGCTTCTGAGATTTTCTTATAACGAAACGGGATATTTATATCCGCCGCTCGTCATTGCGATAGCGCTCAAAAACAACCTGTTCAAAGAACTTTCGCAAGAGATAGTACGCCGCGCGATAACGGATCTCAAAGGCTTGCAACAAACGCAACCCGATTTTAAAATAGCGGTCAACCTTAATCTCGACCTGCTTATGGATAACGAATTCCGAACTTGGCTCATTGAGTCGGTACGCAACTCCGACCTTACGCCCGGCACGTTCGGCGTTGAAATAACGGAGGACTCGAATTTTTCCGAAACCGACGATTACGAGGGCGTTTTCAACGAACTGAAAGCCGAACATATCAGATTGTTTATGGACGACTTCTCTATGGGGCATACTTCCATTTCGATATTGCAAAAGAGTTATTTCGACTTTATAAAAATAGACGGAAAACTCATAAAACAAATCGAAAACGAAAGAATTCAGAGCATCGTTTCATCTATCGCGAAACTCGGAAAAGACCTGAACTTCAAAGTCATCGCGGAATACGTCGAAACGCAGAAACAAAGAGATATTCTCCTCTCTCTGGGGTGCGATATCTTCCAAGGGTATTTATATTATAAAGACGTTGAAATAAACGACTTAGACGATATTTTACAAAAAGAAAAAACACAAACAGAAACCAACGTGAAAAACGCCGGGTAAACCGACTTTGACGAACCGCCGTATCCGACGGACGTTTATCTTCAGTTTGACCGTGTAAATATGAAATTTACGTTGAAATATTCAGGATGAGAGAATCGATTATAAAGAAATACAAAATGACTCATTGGATTCCGGCGCTTGTTTTCATTATCGGAATCGCGATGACTATACCGCTGGTGGCTTCGTATCGTTCCGACCACACAGAACGTGTTAAAGCCTTGGCTATTACGAACGCCGTGATGTATTCCGAAAGAATGCGCGACGAAATTCAGCAAGGCGTCACGCTCACGGAATCGTTGAAACTGATCATTCAGAGCGCGCACGGCGGCGCTGCCGTTATCGACGGCGGAAGCGAAGAAAGCCACGCAAACGCAGCCATCAACAACTTCGAATCCATCGCAAAATCGTTGATGACCGACTATATCGGTTCCATTCAACTCGCGCCGAACGGAATAGTCACAACGACTTATCCCGAAGATGGCGACGCGAGAAAAATCGACCTTTTGCATGCTACGGGCGACCGCGGCAAATTTTCAAATTACGCGAAGGACCACAACGTCGTTACGATACAAGGTCCGTTCACTTTGAATCAGGGCGGAAGCGGCATCGCGATACGCAATCCCGTGTTCATAACCCCCGACAACGATCCCGATTCCGAAGGAGTTTTCTGGGGTTTTACCATCGCGATAATCAAAGTTCCGGAAATTTTCGACAATTCGATAAAAGCGCTCGAAACTTTCGGTTACGATTTTGTTTTATCGAGAAAATCTCCGGAAATAACAGGCGAAAAAGAAATCGTTGTTTGTCAATCCGAGAAAGAGCCTGTCGAACCGTTTTCCCGGCAATTTAAACTCGGCGTAAGCACGTGGACGATCAAGGTCGCGCCGACAGACTGGAATAAGGGCAACTACACTCTGCTTATCGCTTCGGTGGCAATTGTAATCGTGTGTATATTCACCGCGCTCGTTCTGTTTTTGCTCATTATCCTGCAAAGGCACAATCGTTATAAAAAACTCGCCCTGACGGACGAACTCACCGGGCTTTATAACCGGGCGGGATTTGAAATCGAAATGAAAAAATATATCGATTCGCATGCGCTCGATAACTGCGTTCAGGCGACTATCGACATCGACGATTTCAAGATAATAAACGACCTTTACGGGCATCCCGTGGGCGACGAGGCTCTCAAGGATCTTGCAAAAAAACTAAAACTTCTGTTCCTTGCCGAGGAAGCGATTATCTCGCGATGCGGCGGCGACGAATTCAATATATTGATAAAAAACAAAACCTGCGACGACGTGAAAGGAAATCTGCAAAACTTCGTTCTTTCGGACAAATCGTTCTACGCTAACGATATAGAACATAATTACACGATTTCGCTCGGATTCGTCGAATATCCGAAACAAGGCAAGACTATGGCGGACCTCGAACTTAAAAGCGACGTCGCGCTTTATCAGGCGAAACTTCACGGCAAACACGCTTGTTTCCGTTATGACCCGACGTATCTTTCGTCGGCAAGATCGGGACTCGGGTTTGCGCTGAACGAAGTGACGCAACATCTGCCGAGCGCGTTCCTTATCTACAAAGCCGATCCGGAAAACGATACTCTGCTCTACGCAAACAACGAAATGGTTAAACTTGCCGGGTGCGACAATCTCGACGATTTTATGGAATTCAGCGGTCAGAAGTTTTCAAATCTTATTCGCCCGGACGAAGTGAAAGCCGTAGAAAAAAGCATCTGGAATCAGATCAACTCGCATAAAGACGGCTCGAACGACTACGTGCAATTCCATTTTGCCAGAAAAGACGGCTCTTATAAGCACGTTTTCGACCACGGCAGAATCGTTGACAGCGCGAATCACGGAAAAGTTTTCTACGTTCTTATCATTGCTTCCGAATTTATCGAATCGCACTACAACGCGATAGATAAATAATTATCTCGCTCGGCTATCCACAGGTGATTGCGTTAGAACCCGCCAAAACGCCTGCGGCTAAGCGGCGCGACCGATTTTTTCGGTCGCGCTTTTTTGCTGTTTTTCGACGGCGAAAACCGACGTTTTCCGACGGCTTTATCTGATGTATTTCGACGGCGGAATGCGCCACGGTTCGACCACGGTTCGACGGCGGAAAATTTTACAATCCGACGGCATTTTACGACATTTTCCGACGGCGTTATTTTCTGTATTTCGAC
>ERZ780139.352-NODE-352-length-49691-cov-8.684463_pt1 | contig 49691 bp, 38 predicted proteins | sample MGYA00511476_ERZ780139 | MGnify/ENA primary metagenome ERZ780139 (study PRJEB29588, sample SAMEA2158190) | human gut metagenome | biome: human gut; feature: human-associated habitat; material: faeces | place: Denmark | collected 2008/2010 ... | reverse complement strand
GGCTGAACCGTCAGGTGGAGGAAGTGCTGTATCCGGCAATGGAAGATTATGTGATTGACGTGATGATCGGAAAAGGAGAATCCGCCCGTTCCATCCGGCTGAATCTTCCGAAGTTTACGCTTGTCGGGGCTACGACACGGGCCGGAATGCTTTCGGCACCGCTTCGCGACCGTTTTGGTGTCGTCAGCCACATGGAATATTATACGGTGGAGGAACTTCGCACGATTATTTTGCAGTCGGCACAGGTACTGGATGTGGAAATTGATGAAAAAGGCGCTTACGAGCTTGCCCGCCGTTCCAGGGGAACTCCCCGTCTGGCAAACCGTCTGCTCAAGCGGGTGCGTGATTTTGCCCAGGTAAAGTATGACGGGAAGATTACCTATGAGGTGGCGGCGTTTGCACTGGATCTGCTTGAGGTAGATAAGATGGGACTGGATCAGAACGACAGGAACATTATCTTGACGATTATCGACAAGTTTGACGGCGGTCCGGTGGGACTGGATACGCTGGCAGCTTCGCTTGGTGAGGATTCCGGAACCATCGAAGATGTTTATGAACCGTATCTGGTCAAAAATGATTTCATCAACCGGACACCGAAGGGGCGCGTTGCAACGGCATTTGCCTATGAACATTTCGGGAGAACACCAAAATCCGAATAAGAGGTTGCTTTTCCTACTGCGGAATATTATAATAAAAAATATGACAGCAAAGAGGATGGTCCAAAACGGGAGGATAGGTTATGTCAGCAAAGACAAGTGCGGAAGTGGTAATTGATGGAAAGGTATATACGTTAAGCGGCTATGAAGGAGAGGAATATCTCCAGAAAGTAGCTTCTTATATTAACGGAAAGATCAATGAGTTTACTTCCATTGAAGAATACCGGCACATTCCTCTCAATATGAAAAATACACTGATCCAGCTGAATATTGCGGATGATTATTTTAAAGCAAAGGATCAGGTGGAAAAATTAGAACGGGACCTTGAAAATAAAGAAAAAGAAATTTACGATTTAAAGCACGATCTGATCTCTAATCAGGTAAAGACGGAGACGGCAGAAGAATCATTGAAGAAACTGGAACGGGACAATAAAGAACTTCTCCTGAACAAGGCGCGGTTAGAGGCAGCACTTGAGGACAAGCTTCTGGATGGAAAAGACAGCCCGAAAGAGTCTGAAAAAGAGAACATAAAGAAAAAATAAGAGGTTTCGAAACACAAAGGAAGGTATTCCTTTGTGTTTTTTCATCATAAGGAAAGAATATGAAAGAAAACAATCATACGACACAACAAAATACATTTGAACTGCTTGCACCGGCTGGATCGTTAGCCATTTTTAAGGCGGTTGTCGCGGCCGGCGCAGATGCCGTTTACGTGGGGGGAAGCAAATTTGGAGCCCGCGCATATGCAGATAATTTTTCCGATGAAGAATTACTAGAAGCACTGGACTATGCACATTTGTATGGACGCAGGGTCTATCTTACGGTCAACACGCTTTTAAAAAACAGTGAGATCGAACAGGTCTGTGCGTATCTGCAGCCGTTTTATGAACATGGCCTGGATGCGGTACTTGTACAGGATTTTGGAGTCCTGACAGCAATCCACGAGAGATTTCCGGATCTTGCGATTCATACAAGTACGCAGATGACAGTCACCGGTGTGGAGGCGGCCCGGCTTTTTTCAGGATACGGAGTGACCCGTATGGTCATGGCACGGGAACTTTCCCTGAATGAAATGAAACGGATCCGTGAAGAGACCGGTATGGAACTGGAAGCATTTGTACACGGGGCGCTGTGTTACTGTTATTCCGGACAGTGTCTGTTTAGCAGTATGCTTGGAGGAAGAAGCGGAAACCGCGGCAGATGTGCGCAGCCATGCAGGCTTCCTTACGCAGTGCTGGATGAAAAGCACAGGGAATACAAAAAAGATGCTTATGTCTTAAGCCTCAAGGATATGTGTGGAATAAAGGATCTGCGTGGGCTGGCAGATGCAGGAGTCTATTCCTTGAAAATTGAGGGACGCATGAAACAGATCCCGTATGCTGCCGGTGTGGTTTCTTATTACCGCAAATATATTGACCTCTTTTTATCGGGACAGGAGACACAGGTTTCGGAAGGAGACTACCGGGCAGTGCTTGCGCTGGGAAACCGCTGTGGATTTACCGACGGATATTACCACAGGCACAATGGTTCTGATATGGTGACGTTTACAAAGCCAAATTACGAAAAAACGAATGAAGCCCTGCAGCAGCAAATTTTAAGAACCTATGAAAACGGTGCTGCAAAAATCCCTGTCCGGGGAGAGCTGGTTTTGCATCAGGGACAGGCTGCATATTACCGGGTAAAGACACAAACGGTGTCTGTGGAGATTTCTGGCATGGAAGTTATGCAGGCGCAAAAGAAACCTCTTCTGGCAGAAGACGTAAAAAGCCGTATGGAAAAGACGGGGGATACCTCGTTTGTTATGGAAGAGTTGTCCATAAAAATAGAGGACGGAGTGTTTCTTCCAAACGGAGCGCTCAATCAGCTGCGCAGGGAGGCATTGGCAGAACTGCAAAAAGAGATGCTGAAACCTTACCAGAGACAGGAGCATCCGCAGAAGACGGCAGGGGAAAAATTTCCGGAGGCATGTGAGAAACGGGAAAAACGAAAGGAACGTGTTTTTGCAGTGACCGGGGAGCGCAGACAGCTTGCACCGGTTCTGGAAAGTTCCTGTGTGACTTCTGTCTGTCTGGACATGGAAGCTTATGACCGAAGCACAATGATGGAAGAATTAAAAGAAGATGCAAATGCTGTTATGCAAAAGGATAAAGAGGTTTATCTGGCGATGCCGCGTATCTTCCGTGCCGGAACGGCAGAATGGGTGCGGCAGATACTTCCGGATATAAAAAGAATGGGATTTGCCGGAGTTCTTGTGAGAAATTATGAAGAACTGGCATTGGCAAAGGAAACATTTTTGGGAAGTGAAATCATAACGGATCACAATCTGTATTGCTATAACGATCAGGCGGTCCGTGCATTTTCTGGGCAGGGAGTGACAAAAAATACGGTTCCGCTGGAACTAAACCGCAGCGAAATAAAACGGAGATATAACGAAGAAAGTATGATGATGCTTTACGGATATTATCCGCTTATGACAAGTGCACAGTGCGTACATGCCAATACCAGGGGCTGTGACAAAAAACGGGGGCTTTCTTATCTGAAAGACCGGTATCAGGTACAGTTTCCGGTAAAAAATTTCTGCACGTACTGCTATAATGTTGTTTATAATTCCCTGCCGGTTTTATTATTTTCTAATTTAGAGGAATTAAAAAAAGCAGGCATCCGTGATTTCCGGATGGATTTTACCATGGAATCTGCAAAAGAAACCAAAGCAATTCTGAAATTATATGAAGAGTTTGCAGACGGCAGCCGCAGACAGTATCCGAAAGAATGGGAAAACCGTTATACCAACGGACACTATAAAAGAGGAGTGGAATAATGATCCATCTGATTGTTCAGGCTTCAAAATATCTGATGATCTTTTTGTTCCTGGTTTATACATTTGAGTGTTTTCATGTGTTTAAATTTGAGGGAGAGGAAGAAGAACAAAAACATATTTACCATGTGCAGAGAACACTGTTGTTTCTTTTTCATTTTGATGCCTTTCTTGTTTTGTATATTACAACAAAAAATTTTCAGCTGATCGGATTTTATCTCATGCAGGTGATTATCATTGCGGCAATCATCGGAACATATCATCTGTTTTACAAGCATGCATCCGAGCTGGTTCTCAATAATATGTGTATGTTACTTACGATTGGATTTGTTATCCTGACACGTATTTCTTTTGAAAAGGCATTCCGGCAGTTTATCTTTGTGTGCGCGGGTTTTGTGATTTCCCTGCTGATTCCAATGGTCTTGCAGAATATGACGCTGTTCCGTAAACTGACATGGGTGTATGTGATCGTGGGTGTCGGTGCACTGGGCGTTGTTGCGATTGCCGGACAGACAAGCTATGGGGCCAAACTGTCCCTGTCGATCGGTCCTTTGACCATCCAGCCTTCGGAGTTTGTAAAAATTATTTTTGTCATGTTTATTGCATCCATGCTGTACCAGCGCCAGGATTTTCATCAGGTCATGGTGACAAGCATTTTTTCGGCCGTTTTTGTTCTGATGCTGGTAGCATCCAAAGATCTCGGCGGAGCCCTTTTGTATTTTTTTACCTACCTGGTTATGGTTTATGTGGCGACGCGCAGATTTGTGTATTTCGGAGGTGGAATACTGGCAATGATCGTGGCGAGTCTGCTTGGGTACCGGCTGTTTGACCATGTACAGGCACGTGTGCAGGCATGGTCGAATCCGCTTGCAGTCATTGACGGGGCGGGGTATCAGGTATGCCAGTCTCTGTTTGCAATCGGTACCGGAGGCTGGTTTGGACTTGGTCTGGGACAGGGACTGCCGGAAAAAATACCGGTCGTGACAAAGGATTTTGTTTTTGCGGCAATCTCGGAAGAACTCGGGGGAGTCTTTGCATTGTGTCTGATCATGGTCTGTGTCAGCTGCTTTTTTATGATCATGAATGTTGCCATGAAACTTCGGGACAATTATTATCGTCTGACAGCGGTCGGACTTGGAACACTGTATGCTTTGCAGGTGTTTCTGACCATCGGCGGGGTCATCAAATTTATTCCGTCAACCGGAGTGACACTTCCACTGGTCAGCTATGGAGGCAGTTCTCTGTTATCGACTATGATTGTGTTTGGCATTATACAGGGACTATACATCATGCAGTTTGACGGCCGGACGCAGAAAAAAGAACAGAAACGAAGAAGAGGCAGAAAAGAATGAGAAGAAAAAAGAAAAAGATAAAGATAAAGAAAAGTAATAAAGAATTTCTTGTTATTATGTATCTGTTCCTGGCAGTGTTTCTGTCTATGATGATTTATTTTGTCTATTTTCAGGTATGTAAGAGTGAATCGTTTATCAACAGTCCGTATAATTCCCTGCAGGATCTGTTTTCGGATCATGTGATCCGTGGGGATATTGTATCTGCAGACGGCAAAGTACTTGCCACAACAAAAGTATCCGCAGACGGAACACAGACCAGAAGCTATCCGCAGGGACGCATGTTTGCCCATGCAGTTGGTTATGCGGTGAATGGAAAAGCGGGACTGGAAAACCAGGAAAATTTTTCTTTGTTGCGTTCCCATGAGTTTTTCCTTAAGAGAATCGCAGATGATATTTCAGATAAGAAGGCACAGGGGGATACGGTTGTCACGACGCTGGATGCACAGATTCAGCAGGTGGCATACAAATCTCTTGGAAATTATCAGGGAGCTGTGATTGTTATGGAACCGGATACCGGAAAAATCATTGCAATGGTGTCAAAACCGGACTATGATCCCAATACGGTAAAAAAGGACTGGAGCAGTCTGACGGCGGAGGGAAGCACGGTGCTTTACAATCGCGCCACGCAGGGAAAATATGCGCCGGGATCGGTGTTTAAGATCTTAACGACCCTGGAGTATTATCGTGAGAATCCTTCTGCCTATGACCAGTATGCGTTTGACTGCAGTGGTTCTATTTCGGTTGACGGGCAGACCATTCACTGTGCGGGAAATAAGCATCACGGTCAGGAAACATTAAAGAGTTCCTTTTCTAATTCCTGCAATTCTTCGTTTGCCAATATTTCACTGTCACTGAACCGAGAGAAATTTAAACAGACCTGTGACAGCATGCTGTTTAATCAAAATCTTCCGATTGCTTTTGAGTCCGGGAAAAGCAGTTTTTCTTTAAATAAAAATGACAGCAATGCAATGGCGATGGAAACGGGAATTGGTCAGGGAAAAACACTGGTTTCGCCACTGCATATGGCGCTGATAGCAAGTGCCGTGGATCATGATGGAATTCTGATGCGTCCGTATCTGGTGGATCATATACAAAATGATTCCGGGGTTGAAGTAAGCAGCAATAAACCGAAAACTTATGCGACACTGATGACGGAGACGGAAGCCGGTTTGTTACAGCAGTATATGCGTGCAGTTGTTACAGATGGAACAGGAAGAAAATTATCCGGACAGTCTTATGAAGCTTCCGGCAAAACAGGAACGGCGCAGGTATCGGACACGTCGGATCAGACAAATGCCTGGTTTGTGGGATATGCAAAGAAGGATGGCTATAAAGATATCGCAATCGCAGTCGTTGTGGAGAACAGTGGTGCGGGCAGTACGTACGCGGTTCCAGTTGCAAAGAACGTATTTGACGTATATTTTAACAGATGATATACTTGCTATGAAAATAATGAATGTTTGCACATATATGTGCAGTTTTCGCACACGGGAGGATTGCAATGATTGAAGCAATAAGCTGTGGCGGAGTGGTAATCTTTCGTGGCAAGATTCTGCTTTTGTACAAGAATTACAGAAACAGATATGAAGGCTGGGTATTGCCAAAAGGAACTGTGGAGCAGGGAGAAGAGTATAAGGATACGGCAATTCGCGAGGTTTTGGAAGAAACCGGAGCAACTGCAACCATTATTCAATATGTGGGAAAAAGCCAGTATTCATTTACCATTCCTGAGGATACGGTCGAGAAATCGGTTCACTGGTATCTGATGATGGGCGAAAGTTATTATAGTAAGCCGCAAAGAGAAGAATATTTTACAGATTCCGGGTATTATAAATACCATGAAGCATATCATTTGTTGAAATTTTCGAATGAAAAACAGATTTTGGAGAAAGCTTATAATGAGTATCTGGATCTGAAAAAAAGTAACTTATGGGGAACACATAAGTATTTTTAGAAAGGATAATCTGCATGAAATGGTATGAGGATCTTTATGTCGGCGATTCCATTGCGGACAAAGCCAATCGAATAAAGTGGAAGATTAACCATCATGCAGGAACAGTCTCTATCTATGTGATTGCGTTTGCATCCAACCGGCAGAATCTGCTGGATATTATACCGGCATGGGAACTGATGCAGAAATCTTATCCGGGGAAAAAACAAATGCAGATCATCGGTCTGGCAAAAGGTTATGCGGAAGCTCTGGAGCTGGTGCGCAGTATTATAGAGGAAGTATATCAGAATACAGGGGATGTGGATGTAAAATCTTATTTACGGGGCCGGAAACGGAGGAGACAGGTATGAGTGTTTTCCTTCTGATTCTGAAAATCATAGGAATTGCTTTGCTGGTGATTTTAGGACTGATTGTTGTCATTGCTCTTTTGGCATTATTTTGTCCATTCGTGTATCGTGTGAAAGGTTCCTACCATGAAAAAAATCTGCAACTGCAGGTCCGGATCTGGTGGCTTGGCCGTCTGCTGGGGCTCTGTGCAGATACCGCGGAAGAGGGATTCCACACGTATGTGCGGATTTTTGGATTTCGAAAGGAACTGCATCTGCAGAAAGAAAAAGAAGATTCCGCGGATTTTAAAAAGCCGGTGCAGGAAGACTCTCCGCAGGAAGGGATAAAAGACCGGGAGACTGAAGTGGCACCGTCTCTTACGGCAATGGAAAATACATCCCAAACATCTGCGCAGCAATTGACAGATCCGGAGGAGACAATTCTCTGTCATCCGGATAAAAAAAAGAAAACATTTTTTCCGGGCAGGATTGCAGGTTTTATCCGGAAGTTCCCGGAAAAGATCCGCAATATTTTGCAAAAGATTCTTTATTTTTTGAGAAATATACAGACATTCTGGAAAAAAGGAACGCGAACGTGCCGGAAATGGTATCGTTTTTTCAATGACGAGAAAAATAAAAAAGCGTTTTCTAATATCTGGAAACAGCTGGAACATCTGATTGTTTCAGTTTTGCCGAAACGGCTGAAGCTTTGGCTGAAATATTCTACCGGATCGCCGGATACTACCGGGCAGGTGCTTGGTATTCTTGCAATATTTCCGGTCGGATACCGGAATCACTGGAATATTATTCCGGATTTTACGGCAGAAGAATTTTATGCAGAAGCAGATTTTACAGTACACGGCAGGATTTTCGGAGTTCAGATTCTTGCTCTGGCACTGCGAATAATTCTTGATAAGAATTGCCGGAGACTATATAATAGATTTAAGCATATGAAGTAGAATGGGTAAGGAGGTTTTACCATGGCAGATAACAGTTTTAATAATACAGTAGAATCCTTATTTAAAGGAATGGACAGCTTTATCACAACAAAGACCGTAGTAGGAGATGCAATTCATATCGGAGATACGATTATTCTTCCTCTGGTAGATGTATCTTTTGGTGTTGCGGCAGGAGCGTTTTCACAGGAAAAGAAAAATAACGGTGCCGGAGGTATGGGTGGAAAAATCAATCCGAGTGCGGTTCTTGTCATCCAGAATGGAGTAACAAAACTTGTGAATATCAAAAATCAGGATGGAATGACAAAGATCCTTGACATGGTTCCGGATTTTATCAATAAATTTACATCCGGAAAAGATACGGATGATATCATTGACGATGTTGTTTCGGATGATACGGACAATGAATAGAAAAAACAGAATCATATAAAACCGGGAGAGCATATATTAGAAATGATATATGCTTTTTTGGTGGAAAAAATGAAACGGGTATGGGGATATACATTGTTCTGGATGGGAATCGGAATGCTGATCATGTTTTTTGTAGGTGGCGGGCTGCTGGGGGTTCTGCTGATTGCCGGAACCATGCTTGTTTCCTATCTGTTGTTTTCCTGCTGATTGCGGCACAAAAAAAGAACCGTCATACAACGGTCCTTATATTTGCTTACTAAGCTCTCTCAACTTTTCCGGATCTAAGGCAGGAAGCACAAACATATAACTTCTGTGGTACTCCGTTTACCTTACAACTTACACGTTTGATGTTTGATTTCCAAACTCTATTAGATCTTCTATGAGAATGGCTGACATTATTTCCGTAATGTACACCCTTTTCACAAATTGCACACTTTGCCATGATTTTGCACCTCCTTGCATTTCACTAAGCTTTTTCAAGCTCACAACATAAGATATATTAACAGATTCCTTCTGTAAATGCAAGAAAAACTTATAAAAAAATGAAATAAATTACATTTGGTTTACATTTGCAGGAAAAATGGTTATAATACGAGTAACTATGATGTAATACCTATGAGATGGTTTACGAATATTGGAGGTACAAGTATGAAGGGACAGATAGATACCCAATATGGAAAGGTTTTGGTGGAAGACGATGTCATTGCCACTTACGCAGGTTCTGTTGCGGTAGAATGTTTTGGTATTGTCGGTATGGCAGCTGTTAATATGAAAGACGGACTGGTGAAGCTGCTGAAAAGGGATTATCTGACACATGGTATCAGTGTCACAATTGAAGATGAAAATCTGATCAATATTGATTTTCATGTGATTGTCGCTTACGGCGTAAGCATTTGCACAGTTTCTGACAACCTGATCGAGACTGTAAAGTATAAAGTGGAGTCATTTACGGGCATGAAGATCAATAAGATCAATATCTACGTCGAAGGCGTCCGCGTGATTGACTAGGGAGGATAAGAAATTGGAGATTACAAGTATCAATACGGAGAGTTTGTCCAGAATGTTCCTTGCAGGTGCAAAGAATCTGGAGGCAAAAAAGGAATGGATCAATGAACTGAATGTTTTCCCGGTCCCGGATGGAGATACCGGTACAAACATGTCAATGACGATCATGTCAGCAGCACGTGAAGTCGGTGCGTTGTCCAATCCGACAATGAAAGAACTTGCAAAAGCAATTTCTTCCGGTTCCCTTCGTGGGGCAAGAGGTAATTCCGGCGTTATTTTATCCCAGCTGTTCCGCGGTTTCTGTAAAGTTATCAAAGAGTATGATGAGGTAGATGTTTCTGTTTTATGTGATGCATTCCAGAAAGCGGTAGAAACAGCATACAAAGCAGTTATGAAGCCAAAAGAGGGAACGATTCTTACCGTTGCAAAAGGTGCGGCAGACAAAGCGCTTGATCTGGCACAGGAGACAGAGGATCTGGTTTATTTCTGCGATGAAGTGATCAAACATGCGGAGTATGTTTTAAGTCAGACTCCGGAAATGCTTCCGGTCTTAAAGCAGGCAGGGGTAGTGGATTCCGGCGGACAGGGATTGGTTCAGGTGTTAAAGGGAGCCTATGATTCCCTTCTCGGAAAAGAAATTGATTATTCCATTGAGGAGACTCCGGCATCTGCAGGCACGGCAAAAGTTTCAGAGCCGGCCGAGCAGGAGATTAAATATGGTTACTGCACGGAGTTTATTATTGTATTAACACGTCCATTGTCTGAAAAAGAAGAAAAGGAATACAAATCTTATCTGGAATCTATCGGAGATTCGATTGTTGTGGTAGCAGACGATGAGGTTGTAAAGACTCACGTACATACCAACGATCCGGGACTTGCCATTCAAAAGGCACTGACCCATGGTTCTCTTACAAAGATCAAGATCGACAATATGCGTGAGGAACATCAGGAAAAGCTGATTAAGGATGCCGAAAAAGCGGCTGCCCAGCAGAAGGAGCAGGAGGCAGAGAAAGAGGAACCCCGCAAGCCAATGGGATTTATTGCCGTTTCCATCGGTGAGGGAATGAATGAGATTTTCCGCGGACTGGGAGCAGACTATCTGATCGAGGGTGGACAGACCATGAATCCGAGCACAGAAGACATGCTTGCAGCAATTGATCATGTAAATGCAGATCATATCTTTATTCTGCCAAACAATAAAAATATCATTATGGCGGCAAATCAGGCAGCGGAGCTGACAGAGGATAAAGATATTATTGTACTTCCGACTAAGACAATTCCACAGGGAATTGTGGCTCTGGTAAATTATATTCCGGATTATACTGCGGAGGAAAATAAGGAAGCCATGCTGGCAGAACTCGACAGTGTAAAGACCGGTCAGGTGACCTATGCGGTTCGTGACACTGAAATTGATGGCATGCAGATCAGACAGAATGACTATATGGGAATTGGCGATAAGGCGATTCTTGCGGTCGGCACGGATCTGAAAGAGACAACCATGAAGATGATTGATGCGATGGTAGATGAGGATTCTGCAATTGTCAGCATTTATTATGGTGCGGATGAGACAGAAGAGCATGCACAGGAAATCGGAAAAATGATCGAAGAAAAGTATCCGGATGTTGAGGTAGAGATCAACTGTGGTGGTCAGCCGATTTACTATTTTGTTATTTCTGTAGAATAAAAGTTACTATTTATGCAGCACAGAAACGAATAAGGAGCAGATATGCGTCGGGATTCATCAATCACGGAAATCAAAGGCATTGGTGAAAAAACAAAAAAATTATTCGAAAAAATGGGAGTATACACCGTAGGTGATATACTCCTTCATTTTCCCAGAAATTACATACAGTATCCCCATCCGGTGCCGATCGATGAGATGACAGCGGAACATATGCAGACAGAGGATAAGCTTGCGATTGTTGCACGGATTGAGCGTACACCGGTAACGAGAAATGGCAGACATATGCAGGTGACACTTCTTGTGATTGGAAGCCCTGGACATCAGATCCAGCTGATCTGGTATCGGATGCCTTATATACGGAATACATTGACACATGGCAAATATTTTGTTTTTTACGGAAATGTTCACATTAAGGATGGCAAATTTGTGATGGAACAGCCGGTGGTGTATACGCCGGAGGCCTATCAGGAAATCGAAAACTGTTTTCTTCCGGTGTATACGCTGACCAGCGGGATCACCAACAATCTCATGATAAAAACGATGCGGCAGGCATTGGATGAGGAAGAACTGCTTACGGATTTTCTTCCGGGAGAAATTCGTACGCGCAGAAAACTGTGTGAGTATAATTATGCGGTCAAACAGATCCACTTTCCGGATACGATGGAACGTTTGATCGAGGCGAGAAAGCGGTTGGTTTTTGATGAGTTCTTTTTATTTATCATGGGCATGCAGTACCAGAAAGAAAAGAGAACCAGACAGGAAAACCGGTTTGTGATGGAACATCCGGAGTTCGTGGAAGATCTGATTCAGAAGCTTCCGTATGAACTGACGGGAGCACAAAGACGAGCATTGCATGATGTGACGGAAAATATGCAGGGACCGTATGCCATGCAGCGTCTGATTCAGGGAGACGTGGGTTCCGGTAAAACGATTCTGGCTTTTCTGGCAATGGCGTGGTGCGCACAGAATGGATATCAGTCTGCCATCATGGCACCGACGGAAGTACTTGCACAGCAGCATTATGAAACATTCCAGAAACTCTGTGAGCAGTTTGGACTGCATTTTCCGGTAATCCTTCTGACGGGGTCCATGACGGCAAAACAAAAACGCAGTGCGTATGAACGGTTAGAACTGTATGAGAATGCCCTGATTGTAGGAACGCATGCGCTGATTCAGGAAAAACCGACATATGCAAATCTTGCGCTTGTGATCACAGATGAGCAGCATCGTTTTGGTGTGCGGCAGAGAGAGGAGTTTGCGCAAAAAGGGGATATGCCGCATATTCTTGTTATGAGTGCAACACCGATTCCGCGAACCCTTGCGATCATTATCTACGGAGATATGGATATTTCGGTTGTGGATGAGGTGCCGGCAAGACGGCTTCCGATCAAAAACTGTGTGGTTAATACGGCATACCGGCCGAAAGCATATGCGTTTGTTGCAGATGAGGTGAAAAAAGGACATCAGGCATATGTGATCTGTCCGCTTGTGGAGGCAAGCGAAGAGACACAGGGAGAAAATGTAATTGATTACTCGAAAACGCTTATGGAGGAACTGCCATCCGGCATCCAGGTGGGCGTGCTTCACGGAAAGATGAAGAGCAGTAAGAAAAATGAAATTATGCAGGAATTTGCGGAAAATAAAATTCAGGTGCTTGTATCCACCACGGTAGTGGAAGTGGGGGTTAATGTACCGAATGCAACCGTGATGCTGATCGAGAATGCGGACCGATTTGGCTTAGCACAGCTGCATCAGCTGCGTGGACGTGTGGGAAGAGGAGATGCACAGTCTTATTGTATTATGATCAATGCCTCTTCGGCCAAGACGGCAAAAAAACGTCTGGAAATATTAAATAAATCAAACGACGGCTTTTTTATTGCGAGTGAGGATTTGAAATTACGCGGACCGGGAGATTTTTTCGGTATCCGGCAGAGTGGAGATCTGGTATTTGCGCTGGCGGATATTTACCAGGATGCGGCGGTGCTGCAGGAGGCTTCGGAAGAAGTAAAAACAATTCTTGAGGAAGACCCGGAACTGACAGAACCCGGACATCACATTCTGCAAAAGAAAATGATGCAGTTTCAGGAAGAACAGCTTTCAAAAATGAATTTGTAGATTCCGGCAAAAGAAAAAGCAGGTCTCCGTGACAGAGACCTGCTTTTTTCTTTTGTACATTGGGACAAGTGGGTTACTGGATGTTTTCTCCTTTGCCAGCCATCTGTCTTTCCTGCGCTTCGATCATTTTTTTGACCATATAACCGCCGACAGATCCATTCTGTTTTGCGGTAAGATCACCGTTGTATCCGTTGCTAAGTGGGACTCCAAGCTCATCTGCAACTTCATACTTAAAACGTTCCAATGATTTTTTTGTACTTCTGTTTGCCATGCTTTTCTTCCTCCTTTGCGGTTGTACTTTGTGGTACGATTCTAGTATATGCGCTAAGCAGAAAGCCTATGCTGGAAACTTATGTATTGGATGATTCCACCAGTGTCAGGCCGCTGATGTCCGGATGAATCGTGAGAGAGTAGTTCGTATAGTATACGACAAATCCGGGTGCACTTCCGGCCGGTTTTTTTACATTTTTTTTCTGAAGATAATCAATTTCAAGTTTGTCACTGTCACGTCCGCTGGAATAGTAACCGGCAAGTTTTCCGGCCTCTTCAAATACGCGGTCCGGCATTTCTCCCCCTTTGTTTTTTACAATTACATGGGAACCCGGCATTTTTTTGGCGTGAAACCACCAGTCATTTCCGGTTGCAAATTTAAAGGTCAGTTCATCATTCTGATAGTTATTTTTGCCGACGTACATGTCATAGCCATCGGATGAAATATAATGGAAAGGTTTGCTTTTGATTTTCTGTTTTTTGCCGTGTTTGTGTTTTTTGATAAAACCGTATTCCATCAATTCCTCTTTGATCTGCACCAGATCATCGGCGGAGAGTGCAATGTTCAAAGAATTCTGGATGGACTCCAGATGGTCAATCTGCGCTTTGGTTTCCGCAAGCTGGACTTCAAGAGCTTCGGAAGTCCGTTTCAGTTTTCCGTATTTATCAAAGTATTTTTGGGAATTTTCACGTGCGGTCTTTTGCGGATCTAACGGGATACGGATTTCTTTATTGTTGTCATAAAAATTTTCACAGACCAGTTCTTTTGCCTGGTCCTGCAGATTGTAACCGTATACATTGATCAGTTCTCCGTACAGTTTATATTTTTCCCGTTTTTCGGCATCTTTCTGCTGTTTTTGCTGTAACTGGTATTTTTTCTGGTTGCGCTCTAACGCAGTTGTGACGATTTTTCGCAGGTCTGCGGATTTCTGGTGGATACGGTTATAAATATTGCGCTCTGCATAGAAAACTTCGAGCATCTGCGAGATGCTTTCCATATGTTCCATCTCATAATCCTGATACATGGTCAGTTCAATTGCAGAAAATTCGATCGGCCGTTTGTCTTTTCTTACGATCACCGGATGAAATTCGTTGTGGCGGATTTCATCAAAAAACCATGCAATGTGGTTTGCAAGATGGTGGATTTCATCATCGGTACAGGCCAAAAGAGACTGATCTGCATCCATCCCGGCCCGGTATGCCAGTTCGGATGCAACAAGCGGACTGACACCGGTAAATGTTGTATAGATCGCTTTGCAGATGGACATCGGTTTTGCTTTAATGGCATCGCAGATCTGTGTGGCATCCATAGTCATGGCATTGAATTTGTCCTCCTGTGTGGCAGGAATAAAATACGGGCGGCCCGGAAGCACTTCGCGCAGGGAACTTACGGCGGAAGAGACATGCTTGATGCTGTCGATTATGGTGCCGTCCTCATCGCAAAAGATAATATTGGAATGTTTTCCCATCAATTCAATGACAAGGGTTTTGTGACAGAGATCCCCCATTTCATTCAGGTGTTCTATCTTCAGATGGATGATGCGCTCCATATGGGGCTGGGTAATGCTTATGATCCGCCCATTTGCGATATGTTTGCGCAAAACCATACAAAATGTAGGTGCCTGCAGGGGACTTGTCTTGTTGGTGTCCGTCAGATATAAAAAAGGAAGGGAAGCGTTTGCCGAAATGGATACGCGGAACTGTCCGCTGCTTCCTTTGCATGTCAAAAGCAGCTCGTCATTTTCGGGCTGCGCAATTTTACTGATTTTTGTATTTAAAATCGTCTGGTTCAGTTCATGGACTAAACCTGCGATTACGATTCCGTCAAAAGCCATGGAAATTCTCCTGTTCATGATTATAGTGTTTTTCAAACTCATGAATCATTATAGTAATTTCCACGTCTTTTGTCTATATGCAGAAAGTGGATATCTTTTGTATACATTTTTTGCAAGAACATTTGACGAAACGGCAAAGAAGCATTATAATACATTTATCTATGCATAGATATGTGCATGATATTTGGGAGAAAGTAAAATGATTAAAAGCATGACCGGATTTGGGCGCTGTGAGATTGCAGATGAAAAACGCAAATTTACCGTGGAACTGAAATCCGTAAATCACCGGTATCTTGATGTAAACATGAAGATGCCGAAAAAGTTAAATTTTTTTGAGAGTGCGATCCGCAGTCTGTTAAAAAAATATATTGAACGAGGCAAAGTGGATCTGTATATTTCCTATGAGGACTATACGGAGGACAATTATGCACTTAAGTATAATGAGGGACTTGCCGGTGAGTATTTAAAATATCTGAATGCCATGGCAGAAACATTCCATCTGGAAAATGATGTGCGGGTAAGCACACTGTCCCGTTATCCGGATGTCTTTGTTATGGAAGAACAGGAAATGGACGAAGAAGAGCTCTGGAATGGATTGCAGAAGGCAATCTGCGGAGCATGTGAACAATTCGTTGAGACCCGTATCCGGGAAGGCGAGAACTTAAAGAAGGATCTCTGTGAGAAGTTAGATGACCTGCTTGCCGGAGTGGATTTCATTGAGGAGCGTTCTCCGCAGATTATGCAGGAATACCGCAGCCATCTGACGGAAAAGATCCAGGAACTTTTGGGAGATACCCAGATCGATGAGGGAAGAATTGCGACAGAGGTTACGATCTATGCAGACAAGGTGTGTGTGGATGAAGAAACCGTGCGTCTGCGCAGCCATATTACCTCGATGAAGGAGACACTTTCAGAGGGCGGTCCGGTAGGACGCAAACTCGATTTTATTGCACAGGAGATGAACCGTGAAGCAAATACGATTCTCTCAAAGGCAAATAATATTGAAATTTCAGATGTGGGAATTAATCTGAAGACCGGAATCGAAAAGATCCGCGAACAGATCCAAAATATAGAATAAAGGAAGCGCGTTATGGAACAGAAAGGAAAGTTAGTTGTTATTTCCGGATTTTCCGGAGCGGGCAAAGGAACTCTGATGAAAGCACTTCTGGCGGCACATCCGGACAGGTATGCACTGTCGGTTTCCGCAACTACCAGAGATCCGAGACCGGGAGAAAAAGATGGTGTGGATTATTTTTTTGTGACGGACGAAACGTTTGATTCCATGATTCAGAAGGATGATTTTTTGGAATATGCAAAATATGTCAGCCACTCTTATGGAACTCCTCGTTCTTATGTGGAGGAAAATTTAAATCTCGGAAAGAATGTAATTTTAGAGATTGAGATACAGGGAGCATTAAAAGTAAAAGAAAAAATAAAAGATGCTGTCCTGATGTTTGTTACGGCACCGGATGCCGGGACACTGCGTGACCGTCTGGTCGGACGCGGTACAGAGACTCCGGAGGTCATTGCGGCACGGCTTGCACGTGCATGTGAGGAATCCGAAGGAATTGAAAATTATGATTATTTAGTGGTAAACGATACGGTGGATCACGCATCGGCTTTGATTGATCAGCTGATCTGTGATGAGCAGTCACAAAATATCGGAAGGGATCAGGAGTATCGGGTATCTGCTAATATAGATTTTATTAACCAAATGAGAGAAAATCTCAAAAGCTTTTCGAAAGGAGAATGAATATGATACATCCATCTTATGTTGAATTAATGAAAGTTGTAAATGACGAGGGCGAAATCGGTGAAGAACCGGTGGTAAACAGCCGTTACTCCATTGTTCTTGCCACAGCAAAGCGTGCAAGACAGATCATTGCCGGAGCAAAACCACTGATTGATGATCCGGTCTGCAACAAGCCGCTTTCCATTGCCGTGGAAGAGTTATACCGCGGAGAAGTAAAGATTGTACCTGGAGAGGACGAAAACTAAGAAATACCAAAAGGGAGTGACAGCTGTCATTCCCTTTTTCAAGTGAGAGGTTATATGAAATTATTATTTGTTTCACTCGGATGTGACAAAAATCTGGTAGATTCCGAGTACATGATCGGTATGCTTACCAGTCATGGAATTGAACTGACGGATGATGAAACGGAAGCGGATATCATTATTGTCAACAGCTGCTGTTTTATCGGCGATGCAAAAGAAGAAAGCATTAACACCATTCTGGAAATGGCAGAGCAGAAAAAAACAGGCTGCTGTAAATCACTCATTGTCACCGGCTGCCTGACACAGCGTTATCAGGATGAAGTGAAAAAAGAAATACCGGAAGTAGATGCTATTTTAGGAACCAATTCCTATGATTCCATTGTAGAGGCTCTCGAGGAGACCCTGCAGCATAAATTTTATAAAAATTTTCATACGCTCAGCGGACTGCCGCAGCTGTCGACCAAACGGACGGTTACGACAGGCGGACATTATGCATATCTGAAAATTGCAGAGGGATGCAACAAAAACTGCACCTACTGTGTGATCCCGTCTGTGCGCGGACGTTACCGCAGTGTTCCGATGGACGAGCTGGTTACGTCAGCAGAAGAACTGGTTGCAGGAGGCGTAAAGGAACTGATCCTTGTTGCGCAGGAGACAACGCTTTACGGTGTGGATCTGTATGGGAAAAAATGCCTGCATGAATTGTTAGACCGCCTGAACGGGATTTCCGGTCTGTTCTGGATTCGTATTATGTACTGTTATCCGGAGGAAATCTATGAGGAACTGATCAATTCCATGATTAAGGATAAAAAGGTCTGTCACTATCTGGACATGCCGATCCAGCACTGCAACGATACAATTTTGCAGCGCATGGGAAGAAAAACAAATAAAAAAGAATTGATCGAGAGAATCCATTATTTGAGAAAACGTGTCCCGGATATCACTTTGCGAACCTCTTTGATCTGCGGATTCCCGGGGGAGACAAAAGAGCAGCACGAAGAACTGATGCAGTTTGTCAATGATATGGAATTTGACCGTCTCGGAGCGTTTACTTATTCCGCGGAGGAAGGAACACCGGCAGCGGAAATGCCGGATCAGGTGCCGCAGGAACAAAAAGAGGAATGGCAGGCAGACGTCATGGAACTTCAGGAAGAAGTGATTTTTGACAAGAATGAAGCCATGAAAGGTACGGTTTTGTATGCGTTTATTGAAGGACAGGTTGCGGATGAAAATAATACCTACGTCGGCAGAACCTACCGGGATGCGCCAAATGTAGACGGATATATTTTTATCAATACGGACGAAGAACTTTTAACCGGAGATATTGTAAAGGTGGAAGTTACCGGTGCGTATGAATATGACCTGATCGCTACGATCGTAAAATAGGAGGAACAATTATGAATTTACCAAATAAATTAACGACTTTCCGTGTGATTCTTATACCGTTTTTTGTATTTTTTCTGTTAGCTCCATACTTTGAAGGATACGGAAATTACATTGCGCTTGTTATTTTTATTGTCGCAAGCCTGACGGATTTTCTGGATGGAAAAATTGCAAGAAAGTACAATCTTGTAACAAATTTCGGAAAGTTTATGGACCCGCTGGCAGACAAGCTTTTGGTCTGCTCTGCACTGATCTGTTTGATTGCACTTGACAGAATTCCGGCATGGATTGTTATTGTGATTATTTCCCGCGAGTTTATTATCAGCGGATTCCGTCTGATTGCTGCAGACAATGGTGTAGTGATCGCTGCAAGCTACTGGGGCAAGTTTAAAACCGCATCCCAGATGGTCACCGTGATTCTTCTGGTACTGAATATTCAAAATACGGTATTTACAGTACTCGGAACGGTATTTATTTATATTTCCCTGGTACTTACCGTCGTATCTCTGATTGATTATATCGCAAAAAACAAAGAAGTATTAAAGGATCAGAACTAATGAAAATTGACAGACTTCTGGCAGAACACCAGCTGCTGGTGACGACAGCCGAGAGCTGTACCGGAGGACTGGTAGCGTCTGCACTGGTAGATATTCCGGGAATTTCCGATTATTTTAAAGAGGGATATATCACTTATGCTCCCGAAGCAAAAGAAAAGATACTGGGCGTATTGCCGGAGACCATTTCCGATTATGGTGTCGTGAGTGAACAGACCGCACAGGAGATGGCAGAAGGTGCTGCAAAACAGGCACACGCGGGATGTGCGGTGGCTACAACGGGGGTTGCCGGACCCGGGGGAGGAACTTTAAAGACTCCGGTGGGAACGGTCTGTTTTGGATGTTTTGTGCAGGGAAAGATATTTTCCGGGACAGAACATTTTACCGGTACAAGAAGTGAAATAAGACATGCGGCTGCGGCATATGCCATTGCATTTCTGGAGCGGTGTATCATCAAAACATATGGAGGAACCTTATGCGAATCATAGCAGGAACAGCGCGCAGCCTGCCGCTGAAAACAATTGAGGGGCTGGAAACGCGCCCGACAACAGACAAGATCAAAGAGACATTATTCAATATGCTGCAGAATGATGTGCCGGGATGTTATTTCCTGGATCTGTTTGCGGGCAGCGGTCAGATCGGGTTAGAAGCAATCAGCCGCGGAGCTTTGTATGCGGTTTTTATTGAGAATAACCGGAAAGCGGCCAAATGCATTGAAGATAATATTGCATTCACAAAATTTACGAAGGAATCCAGACTGCTTACCACGGATGTGATCAGCGGAATCAGCAGTCTGGAGGGAAAATATACATTTGATATTATTTTTATGGACCCGCCATACCGGCAGGGACTTGAAGAAGATGTGCTGCGTTTCCTTTCAAAATCAAGTGTGTTGAAACCTGACACCATGATTATTGTGGAAGCATCGCTGGATACGGATTTTTCTTATCTGGATGAGCTGGGATTTTCCGTGATAAAGTTCAAAAAATATAAGACAAACATGCATGTCTTTATTCAACAGAAGAGGGTATAACAAACATGAAAAAAGCAATTTATCCGGGAAGTTTTGATCCACTGACATTCGGACATATGGACATCATCAACCGTGCTTCAAGAATTGTGGATGAGCTGGTCGTCGGAGTGCTCAACAATAGCGCAAAAAATTCGTTGTTTTCTTTAGAAGAACGTGTTAGTATGATAGAAGAAATGACAAAGGATATTCCAAACGTTACGGTGGCGTCCTTTGAAGGTCTGCTGGTAGAGTTTATGAATAAAATAGATGCTACCATTATCGTGCGTGGGCTTCGTGCAGTGACAGATTTTGAGTACGAGCTGCAGATCGCACAGGCGAACCATGTGCAGGATTCTAATATTGAAACCATTTTCCTGACAAGTGATCTTTCTTATTCCTATTTAAGTTCGACAATTGTCAAGGAATTTGCGTCCTACGGTGGAGATATTTCCAACTTTGTACCGGAACGTTTTATTGAACGGATTTATAAGAAATATGAGAACAGATAGGAGAGATTTTCACTATGAGCAGTAAGATGGAACAGATTATTGAGGAAATCGAAGAGTATATTGATGGCTGTAAATTCCAGCCGCTCTCAAGTACAAAGATTATTGTCAACAAAGAAGAATTAGAAGAACTTATTGCGGAACTTCGCGCCAAAACACCGGAAGAAGTAAAGCGTTATCAGAAGATTATCAGCAATAAGGAAGCAATTTTAGCAGATGCACAGGCGAAGGCGGATCAGATCATTGCACAGGCACAGGTGCAGACCAACGAACTTGTCAGCGAGCATCAGATTATGCAGCAGGCATATGCACAGGCAAATGAAGTTGTTATGATCGCAACCAAGCAGGCCCAGGAAATTTTAGACAATGCTACCAATGAGGCAAACAGTCTGCGTGTCAGTGCCATGGGATATGCGGATGACCAGCTGCATGAGATCGAGGAGGTTTTGTCTAATTCCATCGAGACTTCTCAGGCGCGGTATGACAGTCTGATTTCTTCACTGCAGGGGTTCCTTGATGTAGTGACAAAGAACCGGGCACAGCTGTTTCCACAGACAGAAGCAGCAGAGGAGGCAGCCGCTTCTGCCGGACAGGCAGCAGAGTCTGCAGAGGAGCCGCAGATTACCAATATTTCAGCTTCAGATGAGGATGCCCAGGAAGAGTAAAGGAATACAGCATCCAACGGTTAACAGTAAGAGGATTATTTTCTGTAATACATAGTTCCGGAGCGAGAGGCCGGTCTGGTGAAGGATGGAAGAGACCTGAAAAATGCCGGACAATCCTCCCCATGACAGGAATAACACTGCCAGAAGAGATTTTATCTGTTTGGTGCAGGCAGAGGTGGAAAGCAGCGCAACACCGTTTGTAACTTCTAAGAATCCGGTGGCGGCCAGCGAAAACCAATGTGCCGGAAATGGCAGTGTCTGTAGCATTTCGCAGAAAATGGAAAATAGGATGATATAGCCGCATATTTTGATCAGGGTTTCAAATCCGTGAATGATGCCGGCATCAATGATTTGCATATCCATATGAAATCTTGATGCCGTTTCTTTTTGTGTAGAAGAAGGGGTTCTGTGATATAATAACAGCACACTCATTCCATACAAAAACGGAATGCCATAGATCAGAAAAACGTATACAGGAGATAACGGAAGCTGCAAAATTTCCTGAATGGCGGTTATGACAAATACGGGACTTAAGTTGTTTGTAAAGCAGCATAAGGCAGAGGCTTTTTCCCGGGAGATATAGTTACTGCTGTAAAAGTCGGCAGTCAGTTTGCAGCCGATGGGAAATCCAAACAAAAAACCACACAGTACGATGTAGCAGGCAGAAAATTTTTTCGGAAGAATTTCACTGCGCAGAATGACATACGAGAGGACACAAAAAGGGAGCAGTGTCGGAAGAATCTGTGTAAACCACAGCTGCAGCCCCTGTTTCGATGCCGAGACTGCTGCGTGGGGGAAACAGATAAAAAACAAAAACAGTATGCAACAGAGAAGAGTAAATACAAATTTTTTCATGATACAGTTTATGTGAGACAGGAGGAGTATATGAGTACATTAGAGCATTTATATCCGGAAAGGGTATTTTATTATTTCAAGCAGATCGCAGCAATTCCACATGGATCGGGAAACACCAAAGCGATCAGTGATTACCTGGTAAAATTTGCAAAAGAACACGCACTGACCTGGTATCAGGATGAAGCAAACAATGTGGTTCTTGTCAAGGAAGCATCCAAAGGCTATGAAAAGGCTCCGGCGATCATCATTCAGGGACACATGGATATGGTCTGTGAAAAAGAAAAAGACTGTAATCTTGACATGGATAAAGAAGGGCTGCGCCTGTATGTAGATGGAGATTTCCTGAAGGCAGAAGGGACAACGCTTGGCGGAGATGACGGAATTGCAGTGGCATATGCGCTGGCAATTTTGGAATCAGATGAAATTTCCCATCCGAAATTAGAAGTTGTGATTACCGTGGATGAAGAAATCGGAATGCTGGGGGCGGCTGTTATGGATCTGTCTATGCTGACCGGACATACCATGTTAAATATTGACAGTGATGAAGAGGGAATTTTCCTAACCGGCTGTGCGGGCGGTATGGCATTAAATGTTTCCATTCCCGTAACCCGTGTCAGACAGACGGGAAAGAAACTTTCTCTTATTGTGACCGGGCTTTCCGGCGGACATTCCGGCAGTGAGATCGATAAAGAACATGGAAATGCAGATCTTTTGATGGGACGCCTGCTGTATGGAATCTTTTCGCGTTCCCCGTTTGGAATTCTCACTTTGCATGGTGGGTTAAAGGACAATGCAATTCCAAGAGAATGCGAGGCAGAAATCCTGATTCCGAAAGAAAATACACAGATCGTCTGTGAATATGTAAAAGAACTGGATGAAATATTAAAAAGAGAACTGGCAGAGACCGATCCGGGCGTACAGGTGCTGATAGAAGAACAGGGCAATGCTGAAGCGGAAATATTAGATTATCATTCGGTAAGCCGTGTGATTTTTTATCTGCGCAATGTGCCAAACGGAATTCAGCATATGAGCCAGCTGTTAAACGGTCAGGTAGAAACTTCCTTAAATCTTGGAATTCTGGAATTAAAAGAAGATGCCTTGACGTCGCTTACTTCGATCCGAAGCAGTGTAAAAACCCGCAAAGAAGATCTGTGTGCACGTGTTACGATGCTTGTGGAGATGCTTGGAGGAGAAGCAGAAGTGGAAGGTGATTATCCGGCGTGGGAGTATCGCATGGATTCTGCGCTGCGTCCGCAGGTAGAAAAAGTATACGAAGAGCTGTTTCATAAAAAACCTGTATTTTCCACGATTCATGCAGGGCTGGAGTGTGGCCTTCTTTCTGAAAAAATTCCGGATCTCGACTGCGTTTCTTTCGGACCGGACAATTTTGACATTCACACGCCAAAAGAGCATTTATCCATTTCTTCTACCGGAAGAGTATGGGATTTCCTTGTTGCATTTCTGCAGCAGGCAAACGTATGATTCGCCTGGACAAATTCCTGGCGGATTCCGGCGTCGGCACACGCACCGATGTGAAAAAACGAATCCGCGAGGGACGAATTACGGTAAATGATGCGGTGGCAAAGAAACCGGATCTTAAGGTTGATCCGGAACAGGATCAGATTCTGTTTGATCATCGTCCGGTGATTTATGAGAAGTATTCCTATTATCTCTTTCATAAACCGGCGGGCTGTGTGACGGCAAGATGTGACCGGTTAAACCGGACGGTTATGGATTTCTTCCCGGAGTCCATGCGAAAAGAGTTTGCACCGGTCGGAAGACTGGATAAGGATACGGAAGGTTTTTTGCTGATTACAAATGACGGAGAACTCACGCATCGCCTGCTGTCACCGGCATACCATGTCAAAAAAACGTATTTTGTACAGGTAGATCAGAAAATTCCGGATACGACGGCAGGACAATTTGCAGAGGGCGTGGACATCGGCGATGAGAAGCGCACACTTCCGGCAGATCTCAAAATCCTTGGGGACCGTGAGGCGGAACTTACGATTTCGGAAGGCAGATTTCACCAGGTGAAGCGTATGTTTGCGTCGGTTGGATGTAAGGTGACATATCTGAAACGGATCTCCATGGGAACACTTACACTTGGAACATTAGAAAAGGCAACTTACCGTAAACTTACGGAACAGGAACTGGCTTCCCTGAAAAAAGAAGCGGAAAATAAACAATCATCAGGAGTATAAAATTATGTACGAAGGGTATCTGCCGATTTCAAAACAGGATATGCAGGAACGCGGGATTAAACAGCTGGATTTTGTATATGTGTGCGGAGACGCATATGTAGATCATCCGTCTTTTGGTCATGCAATCATTGCCAGACTGCTGGAGGCACATGGCTATACGGTGGGAATCATTGCGCAGCCGGACTGGAAGGATGATGCTTCTATTTCCGTGCTTGGCGTTCCAAGACTTGGCTTTTTGGTTTCTGCCGGAAATATGGATTCTATGGTGAATCATTATTCGGTATCCAAAAAACGCCGTGCAACCGATTCCTATACCCCGGGAGGCGTAATGGGAAAGCGACCGGATTATGCTACCGTGGTGTACTGTAATCTGATCCGGCATACATACAAGAAGACCCCGATCATTATCGGTGGAATTGAAGCCAGTCTGCGCCGTCTGGCACATTATGATTACTGGTCCAACAAGGTGAAACGTTCGATCCTGCTTGATTCCGGTGCAGATCTGATTTCTTATGGAATGGGAGAACACAGTATCATTGAAATCGCAGATGCATTGAATGCCGGAATCGATGTGCATGATATTACCTTTATTGACGGAACCGTATTTAAAACAAAAAACCGTGATCTGATCTATGATGCCATCGAGTTACCGGATTACGATGAGATCAAAGAAAATAAGCGTTCGTTTGCGCAGAGTTTTTATAAGCAGTACTGTAATACAGATCCATTTTCCGGAAAGCGCCTGTTTGAGCCTTACGGTGGAACCACATTTGTTGTGCAGAATCCACCGGCAAAGCCATTGACACAGACGGAAATGGATGAAGTCTATGCACTTCCGTATATGCGGAATTATCATCCGTCATATGAAAAAGACGGAGGGGTTCCTGCAATCCGGGAGATTAAGTTTTCCCTGATCAGCAACCGCGGATGTTTTGGCGGATGCAGTTTCTGTGCGCTGACGTTTCATCAGGGCAGAATTATTCAGACGAGAAGCCACGAGTCGATCATTGATGAGGCAAAACAGATCATTCAGGAACCGGACTTCAAAGGGTATATTCATGATGTCGGGGGACCTACGGCGAATTTCCGTGCACCGGCATGCAAAAAGCAGATGACGAAGGGAGCCTGTCCGACGAAGCAGTGCCTGTTCCCGAAACCATGTAAGAATCTGGAGGTAGATCATAAGGATTACATTGCCCTGCTGAAAAAGCTGCGGGTGCTTCCGGGTGTGAAAAAAGTATTTATCCGTTCGGGTATCCGGTTTGATTATCTGATGTATGATAAGGATCGTACATTTTTGCGGGAACTGTGCGAGCATCATGTGAGCGGGCAGTTGAAGGTGGCACCGGAACATATCAGCAATACCGTTTTACAGAAACTGGGAAAGCCAAGTGTGGAAGTGTATAACAGTTTTGTAAAAGCGTATAAAGATATGAATAAAAAAATCGGAAAAGAGCAGTATCTTGTGCCGTATCTGATGTCTTCCCATCCGGGATCGACGCTGAAAGAAGCGGTTGAACTGGCAGAGTATCTGCGGGATTTAGGTTACATGCCGGAACAGGTACAGGATTTTTATCCGACACCGTCAACGATTTCTACCTGCATGTATTATACAGGACTGGACCCGCGGACAATGGAACCTGTATATGTGGCAACCAATCCGCATGAAAAAGCCATGCAGCGTGCACTGATCCAGTACCGCAACCCGAAAAATTACGATCTGGTACATGAAGCATTAATCAAAGCAGGACGTCAGGATCTGATCGGATTTGATTCCAAATGTCTGATCCGTCCGCGCCGGCCGAAAAAAGACGCGGGTACTTCCTACCGGTCATCCAGACAGGGAAAGAAGGCACCGGCAGGCAAGACTGCTGCCGGAAAGATGGTGACCGCAAAACACAAAAAGAAAACCATCCGCAACATCCATAAAAAGAAGTAGGAAACGTTATGAAAACATTTACCATCGGCACGAATGATGCCAACCAGCGGTTTGATAAATATTTAAAAAAACTGCTGCCCAATGCATCGGTCAGTTTTTTATATAAGATGCTTCGAAAAAAGAATATTACTTTGGACGGAAAAAAAGCGACCGGGAAGGAGACGCTGCAAAAAGGCGCGCAGGTAGCGGTGTTTTTCAGTGATGAAACACTGCATAAATTTATGCAGGATACAAAAAAACTGCAGGAAGAGTTTCACATGCTGCAGCGTCTGCCAATGAAGGGGCTTTCCATCATTTATGAAGATACGGATATTCTCATCGCGGATAAGCCATACAATATGCTTTCCCAGAAAGCAAAAGAACAGGATCTGTCTGCCAATGAATATCTGCTCGGCTATCTGATCCGGAGCGGGGCACTTTCTCTGGAGACATTCGGCACGTTTCGTCCGTCAGTGTGCAACCGACTGGACCGCAATACGACAGGACTTCTTCTGATGGGCAAAACGCTTGCCGGCGCACAGATGCTTTCCGAGGGGCTGCGGGAACGTACCATTCATAAATTTTACCGTGCCATTGTATCCGGGAACGTTACAAAACCGGTACATCTGTCCGGATGGCTTATCAAAGACGAACATACCAATCAGGTAAAGATTCTGACACAGGAACAAAAAGATGCTGTACGGATTGAGACTTCTTATACGTCCGTACAGGCGAAAGGAACATGCAGTCTGTTGGAAATCTGCCTGATTACCGGAAAAACACATCAGATTCGTGCACATCTGGCATCTGTCGATCATCCGGTTATCGGAGATCGCAAGTATGGGGACCCGTCAGTGAATCACAAATTTTATGGTACCTTTCATGTGGATCATCAGCTGCTTCATGCGTATCGTCTGGAATTTCCGGACGGAAGAGTTTTTACTGCTCCGATGCCCGAAATATTTAAAGAAATTATGGAAAAGGAGCGTGGATAGCAGATGCCGACCTGGAATTCAAGGGGACTGCGCGGATCAACACTGGAGGATCTTTTAAACCGTACAAACGAAAAATATGCACACAACGGTCTGGCGCTGATCCAGAAGATCCCGACACCGATTACTCCTATTAATATTGATAAAGAAACCAGACACATCACACTTGCCTATTTTGAGCAGAAAAGTACCGTGGATTATATTGGAGCTGTACAGGGAATTCCGGTGTGTTTCGATGCAAAAGAATGCAACACCGACACCTTTCCGCTTGCCAATGTTCATCCGCATCAGGTGGCTTTTATGGAGCAGTTTGAAAAGCAGGAGGGAATCGCGTTTCTTCTGATCTCTTTTACGCACAGGGAGGAATTTTATTATCTGCGTTTTTCCGATCTGGAGAAGTTCTGGAACCGGGCTCTGGATGGTGGACGGAAAAGCTTTCGGTATGAGGAGCTGAATCCGGCCTATTTTCTGCCAAAGGTATCAGGGGTACTGATTCCCTATCTTCAGGTTCTCCAGAAGGATTTAGAGGACAGGGATTGACAATCTTTGGAATATTTCTTATAATAGCGTTGTTTCATGTGCTACCAAATTATCACGGTATCACTTTAAAATAGTAAAGCGAGAGGTTCGATTATGACAGACCAGATGTTACATACGCCGGACGGAGTCCGGGATATTTATAACGGAGAGTGCAAACAGAAACTACTGTTGCAGGAGAGATTACACGATGTATTGCGTCAATATGGATATCGTGATATTCAGACACCAACGTTTGAATTTTTTAATATTTTTGGAAAAGAAATCGGTACAACACCATCCAAAGATCTGTATAAGTTTTTTGACAAGGACGGAAGCACGCTGGTACTTCGTCCGGATTTTACTCCATCTATTGCAAGAAGTGCTGCAAAGTACTATACCGAGGATGATATGCCGGTAAAACTCTGTTATATGGGAAACACGTTTATCAATTCCAACGCGTATCAGGGACGCTTAAAGGAAACGACACAGTGCGGTGCGGAGCTGATCGGAGACGGAACGGTTGCCGCTGACGCAGAAATACTTGCCATGGTAGTGGAGTCCCTTCTTTCGAGCGGACTGAAAGAATTTCAGATCTCGGTGGGACATGCACAGTTTTTCCGCGGGCTGGCAGAGGCGGCAGGACTTGATGAGGAACAGCAGCAGGAATTAAGAGAACTGCTTGCCAATAAAAATTATTTCGGTGTGGAAGAAATGGTAGAGGGAATGCATTTAAATGACACGTTAAAGAAACTGTTTTCCCTTCTCGGAAGTTTTGAGACACAGGTAGAAGAACTTGCTGAGGCAAAGTCTCTTGCTTCGGATTACCCGAACATTCTTTCCGCAATTACTGATCTGGAAAAACTCGGATCGTTTCTGCGGTTATACGGAATTGAAAAATACGTTTCGTTTGAACTCGGAATCATCAGCAATTACCATTATTATACCGGTATTATTTTTGCAGGATATACGTTTGGAACAGGAGAACCTGTGGTAAAGGGAGGACGCTATGACAGGCTGCTTACATATTTCGGAAGAAAAGCACCGGCCATTGGTTTTGCCATTGTTGTTGACCAGCTTCTTTCCGCTCTTTCCAGACAAAAGATCACACTTCCGTCCGAGGAGAAAAATCAGATGATCGTTTACGCGGAAAATAAGATTGCGGAAGCAGTAGAAAAAGCGAAAGAACTTCGCGCTCAGGGAATTTCGGTTTCTCTGATCCAGATGCAGGAAGGCCGGAGCAAAGATGATTATCTGAGCTATGCCATGAAGGATCACGTTTCAAAAGTAGAATTTATAGAGGAAGCATAGGAGGAGATCATGGAAGAAAAGAGATATCTGACGTTTGCACTGGGAAAGGGACGTCTGGCAAAAAAGACACTCGAACTGTTTGAAAAAATAGGAATCACCTGTGATGAGATCCGTGATCCGGATACCCGTAAACTGATCTTTGTCAATGAGGAACTTGGACTTCGGTTTTTCCTTGCCAAGGGACCGGATGTGCCTACATATGTAGAGTATGGTGCAGCCGATATTGGAATTGTCGGAAAAGACACGATTTTAGAAGAGTCGAGAAATATTTATGAAGTGCTGGATCTTGGATTCGGAAAATGCAAAATGTGCATCTGTGGACCGGAAAGTGCTGCGGAACTTTTGCAGCATCATGAACAGATCCGTGTGGCAACCAAGTATCCGCGGATTGCCAAAGATTATTTTTATAACAAAAAACATCAGACGGTTGAGATTATCAAGCTGAATGGTTCCATCGAACTTGCACCGATCGTTGGACTATCAGAGGTAATCTGTGATATAGTAGAGACAGGTACGACCCTGCGTGAAAACGGGCTGACGGTGTTAGAGGAAGTTTGTCCGCTTTCTGCACGCGTGGTCGTAAACCAGGTAAGTATGAAAATGGAAAATGAACGAATCACAAAACTGATCCGCGATTTGAAAAAAGTCATTTAGGAGGGACATCATGAGAATTTTAAAACTTACAGAGGATACCAGAAAAGATATTCTGCAGAATCTCTTAAAAAGAAGCCCGAATAATTACGGTGAGTTTGAAGGCCGTGTAAACGCCATTATTGAAGAAGTGCGAAATAACCGCGATCAGGCAGTTTTTAATTATACCAAGCAGTTTGACGGCGCGGACATCAATGCCGGCAATATTCTTGTAACAGAAGAAGAGATTGCCGAGGCCTATGAGCAGGTTGACACGACATTGCTTGCAGTGATCCGCAAGTCTCTTGTAAATATCAAAAAATATCATGAAAAACAGGTACAGAATTCCTGGTTTACGACAGAGGACGGTATCATTCTTGGACAGAAAGTTACCGCACTTGCAACGGTTGGTGTCTATGTTCCGGGCGGAAAGGCCGTGTATCCTTCTTCCGTACTGATGAATGTTCTTCCGGCAAAAGTTGCGGGAGTAGACCGTATTGTAATGTGTACGCCACCAGGCAAAGATGGAAAAGTATATCCTTCCACTCTGGTTGCAGCCAAAGAAGCCGGAGTTGATGAGATCTATAAAGTCGGTGGAGCACAGGCAATTGCTGCCATGGCATTTGGAACCGAAAGTGTGCCAAAGGTTGACAAGATTGTCGGACCGGGAAATATTTATGTCGCACTTGCCAAAAAAGCAGTGTTTGGTTATGTCAGCATTGATTCCATTGCAGGACCGAGTGAGATTTTAGTGCTTGCGGATGAGACTGCAAATCCATGCTATGTTGCAGCGGATCTGTTATCCCAGGCAGAACATGATGAGATGGCATCTGCAATTCTGATCACCACAAGCCAGAAACTTGCAGAAGAAGTATCTGCAGAGATTGATCAGTTTGTCGCAGAACTTTCCAGAAAAGAGATCATCCAGAAGTCCCTGGACAATTACGGATATATTCTTGTGGCAGATAATATGGAAGAAGCCATTGATACCGTAAATGCGATTGCATCCGAACATATGGAAATCGTCACAGCAGATCCGTTCCACGTAATGACAAAGATCCGCAATGCCGGTGCTATCTTTATCGGAGAGTATTCATCCGAGCCGCTTGGCGATTACTTTGCCGGACCAAACCATGTTCTTCCGACAAACGGAACGGCCAAGTTCTTTTCCGCACTTTCCGTGGATGATTTTATTAAAAAGTCCAGCATTATTTCTTACTCACGGGAAGCGCTTGAAAAAGTACATAAAGATATTGAGCAGTTTGCAGAATGTGAGAAACTGACCGCACATGCAAACTCCATCCGCGTTCGGTTTGAGTAGTATATGGGAAAGAAAGTCTAAAAGGAGCAGATTATGGAAAAAAGACAGATCAGCACAACACGCAAAACAAAAGAGACGGACATTCAGGTGACTTTAAATCTGGATGGTAGCGGTATTTCCCATATTGAGACAGGCATTGGATTTTTTGATCATATGCTGGAGGGATTTTCCAAGCACGGTTTCTTCGATCTGCATATCGAATGTGATGGAGATCTTCAGGTCGACAGCCATCATACGATCGAAGACTGCGGAATCGTACTTGGAGATGCGATCAAAAAGGCATTGGGGGACAAAAGCGGAATCAAACGATTTGGAAGCTGTATCCTTCCGATGGATGAGACACTTGTTTTGTGTGCGGTAGATCTATCCGGACGTCCATATCTTGTATTTGACGGCGAATTTACTACGGAGCGTCTGGGAACACTTGATACCGAAATGATCCGTGAATTTTTCTATGCGGTCTCCTACAGTGCGGGCATGAATCTGCACATTAAGGTGTTAAGCCCCGGAAATAACCATCATATGGCAGAAGCGATGTTTAAGGCATTTGCCAGAGCTTTGGATGAAGCGGTTTCCCATGATCCGAGAGTAAAAGGAATTCTGTCAACGAAAGGAAGTTTGTAATACATGAAACAAAAAAACATTGTCGCGACGCTTTATTTAAAAGATGGTCATGCAGTAAGATCCATGACCGATTTTACGCCGGTAGATGCGAATGTTTATCGACTGTGCCAGTTATACAACGACAGTGGAGTTGACAAGATCATTATTTTTGACCTGTCTACCAGCGATGATGAGCATGAAAAGAATGTCAATACGATTCGAAACATCAATCGCAACATTGATATTAAAGTATGCGCAGGAGGAAACATTAACCGTCTGGAAGACATCAAAAAACTTTTGTTTGCGGGATGCCTTCAGGTGATTTTGAATGCTTCTAAGCCTTCGAGCATCGGACTGGCGGAGGAAGCCAGTGCACGTTTTGGCAAAGACCGGATTCTGCTCTCTATCAACAATGTGGATTTTATTTTTAAGAATCAGGATTCGATTGAGAATACATTCCATGAAGCACTGGTGTTAAATCCGGAAATTCTGGATGCATTGGAAAATCTGACCAACATTCCGTATGTGGTGGAACTTCCGGATTATAATTTTGACGAGATCGTAAGGCTGCTAAAGCGGGAAAAAATCCGAGGAATTGCGGGTCCGTTCATCAATGATACTTCAACGGATATTATGAAGTTAAAGTCTTCTCTGCTTCAGGAAGGCATCAATATGTATAATTTTGCACCGGATCTGTCCTGGGAGGATCTGAAACTGAATTCGGACGGAATGGTTCCGGTCATTGTGCAGGATTACCGTACAGATGAAGTGCTGATGCTTGCGTATATGAACAAAGAAGCGTTTGATACGACAATTAATCTCGGGAAAATGACCTACTGGAGCAGAAGCCGTGATGAACTCTGGACCAAAGGCCTGACTTCCGGGCATTTCCAGTATGTGAAATCCCTGACGGCTGACTGCGACTTTGATACGATTCTGGCAAAAGTCTCCCAGGTAGGGGCTGCCTGTCACACCGGAAACCGTACCTGTTTTTTCAATAGCATCGTACAAAAAGAGTATGTTGAGAAAAATCCGCTGAAGGTACTTGAGAGCGTGTATGATATTATCAAGGAACGTAAAGCACATCCGCAGGATGGTTCCTATACCAATTATCTGTTTGGGAAAGGAACCGATAAGATTTTGCAGAAACTTGGGGAAGAGTGTACGGAAATTGTAATTGCAGCGAAAAATCCGGAACCGGAAAACATCAAATACGAGATTTCCGATTTTCTGTATCACTGTATGGTGCTTATGGTGGAAAAAGGCATTACCTGGGAAGAGATTGCCAATGAACTTGCCCAGCGATAAAAAATAAATGTTAAGAGGTATCTATGAGAAAACTAGCTTTAAGTGACGAGATTCTGATGCAGATTGAAAAACCTGCACGCTATATCGGTAATGAGCTGAATTCTGTAGTAAAAGATGACACATCGCAGATTCGTTTTGCGATGTGTTTTCCTGATGTATACGAAATTGGTATGTCACATCTTGGAATTCAGATCCTATACGACATGTTTAACCGCAGAGAGGACACCTGGTGTGAACGTGTCTATTCTCCATGGCCGGATCTGCATAAAATTATGAAGGAGCAGAATATTCCGTTGTTCGGACTTGAGTCCCAGGAACCGATCAAAAACTTTGATTTTGTCGGTCTGACTCTGCAGTATGAGATGTGCTACACCAATATTTTACAGATTCTGGATCTGGCACAGATTCCGCTTCTTTCGGCTGACCGTGGGGACGAAGACCCGATTATTTTAGGTGGAGGACCATGTTCTTATAATCCGGAACCGATTGCAGACTTTTTTGATTGTTTTTATATTGGAGAAGGGGAGACACAGTATGATACATTTTTAAATCTCTATAAGTCGATGCGGGCATCCGGACAGTATTCAAGAAAGGCATTTCTGCATGAGGCGGCAAAAATAGAGGGCATTTATGTCCCGTCGCTGTATGAAGTCCGTTACAAAGAAGATGGCACGATAGCGGCATTTACTCCTGTTTATGATGATATTCCGGCAACCATCAAAAAGCAGGTGGATATGGATCTGACCGGCTCGGTTTATCCGGAAAAACCGGTGGTTCCATTTATCAAAGCAACACAGGATCGCGTGGTACTTGAAATACAGAGGGGCTGTATCCGCGGATGCCGTTTCTGTCAGGCCGGCATGATTTACCGGCCAAACCGGGAAAAGGGCGTAAAACGACTGAAAGAACTTGCACAAACCATGCTTGCATCGACCGGCTATGAAGAGATTTCCTTAAGTTCTCTCAGTTCATCGGATTATTCCGATCTGGAGGAACTGATCAATTTCCTGATTGAGGAGTGTGACAAAAAACATGTCAATATTTCCCTGCCATCCCTTCGTATTGATGCCTTTTCCCTTGATATTATGCAGAAAGTGCAGGACATCAAAAAAAGCAGTCTGACATTTGCCCCGGAGGCAGGTTCCCAGAGACTGCGAAATGTTATCAATAAAGGCCTGACGGTTGACAATATTCTGACCGGTTCCCATGATGCGTTTGTCGGCGGCTGGAATAAGGTCAAGCTTTATTTTATGCTTGGACTTCCAACGGAAACAGAAGAAGATATGCGGGCGATCCCGGAACTGGCAAACGAGATTGCCGCTTTGTATTATGACACCGTGCCAAAGGAACAGAGAAACGGAAAATGCCAGATTACGATCAGTACTTCCTTTTTTGTACCGAAACCTTTTACCCCGTTCCAGTGGGCTACCATGTTAGACCCATCAGATTATCTGGCGCGTGCAAAGATTGTCAATGATCATGTAAAGGAACAGTTAAACCACAAGAGTATCCGTTACAACTGGCATGAAGCCGATGTGACGGTATTGGAAGGAATCCTTGCGCGCGGAGACCGTAAGATTTCAAAAGCTATTCTTTATGTGTATGAACACGGCGAATTTTTCGATGCGTGGTCGGAATTCTTTCACTATGATCTGTGGCTGGAGGCATTTGCCGCATGTGGCATTGATATTGATTTTTATACCAAGAGAGCACGAAGCGACGATGAAATTTTTCCGTGGGATTTTATTGATGTCGGTGTGACAAAGGCATTTATGCTGCGTGAATGGAAAACCGCGCTCAGTGAGACGGTGACGCCAAACTGCCGGATGCGCTGCTCCGGATGTGGTGCAAGACAATTTGGAGGAGGTGTCTGCTTTGAAGGCAAGAATTAAATTTCGGAAAAATGGAGTGATGAAGTTCATCGGACACCTGGATATCATGCGGTATTTCCAGAAAGCGATTCGCCGTGCCGAGATTCCGATCGCATTTACCAGTGGTTACAGCCCGCATATGATCATGTCTTTCGCTAATCCACTTGGCGTAGGGCTTACCAGTGACGGGGAATATTTTGATATCGAATTGACCGAGTCAATCGCCAGCAAAGAAGCGGTCAGACGGCTGAATGAACAGATGGGAGACGGCATGGAAATCGTCAGCTTTGTGCAGATCCCGGATGATAAGAAAAGCAAAGGAATGTCAATCGTAGCAGGTGCCGACTATTTATCTTCGGTAAAAAATGGCAGCCTGCCGGAAGATCTTGCTGAAAGTCGTTTCGCGTTTGGTAAAGCAAACAAAAGCCACCTGGGATGACATTGTTTTCGACCGCAAAGTGATGGTGCATCTTAGCCGTATGGTGGCACCTATTCTTATTTATATCCTGCTTCCTCTGGCATTTTCCGACGCAGAGTCGGCAACGTTGGCGCTTATCCTGCGTTTCTGTCTCATCTTTATTATTATAATGTTTCTTAGCTTTATCAGCGCTTTGCTTACTGCGGTTTATACCGTATATAGCGAGAAGGAACAGTTTCGCGACCGTCCTTTGAAGGGACTCTTGCAGACAGTACAGGTCATCCTTTATTTTGTCGGTGGTATCATCGTTGTCAGCATACTGATTGACCGTTCGCCCGGTGTATTACTCACCGGTCTGGGAGCTTCGGCTGCCGTGCTGATGTTAGTATTCAAAGACAGTATCATGGGCTTTGTTTCCGGTGTGCAACTTTCTGCCAACAATATGCTGAAAGTAGGCGACTGGATCACTATGCCTAAGTATGGAGCGGACGGTGATGTAATAGAAGTGTCATTGAATACAGTGAAGGTTCGTAATTTCGACAAAACCATCACTACTATTCCGCCTTACTTGCTCGTAAGCGACTCTTTCCAGAACTGGCGTGGTATGCAGGAGAGTGGCGGACGCCGTATCAAACGTTCTATCAATATCGATATGAACAGTGTGCGGTTCTGTACGCCTGAAATGTTGGCGAAGTATCGCAAGATACAGCTCTTGGCAAACTATGTTGAACAGACGGAACAAGTGATTAAGGAGTATAATGAAGAACATCATATCGATAACTCCATCCTTGTGAATGGTCGTCGCCAGACGAATCTTGGTGTCTTCCGTGCCTATCTGAATTGTTACCTGAAGAGCCATCCGGGGGTGAATCATAATATGACTTGCATGGTGCGCCAGCTTCAGCCTACCGATCACGGTATACCGTTGGAACTGTATTTCTTCTCTGCAACCACATCCTGGATACCTTATGAAGACTTGCAGTCTGATGTCTTCGACCATCTGTTGGCTATTATTTCTGAGTTTGATCTTCACGTATTCCAGTCACCATCCGGTGAAGATTTCCGCGAAAGGCTTAATTGAGATAATCGGCACGGATTCTCGATCTTTTCTCTCTTAGATGAGAATTTATGCCGGACAGTTCCTCTGAACTTGTCCGGCGTTGCTTTTGTAGAAGCTATTGCTTCGTGAATTATGTGTGTTTCTCGTTTTATTGTTTGATCCAGTTGCCGCTTGTCCAGTTGTCGCCTGTTTTTACAGCTCCCTTATATTCGGCTTTGGTGAAGAAACTGTCGGCACTGAGGTCTTTGCCACCATCAATAGTGCCTTCGTAGAGATTTTCCCAAGTGAAGTTCTGTGTAGTGAGGTTGCCCGTTGCTGCTGCGAACATATCGTTGGTGTAAATGCCTTCTTTGGAAGACAATGTTTTGCTGATAGCTACGTACTCCAGTTTAGATACACCCTCTTTCAGGGCTGTTTCAGTTTCTGTGGTTTCTACGGTCAGAGGTTGCCCTTTGCCGGTGATAAGCGTATTGTAAAGCTCCACTTGTGTTCCGGCACGCAGGCGTACGCCCTGTTTGCTGCCACCGTTGCCAATCAGTGTGAGGTTGGCGAGGATGGGGTGGGCAACGGGAGTAGCAGCGAAGTTCGTACCGTTGTTGTCACATTCCAGCAGACAGTCGCAGTCATACCCTAGTGTTTCCGCTGCTTCCTGATAGGCTACAAGGAACTGGGCTTTTCCGTTCCAGCCTTCAGTCCAGTCGAAGGAGTCATCGCTGCAACTGGTAGATACGCAGTATTTTATGTTAACGGATCCGCCGAAGAACTCGAAACCGTCATCAGAACCTTGGTAAGCCTGGCAATATTCTACTGTGGTGCCGTTGCCTACGCCATAGAAGGTGAAACCATTGGCTTCGTGTTCCTCATCGAAAGCGTATCCGCTGTATTCGATACGCACGTAGCGCAGTGTACCGGAGTTGTCGGCATCGTTGTTACCCCCGTAAATGGCACCGCCTATTTCCGAGCTGCCTGTGCCGCCGGCTACATTAGTGTGTGCATATCCGCAGATGTGGATACCACCCCAGGCTCCGGCTTCTTTCTTTTCGGAGGTCATTACGATGGGGTTTTCGGCAGTACCCTGCGCATCGATCTTGGAACCTTGTTCTACGAGGATGTAGTCTACGATGTCATCGTGTTTGGCGATGATGATTACACCCGGTTCTATTTTCAGTGTGGCGCCATTCTTTACTTTGTATTCTCCGGTCAGGTAGTAGGTTTTTCCTTCTGTCAGAGTCTTGCTGGTGGTTATTTCACCTTTCAGCTCTTCAATGGTCTCTTCGGCTATACCGCTTTTCAGTGTCCAGCCTTGTGTCCAGTCATTACTTGCGGGTACTGCACCCTGATAGGCGGCTTGAGTGAAGAAACTGTCGTCGCTCAGGTTTTTCCCGCCTTCGATAGTACCTACATAGCCGTTGGTGAACATGACGCTATAATTGATGATATTGTGGTTACCGTCTTTGGTGAATTCATTGGAAGAATAGATACCTTCTTTGCAGCTTATGTCCGTGGCCAGTGTGATGTATTGCAGCTCGGAGCTACCATCCATCAAAGCGTTTTCTGTTTCTGTAGTTTCGGTGGTGAGGCATTGCCCTTTGCCTTTTACAATGGCGTTGTAGATTTTTGCCTTTGTACCGGCACGCAGGCGGATACCTTGCTTAGACTCTCCGTTACCTATCAGTGTCAGGTTGGCAAGTGTGGGGCAGGCTACGGGCGTTGCACCGAAGCTCTTGCCGTTGTTGTCGCACTCCATCAGGCAGTCGCAGTCGTATCCCAGTTCGTCTTTGGGGCTTTGGTAAGCTACGAGGAATTGTGCTTTGCCGTTCCAGCCTTCGGTCCAGTCGAAAGAGTCGTCGCTACAGTCGGTAGATACCAGATACTTCACATTGACGGAACCACCGAACCATTCGAAACCATCATCGGAACCCATGTATGCCTGGCAATACTCTACCGTTGTCCCGTTTCCTACACCGTAGAAGGTGATACCGTTGGCTTCGTGCTCTTCGTCGAAGGCAAATCCGGTGTACTCTACACGAACATACCGTAATGTACCGGAATTGTCGGCGTCATTATTGCCACCATAGGGTGCGCCGCCTATTTCCGAGCTACCTGTTCCGCCTTCGGCATTGGTGTGTGCGTATCCGCAGATGTGGATACCGCCCCATGCGCCTGGTTCTTTCTTTTCGGAAGTCATCACGATAGGGCTGCTGGCAGTGCCTTGTGCATCTATCTTGGCTCCTTGTTCTATGAGGATGTAGTCTACCACATCGTCATGTTTGGCAATAATGGTGACGCCTGCGGGAATCTTCAGTGTGGCACCATTCTTTACGTGTATGCCGCCACTTAGCGTGTAAGTCTTTCCGGCTTCCAGTTCCGTATCGCTTTCGATGTCTTTCGTCAGTTCATACTTGTTGTCTTCACCGCCGTCCCCGTTTCCGGGTTCGTTGTTGTCGGTACATGCAGTGAATAAGGTCATGCTTGCCGCAAGGGCCATAGTCATGAATTTCCAATTTGATGTTCTCATACTAATAATCGTTTAGTTGATAAAATGAGTTTCTATTGTTTGTCTCTCTCAAAATTTTTCTTTTCTCTTACAGGTCATAGCTGAAGCCAACTTCAAAGCCTGTACCCTTTCTGAAGCGTTCCACTTCTACTTTATCTCCGGTGGTAGGCACTTCTTGCTTGAAGAGGATGTCTTGGTTCAGCAGGTCGTTGACTTGCAACTTCACCGCGAAACGCCGGTTGAAGCGGTAACTGCCTGTAAAGTTCAGTGTGTGTACCGGCTGTTGCTTGATGTCTCCCAGACCGGAGATACCTACGGAGTGGATGCGGGGACCTTGCAGATTGTAGAGCAGGGCAACGCTGAGTTGGCGATCGTTGCTGAAAGCGGGTGAATAGGTGAGGTCTGCATTTGCCAGGTAGGGCGATGCTCCCTGCAAGGCACGCTGGCTGTTGGTGTAGGCACCGCCTTCGGGCAGTTTCACGTTAGTGTACATATACGAGCCGTTCACGCCGAAACGCAGGTCTTTCACTATCTCTTTGCGGAATTCTATCTCCACCCCCGTTGCCATACCGTTGTCCGCATTGCGGAAAGAATGCACGGCGGAACCACCTGACAGAGTCTGTACACGCTCTATCGGTGCTTTCAGGTGCTTGTAGTAGGCGGTGATGGAGAGCATATCCCCATTCTTTTCAAAGAGTTCGTAGCGCAGATCGATGTTATAGTTGTAGCCGTTTTGCAAATCAGCGTTACCGCGTATCTGTGCCGAACCGTAGGATTCCTGATAGAGGAAGGGGGCCATTTCGATAAACGAAGGACGCGTCACTGTGCGTGAGAAGGCAAAGCGCAGACTGTTCTTTTCGTTCATCTGGTATTTCATGTTCAGTGAGGGGAAAAGGTCGTTTTTGTTCAGTTCACTGCGTTCGGCTTTTCCGCCATCGGTATAGTAGTCTACCCATTGCTTGCTGATTTCGTAGCGTACTCCCAGGTTCACCAATAACGGGGCTACGGGGTAGTATTCAGTGGCAATGTATCCTGCATAAATGCTGTTACCGGCTGTATAGCTGTCTTTGGGCTGCTTCTTCCGGTCTATGGTGATGGAACCGTTTTCTACATTTTCCATGTTGAGGAAGGAGTCGGTATCGTAGATGTCGGTGATGGTAGGGTTCAGTTTGTTCAGGTTGTAGTAGAAGCGTGTACCCATATAGTCACGATTCTTGTCTTTATAGGTGAAACCGGCCTGCAACTTGTTGTTGTCGCCAAAGCGGTAGCTGGCGGTGAGGTCACCCACCCATTCATCTTCATTCAGTGAGCCAAAGTAACGCATGGTTTCTTGGCGGTTCAGTTTGAAGAGTTTTATCTGGTCATCTTCACGGATGAACATTACTTGGCGGCGGTCGGGTTCGTCGCTGGAGGTCTTGCTGTACGAGCCGCTCCAGTTGAGGTCCCACTGTTTGCCGAAGTAGTGCTTGCCGTTTACTTGATGGTTTTGCAGACTGTAGATGTGTGTCACGTTGTTGCTGCCTATCAGATGGTGGTCTTCGTAGTCCACACCTTCGCGCCTCATATAAGTGTCGATGGCATTGCGGGCGTAGAAGAAGGTATATCCGATGTGATCGGAAGTGCGGAAACTGTAGCCGAGATTACCCAGTGCGGCAATCTTTAACTCGTTGCTGTAGCTGTCGTAGTTAAATTCATTCAGGGTATTTCCTGTAGCTTCTAAGGTACGTATGGAGGCATTGTCCATGGTTTGCAGGTCGTTGCTTACTCCTATGGAGCCCAGAACGCTGACTTCATTTCCACCCAGGGTGAAACGTTTGCCGAAACCGATATTTCCGCCGAATTCGGGTAGGGCAGTCTTTTTACTAACCTGAAAACTGGTGTTAAAGAGGCGGTTGTGGCGTGCATACTCTTCAAAGTCTGTTAATGACATGTCTATCAGTTTCTGATCCAGAGAAGGAGTCTTGAACAGAGAGCCGTCGCGGTCCATCCGGTAGAAATCTTTGCCTAGCGTATTGAACTTGCCACCTGCATTGAAGTTGATGGACAGAAAATCACTGCCTACATTCTCTTTGGTACTGATGTCGATGTGTGCCCCCGAGTAGTCGGCGAATGCACTGGCGTCATATACTTTGCTCACGGTAATATTCTGTACGGTAGATGCAGGGAAGATATCCAGAGGGATCAGTTTATTGTCCGGATTAGGAGAGGCGATGGGAAGTCCGTTCAGAGTGGTGGTGCTGTACCGGTCGCCCAGACCGCGCACAATCAACTGTCCGGCACTGGCGATGGAGATACCGGTTATCTTTTTTACACCTTCTTCCACATTGCTGATTCCTTTGATACTCATTTCTTTGGCACCGAGATTTTCGATTGCAAGGGTGGCTTTCTGCCGTTCCATCTGCAGGGCTCGTTCACCTTCCAGATTCTTTTTGGCCACTACGGAGACTTCGCCTAACGCTTGTGCATCACTTTCCATCTCAAAGTTCAGCAAAGTTTCGGCCTTGACTTTTATGCTGTTGAGCAGGATGTCTTTGTATCCTATATATCTCACGGTTATGGTATATGTACCGTCATTTACATTCAGTGTATAATTGCCGTCAATATCGGCTACCACACCCTGCGCTGTCCCGGTTATCTGTATGGTAGCTCCGGTCAGTGGCTCTTTCGTCTGCTTGTCGAGGACGGTTCCTTTGATGTTTCCAGCCATGGCGGTCATGGTGGAAAGCACCAATAATAAAATGAAGAAAAATACTTTTCCTAAATCCAGTTTCATGCTCATCTTTTATTGTTTCTTGTTTCCGGTGCAAAGATGCGGCAACGGAATTACAACCGTAATACACATGTCATACAATTGATTCTCAATTAGGTTACAATTAAGTGACAAACTGAATTGTTGAAAAAAACGGCTGATAAACTCTTCTGACTTACTACATTAACGAACCCAAACTTTCTTTTTTTTGTTGATATGAATAGAGTGGAAATTAATAAGTAAGCATTATCTTTGCGCTATTCAGAATATTAAAAGCACAAATCGTATGAGTGGCAATCGATCACATGAGGCAAAACGTTTTCAGCTCCTTTCATCTGTTGGACAAATAGGCTGGTGGGAAGCAGATTTCGCTACGGGGGAATATCTTTGTTCCGAATATGTTTGTAATTTGTTAGGCTTGGAGGGAGACACTCTGACTTTTCGCCAGTTCGGCCAACTGATTCGTGAAGATTACCGTTGCCGTATCACACGTGAATTCCTTTCGATAGAAGAAATCGAGGTATATGAGCAAACTTTTCCTATTTACTCTTCACAAGGCATTGTGTGGGTTTGTTCCCGTCTGGGCGAAAAGTGGCTGACAGAAGATGGGCATCCAAAAGCATTTGGTATCCTTCAACTGGTCAATACCCCTGCAGACGCACAATCCGGTGATATTCTGAAACAGTTTAATGAATTGCTGTTCCGACAGCATTCAGTGTCCCAGTCCTTACGTAATTTTCTGAAAGATAAAAGCCTGAGTGAAGTGATTTCGGGAGTATTGAAGGATGTCCTCGAACTCTTTCATGGCGGACGTGTCTATATAGTGGAATACGATGCCGAATATCGCACACAAACTTGTACCTACGAGGTAGTGGCTGAAGGAGTTAGTCCGGAAATAGACATGCTGCAACAAATTCCTACTAATGGCATGGAGTGGTGGCTTAAACAAATGTTGGCAGGCAAACCCATCCTATTGAATACTTTATCGGATTTGCCACGGGTGGCACGTCAGGAGTCTGAGATACTTGCTATGCAGAATATAAAGTCACTCATGGTGGTTCCGCTCCGGAATACCGAACGGGTGTGGGGATATATCGGTATTGACTTGGTAGATAGGTACTATAAATGGACGAATGAAGACTATCAATGGTTCTCCTCTTTAGCCGATATCATTAATATTTGTATCAGCTTGCGTCTTGCCAGAGATGAGGCCGACCGTGAACGTAATTTCCTGAGTAATCTCTATAAGTATATGCCTATGGGTTATGTACGCCTTTCCATTCTTTGCGATGAAGAAGGTGAACCTTATGACTATCTTATCACAGATGCTAATCAGTTTAGTGCGGATTTGTGCGGTTCACCTTTAGAGAGATACAAAGGGCGTTTTGCTTCAGAAATCTATTCTTCAGACAAACTGTCAACCAAGCTTCGGATTCTTGCAGATATACATAAGCATGGTCTGTACAGGGAACTGGATGAATATTTTGAAGAGTCAAAGAGGACTTGTCATTGTATTATTTATTCTCCCGAACCGGATGAATTGGTTTGTCTCTATATGGATGTCACTGAGATGCGTCGTACGTATATGGCTTTGGATCACAGCGAGAAACTATTGCGAAATCTCTTTTCTAATATCCCTGTCGGTGTGGAGATTTATAATAAGGATGGGATACTGATAGATCTTAATAATAAAGATATGGAGATATTTGGGGTTAAGGACAAATCAAGTACGATTGGAGTGAACTTCTATGAGAATCCGAATGTGCCGTCTGATATCCGTGAAAGGGTGAAAGTGGAAGATGAACTTGACTTTTCGCAGGACTATGAATTCTCCAATGTGAGCGATTATTATGAATCGGAGAAAAGAGGTGGAATAGAACTTTATACGAAAATAAGTAAGATATACGATAAGCAGGGCGATAACAATGGTTTTGTACTTATCAATATAGACAATACGGAACGTATCAGTTCCATTAACCGGATACGTGATTTTGAAAACTTCTTCCTGTTGATTTCTGAATATGCCAAAGTAGGTTATGCCAAACTGAACCTACTTACCCGTAATGGATATGCCATCAAGCAATGGTATAAGAATATGGGTGAAGATGAAGATACACCATTGGTTGAAGTGGTAGGAATTTATAATAAAATGCACCCGCAAGACAGGGTACGTGTATTGGCTTTCTTTGAGAAGGCCAAACGGGGGGAAGCTACGAGTTTCAAAAGTGAAATGCGCGTGCTCAAATCCGGAACATTGAACCAGTGGAACTGGGTACGTATGAATGTAGTGCTCAACCGCTATGATCCTGAGAATGGGCTGATTGAATTGATCGGTGTTAACTACGATATCACTGAATTGAAGGAAACAGAACAAAAACTGATTGAAGCCAAAGAGAAAGCTGAAGAGGCAGACCGCTTGAAGAGTGCTTTCCTGGCGAATATGAGTCATGAGATACGTACACCGTTGAATGCTATTGTAGGTTTTTCAAGTTTGCTGGTGGAGACGGAAGATCAGGGAGAAAAGCGGGAATACTCAAAGATGGTGGAAGAGAATAATGAACTTTTGCTGCAACTGATTTCTGATATTCTGGATTTATCGAAGATTGAGGCGGGAACTTTCGACTTTAAAATAAGGGATCTGGATGTGAATACTCTGTGTGGAGATGTTCAGCGCTCCATGAAACTGCGTGTGAAGCCGGGTGTTGAGCTTTTATTCGAACCGACTTTACCGTCATGCGTCATTGTGAGTGATCCTAATCGTTTGCACCAGGTGGTTGCTAATTTTGTAAATAATGCGATTAAGTTCACTACAACCGGCTATATCCGTATCGGATATGACCAACCGGATGCAAAGCATTTACGAATATATGTATCGGATACAGGTATCGGTATTGCCCCGCAAGCCTGTGAGAAGATATTCGACCGCTTTATAAAGTTGAACTCATTTGTTCAGGGCACCGGCCTGGGACTTTCTATCAGTAAGAGTATTATAGAGCAACTAGGAGGCACTATCGGTGTGGATAGTGAATTGGGTAAAGGATCGACGTTCTGGTTTATTCTGCCGGTGGTATAAGAGTTACGAGCTACGAGTTACAAGTGCTTTGCGGTGTAATAGCGCAACCACTCGTAACTTGTAGCTCGTAGCTTTTGTAGCTCGTAACTAATTCAGTCCGAACGAGAACTTGTCGATGGACTGATAAACCACGCTTGCAAGGCTCAATACAATAATACCGAGCGTACAGATGACAAGGCTGGCACGCGTGTAGTTATCGCTACGGAAAGTGGCGATAGGCTCATCACTCTTGTTGATATACATGGACTTCACAATCTTTAGATAGTAATAGAGTGAAATAATCGTATTCACCAATGCGATGAACACCAGCAGATGGAAACCGCCCTGGAAAGCTGCTGCGAAGATAAAGAACTTCGAGAAGAAGCCTGCGAACGGAGGAATACCTGCCAATGAAAACAAAGCAAGCGTCATGAGGAATGCCAGTTTCGGATTGGTACTGTATAATCCGTTATATTCTTCGAGCGTGAAACGCTGGGCACGAAGGGCGATAATCGTAATCACTGCAAATACAGAGAGGTTGGCGAACATGTAAATAAGTACATAATACACCAATGATGCCATACCCTGTTGCGTTCCGGCAATCACACCCAACATGATGTAGCCTGCCTGCGAGATACTGGAAAATGCCATCAGGCGTTTCAGGTTTTCCTGACGCAGGGCGAAAAGGTTGGCAAGGGTGATAGAAGCTATGATAACCCAATAAAGAATTTCCTGCCATTGATCCACCATCGGAGCGAATGTCTTGATAAGGATAGTCATCAATACAAAAGCTGCCGATCCTTTAGAAATAACACTTAAATAAGCAGTTACTACACTCGGGGCACCTTCGTACACGTCTGCCGTCCAGAGGTGGAAAGGAACAAGGGAAAGCTTGAATCCCATGCCGGAGAAGAAAAAGACAAATGCCATTATTTGCAGGGCACTGCCGTCCAAGTGAGCCGGGATATCATCGAAATAGAGAGTACCTACTGTTCCGTAAATAAGCGAGATGCCATAAAGCAGCAGTCCGCTGGAGAAAAGTGCGGTGAGGATGTACTTGGCACCGGCTTCGGCGGAGTGGTGGCGGTACTTGTCGAAAGCAACCAATGCAGCCATCGGGATACTTGCTGTTTCCAGTCCGATGAAGAACATCAGGAAGTGTCCTGCGGAAATCATGAAGTACATACCCAGCAGGGTAGAGAGCGTCAGCATATAAAATTCGCCTTGCTTGATTACAGTGTCCGGTCGTTTCAGCCACTCATGTGCCATCAGGAAAACAATCAGCGTACCGACGCTGAGGATGGACTTCACGATGCTTTGTATCGGGGCGTTATGGTACATACCACCGAAAGCATCGGCAGCCGGACCGGGTATGATGGTAATCAGCGTGTGTATCGTGAGCAGCACGACGGGCAACATGGTGTTGAGTCGTGGATTACCGTCCTTCTTGTGAGCATCGGGGCTCATGAAGAGGTCGGCCACGAAGAGGATCACGATGACAGCTATCAGCGAAAGCTCTTCTTTGAGAATAAGGAATTGGGAATAGTCCATATCTATTGAATGATAAGTTATTAGTTATAAGTTATTAGCATACCATTATTGAAATATACTCACCAGGGGCAACACGCTGTCTCCAATCATATTGCTGATCCACAACGGAGCAAGACCGAGGCCTGCAACGCAGACAATGAGAATAATAACGGCAGTGCGTTCATCCCAGGTAGCATCAGTCAGCGCCAGATGGTGCTTGTTGGTGCAAGTTCCATACAGTATCTTGCCAACCAGTCGGAGGATATAGACTGCGGTAATCACGATACTGGTACAGGCAATGATAGTCCACGTGCGGTGGAAAACATCTGCATGCTGGAAAGCACCGTTGAAGATTGTCATCTCGGCAACGAAACCGCTGAGTCCTGGAAGTCCGAGATTGGCAAGTCCGGCAATGACATAACAGACAGCAAGGAACGGCATGATTTTCATCAATCCTGAAAGCTCACGTACGTCGCGTGTGTGGGTACGACCGTAGATCATACCGATGAGGGCAAAGAACAGGGCAGTCATTAATCCGTGGCTGAGCATTTGCAGGACAGCACCGGTACAAGCCGTTTGGTTCATCATCAGGATGGCGAAGAGCACGAGGCCGCAGTGAGATACGGAAGAGTAGGCGTTAATATACTTCAAGTCTGTCTGTACACAAGCCGAGAAGGCACCGTAGACAACGGAGATACCTGTCAGTATCAGGAATATCCAGCCGAGTTCCTGAGCAGCTTCAGGCATCAGATACATGGCGATACGGAAACAACCGTAACCACCAAGTTTCATCAGTACACCTGCATGGAGCATACTTACGGCAGTAGGCGCCGAAGCGTGGCCGTCGGGGCTCCATGTGTGGAACGGGAACAATGCACCGAGTACACCGAAACCGAGGAAAGTAAGCGGGAACCAAATGCGTTGCTGTTCGATAGGAATATTATGCAATTGGGCAATTTCCAGCAGGTTCATACTGGTGGCACCGGAACCGAAATAGATACCCAGAATACCAATAAGCAGGAATGCGGAACCACCCATCAACATCAGTGTCAGTTTCATGGCAGAGTATTCCTTACGTCCTGATCCCCATACACCGATAAGCAGGTACATCGGAATCAGTGCTACTTCATAGAACATGAACATGGTGAACAGGTCCGTAGAAATGAAGAAGCCGAACACACCCAGAGAGAGCAGGGTGAACCAAAGGAAATATTCTTTCGTCAACGGTTGCAGACGCCAGGAGGCGAAAGTACCGGTGAAGACTATGATGGCAGAGAGCAGCAGCATGGCTACTGAAATGCCGTCTACTCCCACGGAGTAGTGTATGTTGAGTGCCGGATACCAGGGTACATCCGCGCGGAAGAGCATTTCAGCTGTGTCTCCGGCGGCACGCGCTTGCAGATAAGCAATGGTTAGGCCTACGGCGGCCAACACTAATGCCGATGCACCTGTCACCATCACCGTGCGTATCTGCTTGATGTTACGACTCAGCCAGAGACCAAGTAACATCAACAGGGGGATGAGAACAAAAATACTTAATATGTTCATTTTTATAATTACAAATTACGAATTACAAATTACGATTAACATTTCTCTACTATAGCAGCAATAACAATATCAATGCCAGCGTACCCAACAGGAATACGTAAGTGTACTGTTGAATTTGTCCGCTTTGCAGACCGCGTATTTCATCACTGGTGGCATTGGCGCTCCAGGCAAGGAAGTCGAAGAAACCATCTACTACGTGGCGGTCGAACCAAGCGATGGGGCGGGAGATGCAACCAAAGATTATCTTATGAGTTACGAACTGGTACACTTCATCGATATAGAAGCGATGATAGGCAGCTGTCCATAATCCGCGGAAACGACGGGCAAGGGCATTGGCAACGGGTTGCTTTGCCCGTGCGTACATGGCTGTGGCAATTGCGATGGAGATGACAGCTATAACAATGCTGGTACCTGCCACCGCCCAGTCGAGATGAATCTCGTAAGCCGTGCCGTTGGAAGAGATGAACTTACCGAAGGGGATGAAACCGGCTCCGATAGTAACAACAGCAAGAAACATCAGCGGGAAAGTCATAGTTAACGGACTTTCGTGGGGAGTATGTTCAGCATGAAGCTCTTTATTCTCTTTGCCCCAGAAGATGCCGTAATAGAGGCGGAACATATAAAATGCCGTCATTGCAGCAATCACTGTCATAATCCAGCCCATTACAGGACTGAACTGGAAGCATGCTGTCAGTATTTCATCTTTAGAGAAGAAACCGGAGAATGGAGGAATACCTGCAATGGCAAGACAAGCAATTAGGAACGTAATATGTGTCACAGGCATGTACTTGCGCAGTCCACCCATAGCGGACATTTCATTGCTGTGTACCGCATGGATAATGCTACCTGCGCCGAGGAAGAGTAATGCCTTGAACATAGCGTGCGTGAACAGGTGGAACATACCGGCCATATAGCCCAGACCGCCATGATGCGGATCAGCAGAAGTACAAACTCCCAGTGCCACCATCATAAAGCCGATCTGTGAGATAGTAGAGAATGCCAGCACACGTTTGATGTCACTTTGCACACAAGCTACCGAAGCAGCATAGAATGCAGTGAACGCTCCAACGTAAGCTACCAGATGCAGCACGTCGGGTGCATAACCGATGAACAGCGGGAACATTCGGGCCACAAGGTAAACTCCGGCTACCACCATGGTCGCTGCATGGATCAATGCGCTGACGGGTGTCGGGCCTTCCATTGCATCCGGCAGCCAGATGTGTAATGGGAACATGGCACTCTTTCCGGCACCACCGATGAACATCAGTCCCAAGGCCAGAGGTATCATTGCCGCACCACCTTTCAGCAATGCCATTTCACTGGGATGGAAGGTGTAAGTTCCGGCATAATAACCGTAAATAAGGATACCGATCAGGAAACCCAGGTCGGCAAAACGGGTAACAATGAACGCTTTCTTGCTTGCAGCAACAGCAGACGGTTTCGTATAGTAGAAACCGATGAGCAAGTAAGACGAAACACCCACCAATTCCCAGAACAGATACATCTGGAAGATATTGGTAGCCACCACCAGACCCAACATGGACATGGTAAAGAGGCTGAGGAATGCATAATAGCGTTGGAATCCGCGCTCACCCTTCATGTAGCCGAAAGAGTAGACATGTACCATCAACGATACGGTGGAAATGACGATAAGCATCATCACAGAAATGGGGTCGAGCAGGATACCCAGGTCAATGCTCAGCGTTGAAGTGAAAGGCAACCACGTCACATTATAAGGCATAAGTGTGGCGAAAGTGCCGTCCGCCAGACGCGGAGCGGAGAAATACTGCCAGGCAGTGGCGTAGCTCAATACGGCT
>ERZ780139.336-NODE-336-length-50668-cov-10.709245_pt1 | contig 50668 bp, 71 predicted proteins | sample MGYA00511476_ERZ780139 | MGnify/ENA primary metagenome ERZ780139 (study PRJEB29588, sample SAMEA2158190) | human gut metagenome | biome: human gut; feature: human-associated habitat; material: faeces | place: Denmark | collected 2008/2010 ... | reverse complement strand
ATTTTGTCCCAATTGTGGACAAGCATTGGATTGGGAGATAAGAAGATGACTGCTAGAGAAATGTTTGAATCAATAGGCTATCACCAAGTAGTGATAAGTCCTAAGTATTGCAGTTATTCGTTTGATGATGGTGGGTACATTAAGTCTATTGAATTTATTGGAATAAAAAAAGAAATAAGGCTTCACGATTTAGAAACATATAATGACAATAAATCTCAAGGTGTATTTGTATTAGATGAATATGAACTAAAGGCAATAAATAAACAAATGGAAGAATTGGGGTGGCTACGATGATTTATTTCGTTGCAGGATTTTTCATAGGTGGCATAGCTTCAATGCTCCTTTATTCCTTAGTTGTTTCAGAACGTATAAACGAATTGGAACTTGAAAATTGTAGATTGATTGACGATCTCAATAAAGCGGAATATGAAGTTAGAAAATATAGGTATACATATAGAGGAGTGTCTTATGATGGGTTTGAAGAAACGAAATAAGCCTAAAGAAAGTACAGATGTACTAATTAAATTGAATGTTACTGTTTATGATACAGAAAATAGTAATTCATGTAATATTGTTGATTCATTATTAAATGATATTTGGAATATTGCGTTGGCAAAAGAAGGGGTAGAAGCTCAAAGCATGACTTCAAAATATATGAAGGAGAAAGTAGCAAAATGATGTATTTAAGTATGGCAATCCACAATATAGCGGTAATGATATTTACTGCATACATGGTAATTCATGTTCATCCAATTTGGGCAGTATGTATCTTATTCACTCATAGAATTGGAGTTAGAGTTGTACGTGTTCCAATTAAGGAAGATACAAATGATGATGCAGTAGATGACGTGTACGGAATGGATTGGAATGAAGAAGATGATAGAAACGAATCAATTAGAGATAAGTTTTAAAAGCATAGAAGAAGCTTTAAGAAATCAGGCGGGAATTCTCGGTTACTTGTAGCCGAGTAGTTCACTTGAGAGAGATAGGAAAATATACGGGTTGCAGCAGCATAACAGAAATTTAGAGGATAAATTAGAGAGGATAGGTGGTTATCATTATGGAAATCCTAAACAATAACATTTACTGGTGTGATTTACCGAAATACAGTAATACAATTCTTTATAAAAGGAGACCTTGTATCGTTATTTCAAACGATATTCAGAATAAAGGTAGTAAAACAGTGAATGTAATTCCAATTACCAGCAATTTAAAAAGAACGGATTTGCCTTGTCACGTAATGGTAGATACAGGACATGAATATGGAATGGCAAAAGCAGAGCAAATCTTAACGATCAACAAAGAAAATGTTAAGTGGCATATCAAACCACTCGATAGACGAGAAGAAAAAGAAGTAAAATGTGCATTATTAACTCAGATAGGGATTATCTAGATGCCTAGAAGAGATACAGAATACGAGCATTTCAAAGAAACCTGCGGAGGATGGTTTAATTACCATGGCAATATTGGTCTAAGAGCAGGGGATATCGCAATGGCAACATTGTTTGATGAAACAGAATTAGTGCAAATTGTATTGACTAAACCTTATACCTACAATCGTTGGTGGTGTAAGATCGTTGGTTTCAATAGTGATGGAATTGAATATCTAGTTGACAGAACAATGATATTACAGATTTTGATTGATAAAGAATACAACTTGCGTAGAAAAAGAAGAAAAACTTCTTAAAATCAATTTAAACACGTCTAGAAGTGATTCTAACGAGCAAAATAGATTGAGATGAGTATTTATTAGGGTAAATAAATAAAAGGCTAAAAACACGTTTAAAACGGTAAATATGTTTATAGCCTTTTTATTGTGCAAAAGAATTTAAAAATTTATTAAATTAATTATATACAAAGATATCGTTATATGATATACTATGGGTGTAAGGAAAAGTACAGAAAGTAGGAGGAAAAGAAAATGACTAAGGAACAATGGGAAAAAGAACATGGTTATGTTTACGGAAGAAACGGAAGGTATTGTGATAATCCTGAATATTTAGGAAAATACGTGGAATATTACAGAAATAATGTTCACGAAACCACTATCGAAACCGATAAAGTTGAAGCAGAGAACGAAGAATCTATTTTTGTTCGAGGTATTTGGCAGCCGAAGTCAAATATCATTGATGTTATGGAATAGACAAGAGGTGGAAACTATGGCAAAAACAAGCGAAGCAAAGATGAGAGCAAATAAGAAGTATGCGAAAAAGAACGTAAGTCAAATTTGCCTGAAATATATTACAAAGAACAATAAAGAGATTCTAGAAAAGTTAAATTCAGTTCCAAGCAAAGCAGATTATGTAAGGCAATTGATTTTAAAAGATTTAGAAAGAGAAAAGAAAGAGGCTAACAACAAATAGCCTTTTTTTATCGTATTTTTTTAACACGTCTGCATTGAAAAATGGTATAATATATGTAGTTAAGGAGTATCTAAAAAGACCAAATATTGCCACTCCTTGACGAGACATTTTTAACTTCTACTTACTCAGAATTGAGTGCCTCGGGGAGACCTGAGGATATTATAACGGTGTAAGTGCAATATTTAATTGACGGGGGATGGTGCAATAGAAATAACGCCCTATGAGTGCAATGAAAATTGTGCCACCCCATTCGCAACAACGCCCCCGAATCGCAATAGCCGACCTAATCGCAACAGGATTTGCACGAAACGTGCCCATGTATCGCAACAGAGGTCGGGGGAAAAGAAAGAAAAACAAGTAAATTCAGAGATATAGAAACGTCCATACAATCAAATATGCGTAATAAACACGATAAGTTCCATAATGTTTACACAAAATTGGTTTAAGTTGGTTCATAAATTGTCATAGCGTAGTCATATACTACTACTGGAATGAATAGGCAGATATTTCATTTCATACTCCTTTAGAAATTCTTTATTAATTCTATATCTTGAAGATTGTATGGTTTAAGGTTCTGTATTAACAGAGCCTATATTATAAATAGTCTTAGGTAATTCTGCTTATTTTAAAACGATTGATATTAGAAAAAGCGATATATCTTAGTCCCTCGGCATATATATAATAGGAAAGAGGTTCGGGGGAGATAAAGAGGGGTTTTGACTTCGGGGGAAAGAAGAAGTGAGGAGCTACGTCCTCCACAGAGCCTTCCAAACCCTATAAGAATAAGATATATACACTATTATTACTAGTATTAACTGCCTATCAAGTTCTAATGAAGTTTGATGGGTTTTTTTATTGTCTTTTTTGATGAATTAATCATTTGTTCACAAAAATAAATGAAATTCCTTTAAATAAAGGACATTTGAAGTGTTCCAAAAACAAAATTTTGTCAATATAAAAAATAAATTTTGTATTTTGTATTTTGTAATCGGCGAAAAATTTTGCATTTTGTATATTTTGTATTTTGTAAATTGTTCACGATTCTTAGACAAAAACACGGTGTGGTACAAAAATTTCCGCTATTATATTCACGATTCATGAACAAAAAGCAAAAAAGTTCTGATTTTAGCATCTTTTATTATGCAAAAAAATATAAAAATTTATTAAATTAATCATTTACAATAGTATTATTATATGATATACTATTGGTGTAAGGAAAAGTACTTAGGAGGACATAACATGAAACAAGTGCATATTGGGTATCACAGTTTTACAAATTCAGAAATCGTAGAAGAGGTAGCAAACGTATTGTATAAAGACGATTTCAATGTTGAATTATTTGGTGTGGATTTATGGGCGGATGAATTGCCTGACAATTATCAGATTGTTGATTATGGGTCGAGAGAAACAATGCTAGTTTGCGAAGATGGTGAAATTATTGATGATGCAGACGAAATCGCAGAATGGGAAGAAAGGAACTGTTATTAAGCAATAGAAAGTAGGAGGAAAAGAAAATGGAAAAAAAATATTATTATGGAAATGAAATAAGTCAATACGGTTTAGAGAATGGGCGAGTTGACTATGCGACGCTTGCAAAATGTTTCGATGCGGTCTTAAATAACGACATCATGCAATTGACTTATGAAATTGGTTATTGGGATCAAGTGAGCGGTACCGTTGACAACTCGGAAGAGATAGAAGAGTTAGAAGAAAAACGAGACGAGCTAGAAGAAGAAAACGAAAGCAGCCCATCTCAAATTCTAGAAAATGAAATTGACAATTTAAACGATAAAATAGAAGAGCTCGAAAGAGAACAAAACGACGATCAAGAGGTCTTTCAATGGTACATAGTAGATGATTGGGGCGGCCGCTTGTTAACTGAAATTAATGAAATTGTTTACTACAATGAAACGCTTAACATGTATTTATGGGGCGTTACTCACTATGGCACTAGTTGGGATTATGTTTTGACTAGTATAAAAATTGATTGGTAGGTGCTTACAATGACAATATTTAATGTAAGATACACACCAAACGGCATAAATGTGTATAACTATGATTATAATTATGATCATAATGATAATGATTATACAATAGTACGTGGTTATAAAGTGCCATTAAATGAATGCATACGTTTCGGTACTATGGGGGCGTAAAAAAGAGGTTGATAGATGATTGATCAGTTAACAACTATACTTGTATTAATTCTAGTACTTGCTTTTATATTAAAGTACTGGATTTGGATTGTATTATTATTTATAATAACATTTGTTATTATTTACTTATTGTGCTAGTTAAAATATTAAATATTTAACTAGCTTTTTTATTGTCTTTTTTTCTTCTCTTTTTCTTCTTAAGTTGCTGAAAGCATTTAATTGATCATGATTGAATTGTATATGAAATGCATACATTCTATAAAGTTGGGGTTGCTGCTATAGTTTGAAAAACGCAACAGGAATTGACGACACTACACACCCCATGCCTTCCCTCTTGACCAAACCACATTTTTTACACATAGCACTGTATTAAGCAGAGTGCTAACACCAATAGTTACTAACACAAACCACCCCCTTTTTTAGATAAAAATTTTTGGAAAACGAAAATTCGAGTTTTGAAAAAAATGAGTTCAAGTGTTTTTTATAGGGGTAAAAACGTCCTCAATAAAATCATTTATAATGTAGGGAGGTAGAGAAAGAGAGGATGAGAGTATGCCAAGGGCAAAGAGTGTTTCAGAATTAAAGCGTGAGGATGAAGCTAAAAGATTCTTTGACGAGTATTCAAAGAGTGGGAATATTACGAAGTCCATGCAAAAGATTCGTCCTGATTTAAGCGATAAGAGTGCTTATAACAAGGGATATAAGATATTAAACAGTCCTTTATTTAGGAATGTCATACATGAGAGGGTAAAAAAGAGAGACCAAAGAAGTGTTATGACAGTAGAGCAACGCAGACAGTGGCTTAGCGATAACATTCAAGACGAAGAAAAGGACATGAAAGACAGATTAGGATGTTTAAAGGAATTGAATAGAATGGATGGCATTGGAAAGAGCAATATTTTAAATGTTGGAAGTGTAAATAATATAACTGTTGAACAGAAAAGAGCGATTGCGGAAGAAAGAATCAACGATATATTAGGAATCAAAATGGGAAGTGAATTTTTAGATGCCGAGGTAATAGAACACGAGGAGGAAGAAAACAGTGAAGAAACAGACTCTTAGTGTTACGGAACAGTATTTTAAGGATGTAGAGGATTTAAAGGAAGCTAAAGCTATTAATAAGAGCCAAGAAGAAGTTGTTAGGTTGTTGAAGGAAGCTACCCCGAAGTATAAATTGAAGAATTGGACGAGAGGGTATATCCCCGAACATTACAAACGATTGAATATTTCTAGACAAGAGGCTTTTAGACTTGCGGTTATCGGTGCAAGAGAGGCTTTAACATATTTTCAAGTCAATCTTCACTTTACACAAGCTATGTTGTTCGGTGCGGTTGTAGAAGGGTACGATACTATCTATGCAATTACTACTTCTCAGTACGGGAAAAGCTGGACTTTAGGTATGATTGCTATTTATCGTGCATATAAAGGACATCAAGTACGAATTGCGGCCGCAACAGGAGAAACCGCAACTATCATCATGTCAAAAGTAATTGGACATTTACAAAATGCAGACGAGTCTATTCAGAGTTCTGTATTAGATTCAGGAAACAAGATTGAAAAATTACAGACTTCTACTTCCAAGACTAAGATTTCATTCAAGGGCGGAGGATGTGTAGAAATCGTTACATTAGGTGGAAACAGCGTAGACCCTAAAAAGAACAATAACGCTATCGGTAAGGGTGGAGATTATATAATTGACGAAGCGGCCCAAGTCAGTGAAGATGCGTATGCCGAGATAGGACGAAGGGAATTTTCAAGTGTTGACGGTTCAAAAGAGCTTGAAATTGCTATTTCAAACCCCCACAAACGAGGAGAGTTCTACGATTGCATGACAAACGACAAATACCCCGAAGAAACATTAGTTGTTTGGATGGATGTCCGTACTGCATACGAAGAAGATCGTATGAAAAGTGCTTCTCAGATACTAAATTCTCATTTTTACAAGAATAGAAGTACTTGCCAACGTTATTTAGTATGCGAATTAGAGGAATTTTCAGATGAAAGTATGTTTAAAACCATGACTTTAGACGACGATAAAGTCGATAGTTCCTATAAAAAGCGTTTTTTCTTAGGTGTTGATTCGGCTTATACAGGTAAGGATGGTATAGATGTTGCTTTATGCTCACAAAATAGATACGGAAACTGCAAAATAGAGACAATTTACAATCTAAAAGAGGGTGTTTGGGTTCAAGGAGTCACATCTGAGAAGATTATTACTAAGATTGTTAAGATTATCGAGACATTAAACATCAAATATGTTTGTGTTGACGTTGGATTCGGTACTTGGTTGACCGAAGGATTGTCAAAATACTCTGAGAAGCTAGGATTTATCCTTGAAGGTGTCAATTTCCAAGGAGGGCCAACAAAAACACGTATCAAAGCAAGACATTACAGTGCGGTTTATGCATTTAATCTAAGAGCAGAAATGTATTTAGACTTTCAGCAGCTAATGGACAGTAAGAAATTGACTTTCACGACTGAAGTTGCCAAAAGATTGAAGCCTGAATTGCTTGCTACAAGGACTGTATCGAAGAACAATAAGAAGATAGCCATTATTCCTAAGGAAGAGATAAAACAACGCTTAGGACACTCTCCTGATGCCCTAGATTCCTCGGTACTTTCTGTCCGCAGTTGTTTAATGTATAATCTAAGCGGTGAAATACTTGCGTATGCAGAGAACGATTAGGAGGTGCTAATTTGAGTCGAAGAACAAAGAAAAGACAAAAGGATAGAGTTAAACTAGCATCCAATACCTATGTGTCACCTAACATTTCGCAAAATATTCACAGTTCTAATGCAGAAACCGAAGCCGAAAAGATAATGGAAGCTATGTTAAACTGCAATTCAGATTGCATCAACGGATTTATAAAGACAAACTTTAAGAATCAGTTTGATGAGATTGATTGGATGATAGAAAATCTACCAACGCTGCCATATGTTGTCGGTAAGGTTATTGACTTTATATTCTCAAACGGAATCACAACAGGCGATGAGAATTTAGACAAGAATGTTCTTATGCCATTCCTTTACAAACACAATGTACAGGGTGTCACAAACTATTCTGTACTTCAAAATGCTATTATGCAGTCATTATTGTACGGAAAATGTGGTATTCGTTGGCTAGACGAAGATAAAGGGATTGTTACAGAGAATTATCGTAATTATGTTTCCATAATGCGTGAAGATGATGAATATAAAGGCTTTAGAGTTCCTATCTGTTATGCTATGTCGGCAGACGATAAAGAACCTATCTCATTGGGAACAAAGGAAATCGACTTTGACGAAGCATTATTCCTTGAAACAGGAAAATTAATGTCAAAAGACGGAACAATCATTGTAGAAATTCCTGATAATTTCTGCAATCTTAGAAACGGAACAGACAATGAGAATGGATTATCTTGTTTATTGCGTGATAAACAACGTCTAAAGCTATTAGGTGCGGTTTACGAGCGTTTGAACTACGATATTCAGTATGATGGACCAGGACGTTTGATTTTTTGGCTAAAAGATGGATTTGCCAAGGGAGATACGATTGATTTATCGGCTTCCCAAGTTTTAGACGAATCATCAAGTTCTAAAGCAGACAGAGCCGACAAAGCAAGAATTGAAGCTAAACGTCTAGGTCAGGAAATCAGAAATTCAAAATCAGACAATGTAATCCTTGCAAGTTCTATTTTTGAAAAAATGGATCACTTGCCTCGTGTTACAAAAGGTACGGAGTTCTTAGAATACCTTCAAATGAAGGAAGGTTCTATTATTTGTCAGTGTTTCGGTCTTACTCCTGAATTGATTGGTTTAGGGGATGTATCAGGAAACGTATCTATGGAAAGAATCATAGATAATGCCATGACAAATACAATCGTACCAATGCGAGAAAGGTTCGCCACTCAGATTTCTCCTATGTTAAGCGAGAAATTAGGTGTACCAAAGGTTTATTTTGATAAATACGAATTGAAAGAACAACAAGACAAGTCTGCAAAGACATATAAATTGGCCTTGTCAGTTACTCAAATCGTAGGTGCTATTGTCAACGGAGCAGAAGCGTTAGACAAGAGCACAAAGAATCACATGATGGAATCAGTTACTAGAATGATGGATTCTATCGAAAAAACTTTATAGTGAGAGGAGAAAATAAAATGGAAATGGATATTTTAAAAAGTATCTTATCTGAAAATGAGGTAACACCCCTAGGAAGTTTAAATGGGACTCCGTTATATTCATTTGAAGATGCACAGAGAATCAACAAAATTGGATTGGTTAAAGAGAAAATCCAAGGTAAAGAGGTTGAATTTGGTGAAAGACCTATGCGACCTGATGGATTAGGATATTTGGAAACAAAATCCAATGCAATCGCAGTTCCAACTTCTTTCTTTGAGAACAGATACAGAAAAGTTGAAGTAAAAGAGACGATTGTTGATGAAAAAACGAAGAAAGAAAAAGAAGTTGTTAAAGATGTATATTACGAAGTCGTAACAGACTACAGAGCTTGTAAAGAACAAGCAAGTGGACGTGTATATACAACTACAATTCCTGTATATCAGATTGGAGCTAAGAAAGATTCAAAAGGAAATGCTGATTTATTCTTAATGGGTCAAAGAAATATTTCAGATACAGAATTTATCAACGAGTTCAAAGGTAAATTGAATAAAGAATCAATGGTCAAGATTCTTAAATTGATTGGTAATAATCCAACAGAACAAGTAGAAGATACATTAGAGTTTTAATTAGAAGTAAAAAAGTATAAAACAAGGCAATATTTGGAAATAAATAAAAGGTATAAACAGTTTTCACTGTCTATATAGATTTTTGCATATTTCGAGGTATTGCCTTTTTATATGCAAGATAATGAAAGGAGATACATAAATGTCAATTAAACGTAGTTTCACTGTAAAAATCACTTTTAAAGAAGGGTACGGAAACCCAATCACTTTAACAGGTAAAGATGCAACTGCTTTTAACACTGCTTGGCATAACAAATTGAATGACCAAGACGGAGCTATTGGATTTGAATGGCCAGTTATTACTACAACAGGTGAATCACCTAATCAAAAAACAGTAACAACTTATACTTCATTCTTATTCTGCAATGTAGCAAAAGTAGAACGCTCAGAACAAACAGAAACAAAGTATACAGACGATCAATGCCATGATGCTTAGAAGGAGAGACCATGCAGAACAACGTACAAACTATTAACGGTGTTACTTGGTTCGATTCCCTAGAAGAAAGAAACGCTTTCTTAAAGCAAAACGGTAGACATGAGTTCGCATTGGAAGAAGCAGCAAAGAACGCAAAACAGTATTTGAAGCTTCTTGATATTATCGAAGAAAAAACGCAAATTGACGTTTATTCAAAATTAGATAGCGGTACTTTGCTATACGGATATGTAGTTCTTGAGCCTAAGAAGAAATACAAGATTCCCGAAGATAAAGTTTTGTTAGAAGCACTTAGAAACAAAACTATTCAAAAGAGATATGATTCCACAATGGAAGAAATCTTAAAAGGAGCAAAGATTCCATACGAAGTCAAGAAATGTAATTCATGTGGTGGAAGGATTCAGAAATTATTCTATAAGCCCGTAATCGTAGTAGAAACGGAGACTAAGAAATAATGCCACAAAAGAAAAGAGTTCCAACATATGTATCAAGCATTAAAGATAGCCTTGATCGTAGAAAAAAAGGAAAAGCATTTTACGACAATGCAATCACTTTATCGAGCGTAGATAAAGAAAACCATTATGTCAGTGTGAACCTATCCTCAGGGTACGTAGAAAACAAGCCTACACGTCTTATTGACGAGGGGGCAATAACATATGAGGATGGAGATGATATTCGTCTATACATCAAAAAAGGGGCAGTACAAGCGTTCTACGATAGCTTGAGTTCTGATTATGTAGGATATATCAACTTAGCTCACATTGACATTGCATCACTCCCTTTAAACTTAGGTACATGGACTAAAGATGATTTAACAGTTGTCGATATTGGGGATGGAAGAAAAGGCCTTGATGTAAACGTCAAACTAAATAGGGAATTGCACATTGTGCAAGATTTATTGAAGCAAGAAATACCATTGAGTATTAGTGCAGAACTGAGAGGAACACTTGATTTGGAATCGTCATTCAAATTTAATGCACCATTCTATAACAAAATCGAGATTGCTGGTTTCTCAGTTGTTGCAAATCCAGCCAATGTAAACAGTACAGGCGAAAATTTAAACAGTAAAGGAGACTCAGAAATGAACCTATGGGAAAAGATTTTAAAGTTGAGTTCTGAAAATAAAGAAGAAAAGAAGAATGAAGCTTTAGAAAACAAAGAGGACGAAAAAGAAGAAAAAGAACCTGAAAGTAAAGAAGAAGGAACAGAAAACGAAGAAGAAGAACCTGAAAGTAAAGAAGAAGGAACAGAAAACGAAGAAGAAGCTAAAAAAGGCGAAGAAACTTTGGAAACTGTTGAAATGTCTAAGGACGACATGGAAAAAATCAACAAATTTATGGATGCTTTTGAAGCTTTAAGTGCAAAAGTTGAAGCATCAGAACAAGAAAATGCTGAATTAAAAGAAAAATTAAAAAATTCTAAGAAAGAAAAAACAGAATTTGAAAAGAAAGCAGAAAGCACATTAGACAGATTGTCTAGTTTGATCTCAGGACAAGCTAACGATAAAGAAAAGAAAGAAGAAAAATTAAATTCTACTTCTAAAGTTAGTGGAGATATGTGGGGATAGGAGGTAAACCATGTTAGATTTATTATTTACAAATCCTGATAACACATTATTAGAAAAAATGGCAGTTACACCAGGAATGGTAGAACGTCTAAGTTCTAATATCGAGGATTTAACATCATTCTCAAGAGCTTATATTGATTATGAAAAAGCAAGACAGAATTTAGCAGCAAAAGCTTCTAAATCAAATGCAGGAACAGTTGGTATCGGTACTGATTATTCAGACAACTCACCAGCCAATCCATTCCAAAACGTGTTCCCATTAGTTTCTTGGTTAATGAACACACCAGCTTCACGTAAGATGCAAGGTGCTATGAACCGAGGAGCATGGAGTGTTACAAAAAAAGAAGATGGCAAATTCTATATTCAGTTGCCATTCACATACGGAACAACAGAACCTAAATCAACACAAGGTGAATGTTGCTGGGTTCCATTAGATTTAGCTAAATGCGGTAGCAATGCTCCATTGGCATTATTGTGTTTAAAGAGCTGCGAACCTATTATGGATAGCTTAGTAAATGAAACACGTAAAATCAAAGCAAATGACATGGTTTGCTACTTCCAACGTGAAGGAGAAACCATTAAAGAAGCTCAGAAACGTATGGATTTAATTTCAATGGCATACTTCACTGCTATTAACGTAATTTTAGGAACAATGGCTACAGGTACTGCTACATTGAAACCATTCCATGGATTGTTGGAAGTAATGGAAGATAAAGCAGTTATCAAAATCGTAGGTACAAACGTATTATCTGCATTTGATTCAGTTGCATTACGTTTAGCAGCATTAGGAGATGGCGATTATAAATTTGCTTGTCACCCATTAGTACTTGAAGGTATTAAATCTGTTATTGTTCCAGGTAAATTCAATGGTGAATATCCTGATGGATGGACTCGCAATAAAGAAACAGGCGAAGTTACATTTAAAGGACATGGATTTATCGCAGATAAATTAGTTCCATGTGACATTACAAAAGGTACAGGTGATGTATGGGTATTAGAAGGAAATACAGTAGGTTTGGTAATGGGAACTACTTTCCAACCATCTGAAAAATTCCAACGTCATACATTCGGTGCTACAGATACACCATCTGAAGGATGCGGTACTCAATGTGATTACTACTACAACTTTGGATGTGCATTTGGAACAGATGCAAACAGATTAATGGTTATCCAAGGTATTCCAATGTCAGCAGCTACATTAGGAGATACATTAAACGGATTAGACCTTGTATTAAAACCAACAACTATCGTACCAATCAACATTGGTGAATAATGTACGAAAAAATTATCGAACAATTAAAAAACTATTGTTCGTGCATAAAGGAAAGCGATTTAGAAGCAGATAAGCTTGAAAAGAATGTTGGAGAACTAATTGATTTAATTAGTACCATCACTTGTTGGAAAAACCATCCTTGTGAGACTTTCCTCTCATCTCAAAGAGAGGAAGTCTTTGATGTTGGTGAATTTAAGAAATGCGGTTGCGATTCAGGAATTGTACGTATACCGCTATTCTATCCAATGATTGATCCAACAACGATTGAAGTATCTGTTATCACTAGAGAAAGAGTTACATTTACTACTCACAAATTAGAAGTCGATAAAGATTTTTCTTACAACCCATACGACAGTATCGTGTACGTTGATTTATCTAATATCGACTACAAAGATGTGTGCAATTGTGGATGTGATGAATTATCTAAAATCGTTGTCAGTTATGTAGCTGGATATGAAACGATACCAGAATGTCTATTGCCTGTATTCTGCGACTTCCTACAATTCGTTATCGCAATGAACAGATGTGAATGTGGTTGTAGCACGTGTGAAGAAACAGATGGCAGTGATGTTCTTATTTCAGAAGAAAATTCTGATGCTCAGATTTCAATTAGTGTGTATGTTCGTGAACATATTACAAAAGCGTATTCAGAGCAATTAGGTATCTTGTCAGTATGTAATTCAAAAGACACATGGGTTGGTGCAGTAGTATGAAAATTAAATATATTGGAATGAAAAGTTCCACAAAGAAAAACGGATGCCCTGTATGCGGTGCGAAAGCCAAATCAAACACATCTTACGAGTATTCAAAACGTATGTGTTTGCCTAGTGGCCTAGTAAAAATCTTCCTTATGAACAAAGTTGAGGAAGTATCGTATGAAGATGGTGTATTCCTAAAAGGCTTTAAATACGTCTATGGGGGAAAACTTTATTACCCCTTTATCGAGGTGTAGGAAATGCTAAAAGGACTCTTAGAAGACGTTATAGAAGCGTGTGAAGAAGATTTTGAAGGATTGGCTAGTGAATTAGAAGAAACCATGCGAGAAGAAGCTCCAAGAGGGAGTAGATTCTATGCTCAAGAAATGACAAGTATGCCATGGAATGAATATAGGCCAGGTGCTTTAAAGGATTCGATCACGAAAGAAAAAGTATCTAATACCGAATATATAATCGGTGTGGATGCAGACAAACTAGAAAAAGATTCTAGAAACCCTTCTCACGTTGATTACTCACCAATGGTACAGAATGGAACTAAACGTGTTTATACGTTAGTACGTAAAAACGGAAGGCCATTCGTTTGGGTAGATGAAATGGGAAAGAAACACTTTGCACACAAAATTAAGATGCCACCTAGAAAGGCAAATGATTTTGTTGCTAGAGCGGTATCTAGATTTGATGCAAAAGTTAAATAAAGGAGATTAAAAATGGAAGAAAAAGTTGTAAAAGCTAAAAAGACTCCTGAACAGAAAGTAGATGTTCAAGCATTTGTTTCACGCAAATTAAACGCTTTAAATCAATTAGGCGGTGCTAAAGCAGAGCGTGCTATGGAGCGTGTACTAAAAGCTACAATGGGAGGGCAAAAATAATGTCTAACTGTAACATTAACAAAATCATTAGTGACAAATTAAGTGTCTCTAAATTAACTAAAACTCAAGAAATTGATATTACTATCATGAGTGATATTGATTCTTGTTTAAAAATCAACACTCGTAAATTTGAAAAGATTACAGGTACTTCTAGTGCTTATACATCACGTACTATTGCACCTGATTTAATCAACGTTTGCGAATCATTTGGATGTAAGAATACAGGTACATTGTTCATCACTTCTAAAGAAACGGATGCAGAAGGTGCAGACGGAAACAAAGTACACACAAGTGGTGCAGTATTTAAAGCATTGAAAAATGCATTAGACTTTGCAGCAGGTGTTGTTTACTACTACGTAAATGTTCCTAAAGCAGGTACTTACACTATCACAACAAAGATTTCAGATGTTTTAGATCATGAAATGACTAATGCAGATGAATATACAAGCACTTTAAAAGCAGATAAAGAAGGATTCTACCCTGTACAGATTGACCTATCTACTGTTCCTACAAAGGTATCAGGTAAAGGATGGGAAGAAAGTACATCAGGTGTCCGTTTAAGCATTGAAGTAGCATTAACAGATAAATCATCAGATAGTATCTTGATTGGTCTTTCTTCAATCTCTTTCTTTGAAGAATTTGCAGACTTAGATTCTAACAACGATATTAAAGTAAGCTGCTTATCAGGATTTGATGGTGACGATACTGTAGACCCTGTAGATACAAGTTGCTTTGATGATTCTTATGATGATGATTCTGCTTCTATTGAGCGTTCATTTACAGGTACTCAATTAACATCTAACTACTTAACTATGAACCCATTCATTGGCAAGGGAGATAAGTCTCAAGGCTTTATGATGCGTACTCAGGAAGTAGTTATTGAAGCTGATAAAGATCATCCTGAATATGGTTCAATCCATATTGCAGACCACTTTGTTGAAGAATGTGGATTTATCTATGCAGCATTGAGTGACCAATGCAATATTACAGATTCTACATTGAACCGAATCAACACTCCATTGTTGGCTAACTTAGATGAGTCTCAATACCAAGTATTGAACAGTAAAATCAATCCAAGTTTAGATATTGAAGGTTCAAAGATTTACTTCAACAAAAATTTAGTTGGTAAAACATTAAAGATTTCTTATCCAATGACTGTTGATGTATTGCAACACTATGTAGCAAACAACGATAGCTTAAAGAATAAGAGAGCGAAAGTTACAATCACTCGTTATAGAAGTGATGGAACTGCGGAAGTATTTACTTACCACAATGCAAAAATTACTTCATTCCCAATGGGTATCCCTGATGACGGAGCGTTTGAATTTAGTTTAGCGTTCAAGAAAGATACTCGTGGAAACTGGTATGAAGTTTATGTAGTAAACAAAGCTAACGCTAATTTATAGAAATTGAGAGGCAAATGAGATGGAAGAACAAAAGATTTTAGAACCAACACAGTTAAATGCCATGATTGAAAAGTTAAAAGTAGCTCGTGAGGATGATACTCCTCACGCAGTCTATGGCAATGGTGGTGAAATTGCAGTTGTTGGTGATGCAAATAAGACAGATGTTAAAACAATTGATATTGAAGTGAACTTTAGATTCACTGAAAAAGAAATCGAAGAACATAAAATTGATGTTCCTGAGAATGCTAAAAGAGTAGGGCAATACGTTATGTTCGATAAGAAGTTTGAAAATCTAACATTATCTCCTAGACAAGATATGAAGATGGTAGAAGCTTTAATCGAAGTAAAACCATTGCTATTGGATGCAGAACAAATCCTTGACCCATATAAAGAAAAATTCCAAGAAATCGAGGAATATTATGGCCACAAATTCATTGAAGGAAAAGATGGAATCGTTACAACAGATGCAGATGATGAAGAAGTGAACAAGACTATGGTTCAGATTTATGAAGCGTATATGAAAGAAGCAAATGAACAGATTTTCCATTTATACGCTCAATCCTCTACAAATTTAGTTGATGGACTTTATAAAGTTGTTGCAATTTTCTTAGGATTAGATGAATTTTATGAAGATCACATGATGCAATATTCAGTTTTAACTTGCATGATTAGCCTAATTATCAAATATCCTGAATTATTCAATGAGGTAGAAACAGTTTTTATCAAATAATTGATAAGGGGGATGATAAAAAGGATTCAGTAAAAAAAGCAAAGTCTTATGTTGCAGAACTAAATCTTTATTCAACCATGGCTCATTATGTCGGTAAAATTCTAAAAATACGCCCCAATGAGATATTAGACCATTGGGGTGTTTCTGAATTAGTTGTAGCCTTTGGGTACTACGCAAATCTACAAAGCGATAAAACATGGAATGAAATCAACGAGGCAAATAAAAATTCTAAAAAGAAAATACCTCAGATTGACAGATATGCGGTTCATTTCATTCAGAAAACAGATTTAGCGAAGGAGTCCGAAGATGTCAGTACGTGAAGTCGGTGCTAGGTTAGTCCTTGACATTAAGGATGCCGAAGCAAAGATAAAACAACTTGAAAAAGAATTAAAAGATATTGAAAAGGCAAAGCTCAAATTTGATGCTAACACCAATGAATTAGAAAGAATTAAGGCAAGATTAGAAGAAATCAAAAAAGAAAAGGAAGCTTTGGAAAGACAAAAACTTTCTTTAAAAGTTGATTTGGATAATCTAGCAAATTTAAAGAATCAATTATTGGATGTTAAAGATGATATTAGTGAGCTTAAAAAAGAGCTATTAGCCTTGAGCAATAAAAAACTTTCTATTGATATTGATTTAAAAGCAAATGCCAATGAAATTCATGATGTCATTAATGACATGACACTAGGTGAAAACGATAAAAACGACAAGCTTAAAGGATTATATAGTGCACGTGAAGCTCTCAAATATGATATGCGAGAGGTTGGCATTGAAATTGATGAAGTTCAAAAGAAAATTAACAATCTTAACAAAGAAAAAATCAAGATTGAAGCTAACATCAATGAATTAAATGATGCTCAAAAATTGGTTGATGAGATTGATAATTCAATCGCAGATTTAGATAAAGAAAAAATAAAATTAGAAGCTGATTCTTCTAAGTTAGAAGATACAAATAAAAAGCTAGACGAAACCATTGAAAAAGAGAATGATGTAAGAAGCACAAAAGCAGATATTGAGTCACAAGTTATAGGTTATCAAGATAGCTTGGATAAACTTAACAGGCTTCAACAAGCTGCTAAAGCTTTGAAAACTGCTAGTAAGATTACATTTGATGTTGGAAATAAGATGTCAAATCTAGGCTCTAGTATGTTGAACATTGCAAAGAATTTCCAAAACAATCCAATAGGAGATATTGGACGATTCTTAGTACAAGGTGTTGGATATTCTAGTTTGTATAGATTGGTTTCAAGTACACAAAACGCAATTGGTGATGCACTTTCAAATGGTGTTAAAAGATACGACACAATCAACGTTGCGAAAAGAACATTATCCACTGTAGTAGGTGATGTAGACGATTCTACAACAAAAATCCAAAAGATGATTGATAACCTAGATGAAAGCATTTTGGGTCTACCAACCACTTTAGATGATGCTCTAAGCCATGTTACGAGATTTACTTCAATCAATCATGATTTAGACAGGTCTCAAAAGCTATTCTCGGCAATTAATGATTCCATTTTGACATTCGGTGGTGATTCTGAGGGAGTAAACAATGCGGTTACTCAGTATTCTCAAATCATGGGTTCTAAAATGGATGCTCGTACATTGAGGTCAATGGAAGATGCAGGTATGACACCAGCCTTAACTGCTATTGCAAAGAAATTTAATATGTCATTTGCAGAGTTTAGAGAAGCATTTACAGGGTCAAATCCAACTATTTCATTACAACAATTCGAGGATGCTCTGATTGAATTGGATGAAAAAGGTGGTGGTGGCCTAAATTCTTTGGCAACTATGGTTAAATCGTCTGTATCTACAATCTCAAACGCTTTTGACTTAATCCCTAAGAGATTTAGTAAAGCCGAAGAAAAGTGGTTAGGTGCATTAGATGAGGTTTCAACAGAATTGACGGGAGCTACAATCTACGGAAATATCTACAAACTTTCTCAAAAAGTTGAAGGCTTAGGAGATATAGGAGCGAACTTCATTAGAAGTCATAAAAAAGAGATTGGCGAAGGTATAGACTTCATTAAAACGAAGTTCTCTGAATTATGGAGTGTTTTAAAAACATTCAGTTTCAAAGATTTTGTTGGTGGATTTAAACAAGGATTAGATGATTTCAAAGGAGCAATAGATTTCTTCAAACCTCTTGTTGGCGATCTATATGATTTCGCAAAAGATAAAATCACTGAAATGGGAGACGGAAGCTTTTCTAAAGGGTTAGGACGTTTCGTATCAGACTATATCCAAATTGGTATTGGATTAAAGTATGCTGGTAAGTTAATGAAACTTGGAAGCGGTGGAATTAGTCTTTTAGGAGATTTAGTAAACGTTGCTTCAAAATTCAAAGGAAAGAGTTTCAATATTCCTTTCCTAGGAAAACTAGGAAGTAAATTTAGTTCCATTAAAGATGTATTCAAAAGTTCAGATGAGATTACTGCTGCTACAAGCACTCCAAAAACTTTTGATGCAGAAGGATTTAAAAATAAATTATCTTCATTAGCTATCATAGCTGGTGGTGCAGGAACAATTATTCTTTATTGCAAAGCGATAAAGGAAATTGAAAAGAATGTTCCAAATGACGTTACAACATTGCCTTTACGTTTGGTTAATTTGTTCTCGATTATGGGAGCTATGAGTGGATTAGGAGCAATAGATGCAGGATTATCAAAACTTCTAGGATACGAAAACGTTCTAACAGGAGTTGCGTTAATGCTAGGTCAAGGCGGAGCTTTATGGCTATTTGCAAAAGCTATGCAAGAATTAGATAAAACCATGCCTGATGGTACTAGTGCTTTTGACGATAAATTGATTGGATTGGTTGAATCAATCGTATTAATGGCCACTATAACAGGTGGACAAGGTGCTTTAGGTGTATATACAGGCGGAATTTCTACATTAGCCCAAGTACTAGGAATGGTAACAACATCAGGACTAGCTGGTACATTGATTGCTTGTGCTAAAGCTATGCAAGAAGTAGATAAGAATGTTCCTTCAAACACAAAAGGACTTAAAAAGAAAATCCAAGGAATTATGGATGTTATTGATATGTTTGAAGGCGGAGGAACATTGTCTTCTTGGTGGAGTCAAGTTATTAAAAGTTCTGAGTCTTTATGGAAAGATATGGAGACTTGGAATATCACTAGGATTCTAGAGAAACTTGTTACTATTGGAGAATCAATTTCAAAAGTGCAAGGAATGAGTATTGATAGCAGTTCTTTCAACGATCAATTTGAAGAAATTCAAGAGGTTGTTAAGAATATTAATGATTTTAAGTTCCCAACAGTTAGCACATCGAGTGCAACAAATATTGCAGATGCAAACAGTATCGTTGAGAACTATACAACAATGGCTTCTAGCCTATCTGAATTATCTAGCATTAATGCTAGTTCGATAAATGTTGATAATTGCGTAAGCAATTTAAAGAATGTTGCAATCGTTATTCAAGAAATGAAGAAGATTGTATTCCCTGACGTTACAAAGAATATTAAATCTAATTTAAACGCTACAAATGCTCAAAATCTCCTAGATACATTGAAGATTTTGGAACAGATTGTTCCTGAATTTGGAAACTTGCAAGCAGTAATGACAAGCAATCCTTTACCAAAGGCAAAGGATATTAAAAAGACAATTGAGAGTATTTCTCAAGCAATTGGATATATTTCTGTAGCTGGTGTTGGAACAGGAAAAGACAAGAATATGTTGTCTTATAACTTGAAACAAATACCTGATGCCGAGTTATTTAATAACGCACTAACGGCAATTACAACTTTAGGCAATATAATCCTTCAATTTGGTACTTTGAATGTTTATTCTGATGGATTTGATTTTGAATCACTACGAGCAAATATTAAGCAAATTGGAGATGTAATCAATGATTTAGCAACTAACAAAGGATTGACAAAAAATACCAAAAATATTGGCAATGTTGATACGACAGTTACTAAGTTAAAAACGATTTGTGATAACTTAAATTCTATCGTTGGATTAAATCTAGACTTTGTTAAGATTGGAGAGGTCACAACAGGTATTCAGACATTCCTAAACAATGTTAAAGGATTGAAAGTTGGAGAAGCTACTACAGATGTTGTTACAGAAGTAAACTCAATCGTTACTTCATTCCACAACATGGCCACAACTTTATCAAACATGAAATCTGAATTTAATACATCTGGTACAGATATGGCCAATGGAATTATTGAAGGCTTCAAAAGCATTGATATTGAAGGTTCATTTGGAACTAAGATTGATAATGCAAAAGCTTCATTGAAGAAGAAAAGCTTCAAATCAGTAGGTAAGAAGTTTGGAAAAGATGTTGTGAGTGGATTCAGTGAAGGTATCTCTAATATGTCTAGTTCAATCTCTAATCAGATTACTATGATGTATGGATATTCAACACGATTCACAGATTTAGGACAATACTTAGGAAGTGCGTTTAAAAATGCGTTCAACAATCAGTCAGGAAATATTAATACAGGCGGCACAACAACTCCTAAAGTAAACATGGGAAATGAATCTAAAGGAAACAATATTAAGTTTGCTCAAGGTGGCCCAGTTTACTTAAAACGAGGCGGACAACCTATTGTTATGAAACCTAGCGGAACAGATACAGTGCCTGCTATGTTAACTCCTGGTGAGTATGTAATGAAACGTAGTGCAGTTAAGAAAGCAGGTCAAAGCTTCATGGATAAAGTAAATAACATGGATTTGAAAGGTGCATTCAAAGAATTGTCTACTAGATATGGTTCTCAAGTTGGAAGTGTTGTTAATAAGAATGTGACTATCAACAATAATGATAATCGTGTTACAAATAACAGTATCGCTTTCAACGAAGGAAACGAAAGAAGGCAGGCTATCAAAGTAGGTAGATGCTTGAGAGGTTTGGCATAATGACTTGTTATAACTTAAACCCATTAAAAACATACGTTCAGTTCAATGATCTTGTAATAGACAGTGCGGAGGAGATTTCCTCTGCCTCTCTAAAGCAAGATACAAAGACTGCAACGCAAGAATATAGTTACGGACATGGTAGTTATGTTGCTTTCCAAAAGAATCAACAGTTTCTTACGGAAGGTGACTTGTCCTTAACATTGAATTTTAATTATGAACATTTTCATGATGAAGATAGAAGATTCCTACGTGACTATTTCAATTTGAATTTGCTTAAACCTGGAAGGTTATGGGCAATTCAAGATAACAAATTGATTTGGTCATTGGCCTATGTCACAGGATTTAGTGAAGATTACAAAAAATACCAAGGTTATCTATCAATGGATATTGATTTTAAACTTTGGGAAGGTGTATGGCATATTGCAGACACAAAGAAAACATTCTTAGTTCCTTATTCTGTATGCAATATCCTAGATTGTGATGATTTCAGAGATGCTCAAGAGTGCTTATCGTGTTGCGTTACTTGCCCTCCTGATATGGAAACTTGCAATTCGTGTTTATGCGATTGTGGAGACATCACAGAGGAAACATCCTTATGTGTAATGGGAACTAAAGCATTGGAAGATTTTATGAATTGTGGCAATTCATACAAGATTGTCTACGATTGCATTAAAGGTGAACAGATTTTCGGTGATGATTTAATCAAAAATAAAATCTGTAAAAAAGATTATTGTGTTGAGTCAATTGCTGGAAGATTCTACAGTGGAACAATATTAGATACAGATAAGGTAAAGTTGATTCTAGATGGTAAATTCCAAAACCCTGAAATTGAAATCAACGGAAACAAAATGATGATTTTAGGTGAATATGATGGAATTTTAACACTTGATTCAAGTTGGAACTTATACTTTACTGCGGATGGATGTTGTGCATCAGAGGAAGTAGATTTAGATAATCTAGTGATCGAAGATGAATTTGGATTCACAGTACATCATGGAATGAATAGATTAGTTGTCACAGGCTCATGTTGTAAGATGGCTTGTGTATATATAGATGTTGATGAACTTACAAATTAAGGAGGCTTGCAGTGGCAAATGTAAAAAGTTATTGCACTGCTTGTGGAAAGTTAAAAGATAGCAGTGCAGAGTTTATCCAAAATGGTGTTACAGATTCAATCTGTACGTCTTTAGGAAACGATACAGGCTTAAATCCTGAAAATGGCAATAATACGTGTACAGACATGGAAAATGCCAACGATTGTCTTACAAAAGGCTTGTATGACATCATAGATGGATTTGATTTGTGTGATTGGAAATTATTCATGAGTCAATATGCTAACAATGATTACAACATGAAAGCGGCTATGATTTGTTGGATGTGTGGATTGCAAGACCAGTTGTATAATCTTCAATTTCAAAATTTGGCAATCGAAACACAATATACTATTCAACAGTCCACACCTGGATTGAGTGTTGCAATTGACAGACAAGGTAATTTCAGATTCAATTATTCAGATTGGATTCATACAAGTGGATATACGAAAGTAGCGGACGGAGTTATTACAGGAAAAGTTGATTTCTGTATGAAACCTAACAAAGATAAGAGTGCTACATACAAATTCAATAGCGTTACATTGAAACACTACTCTTATAAAATGACGGGAGTTTCAGCAGATTCATATCCTACTGTTTCTATTCGTGTTCCTAATAGGAGTGGGTCGTTGGTATATCAGAAAATCACAAATGCTTCATTTGAAGAAGATATTAACAAAACAGTTGAATTAAGCATGAGTGGAACAGTAAAAGCTGGAGAAACAACAAATTGGTTGCAATTCCTTTCTATTTATGTTGATTGGGTAGAAGATGATGAAATATCTCTACATACTCGTTTTGTAAATGATAACAAGGTGAATTTTGTTATCTGTAGAGATTAGGAGGTACACATAAATGAATAAAGATGTTTGTTCTGCTTGCGATTCTTTAAAAGCTACAAGCAGTAATTTAATTCAAAAAGGTGTAACAGATACTATTTGTGCAAATCTTAAAGCAAACCAAGGTTTTGAAAATAAGGGACACAATAACTGTACAGATATGCATGATATGAACGATTGTCTATTAGGCGGATTGTTAGAAAAGATTGATACAATTGATGTTTGCGATACAAAAGAAGCTATCAAAGATTTGGAAAAGAATTTAATCAGTATCATTGATGTAATGATTTGTTCTGATTGCGGCCAATGGGAAGAAATCGAGAAACTATGGGCAGAAATTCAAAAGCTTTGGAATGCTATAAGAGATTTACAAGGCAAAGTTGGAAAGCTTGAAGGCAGTGTTGGTGATATGTACAGTGCGGTTGAAAAGATTCTTATTAACCTTAAAAACAGTGGTGCATGGAAACAAACGGGAGATACTGTATTTGAAGGAAAATTCAATGACGGAAGAAGCATTGCAACAGGTAATATCAATATCTTTGGTGGTACTCCTGATGGAAACTCATACATCCGTACTAATAACGGAAGTTCTGAGAATGATTTGGCTGGTGGTGTTTAATGGCATGGCAAAACTTTCATGGAGCTTACGATAATACAGGGCCATACACAAACGTAGTATTAGGTGGAAATCCAGGCGATACCGCAGACTTTGGATTCCCACTTGCTATTGCCCATTCTAAAGGATATGGAAAAGGTATAAACTTTTCAGATGATGGAAACTATGGTGTTACATTCACATTAGATTTAGTTGGATATTGTGTAACGAATGCTGGTAAATATACAGGAAACGGAAAGTATGTACAGTATGGTGGAAGATATAACTATATTTTGATCATTAGCGTTTCTAACAACAATAAAGCATCATGGAGAGAGATTTACAATCAAGTAATATTCTCTCATGCAGATACATGGCCATTAGCTTATTCATCAGGTTGGGAAACAGTAGCACAAAATAGTCAATGGAATGGTAAGCTACAACTTCCAACAGATACAACACACGTTAAAGTTGAATTAAGAGGTGAAGATGCTACATTCCCTTACGAGAATATATATTCAATTCAACAGGTTATCCCTGATTTCAGACCATGGGCAGTAAGAAAAGGCGGTATATTCTATTCTTTGGATAGAGCTACAGGATGGTTTAAAAAGAGAGTTAAAGACTCTTGGGTAACTATTGGCAAGTACAGTGCCGATAAAGCAAATAAAGAAAACCAAGGGTCAAGTAGAATTAGAAAAAATGGTAAATGGGTAGGACAAGGCAAAATTGGTAGTTAGGAGTAAATATGATTCCTTACTTTGAAATATTAGAATTTGGAAAAGTTAAGAAAAGATTCAGAGAAGCTTTAAGCACAATCAGTTTTTCAAATGAGTTGATGACAGTACCTGAAATGCAAATCACAATTCCTAACGAATACTACGATTTAATCTCAGGAAGAAAAGAAATGCGAGTAATTATGGATTGTGGAGTTTTCTACGGAATGATTACCGACTACAAACCATCTGTAAGTGGTTTAAACATATCTCTAACGCACGTAATTAACGAATGGACATATAGACAAGTCCCAACGAATTATGCGGTTAAAAACGCTCTTATAAAGAACGTATACGAAAGCGAAGATATGTATTATTCAACTCAGTGGAAGATGAATTTTGAAACAGAGATTGATAATGAAAAGATTGACTACGTTTATTCTCGGCAGTCTAAATTAGATGCACTTACTAAAACTTGCGAATTGACACCATCTGTTTATTGGAGAGTTCCATTTACAAATGATAAGCAAGTTGAAGTTGGATATTTTGGAAAGAAACAACCTGTTATGCTTTCCAATAAGCCAACATTAGGAAGAAACTACAGAATCATTGGTGAGCCAACAATGGAAACCGATTTTTCAGATGTTATTAATCTAGCTACTGTTTATGCCAATAAATCTGATAGTGGTATGTCATCTTTATCATTGAGAGAAGTATATAACGATAAAAGCTTGCAGAACCCTAAATTCCCTGTAGTTATTTTGAGATCAAACATAAATAACGAGCGTGATTATGAATATGTAGACTTTCCTAAATTAGCTCCTAACAATCAATTGGAGTACTCGATTATTGATACAGAGTCGGTTGGATACGAGAGCGGTGTATTCATTGAAGGAACATTTGCCTTTGATGATTTATCGCCATTCAGTCTAGAGGATATGACAAAAGACTCTAAGGATTATAAATGGGTCATTCCTAAAGAACAGAGATATTTAACTGATACAGAGGAAATAAACAATGCTAAAGCTTTATGGCACTCTTTAAAAGACATTTGGAGTAAATCTGCTATTGCAGCTTTATGTGGTTCATGTCATGTGGAATCAACATTAAATCCTAACTTGTATCAAATGGGTGATGTTCCTGATTCTCAAAAAGGGTTTGGATTAGTTCAGTGGACTCCATATACAAGAATTACCAATTGGCTTGGTTCTCATGGATATTCAAGCTACACAATGTATGGAAAAGGGGAAGTAGCTAAGTTGGTTGAAGAATGGTCAACAAATGCTACAAATGGCCCTTGGATTCCAACTTCTTCTTATAACATCACATTCCAACAATGGTCACACATGGAAGCCGATATGAATTACATGGTAATGGCTTTTATGGCGGATTATGAGCGTGGAGATACATCTATTGATTTACAGTATCAAAAGCGTATTGAATTTGCTCAACGTATTTATGGTTTGATTCCTGAGTGGGAACAAGATGATAACGGAACTACAACCGATACAGATAAAACACAATCTCGACCTTGGAACGCTCAGAATTTTATCAATACATGGAATGGCCAATCTATAGACATGGATGGTGTTCCAATTGAACAACCATATCAATGTGTAGATGCATGGAAGAAAGCGTTGCAAACATTAAATTATCCTAACCCTACGAGAGCTATTGGAGGAGATGGATATGCAGATTACATTTGGTATAACAGAGATGAATTAGGTTATTCTCAGTACTTTGATTATGTTAGTACACCTCAATTTGGTGATTGGTGCATATTCGGTAGAGGTGGTGACACACCTGCATCACACGTTGCAATGTACGTTTCAGATGCTGGCAATGGTAGAGCGAATTTCTTTGGCCAAAACCAACCTTATCCATATTGCAATACAACAACAATCAGTACATCAAATATCATTGGTATTTTCAGAGTAAAGAGTGTTTATGTACAACAAAGCATTGACCCTGAGTCTACAAATGGAACAACTATCATTACTGATAACGATAGAATTTATGCGGCCAAGGTTGTATATGATTGTGCTTGTAGAAAACTAATTAATGCAAGAAGAAAGTTTGCTATCAACGTTTCTTGTGAAGCATTACCTAAAGAAGTAAACGTAGGTGATAGAATCAGATTTATTTATGATATCAATTTATTGCAATTGGGAAGTTGTAATAGATACATGAAACGTATTCTAAAACAAGACGATTGGTTCTATATCACAAGCCTACAAAGAGAAATAGATAAAACAGGAATTGAAATAGATACATTGACATTAGAGAAATTCCTTAGAACAGATAGAGACGGAAAGAGTGAGTAGTTATGGATATTAGTAAGGCGATAAATATATTAGCTGATAGTGTCTATGATTTGAAAGAAAAAGGAAGATACAATTCCATTCAACGTAGAAACCACACAGTTGACTTTTATGGGTATGAGTTCCCTAGATGGGGATGTTCAAGTTCTAAACCAGCGGTAATAGGAATGTCAATTTCTCAGGATTTGATTTATTATGAGCGTTTTGAGTTTAAACTAGTAATAGATAATTCTACTGCTACAAACTTTAATATCGAGATTGAAGGAATCGACATGACACCATATTTCAAGCAGCAATTCAACGGGGCGTGGATTACAGGCAATGGACTATGGCCTGGGCAATACTCCAACTTTGATGTTCTTAAAGCTTGTGGGTATCTTTCTGAAACCGATAGAAACAAAATACTAGACCCAGGATATAAGACAATCAAAGTAACGGGAAACGGTAATTTCGATTGTACGTTAGTAAATTATCTTAAATATAGTCATGTCAACAGATAAGAGGAATCTATGAACAGATATGAACAAAGGATTGAAAACCTATCAAATCATGTAAAACAAAATCCTAGAGATTGGCAGTCTGCCATATCGCTATTGAAATTGAACAGTCAACAAATTGACTTTAAAAGAAAACAAAAACAACAGTCTGCTAGATTATCTATCAAAGCATACAAAAAGGAGGTTGTGTAGATGGAAAACAAATATAGCACTTCTGGAATTGGAGAAGATATTATCCGTAGTTTTACACAAATTGCAAGTGCAGAACTACACGCTAAAACCTTATTAGAAAAACGTATTTCTGAGGTTGAAAATGGATTAATTAGTGAAGAAGAAATTCCTGATAATTTAGAAAAGATTGAAGCACTAAAGGATGAAATTGATGATTATGCCAATATCAGACGTTCTCAAATGCTTTATCTATACAATTCTTTTGGTAGTAAAGGGGATAGAGAACAGTGGTGTTTAGTTAAACATTTAAGTATGGCTATGTACACTGCGTTTGAAGCATATCAAGCTTCTGATAGAGACCCCGAATTATTGAATATTGCTTTGGATATTAACAAGAAGTTTATTGAAGCTTGTACAAAATTCTTAGGTGTAGAAATTACTTCTTGTGCATCTTGTTTTGCAGACATTATGAAAGCTGGAGGAAAATAATATGCAACCTGTAGTATGTAACAAAGATATGGCGGTATCGCTTCCTTTAAAAGATGGTGATTGCGAATTTTGGCTAGAAATCGTTGATTCTGTAGATGATATTACTAATCCAAGTAGAGACCATGCGTATGTTGATTCAAAAGGATTGTTCTATATCTACAACGGAAAAGAAATTCAAGTAATCAATGACCATGCCAATTTGAAAATCAAACGGGGAAATATGATTTGTGATATTTCTAATCAATTGGATTTAATGGAAATTCTAAATCAATTCGTAAAGACAATTTCTGTAAACGGAACAAACATTGCCAAAGACAACGAAAAAAACATTGCTATTCAAGTGCCTATCACAACTATTAAATTAGATGGAAACACGATTAGTCCTGTTGATTATATTGTAAATCTAGATTTAGCTAGTGTTTATGCAAAGAAAACTGAAATTCCTAAAAATGTATCTGAGCTTGAAAATGATGCTGGATATATTAAACAAGAAGTTGTAGATCAATTAGTTCCTATCAAAACAATCAAAGTTAATGACGTAACGATACCTCCTGATGAAAACCATGCAGTAAATATCGAAGCAATTCGTTATAAAGTTGGAACTGCTGACCCAAACACAACAAATTGCCCTAACGGATATTTCTACTTTCAAATAGGAGACTAATCCATGGCTTATGTAGGTGGAGGATGGGCATTACTTGGAAATCATCTAATTTGGTCATACAGTGGCAGATGTAATATGTATTTCCAAGTATACGCATCGAGCGAACAAGATCCTATAAATAATAGGTCTACAGTACATACAAGAACTAGGATTTTAGTTGAAAATAAGAACCCAAGCTATTCAGGTTATCGTGTTGAACAAGATTGGTCTGCTGGAGTTACAGGAGCACCAAATTATAGTGCTAATGCAACATTTTCAGATGGTGGAGCTGGTACAAGCAAGGAATATATTCTACAAAATGGTTCATTTACTGTTAACCATGATTCTAATGGTAATGCATCAAGCAAAATACATTATTGGTTTAATGGAACATATACAGGAGCTATAGGAAGCCCTACAAACAAAAATGTAGTAGACATCTCACTTCCTAAAATTGATAGAACCGCATATAAGGCAACGATAAGCAATGTTGGAAGTACATACAAAACAATGTACTGTACAATTTCGGTTCCATTTGAGTCCGTAGAGAATCAATGGAGTAGAGATGGCAGTAATTGGACAACGTGGAATAAATCAATAAAATCCGATACTCCTTTTGTAGATACATGGACAGGATTAAATCCTAATACGACTTACACTTTCTATTATCGTTTCAAAAGAAAATATAACGGAGTTTGGAGTGAAGCGGTCAGTTTTACTGCGACCACTAAATATCCTAATGCTCCTTCAAAAAGAAGTGTTTCTTTAAGCTCGGTAACGTCCAATTCTGCAAAAGTTAGTTGGAGCGGATTCTCATTAGGAGACATGGCAACTGATTATTCTTATCAAACATCTAATGATGAAAAAAATTGGACAAACCAAGGTAAAGCAACAAGCTTAACTCTTAGTAATTTGAAAGCTAATACAAACTATAAATTCTATGTAAGAATGGTCGATAACTATGGTCAGCATTCATTAGCAGCTAGTACATCATTTACAACATTGAACCCTGAAAAACCAAATGTAGGTGGTATTGAATGTAAACGGTTAACACCATTCGGCGGTATGTTTGCTTGGTATGGATTCTCTGTAAATGAAGGAGCTACAATAGATCATTACGAATATTCAATAGACAATTCAAATTGGATTAATTTGGGAACTGATACGCAAATTAATTTAGACAATTTAAGCTCTGAAACAAGTTATACATTATACGTTCGTTTAGTTGATAACTTCGGTTCTAAATCAGATAGTGCTACATTCAGTTTTAAAACATTAGTTGACCAATTGAAGATTGCATACAACCCAAATACGTATGAAGAAAACATCCTTACAAAAGACGGAGTAGACATCTTAGCTAATAATGGAGATAACTTGATTGTTGGTGTTCTTGGTAGAGAAAGGCTTAGAACTGCTAGAGTTTTCTACAACGATAACGGAGTAATAAAGAAAGTAAAAGCATCTTATTTCAACAAGAAAGGTAAGATTATACGTCATAAAAACTATGGCAGTTAGGAGGTATATAAATGGGTGTTAGAATTGCAGAATTGCCTTCAAGCAAAGGCATTTCAAAAAAAGATTTAATTATCGTACAAGATAATGAAGCTACCAAACAAGGTACAGTCCAACAATTAGATGATTCTTTAGGTGTAAGTAGGCTTAAAGAAGAATTTGAAGCATTGGGATTATCTGTAGACGAAGAAGGATATATTGTTCAGGAGGTACAATAATAATGGCAAAACACAGAATTTTAACAGATGAAACAGGAGAAAAAATTGTAAAAGCATTGAATATCATTGCTCAAAATGGAATTTCACATCAATCAATGGATTGGCAGAAAGCAAGAACATTAATTGCAAACGGAGTCGGTGAAAGTGCGTTTGCTATTGGTACGCAGTTAATTGAAAAATGGACAGATACAGCTAATTCAAAAGATTACGATATGCCATGGCAAGTAAATCACTTTGAAGATGTTACGTTAGAGGATGGAGAAGTAGTCCCTGGAATGTGGTTACAAACGCATTATACTTTGCCTTTTGGTATTCAATTTTCGCATCAGAGAGCGTTTCTGGCGTGTCCTGATGGACTTAGTGCTGGTACTTACAATTTTGATTTTGCAAAGGCATGGAGAAATAATGTTAAACCAGGAATTAATTACCAATTCACATTAACTAATCCTGTAGAAAGAGGTGGTAGATTAGCTGGATGCTATGGAGCACCCGACAAAGCACCATCTAGTTGGAAGGTTTATTCATATGGTAAAGACGGAATTACATTAAATGAGACGGTAAATGTTACTGTTGGTAGTGGTGGAACAAATCTAGGAACAATCCAACATGATAGTAGAAGCGGAAATTTAAACTCTGTACAAGAAATGGCTTACGGATGGAACAGATGGAAAACATCTGCTTTAAGACAGTATTTGAACTCAAGTAAACCAAAAGGACAATGGTGGACTCCACAAGACCAATGGGATATTTGCCCAGACCAATTAGCTTCTAAAGACGGATTCTTATGTGGTATGCCTGATGAAATGCTAAATTGCTTAAAAAAAGTAAAGGTAGTTACTTATGCTAATACCGTTAACGATGAAGGTGCTGAGGATATTACGTATGATTATGTTACGTTGCCTTCATTATCTCAGATGTTCATTAAACAACAAACTAGTGGTGAAGGTGATGTTCACACCTATTGGAAAAGAAGAAGCGGACGTACAACACCTTGTGAATGGTATACAAATTATCCAAATATGGTTGAGTATTCCATTGCTAACAAAACATCACCTCAGCACGTCCGTTTGCGTTCGGCCTACCAAGGCAATGCTTGTGATGCGTGGAGTGTGCACACTAGTGGCCTTGTCGGCAGCTACGACAGCGCTTCTTATGCGCATACGTTCGCCCTGCTTGTTTGTATCGCATAAATCTAAAATCGGGGCAGACAACGTACTGCCCCATGCAAGGAAAGGAATTATTAAATGGCAACTAATGTAAATGAAAGGAATGTACCTGATACACCGACAAATAAAATGTTGGATTGTTTATGGGAAGCTAGAAACTTGTCTTTGTATACTGTAAAGATTTGTTCAAACACAAACAATTTTCCGCCTGAGTATTATCAAACAATGACTGGCGATATGATTAAGAAAGCTAAAGATATATACAGACTTGGAAAAAGAGCAAACGCAATCTATGTTCAAGGTAAGACAGGACATGAAAGATGGGAAGAACAATTGCAAAATGATACATGGATAAACAGAAAACCTAAGCAGATTGTTGTTACATATCCAAAAAGAAGGGAGTGTTTAAGCATTCCTTTTAGGGATAGAGTTTATCAACGTAGTATTAACGATAATTCATTATATCCTCAAACAACAAAGCACTTTGTATATACAAATATAGCTTGTCAAAAGTTCAAAGGAACAAAGAAAGCTATGGATGTAATGAGACAATATCTTCATAGATATTACATCAATAACAAAACGAATGTAGGCTATGTTGTATGGATAGATATACATGGATATTATCAAAATATGATACATAAAGATGTCAACGAATGTTTTTATAAGATGTGCGATTCAGATACTGCTAGTATGTCTAAAGATGTGTTAGATACACAATATTCAAGAGATATTGGATATAATCCAGGTTCTCAAATGGTTCAGATTGCTGGCATAAGCTTATTGAATGAATTGGATCATTTCATCAAAGAAAAACTACATTGCAAAAGTTTCATAAGATATATGGATGATTCCTATTTGATTACAAATGACAAAGAAAAAGCGAAACAATGGAAGAAAATAGTTTGTGATAAGTTAATCGAATTAGGGTTTGAACCTAATCCAAAGAAAGCCAAGGTTCTAAGAATAGATAAAGGATTTATGTTTCTTGGATTTAAAGCTACATTATCAAAAACGGGAAAGGTTTATTACAACCTAAGTTCAGAAAATATAAAACATGAAAGGCGAAAATTAAAGAAACAAGTCATTAAAGCTAAGAAAGGTGAAATGACAAAAGAAGAAATTGATGCAAGCCTTCATAGTTGGAAATCACACGCAGAATTAGGAAATACGTACAAGTTATTGCAAAGAATAGATGCGTATTACGCTAATCTATGAAAGGAGATAAAAGTATGATTATCAAACAATTAAATGTTTCTATCGAAAAACAAGCTCAAGAAGAATATCAAGCTTCACAAGTTCAATCTACAAAAGATGAATTGGCAAATCAAAAGTTTCTAACGGAATACGTTGCTTGTATGGCAGGAATTGAATTACCTGTCGACGAAGAAGAAACGGAGGGAATGACTCATGTACAGGATTTTGAATAATCAGAAAAGCAGAGTGATTGACGGAAAGTATAGCAAAGATAATTATATTTTCTTAGTAGAACAAGCTTATAAGAAAAAGAAAATCACTAAAGCAGAATATCAAGAGTTGATTGATTTTGAGTAATTTCGAGTACATTCAATATTTATTAGATATTATTGATAAGCAAAATAAAATCATTCAAGAACAGAATGAAATTCTATTTATGAATGGAATTGATGTTTTGGATAAAGAGAAAGGGCGATAATGTACGTCCTTTTCTTTTCATTATATAATTGATATGCCATAAAACAGTACCTAAGAAAATATAAGAGAGATGAAATATTTTTGGAGGTGTAAATTTATGAATGTACAAGATTTTTTAACTTTATTACAGACTGCTGCTACTTTAGTTTGTGGTGGATTAGCTTTATATTTTAAATTCAGTACGAAAGCTAAAACTAAAGCAAAAGAAGTTCAAGAAGTGATTGCTAAAATTACTGCACAAGCAGTTGTATACATTAAAGAAGCAGAGGACAACTACAAAGATACAACTAATGCAGGTGGCAAGAAGTTTGAAGAAGTTGTCGGTAAGCTTTATGATCTAGTGCCTGATGCATTGCATGGAATTATAACAAAAGAAATGATTAGTGAAATTGTTCAAAGCACTTTTGATGAAATTGAAGAATACGTTAAGATTCAATTAGATAATGGAATTGATAAAATCAACGTCAAAGGTGACTAATAGTGAAGGTAATCACTATTGATCTAGAATATGTTTTATGGCTTTTTGGGTTCATTGCTTCCGCTTGGGGAGTAGTTAAAATCATTAAAGAAGTAAAGAAACCTAATGACGATTTAAAAGAAACTGTTAGAAAACACGAAGAATGGTTAGTAAGAGATAATGATAGAATAAAATCAATTGAAAGTTTAGTTATCACACAAGAAGGGATTAAGAAAGAATTGAATGAGCATTCTCGAAGGCTTGGAGAACATGAAGAAAGATTAGAAGAAGATAAGCAACGTGGTAATTTGACATTAAAAGCAAATATCGCAATCATCAACAATATGCTTTCTGAAAACGACAAAGATAAACTCCAAGAAACTAGAGATGAGATTCAAAACTTTCTGCTAGATAAAAACTAAGGAGGTTAAATAATGGGAACTCCACAAGAGTTTTATAACTATGCTCTCAATAAGGTTTTTAACAACAGAGGGCAAATAATGAACATTAATTATGTTCAAAGTGGTGAACCATATGGAGGGCAATGCGTTTCATTAATTCAAGGATTAATGGCATGGGGAGGAAAGCCATGTATTCCTCGTGGCCATGCTCGTGATTGGTGGTTTAACAGAGCAAGCAATGGTGTGTTAAGTTATTTTGATGTTGTTACAGGTGCTCCTCAAAATGGTGACGTAGGAGTTTCTGTAGGAGGCGATGCAAGATATGGACATATATTTATCTATTGGGAAGGTAGAGCACTCTCTCAGAACGTTCTAGGCAACCCTAAAGCTATGTTATGGCCATTAAACTATCAAGGTGCTATTTGGGGATATTTAAGACCTAAATTCTATACTAATGCTTCTACATATAATGCTTCTCAATTGATTAAAGAAAATGGAATGGCCACATTTGAAAATGATACTGCTATCGTTATTCATAGAGATACTCCAACAGGTGCTTCTTATGGAACATTTGTAAAGGGCGAAAAACAAGTCTATACAGAAAAATGGGTAGGACTTGGACATAGATGGATTTCATGGATTCATACAAATGGAGTTAGATGTTTCGCAGCAGTTAGTGGTAGTGAATCATATGGTGTTGATCCATGGGCCACAATCGGTGCTCCTGAAACAAAAGATATTGAATTAACACAAGAAGATGGAATTGCTGAATTTATTGTTGATGGTGTACATAAACACTACGATAATCCAAGCGGAGAAATTTTCGGTCAATGTAATTCAGGAGACAAGATTCGTTATTATTGGAAGTGTGTTACAAATGGACATAGATATGTTGTTGGCAAAGAAGGAGACAGAAAGTTCTTTGTTGCAGTATCTGCTACAGAGGATAGAAGTCAAATGTGGGCGAAATTCAGTGCTCCTGATACAAATACTAAGGAAGATACAAAAGAGCCTTCTAAGCCTTCTACAGAGCCTTCTAAGCCAACCACAACAGATTACACTAAGAATGTTAAGGGATATGGAATTGATATTTCAGAACACAACAGTTCAGACATTGATTTATCAAAATATGACTTTGTTATCTTGCGTGCTTCATATGGAGAATACACTGATAAGAAATTTGAATACTTTGCAGATAAATGTGAACAATTAAAGATTCCTTATGGTGTGTACTGCTATGATTATGCGTTAGATGATAGTCAAGCTAGAGCGGAAGCAGAGTATGTATATAATCTAGTCAAAGACAGAAATGTTCAATTAGGTGTATGGTTTGATATGGAGGACGCAGATAATTACAAGAAGAAAGCTGGTGTCTTAACAAAAGAAAGATGTTCTTTCTCATGTAAAGTGTTCTGCGACTATATGAGTGCTAAGGGATATTATACAGGTGTTTATACTAGTACTAGTTGGATAGGAACATTTGTAGAAACAACATATCCTATTTGGATTGCAAATTGGGGTACGAATGATGGTAATATTCAATCAGACCAATCTGGTGTAGGTGTTATTCATCAGTATGCAGCTAACCCAATTGACAAAGATATAATCTTCCATGATATTGATTTTTATAAGTCAAATCCTAAGAAAGATGAATCAACAGACGATAAAAAGGACGAAAATGGTTCAGAAAATAAAAAAGATGAACCAAATACAGATTCTAAAGATGATAATGGAAACAAAATCAATGTAACAGGTATCAATAAATTAATTGAACTGTTGCTAAAGATTGTTGAAAAAATCGCTAATCTGTTTAAATAATTGTACATAATGTACGAAATACGACATGAAACGCTTGTTTTTGCACAAAATCTGCAAAAAATATGTTTATATGTCGTGAATGAAAAATATAATTGGTGGAAATGGAAACCGTGTTGCTCCTTAAATATCACGCAAGCTCGAGGTAGCCAATTATAAAAAAATATCTCATCTACCATTTTTAGGAAGAAGGAGAAACGAAACCACTAGGTATTTAGTTGCTTAGTGGTTTTTGCGTTTATATGGTATAATATATGTACATAGATTAGCAGAGTGCACAATGCGACCAATACCATAATATGGTATAATATCTATGCTTAGGGGAATACAATCGTATTCTTCTTTTTTTATGCATAAAAACATTTGTGCTTGTGATATAATCATGTTGCTAGTAAAAAGAAGAGTGATAAAGGCCGAATCTCTCTTTTGTGTAGATAACATTGCAGACGTGTGATTGTATTTTCAATTTTCTCATGGCGGCACTAGCAAACAACTACAAAATGTGACAATTGCTAAAAGCTCCCCCTTTTTGTAAATGTCACAAAAACGATTCCATACCTAACACATCCAGGTATGGTTTTTGTTTTTTAACAAATATTAAAATTTATATGCTATATTATTGATGTGTTCTTCATAGATGGACACAACCCTTTCTAAGATAACTTTATGCAAAAGAGTCTCCTTACCAAGCGGGAGGCTTTTTTGTTTCTATATGGTTTTGGCATAATGGCATAAAGCACGTGGCATAACGCATGGAATATTTTTTTATATTCAACGGAATAAAAAGTAGCCAAAAATGAGAAAGTATGAGAACATAAAATAAACTAGATGAATAAAAAATAAAGAAAAATAAAGAGCTAGAAACTTACAAATATCATTCAACAAAAAGAAAATTGCTTTATATAAAGTACGATATATGTTAATGGCATGATATTGGCATAAAATAGCCTTATTTTTCACCTATTTTCACTAGTTTTTTATAAAATTTAAGTGTTATCTAAAGAAAGAGGGAAAATTACATGGCAGTAAAAAAAGATGAAAAAACAGGTACGTGGTATTTCTATGGTTCGTACAAAATGAAGAATGGGAAGTATAGACAATACAAGAAACGTGGATTTCCAAAAAAAGAAAGATGCAGTAAAAGCAGAGATCATATTCAAAGAGAATATTAAAGACCCATACAAGAATATTACATTGGAAGGATTATTTGATGTTTATGCAGCTTATACAGAGAAAAGAATCAAGCAAAGTTCATGGGTTAATCAGAATAGAATTTTGAATAGATGGATTAATATTTTAGGTGACGTGAATATAAAATCCATTACAACCAACGATATAGAGGTTTCAATGGAATTAATGATTAATAACGTAGGATATGAAACCGCAAAGAATTATTTATCTAGAATCAATAAGATGATGCGGTTTGCAGTTCGTAAAGGATATTTAGAAACTAATCCTTGTTCCTCGATAGAATTGGTCAAAGACCCAAACGAAAAGAAAACAGAAATGAAGTATTGGACTTTAGAACAATTTAATCTATTTATTCATTATGTTAAAAATCCTTTGTATCATCTTCTATTCACAAATCAATTCTACATGGGGATGAGAATTGGCGAAACACTAGCGTTGACTTGGGAGGATGTAGATTTAGAAAACAATACGATTGCAATTAAAAAGACATGGTCAAAAGACTTACATAAAATCACAACACCAAAAACTCCTAATAGCTATAGGACAATTACAATGCCCCAGTTCTTATCGGATGAATATAGAGATTTTAAAGAGATGTTGGATGTTCCTGAGAAATCATTTGTATTCGGTATAGATATACCCGTATGCAATACGACAGTTAGAACAAGAATGAGAGAAGCTATTAAAATTGCAAATGAGAATAACGAAGAACAAATACCTATCATTCGTATACACGATTCACGACATTCCTGTGCCAGTTACATGATTGGAAATATGGTAGAGATGGAAGCTCACATTTTAGCTTATATGACGTTGCAAAGCGTTTAGGAGACAATCTTAGCACAGTATTGAGTGTTTATGCTCATTGGCTACCCCAAGCAGATAAAGGAATTGCAAAGTTTATGGATAAAGATAATGCACTAGATTAATTTCTAGTGCTTTTTTGTTTGCAAAAAGAAAACACACCCTTTAGCGAGTGTGCCTTCCATGAAATAGAGAGAGATGAAAATACAGTTGCCTATTTACAGGCACTTAAAGTTTATCATGTTTCGTTGCGGACGTTTTGTGCTACCAAAACAATGCAAATTATTTATATCATCCTCTATCATTTATTATTTTTGGTATTGATCTATTAAATCGGCTAAGTGTTGTAGTGAGACACCATACAAATTACACAACCATTTAGCATCTTCAAAGTATACATTTTTTCTACCATTTTCGATTTATGAAAGCCATGATTTCGTTTTGCCCCTTCTTTCTGCTACCTCTAACATTGTGTAATTAGCTTTGTTTCTCAATTCCTTTAATGCTTTTCCTTGGTATTCAAATTTGTTCATGTCCTCACCTCTTTCATTATACATTATAATTATAAGTACTAAATTAAATACCTATCTAAAATATATCATAAAGTACACTGAAAGATAACATAATTATAAAAAAAATAAAAAAAGTTATTGACTAATGTACACTAATAGAGTACTATATGAGTGTAAGTTAACTAATAGTGTACGGAGGAGGTTAAGGATGGAGAAAATGACTATTAAACAAATCCGAGTCGGATTGAACATGACTCAGAAACAAATGGCTAAATACCTTGGTATTTCTACTGTTAGTTATACTAACAAAGAAATTGGAAAAAGACGTTTCTACTTTGATGAAGTAAAAAGAATATGTGAATTAGCTAAGATTTCAATTGATGTTGTAAAAATTGAAGTTGCAAAAGCTATCTAACTTATTTTTTTAAAATCAAAGTACACTAATGGAGTACTTAGAAAGGGTGAATGAAATGGCAGAACCAAGTGGAAGATTAAATTCAATTAATTTAATCCATGAATCAACAGAAACGGAAAACAAAGTGTTAGATCTTCTAATCAAGAACGGATGTTCTAATGAAGATTTATTAAACGTATCTTCAATGCTTCAAACAATTTATATGTGTGGATTTGAAGTTGGGAAAAGATGTGTAAAGGAATGAAAGTGTTGCTTGGATATAGAGACATCATGGAACTTGGTGTTTCTAAAAAAACTGCATACAAGATGTTGAATCTTATATGCGAATCTGAGGACTATAAAAAGTCCAATTTAGCAAAGGTTATTGATTCAAAGAAAGTTCCAACAAAGTTATTTATCAGGATGTTTCCTGAGTTCAAAGAAAGGTGTGAACAACATGATGAATGTAGATGATTTAAGAGAGTTAGATGACAACAGATACATTGATGAAGATGAGGAGGAAGAACAAGATGAGTACAGTTACGAAGACTACTGCTACGACTTCTGCAAAGAAGAAAGAGACGAAGAAGCCTGGTTCTAAATCAACCGCAAAGAAGAAAGCAGTTGAATTAGGTGATTGTATCACGCTTCCTTCTTTTGCTAATAACGAGTACGAAACTCATTACTCAATGCTAGTTAGAAGTAAAAAACAAACGCATATAGTTAATCGTGCTGCTAAGTTTAATTACATTTGCTCGTTAATCTGTTTATTAGTTTCTCTAGCTTTCATGGTGATAGCTAATTGGTACATAAGAGGTTTGTAAAATGACACAAACAGAAAGAGTTATCAAGCACCTAAAGGAATATGGTTCTATCACTCCTTTAGAAGCTATTAAAGAGTATGGAATCACTCGTTTAGGTGCTCGTATTTGGGATTTAAGAGACTTGGGATATGACATTGAAGCTCAAACCGAAACTTCAAAAAATAGGTTTGGAGATAAGACATCATATGCCAGGTATGTTTTGAAAGGAGGGGTAAAAAATGAATCTGTATCAAGACACAGATAAATTCAGTGTCGAAAAGTACGGAAGCCATGAAGAATGGTTAAAAAAACGTGGTCGTGGAATTGGCGGTTCGGATGCATCGTGCTTCATGGATTTGAATCCATGGAAAACGCTTAATCAGTTGTGGCACGATAAAAAGTTCGGTTCACAACAGATTACGAATGATGCTATCGAGTATGGGAATACCGCAGAGCCTTGCTTAAGAACATTATTTCAGGCGAAACATCCTGAACTAGATGTTCAATACATGGATAACGTTACATTGGTTTCTAAGGAATACGAGTTCTTGAGATACAGTCCTGATGGTCTAATATACAACAAGGAAACAGGAGAAAGAGGAATCTTAGAAATCAAAACATCTAAGATAATCAATTCTCAGAGTTTGCAGAAATGGGGAAGTAAAGGAAACGAAACAGTTCCTGACAACTATTATTGTCAAACTTTAGAAGGATTGATTGTTACGGATTTTGACTTTGTTATCTATTGTGCAGAGCTTAGATTTGCAGATGGTGATGCACGAATCATAGAGCGTTCATATCGTAAAGAAGAAGCTTTAGACAGTATGAACGATCTAAAACAAGCAATGATAGAAAAATGGGATAGGTACTTCATAGGTGATGTAGAGCCACCTATCACATTGTCTATATAGAAAAAGAGGAGATGGAAATATGGAATTTAATTTAGAGGTACGTGCACAAAACGGAAAAGTGTACACAAACGCAAGTGATTTATTACCTGAAATCAAAGAAGGTTTAAAGCACTACAACTATGTAGTAGATGAAGAAAACTATAAGAAGGCTAAAACAGATAGAGCTGCTTTAAACAATTTGGTAAAGCTTGTATCTGACAAGCGTAAACAAGTTGAAAATGATGTCTTTGCTCAGTGGCTACAGGATAAAAAAGACATCATGGCAGTTGAGAAAACAATCAAAGCAGCATCCGATAAATTGGGTGACGGAATTAACGAGGTTGACAACGCAGAAAAAGAATTAAAGCGTAATCAAATCAAAGAACTATGGACAAACATGACAAATGATAAGTACCCATTTGATTTGGTTTTTGAAGAAAGATATTTGAACAAGTCTGTTAAGCCTAAGGAAATTGAAGAAAGTTTAAATAATAAGTTCTTGAAAGCCGAAGAACAATTATCGTTCATTGAAGCTTCACTTCCAGAAGATGAACTACAGGCAGAACAAGTAATTCAATTATTCTGTAAGACATTGGATTTAAGCAAAGCTACAGAGAGAATCAATGAAATAAAGGAAGCTAAAGCAAAACTTCAAGAAAAAGTAAATGCTCAGATTGAACAGTCTAAGCAAGCTCAAGCTATGAATCAAACAACGATTCCTCAGAGTCGATTAGAAGCTCATGAAATACAAAGTCAAACTCAAACAAGAAGATATTGCGTATTCCGTATTGAAGGATTTATGGAAGAGTTACAAGCTTGCAATCCAGTTTTAAATCAACTTATTAAAGAATATGGTGTAAAAATCAATATTTTAGAAAAAGGAGAATGTTAATTATGTTACAAAACAATATTGCAAAGAAAAATGACAATCAATTGGTAGAATTTTCTGCCAACGGAGAAAAAGTTAAATTATCTCCAGCTATCGTAAGAAATTACTTAGTAAATGGTAATGGTCAAATTACAGACCAAGAAGTTGTGTATTTCATTAATTTGTGTAAATCACAAGGATTGAACCCATTCATTAAAGATTGCTACTTAATCAAGTACGGAAATACAACACCAGCTCAAATGGTGGTTTCTAAAGATGTTTTCTTGAAACGTGCAGAAAGAAATTCAGAGTTTGATGGTTTAGATGCAGGAATTATCGTAATTAATAACGAAAGTGGTGAATTGACATACAGAAAAGGTGCTTTCTACTTAAAAGATCGTGAAGAAGTTGTCGGTGGATGGGCAGATGTATTTAGAAAGAACGTTTCACATCCAACGCATATTGAGGTTTCTTTTGAAGAGTACGCAGGAAGAACAAAGGATGGAAAACTTAACTCACAATGGAGCACCAAAGCCGCCACTATGGTTCGTAAAGTTGCGATTACTCAAGCATTAAGAGAAACATTCCCTAACGATTTCCAACAGATGTATTCAGAGGAAGAAATGAATGTGGATATGAAATTGGATGAAACTCCAATCCAACAACCTACAAACATTGTTGAGCAAGCACCTGTTCAACCACAAACATATTCACAACCTGATGAACCACAACCTGAAGGTGTAAGTCTTGTATAAATCAAAACGTAGCCAAGCTACAGATATTCCTAAATCAGTTAAAGATACTGTATGGGAAAGAGACGGGAGAATGTGTATCTTTTGCGGTTCTCCCTTCGCATTTCCCGAAGCACACGTAATTCCAAGATCACAAGCAGGACTTGGAGTAGAAAAAAACATTATTACAGTATGTAGAAGATGTCACAATCTTTTAGACCAGAGTCCAAAGAGAGAGAAAATGCTAGGCATTGCCAAAAGATATTTAGAACGTATCTACGGACATATTGATGAATCAGAGGTGAAATATAATGCTAAGTCAAAATGAATTGTTGTTTAAATACAATCCATTCAAAGTTAAATATTGGAAAGATGAAGAAATCCAAGAACAACTTGAAATTTTAGTGGATGCTTATATTCCTGATGAAAGTGCAGTTATGGAAATGGCATTAAATGTCGAAAACCTTGCAAATCAAATGTTCTTAATTGGTGAAATGATGGCTAGATTACAGGAACAGTCGAACATTCTTAAAGCAGATATTGAAAACAAAATGACAAATGCAATTTATGTTGAGCGAAGTACTTGGGAACGTGAACATGATGGGAAAGCACCAAGTATTAAATTCTTTGAAGCATTAGCTTGTCAAAAAGTAGCTGATGAAAGAACAAAGCTTGCGAAAGTCGATTCTGATTTAAAGCGTTTCAAAACTGCTTATGAAAGTATCGAAGCCAAGATGAATGCGACCAAGAAAAAAATCGAGGTCACTAAGTTTGAAATCGGAGGTGCGTAAAATGGCTTTCATTGGAATTGACCCAGGAAATATAGAGAGTGCATATGTAGTTGTTGCAGATGATTTAAGTGAAGTCCTAGAAAAAGGGAAAGTTGAAAATCATGAATTGATGAAATTACTTACTCGTTTCAAGTTAACATATGATATTCGTTATGTAGCTATTGAAATGATCGCTTCTTACGGAATGGCAGTTGGTGCATCTGTATTTGATACGTGTGTATGGATAGGGCGATTTAAAGAGCATTGCTTGAAACTTTTGTGGGAAGTGGAGTTTGTATATAGGAAAGAAGAAAAAATGCTTCTATGCAACTCTATGAGGGCGAAAGATAGCAATATCAGGCAAGCACTTGTTGATAGGTTTGCTAAAGATACACCAAACAAAGGAAAAGGTACAAAATCAAATCCAGGTTATTTCTACGGATTCAAAAGTGACATATATGCAGCTTTAGCAGTGGCTTGTGTGTTTTATGAAAAAATGAAAGAAAGTGGTTGGAATCATGCAATATAGAGATTTATCAGGTAAAAAGTTTGGAAGGTTGACGGTTATTAAATACGATCATTCAGATAAAAATAGGAACGCTTGTTTTGAGTGTGTTTGTGATTGTGGTAATCATTGCGTGGTTAAAGGATCACGATTAGTGTCTAAAACTAAGCCTACAAGAAGTTGTGGATGCTTGCAAAAAGAAAAGGCGAAAGAACATTTAGCTGAACTTGAAAAAGAAGGAAAAGTAAAGCGTGGTCAAATGAGGACTCATGGTATGTCAAAAACACGTATATACCACACTTGGCTATCCATGAAAAAAAGATGCGACTGTAAAAAATATGATCATTATGAAAATTATGGTGGGAAAGGCATAAAAGTTTGTGATGAATGGAATAAATCATTTGAAAATTTTTATAAATGGGCAATAAAAAATGGGTACGAAGAAAATCTTACAATTGACAGAATAGATGTTGATGGTGACTATTGCCCTGAAAATTGCAGATTTGTAGACCAAAAAACACAAGTTAGAAACAGAACAAACACTGTATTTATAACACATAATGGCGAAACGAAAGCACTTATAGAGTGGTGCGAAAAATATGGCATAAAATATAAACTTGCACACGGAAGATACCTTAAAGGATTTCCTTTTGAAAAAATATTTTATAAAGGGAATCTTAGGAAACACATAGGAACGGAATGCTAGGAGGTGTGAAGTATGGCAGTGATTAGAGTAAATAACACTAAAGGATTTACAGTAATGAGCAATTACCACTTTCAAGATAAAGAAATCTCACTAAAAGCAAAAGGACTTCTTGGTTTGATGCTTTCTTTACCTAGTAATTGGGATTACTCAGTAAATGGATTGGTTGCAATCGTAAAAGAAAATAAAGCAGCAGTTCAAACCGCACTAAAAGAACTTGAAGAACACAAATATTTAAAGCGTACTAGAGTTCAAGATGAAACAGGAAGGTTTGATTACATCTACGATATTTACGAGAAACCGTATGACAAATTACCGTGTACGGAAAATCGGTGCACGGATATTCAATGCACGGAAGTTCAGTGCACGGAAAATCAACCACAAATAAATACTAATAAACAAAATACTAATAAACAAAGTACTAAAGAATTAAATACTAATGAATATAAAGAAAAAAATATAAAAAAAGAAAGTGTTAATTCTGTTATTGCAGAGTATACAGAAAACAAAGATTTGCAAGATGCATTACATGGTTTTGTTGAAATGCGTACTAAAGCAAGAAAACCTTTGACTGTTAGAGCAATGAAGTTATCTTTAAATCAATTAGATAATTTGGCGGTAGATGATGTTACCAAGATTGCAATTGTAAATCAGAGCATTGTACATACCTGGTCAACATTCTACAAATTGCAGAACAATAACAATGGCGATCAAAGACAATTGACGAGAAAAGAAATGGGGTATGCATTTTGACATTAGAAGAAACTGAAAGAATCTTACAGGTGCTAAGAATCAATTACCCAATGAGCTACAAAAACATGACTCAAGAAGATACACAAGCTTATTTAAAACTTTGGCAAGTGTCTTTTAAGGATTATGAATACTTGGTTGTAGCAAAAGCAGTTAATCAAATCATTCAAAGTGACACAAGAGAGTTTGCTCCAAACGTAGCTCAAGTCAAAACAAGAATCAGTAAAACTGCGATTGGAAAAACTAAAGAGTGTGGAGAGGCTTGGGAAATCGTTTTAAGGAACGCTAAGTGCGACCCTCATACGAGTAAGGTAAACTACGATAAACTGCCTAGAAACATTCAGAAAGCACTAGGAGGGAGCTATCTGTTAAGAGATATTGCATGGAGCAATAAAAAAGACTTGCAATATTACCGAGATAGATTTTTACAAGCTTACAAAGAGATATGCGAGGAAGAAGTACAGTTATTAAATTCAGGTCAAATCAGTTTGGAAATGTATCAACAACACGATCAATTGCCTGCACCTAAAAAAAAGGAGGAAGGTATGAAGATGTTGGGAGATTTGATGAACGGATAAAAAGTAGGAGGGGTAGCAAGTGCAATATTATATGTTGGATAAAAATGATATATCAGTTGTACGTGGAATCGTATCTTCAAAAGATGTAATGAAGGAATTGGGCATTACAAACGCTCAATTCTCCAAGATGGTTCGGAACGATGAAACGTATAAAGGATGTATTCTTCTTCCTATTGAAACGGATGAGGAAGAAAGAAGAAAAGTAACAAGTGAAGATGACGAGCAATTCCAACTACTCGGCGAAAGTAAAACAGGAATCAGATATTACATCACAAGTTATTTAAGAGTTGTTTCTGTTGATCTAAAAGGAAACCAAAAAGAAATGAAAGCTAAAAAGGAAACGGAATCAATATACAGAGTTGTAGTGAACCTTAAAGAAGGAAAACGATACTTGAATGTATTGTTTGAAGCATACAAAGCGTTTGTTGGTGAAATAGAAAAGAACGATTCTATCGTTTGGGACGGAGAAATGAAAATCGAAAACCTAAGAGTTATCAAACTAGCTCATATGCAAGGTTTGAGAAACAAGAAGAAAGTAAGAATAGGCGATACAGTCTATAGCTCAATTGCCGAGTGTGCTAGAAAGAACTTCATTTCTAAATCACATATGTATCAGATGATAGAAGGAATCAGGCCTAATTCAATAGGTGTTGAATTTGTATAAAGGAGTTGAAAAGAAATGAACAGAGTTATTTTATCAGGCGAAATCGGTAGCGATATTGTTTTAAAGAAAACTGCTACAGGACAAAGCCTATGTAACTTCTCAATTGAAGTTAAAGAAAAAGGAAAGAATGGACAAGAGTTTAAATCTTTCTTCGATTGCACTGCATGGGGAGAAAATGCAGAACATATTAATCAATATGGTTTCAGAGGACAACATATCGCAGTTGACGGAAAGCTTCAGAAAAGCTCATACACGAACAAAGAGAATCAGAAGGTGTATAAGACTAGCGTGTACGTTATGGACGTAGAATTGGCTTTAAACAACGCTACAATGCCACAAACGCAAGCTTATCAACAGACGTGTCAACAACAAGCAATTCAACAAACATATCAACCTCAACAACAACAGATGCAGCAACCGCAAACAGTACCATTTACAAATCAAGTAAATTGCCAATCATATCCTACAAATGATGATTTGGGTGAGGGGATGCCATTCTAGATGATTGCAAAAAGATATGATGATGAACTTATGTACAGTGTTCAGAAATGTTATGGCGATAACAAATACAAATACTGTACAAAAGATGGAAAACTAGCTTTTAAAAAGCCTGGTAAGGATTTTCTAGGGGCAACAAAGGAAAACATTATGAATCTGTATGTAATTGAAGGAAGTCTATACATTGGGGAATATCTGAAATGAAATTGTATAACATGAATTGTTTGGATTATCTCAAGTCTGAACAATTCCAAAAGGATGTCCGTACTCAATAAATCTTCAAGAACAACTTGAGGTTATGGAGAAATACTTTCCTAACGAAAGAAAGCAATGTGAATTGATTTGGAAGCCTGTATACGATGAATATAGAAGAATTGGTTATCGGTTAAAGAGAGTAGAAGAAAATAGATTGTTTTAAAGGAGTAAAAACATGGCAAAATATTTGTTTAAATCGAATATATTCGCTCAATTATCGGAAATCGTAGAAGCTGATTCAGAAAAAGAAGTTTGGAATAAGATTAGAAATCGAAAATCTTTTGAAATTAAGCGAAAAAATTTGAAAGTTTATCCAGCATCAATTGAGATTAGAAAAATCAAAGAAAAAAAGGAGAAAAACAACATGGAATTAAAAGAAACAGTAGAGTTAATGAACTCTGAAGATTACAAAGAAAGATTTGTAGCAGAATATCGCCAAGTAAAAATCAGATATGAGAAATTGAAGAATTTCTGCAACAAAATTGAAGTTGAAGAAATGTTAGGCAAAGAAGTAATAAAACATGATTGCCCACTTGAACTATTAAGAGAGCAACAAAAATATATGGGATTGTATTTATCCGTTATTGAAAAAAGAGCATTGATTGAAAACATTGTGTTATAAAAGGAGAAAAAATGACAAATACAGAAATAATTAAAGATATGTTGGAAAGACAGAAAGCATATGACGAAGAAGTATTTAAGAAACATAATGTTGTCTATGTTTCTAAAAGCAAATTAGAAAGTGCGTTGTTTGATGAATTAGGAGAATTGATGCACGCTCAGAAATCAGATTGGTGCTGGTGGAAGTTCACTCAAGAAGAAAAAGACCCTGCTAAAGTATTTGAGGAATACATTGATGTTGTTCACTTTGCTTTAATGTATGAAATCAAGTTCGGCTCAGGGTGCTATCAAGATGAGGATATTAAGTGGAATTACAACAAGTTGAAAACGGATTTAGGATTTGGACAGGCATACGCATTTAGTTGTGTAATCAGTTTAACACGAGATGATAACGTATTAGCTTACATAATTGCATTAGGATTGCATTTAGGATATTCGATTGAAGAAATCTATAACGAATATATCCGCAAGAATGAGATCAATAAAGAAAGATTAGCGAATGGGTACTAGGAAAGGAGATTTAAGAAATCAGGCGGGAATTCTCAGTTACTTGTAGCCGAGATGAAAGCCCGTCTGTAAGGTAGTTTAGATACACTATATGTATAATATAAATGTATCATTTACTTGTATTATATGGCGTTATTCGTTATACTATATGTATGGAAAATAAATACACTCACGCAAGAACATGCGTATATAACATCAATTATCATATAGTATGGTGCGTCAAGTATCGCAGAAAGGTTTTATCTGCTGATATAAGCAATAGACTTATCGAACTGCTCAAGGCTGTTGGCAATGAAAAAGGTTTTAGCGTAGTTGAATGCAAAGTCGGTGAGAACGACCACGTTCATTGTTTCGTATCAGCCCCGCCAAAGATATCTGTTACTCAGATAGTCAAATATCTGAAGGGTATCTCGGGTAACCAACTATTCAGAGAGTACCCACAGCTTCGCAAGTCTCTATGGAAAGGTCAGCTATGGAATGGCTCGTATTTCTGTGAAACTATTGGCTCTACATCGGAAGAAAATATTCTTCGCTATATAGAAAGGCAAAAGGACTGTCAACTATGAATAAGGCAATTAAGTACAGAGTATATCCTACAACTGAACAACGCATACTGTTCGCCAAGACCTTTGGCTGTTGCCGTAAGGTCTATAATCTCATGCTTTCTGATAAGATTGAGGGGTATAAAGCAACTGGAAAATTTCCTGCCTTAACGCCTGCAAAATATAAGAAAGATTATCCATATCTTAAAGAAGTAGACAGCCTTGCACTTGCCAATAAACAGATAGATTTGCAGGAAGCTTTTCGCAACTGTTTTAGCAAGTCCCGCAAAAAGAAGAACGGCTTCCCTAAGTTCAAATCTGCAAAGCGTAGCCGTAAGTCTTACACGACAAACAATCAAAAGGGCACAGTAGCCATTATAGATAACAGATATATAAAGCTTCCTAAAGCCGGTAAGGTGAAGGCTGTTATCCATCGCATTCCTAATGATAATTGGATTATCAAATCGGCTACTGTATCACAGGAATCAGATGGAAAGTATTATGTTTCTATGATTTTTGAGTTTGATGAAGTTGAAAATACTGATATAGCCGATAAAGCTAACGCCATTGGATTGGATTACGCTTCTGATGGTTTATACGTGGACAACAACGGTAATGTGGGTACGAATCATAAGTACTACCGTGAAAGCCATGATAAACTTGCTAAAGAACAACGCAGACTTTCTCGTATGCAAGGCTCCAGAAAAGGAGAGGAGAAGTCCAACAATTATTGGAAACAGTTACGTAAAGTAAACAAAATTCATAGACATATTGCAAACCAGCGTTTGGACAATCTGCATAAAATATCTACTGAGATAGCCAATCAGTATGATGTTGTTTGTGTGGAATCCTTAAATATGCGTTCCATGTCTAACAAAGGTTTTGGCAACGGCAAAGCTACTCTAGATAACGGATATGGGATGTTTCTAAAAATGTTGGAATATAAACTTGCGGACAGGGGCAAATATTTTGTCAAGGTCGACAAATGGTTTCCATCAAGTCAGATATGTCATAAGTGTGGCAGCCAGCATCCTGAGATGAAAGACCTTAAAATCCGTGTTATGGATTGTGACTGTGGTTTGCATATTGACCGAGACCAAAATGCTGCCATCAACATTCGAAACGAAGGGTTACGTCTGCTTAGTGAAGTAGCATAAACAAAACATATACAGTAGGGATGGAATAGCCCAAACTTATACGCCTGTGGACATTGCGTAAGACATTGAGCTGCGTAACATCGCGGCCAATGCAGTAGTGGGTGAAGCAGGAAGCTCGGTAACTTGTTGCCGAGTAGTTCACAGAGTGGTGGGATAAACAAGGATTTGTATTAGAGGCCAAAGTATTAGGCAAGAAAAAAATGTTCCACAAAACTTGCGATTATGTTGGAATTACAAATCGTAAAATAGTCGCTCAATTATATATTGATGACCGAGCTTATAAATATGAAGGTCAGACCGCAAAACAAGTCATTAAAGACTTGACTGTTTTCACAGAATTAAATTAGGAGAAAGAAAATGATTAATTTAAAGAACGGATACGGAATTGTATCAGACGGAAAAAGCTATACTTTGGTTCAAGATGCAATTCAAAAAAGCAAAGACGGAGTAGAAACGGAAATCAAGAAACAGATTTCCTTTCACTCTACATTAGAAGGAGCTTTACAAGGCTATTCAAACTGTAGAATGGCAGATTTAGTAGCCAATGTAGATTTAGATTTGAAAGATGTTAAGCAAGCTATAAATGAGCTTAAAGAGGAATTAAAGGCATATGAATGAATATCAAAAAGTGTTGCAAGTTCTTGAAAAGGAATATCAAGTTACGTGTGATGTAGCAGGGATAGAAGAGACTGACCGTGCCAAGTTATATTTTCGATTGTTGGGTGACCTTACGGATAAAGAAACACCAAAGAAACCAATAGATGTTGAAATTGGACCATGTGGTGATTTGATGTTATGTTGTCCAAATTGCCATAATGGAGTTGTACCTATTCCAACATATCATGGAAACAAATATTATCCACGTTGTCCTTTTTGTGGACAGTTATTAGAAGGAGAAGAATAAAATGAATAAATATAAAGAAGCGTTAGATGAAATTAAAAGCATAGTGCTAGATGAAAGTGGTGATGGATATCGCACTCCAAAGTATTTACAAAACTTTTATTTCAGTTCATGCGAAACATTACAAGAATTGGTTGAAAGAGCAACCCCAAAGAAGTTGGTATCCACAAGGCATACACGAAGATGTCCATCATGTAATAGACAGATGAGTGATATCAACAATGCACATCCAAATATGAAATTTTGTCCCAATTGTGGACAAGCATTGGATTGGGAGATAAGAAGATGACTGCTA
>ERZ780139.326-NODE-326-length-51269-cov-15.349260_pt1 | contig 51269 bp, 53 predicted proteins | sample MGYA00511476_ERZ780139 | MGnify/ENA primary metagenome ERZ780139 (study PRJEB29588, sample SAMEA2158190) | human gut metagenome | biome: human gut; feature: human-associated habitat; material: faeces | place: Denmark | collected 2008/2010 ... | reverse complement strand
CGCCGTTTTTTTATTCTGAGAGGTGAAGATGAAGCAACGAGCGACGCAAGCTCAACCGGCTATTGTCCGACCCGACCGTCGGCACGATAATCGTGGAGCATCGCGACCGGCTCGCCCGCATGAACATGGGACTCGTGGAGAGCGCGTTGAAGGCGCAGGGACGCCGAATCATCGTGGTGGATGACACGGAGCTGGATGACGATTTGGTGCGTGACATGACCGAGATGCTGACCTCGTTCTGCGCGAGACTGTACGGACGCCGCGCAGCCAAACACCGTGCGGAGAAGGCGTTGGAGGCGATGCGCGATGAGCGCGTATGAGGCCGTTAGAATTCGGCTCGACCCAACCCCACGGCAGACACGGCTGTTGGAGTCCCATGCGGGTGGTGCGCGTTTCGCGTACAATCTGATGCTCGCGCACGTCCAGCGCCAAATCTCCTTGGGTGAGAAACCAGACTGGACGTTGTACGCGATGCGCCGCTGGTGGAACGAGTGGAAGGACGAAATCGCCCCGTGGTGGCGAGAGAACAGCAAGGAGGCGTACAGCAGCGCGTTTGAATGGCTGTCCCAAGCGTTGAGGAACTGGTCGGACAGCAGGAAGGGCAGGCGTGCGGGCCGTAGGGTGGGTTGGCCGGAATACAAGTCGAAACGCTCTAGTGTCCCGCGTTTCGCATATACGACCGGCAGCTTCGGCCTTATCGAAGACGACCCGAAGGCGTTGAAACTGCCACGCATCGGACGCATGCACTGCATGGAGAACGCCACCGAACGCGTCCACGGCAGACGAATCGTGCGCATGACCGTCAGCCGACATGCGGGCTTCTGGTATGCGGCCCTCACCGTCGAACGTCCCACCGAAAGCGTTCCAGCGAAAAAAACAGAAAACGGAAGAACCGTAATCGTCAGGTCGGCGTGGATTTGGGCGTCAAGACCCTCGCCACCCTGTCGGATGGCACCACGTTCCCCAATCCACGCAACTACGTCCGCACGCAGCGGAAACTCCGCCACGCCCAACAGTCGTTAAGCCGCCGCGACAGGAGCACGAACCATGGATGCGGGTCGAAACGGTACAATAGGGCGTTGGAGCGCGTGCGCCGAATCCACGCTCGCATAGCCGCCCAACGAGCCGACAACATCAGCAAGCTCACCACGTGGCTTGCCGACAATTATTCCGACATCAGCATCGAAGACCTCAACGTGCAAGGCATGAGCCATAACAGGAGGCTTGCCAAACACATACTGGACGCGGACTTCCACGAGTTCCGCCGTCAACTGACCTACAAGACCGCACGCACCGGCACGAGGCTCCATGTCATCGACCGGTGGTATCCAAGCTCGAAGACCTGCTCGAACTGCGGGACGGTGAAAGCCAAGCTGTCCCTGTCCGAACGCGTCTACCATTGCGAGGAGTGCGGACTTGTCATCGACCGTGATGTGAACGCGGCCATCAACATCCAAGTCGCCGGGAGTGCCCCGGAGACGTTAAACGCGCGTGGAGGAAGCGTAAGACAGGCCCGCCCAAAAGGCGGGACAATGCGACATCCAGCGAAACGCGAACCAAGCGGCGGCGAGAGTCGCGTGAGGCTTGGAGCTGGCCTTGGCAACGAGGCCATGCAGATGACTTCGCTCTAGCGACAAGCTAAAACAAAGTCATCTACAACGGCGGCACTCACAACAGAGCGTACGCCCATTGGTTTTTCTAAAACACATTCAGGATACGAACGGGTTCATCGGCTCTTCATCATCTGCCTCGCCCGCGTCCGTGTCGGCATCATCGTTACCCGACTGGATGGAAGGGAGACTGGGGCGGACTATGACGCCGGTTTCCGTGATTTCGACTTTCAATTCCGGCCATGCGAGCTGAATCTTCTCCAACGCTCTTCTGAACTTGCGTTTGAATTCGCGCATCGGATACCCGTCATACTTGAACTGCATCAACAGAGCCTCCCATGTCACGCGCGTCTCATGGCGCATGGCATGGGCACGGAACGCGAGCCACTGGTACACGTCCAACGCGAGGGCATCGTTGCGAAGCTGGCGAACGATGGATGGGTTGAGAGGAACGCAGTTCTCCGTCAGCAGTGCCCACATCTCGGGGGAGAACTTTATGTAAGACTTCTTCGCCTCGTCATCGTCGTAGTTGAGTGATACTATGTTGGCAACGAAGAAAGAGTGGGCTGTGAATCCGCCAGTGGACCAGTTTTCAAGGACGATGGAGGTTGTCGCTAGATTCCTGACCATGTTCATTACCGTCTCCTTGCTGGACCCTGAATAGTGGATTCCAGTGCTCTTGCAGAATGAACGATAGGTGTCGTCCAAGTAGACGGTATGATTCTTTGCGTCCACACAGTCGCTACTGTTCTTGATGAGAGAACGGATGTGGATGAGGAACATTCTGGGGGCTGCTCCGTATGCCCATTCTCCGGTGGAGGCCGAGACTGTGATTGACGAGTTTCCGTTAATTTTTCTCATGGACTGAGATTCCGGTTTCGACTGCGGAAGGAAACTCAGCTTAGACATAACCGACGGCGTGTAGTTGTATGTATTCGACTTGTAGAGGTCTTTGCTATGATTGGTCATGTGACCACGACTCCTTCAGTGTTAGGTGGTTGCCATTCCCCGGCTGGTTCCAACAGTGCGGGGATTTTCTTTTCTCAGAACAGTATACGTCACTACCTACCCCTTATAGATTCTTTTCTACCCTCCGTCTTTTTGTAGCTTCGAACTGCTTGCGAAAAAGGTCGAACGGGGCATGAGGAAGTGCCACAGAACGTGAGAAAGCGGAACCAAAAGTTGGAACTTCTGACACACATAGACAAAAAAGTGGGCACTTTCGACACGGAAAGTGGGCACTTTCGACACGCTTTCGACCCGAAACGCCTACTCCCATAAGGGATTTCGACACCTGCAAAAGATATACAAAAGATTACAAAAGATATTAATATCCCTTGTATTCCCTTCTTTTTCAAAAAACAAGTTTTTCAAAAAGAAGCAAAAAATCAAAAAATTAGAATAAAACCATTTTTTTGATTCTACGTTCAGACAGGTCTAAACCTGCTTAAGGGTATCCTCAAAGCTTTTAAGAAAAAAGTCATGTCAATATGACCGTTCAGACAGGGTGAACCCTGAGCGACGATTATCCTCAATGCTGTTTTTCGTTTCAACAACGTTGGCGTTTAGACAGGTCTGAATGTTTTCGAGGGAAGAGAGAAAAAGAAAAGTTCCGGAAAAAGAAAAACAGAGAAGCCAGCACGGCCGGTGGATGCATGTCGAAAACCCCGAAGCCGATATAGGAAACCTCGGACGGAAGGTAGACTTGAAGACAGTGCATGACAAACGGAAATGAATTCGGAGCGGAACTGTGTTCGGAAGCAAGAAAGACAAGAACGGCAAACAGCCGATGGGCCAGCAAAAGGCGAAGCAGAACCCGAACAATGAGACCGACCTGTTCGCTGACGAAAAAGAACGCAAGGACGAGATAGAACTCACCGCGTGGAAGAAGGCGTTGAAGAACACCCAGAAGTGGAAGGTTCTCATCATCCTGTTCATCTGCACCGGTCTGGTCGCTCCGATGATTTCCGTCCGCGCAATCAACACGTTGAACGAAATGGGTTCCTACCTGACGGAGAAGTACAAGGAAATCAGCGGCGACAAGCCCGGCAAGCAGGTCGCGTTGCAAGCCGTGTACAGTTGGCTGGATGATGACAAGGGCGCTTTCCAATATGGGTATGCGAATTTGTGGTGGAATGGTGCCACCGAGGTCAGCACATCCACTTCGGACGATTCCAACGGTTCCACCACCCAGTATTGGAGCCATCAGATGTCCCTCACTGACAAGTCGGATGGAAGCACGAGGGATATCACCCAGCTTGTCGCCGTCACCGACGGAGTGGCTACTGCGGTGGGAACGCCGACCGTGCTTCCAAAGACCGTCACTTCGAACAGCAATACGGACACGTACCGTCCCGACGATTACATTCAGCTTGACCAGAACACGAGCCTGACAAACGTGGTCAGCGCTTGGTCTAAAGCATACATCGGCAAAGACTCCAACGCTTTGACGGTTCTTGTCGGAGACCCGAACAGCGACCACATGTACCAGCCAGCAAGCTTGGGTTCGTATCTGAACTCGTCCCTCGACTGGCTTGTGCAATGCACCAAGGACGGTAAGACCGTTGACAAGCAGAACAAGTCCGACAATCCCGAATGGGCGGCGGCGAGCGTCAGCATCTCGTTCAAACCCTACGAGAAGAAGGTTGACGCGAGTACGGCCAACGACCCGAACGCCAACACCAATTCGGCAACCAACGTGGAGACGAGCGTCACCGTCCTCATCCATAATCCGACCCGTGGTAGCGCGAAAATCGTTGACTGGGGTGCCGAAGGCAGTCTGACCACGTTGAAGGCGTTCAGCAATGCCATCGACCGTTCGCTGATTGGCTCCTCCAGCAGTGACGATGACGACGAGAGTTCGTCCGACTCCAGTTCGTCCGACTCCGGCAGTGGTTCCGGCGACGGCGACTCCAGCGACAATGATTCCGATTCGTCCGACGGCCAGTCGTCCGACGACAATGACGGCAGTAGTTCATCCCAGAATTCCGATGACGGTTCCGTAACCGGCGACCCCGGCGAAGGGCCGAACGACTAATCCGAAAGGAAAACGAAAATGGCAGGACGCAACAAGCCCAGTGAGGGCGACAAGTTCGCTGAGTTCATCAACAGCAATGGCCCGTTGACCGGTGCGATTATCGCCATCGCGTTCATCGTGTGCTTTGTCATCAGCATCATCTTGAACCTGTGATGAGATTTTTTGGAGGTTTCCTATGGCTAAGAAGAAAGGCGGAATGTCCGCCGGTTCCCTGATTGGCGGCATTCTGGTCGTGTTGACGGCCATGGTGCTCATCGTGAATCTTGGATTGTGGACTCCCATGTCGAAGATTTTCGGATTGCCGGAAATCAACAGTCTATCCCAGTTGATGCCGGGACAGGATTCCAAAGTGAAGCCGGATGTGAAATTGGGGTTGAAGGAGCCTTCCTTGAAACCGTCCGACTCCAATTCGCAAACCAATACTCCAGAAGCCACAGAAACGCCCTCAGAAACGACGCAGACACAAAACGGGGACAATTCCTCAAGTCAAGCACAAAAAGCCTCTACAAGCGTTCCTGAAGGTGCTTTAAGCCCCATCACCACGAAACAGGCGCTTGACAAACTCGCTGACATCGAAACCGCAACCCCGCACACCAAAGGATACAATCGCAAAACCGACTTCGGCACATGGCAGAACAGCAACCAGCTCTGCGGTTACGGCACCACCCGCGACTACATCCTCAAACGCGATATGACCGACGTGACCATGGACAAGAATTGCAAGGTGCTCACCGGCACTCTCCAAGACCCATATACAGGCAATGCCATCAAATTCCAGCGCGACACCTACGAGACCGTCAACGGCAAACAGAAGAAAACAGGCGGAGACAGTATGGCTGTCCAAATCGACCATGTGGTGGCGGTCAACGACGCTTGGGCCAGCGGACTGTGGAAGGACTCGCGCAAGGGCGACCGCATCACCTACGCGAACGACCCGGAAGTGCTCGTCGCGTCCGAAGGAGAAGCGAACAACATCAAACAGCAGGGCGTGAACCTCGTTAAGGACGAGGCGTTGAACGGTTCCTCGACCAAGTGGAAGGACGCAACGCCCAGCATTTGGCTCCCGTCCAACGAGACGTACCAATGCTCGTATATGGCTAAACGCGTGTACATCAAAGACAAGTACAAGCTGTCCATGAGCAGTTGGGAGAAGGCCGAAACGAAGTCGTTCCTCACGCAATGCGTGGCCGACGGCAACTGATTTTGTTGACCCAGCCTCTTGTTAGAAAAACTTTTCCTGTTTTTCCGGTTTTTCACCAGATGAATGTTCGAAGTCGTTTACTGTAACAGTTGAGACCGGGTTTTCGTGGTATATCTTCCACCATCTGGTTTCTTCCCCGGTCTCTGTGGAAAGCTCCTCTCGGGGAGTGTGTTCCGGGTTCCGCCACCCGTGTGTGGATTCTTTTTTGGGTGGCGGAACCATTTTCTTTCCTAATCGGCATTGTGGCGATTAGAGAAGAAAATGATGTTATACTAGAAGTGTTCACACAATAACAGAAAAAGCCAGCCAAGGAGAAAAACATGAGCAACTACTTCAACAGCATCGAACACCAAATCAACCTCATGCTCGACAGGGAACAAGACCTCCAAGACGAACAGGAACAGCGCCTACGGGACATTCACGACGGCATCGGAGACTACGTGCTGTTGCCCGAAGGCGACCCGTGGAACATCGATGACTACGAGCAAGACCCACGGCCCACCAACGTCAACAACACTTGCAGTCACGGACTCTATGTTGACGAAGGTGTGAAATCTGGAACCATGTATCATCTCAACCCCGACCTCGGACTGTGGGCGGCTTGTGACGACTACGAGGACATAGAAAAAATGGTCAGGGAAGGCAAAACGCTCACCCAGCCCATCGACGATTACGATTCGAAGCTCGCCTGAGAAAGAATTTTTCCTGCAACCTTCCTTGTTTGTGAAAAACTACGTTATAGTGGAACCAGTCACAAACAAGGAAGGTTCCTTTTTGAACACCGAAACGGACATCACGGACAGTCAAACCCAAGAACGTTCCCGTCCGCGCAAAGACCTCGACACCGTAGGAGGGTTCCTTGACTCCTGCAAGGACGAGACGCCAATCCTGCTTTACTTCAACACAAACGACGGAATACAAAGAATCCCCCACATCCTAGGAGACCCGCCCACCGTCGGACAACTCCGACTCAACAAATATCTGCGGCCACTGAAAATCCAACGAAGAGTCCGCTACCAGATTGCCGGAACCAGCGACACCGGCTGGGTCATCCGGGTCGATGAACGATTCAAGAAAAAGAAATACATCAAAGCGTCGAAAGCCTGAACTTTTGGATAATCAAGACTACGCCGTGAACAAAACCCCTTTACGTTCCAACGGCGACCGGGAAGCAGTCTTGCAGACCATCTTCCGTAGGGGAGTCCTGCCGCAAGCCGTGGTGTACGTGCTCGGACTACTGGTGGCGGTATGTTTCCTCGCATATTCGAACTCCCTGACGGGAGGATGGAAAATCATCTTCCTGTTCCTGTCCATCCTGAACTTCGTGTCCGGAATCCGGGGACTCGTCAAGGTAAGCGCCAGCTGGACTACAGTCCGTGACTGCGCGTATCCGAACATCGACGCGAACGCGGCTGAAACATGGGATTTGGCCGTATGGCTCGCCAACAGTCCACAATTCGGAGGAACCCCCATTCGTGCCATGCGACAGCAGGAACTACGTGAGGCATTGGATGAGTACGGGCCACTGTTCCAAGCGAACAATCCCGAAGACGTGACCATCCAACTGAACCGGTTGGAACGGCTCATGCACGAAGTGGATTGGACAGGCCAATACGTTCATGCGCTCCTTCTATTCCGACAGTTGAAAGACTCACATCTCAAATATTGGAGCCAACTGGACGGAGCCTACCGTCAAACGTTAATAAAACTGACGTCAGGCATGCGTTTGGAAAACCTACGCGAAGACGTGCAACTCTCCCCACACCGCATGGTCATCTTGGACGGATTGCAGATTAACTGCGGACTGCACGGTACCGCAGGAAAGTACACCGTCGGCTATGAGGACGGCGGTGTACTGTGAACTATCAGATGCTACGGGACGTTCGTAGTGGACGAATCCACATGTTCTCCGACAACTGCTGGATGCTCCGGGACTGGGTGGCAAAAAACATCGGACTGGAAGAGAACGGCATAGCTCTCATACGCAGACTCGACCTGTTGGAAATGAAAAAATACTCCACCAAAATGATGGACAATCCCGAATCGTCCAGCGAGGAATACTGGCAAGCGAAAACCATGCATGACGGCGTGGTCAGAACATTCAAAGAACTCTCGCCGGTGGCGCGACTCGAATACTGGGACTGTCCGAACGACACTCCCGTCAACATCCTCTGAGCTTAGAAAAAACCCAAAACCTCTGAAAGGAGCAGCATTGGACGAACAATCTTCCACCCAACGTTTCCGTGTTCTCATGGCCGGTATCAGCGAAGGTGAGACCAGAATCCTCTACAACATCGAAAAAGGAAGGCTGACAGCCGACATCCTCAAAAGCAACATCGGCAGACGACTGCTGGATGCCGGACTCATCCACTGTAACAAACAATCCAATCCGACCCTCACCAAGGATGGAACACGCCTAGTGACCCTGCTCTCCCAAGGAGAAGGAGACCGTCCAATCCACCTGTACGAGCACAATAGCGAAGACCTGCTCCGCCAAGCCGGACAGGGAACAGCCGACGCATACAAGACCGGTTTCGAAAACGCCGCCGTCGAACTGTTGACTGACCGGCTTGTCCGACTTGACATCGCCTCCGGAACCCTCACCCTGCTTCCTGCGGGAACGGAACTCCTGTCCAAGCTCGACAAGGCGGCTTGACATGCTGGGCTGGCTGACTCAACAGAACGTGCTTGTGGCGATTGCTATTGGAGCCATCATCTTACTGCTCATGTTCCTCATCCCCGCCGTCGAGGAACTGGTCGGCACGTATACTCCGTTGGGAGAATTCTGCGAACGACCGAACATGAGATGGGCTGTGGTCATCCTGACCATCGTAGCGGTTCTCACGGTAGTGGTCATCTGACTTTTTCCCTTGACGGGGACGGTCTAATGCCGTCCCTTTTTTTGTTTCCCGAATTGAAAACCGGTGGCAAGTTCCGACGGATATTCTGGAAATAAAAGTACCTAAAAAAGAAAGTTGAAGTATCGTGAAAGACTTCATAAAGAATCTGTTGGTATTGGCTGGACTGGCTTCGGTTGGTGCCGCAGTCTGCTCTCTCGTGTATTTGGATGGGAGACTGCATGCGGTCAGCAATGGGTACAAGTATGGCCCGGCTCGTCATTTGGAGTATTTGAGCGCACTCCTGCACTCCTTCAACCGTTCCGTCGATGTCGTGGCCGCAGATACTTATCGGAAGGTGTGTGACGAGGAGAGTCGTAAGTACGACGAGTTGGAGGAGGCTCGGGAGAAGGCTTGGAACATGTCCCGTTGACATGGATGAGTATCCTTTTACGTCTGTATATGTTATACTGGAATAGTTCACATAGGGAGACGTAAAGGAAAGCTATGATAAAGATTCTCGTCAAATTATGCAACAGGGACAGTCGCACTGTATATCGGGACGATTTGTGTTACGAACTGGCCGATATGCTCAGAATCTACCTGAACGCCGACGCATTACCGGGGGATGGGGAACGGTGGGAGCTGTTGAGAACGCTGGCTTCCACTCTTATTGGACGAGCCATCGAGAAGGGGCTTTTTGAGGACTGCGCAAGGGTCAACGTGTATCCGGTATCCTTTCAAGCAGTTCAGGGAGATTGACCTTCCTGTCATATTAAGCTATAGTGGAACTGTTCACATAAGCAAAAGGAGAAAACAATGAACGTAAACGAACTTATAGAGCAATTGAGGAAACTACCCAAGGAAGTACGCGAACAACCCATCATGGACGGTAAGCCGAACGTAGGCTACCGGCTAGCCGGTCTTCACGCAATTTCAGCCGCCAAGGTCATTGTATCCGACGACGGCGCTTGTAACATGTACGACCCGGTACTTTCCGACGAGGAAAACATCGAAGAACTGGAAAACAGATACGACATGCCAATGCATGTCGAACATCGGGCATTGGCATTCTTCAATTGAGATAGGGGTCGTACAAATGGACGCGAACACTCCCATTAACATTCCCATCCGTCTTGAACAGTGGATACATGACAACTACATGGAAGTCGAAACCATTATCATCGATGCCCGGCCAATCCTAGACGCAACCGATTTCGACAATCTTCCCGAATGGGAGGACTGGGGCGCGGACTTCATCGCGGAGGACGCTCAAAGAATTGGACTGCTGAAAATGTGGTCTGGGCCATTCACCGTCGAACTATTCAACTGTGACGAGTATCCCGACTATCTCGAATGGCGCAAAACTCATAAGACCGTCGAAGGTGCCGCAGAACACATTCTCGACTTGAGCAAGAAGGAACTACTGTGGCGAATCGAAGAAACCAAGAAGCAACTAGACAAGTATGTTAGCCAATATGAGGCGTTAAGCGGGGAGAATCCGCGTCAAACTTCTGGAACGGCACTGGTTGGCAGACTACTCGTCTAACATCCGAGAGAAAAGAAGAGAAACAAATGGTATACAAAAATACCCCGGACAACTGGGCTACCCGCCGAGTCCTCGCAATCTCATACAGTCCGGACGGCAGATATAAGGAAACACTATTCGAGCGCGAAGAAGATGGAAACTATTATGCGGGCTGTGGAAGATTCTACGCCAGCGATATCGAGGATAGAACCAAGTTCTATCCGATTCCGGACGACGAGAAACTATCTCGCTGGGTGTTGAAGGATGGAACGGTAATCACTTCGTCCGAGAATAGTGACATCCTTAACCCGGAGGCCATGCGTGTCATGACTTTCGACGGCACGCGTATCGTAATCCCAGCCGAACAGCTCAATTATGTGCAGGACATGTGCGAGGATACCAATGCAGAATACTGAACAAAACCGTTGGATATTACTGGATATGGCTCGTGCCATGGGTGGCTACGGCTACGACGAGATGTGGTGGGCTGACGTTTTTGAGCCGGACGAATTGGAGTATTCCGCTCCCGACTTGTATGAGAAGTTCGTCAACTCGTCCGACTACGACCCTGCCGCTCACTGGTTCCGTCGTAAGGAATACGGTGTCGGTTTCGAGTCGGTCACGGACGAGAGCCTGTTGGCGGATGCTTGGCATATGCGGGATGATATTGTCGAATTGGCTTCTCGTAGGGATGTGTGGCTGAATATTCCGGATATTGATTTTGTTTCGCGTATTCGGAAGCTTGGGGTTGTGGTTTCTTAGGATTGTCTCTCTGAAAATTCCATGCTATACTGGAAACGTTCACAAAAAAGGGTTTTCAGATTGGAATACTGCCGTATTTCTACGTTCCTTAACTAATAGCATTGGATTCTGGCTGACGGCACTATCATAACATCAACGCAACAGTTCGTAGAATGCAAGTTCTCAATGACCAGAATCAAAACATTGGACGGTCGAACAGTAAGCCTGAACATGTCGAACGTCCTGTACGTGACTACCGACGAGGAGTGAGGCATGGGTTTGGATATATGCCGTATTCACTTATGCTCAAACTCAGAATCCTTGAATCGTCCGGTCTGCGTGGCTGTAGCCTCGAACGACCCTAACAGTATCTCCTGTTCAGAATACCGTTTAAGTGATTTCACCATTTTTTGGACGGGGATGCCCGGTATTTTAATGCCGGGATGAACCGTCCTTTTTCTTTTTGTTTTATTATACGCGTAGTGATATACTTACAAGCATGTCCCAGAAGGTTGTTATAGAACGTGTTCTGATACGGGGTGCCGCCCCGTATGTGGGCATGTGTTCGGCCTTGAACGGACAACACGTGCCCTTGTATTCGTACAATCCCGATATCGTCATGAGATGGTTGTGTGATGGGTGGCGTTGCCGTTACAACCAGTTGCGTTCCCGTAGAACCAAATGGGACAGAAACCTTGAGACGGCCATTCCGTTGGGTGGAAAGCCGGACATGCGTTCCGACCGTCAGGTTAGATTGGAATGCTCTTGGCTTGCGGCCATCCCCTCCATGGTGTTGCAATCCCCCAACCGTATAGAGAACACCGACTGGTGGAGTGCGAACAAGCGTCATCGGACATTGAAGAAAAAGCATAGGAACCCGGGCATGATGCCACGGTTCAAATCCCGTCATGACGACCTGTATTTCGTCTGCTGGCACAATAAGGGAGCGAACGCCAACTACCGGCAGTTGAACCGGAATCACGGCGAAGTCGTCATCACCGGACAGAATCCGGGCGCATATCGTCTGGACGGGCAATCATGCCGTTACAGCATCCATATCCGCGTCCGGGTCAGCCAGCCCATACGCGACTATACGAGCGTCGGGGTGAACTGGACGAAACGAACGCTCGTGTTCGTCAACAATCCGTTGCCGATAAGCCGAGAACGCACGGGGGCCATGGTTGGATTGGACAGGGGTTGCGTCCACACGCTCGCCACGTCCGACAACACTTTCATCGACCTTCCCAAGGAACGGTTGAACCGTATCGACAGGGAGATACGCCGCCGTCAAAAGGCTCAGGCGCGACGAATCGCCATGTCCGGCGAAACCGTCAAACAATACCGTCGCCACGCGAGCCGCACCTACGAGCGCACCGGTCGGGAAATCAGCCGACTGTACGCGAAAGCCCACCGAATCATAGACGATTGGCAGCACAAGACCACCACCAGTCTCGTCAAACAATACGACCTCATCGTATTGGAAAACCTCAACCTGCAAGACATGAGCCGTAAGGCGAAAGCCAAACCAGACCCGGACAGGCCGGGCGCGTACCTGCATAACAGCCAGTCGGCAAAACGTGGACTCAACCGTAGTCTACGTACGGCAAGCCTTGGCGGAATCGTCGGCAAACTGGAATACAAAACACAGTTGACCGGACGAAACCGTCTCATACTCGTCAACCCCGCGTACACAAGCCAGACATGCAGTGAATGCGGTTATTGCGACAGTCGAAACCGTGAAAGCCAAGCGGACTTCGAATGCAAGCAATGCCACATGAGCATGAACGCCGACTTGAACGCGGCCAACAACATCCTCAAACGGGGATTGGACCATCTCATCGGCTTGGACGAAGCCGAGCACGCCGAAACGGAATCAGCCGTCCAACCCGCTTATCGCGGGAAGAACGCTTCCACCATGACGTGCAAAACCTCAACACGATAAGTGCTGGAATCCCGGTGTTTCAACACCGGGAGGACGTCAAAAAACTGGTACCCTCGCTACTCGCATTCAGACATGAACGACAATATTCGCCTCCGCTTGAACAAGGCGATTGAAACCACCGATTCTGAGGAATTCGTGGACATTGCCTACAAGCTGGGACTGTTCCTTACGGAAGGGGAAGACGATTGAGCGTCGAAGAAACAGGAGTTTGGACGGAAACTTATCCAAAAGAACCTTGCCCATTCTGCGGAAAAACGGTTGCTATTCGAATCAGCGAGATTCTTATTGTGGACAAAAAATACTGGAAAGTCCGTATTTTCGACGATAGTGGTTGCCCGTTGTCCGCAATGTTCGAGCGGGGCTTGCGAATGGGGTCAGCGGGGGAAGTGTGTGCCGTTCTTAAAAAGGATTGGCATGAGATTGTGGAAACCGTTTCCACTATGCCGGTTTGTCCCGAATGTGGACGCTCCCCGGTTTGTCGTTATTCCACGAACCTCGACCGTTGGATTATCCTTTGCGAAAAAGGACATTTGAGAACGGATGAGGCTTTCGTTCTCTCTGCCATGAGGAATTGGAACAAGAAAGTCGGTCAATATGTTTGCGACAATCAGAACCAACGACTCGGTCAATGTCTGATGGAGTTCTGGCATCAAGGGGATACGTCGGACGAGAATCTTCCGGAATTCATGCGGCAAAGTTGGCGGATAAAACACGCCGATTGGGAGAGAAAGTGAACGAAAACGTAAATTACCATCCGCTACGCCGTTGCGTCATCTGCAACGAATCAGTGGAGGCCGACGACCCGACATGCGCGGTCTGCGGCCAACCGGCTTGCAGTAACCACGCTTACGACGTGGGTGGCGGCGAATGGTATTGCGCCGACTGCCACCACGGAAAAACTCACCCGTGCGCGGACTGTGGTACGCCATCCCATTGGCGGTGCAAGGATTGCGGCAAATGGGTTTGCAAAAACCATTCGACATTCGTCGCGGTTCAAGGTGAGGAATTCTATACTCTTTTCGGCTACTACTGCGATAATGATTTACGTTGGGAACTAGCGGAAGAACAAGCTAAGGAGGTGACGTTGTGAGTGAGAAAACCAGACGGGATAAGACGTTGAAGCTTATCGAGGACGGCGATGACGATGATTGGAAGACTGCCGTATTTATACTTCCTTCTACTCGCTTGAGTTTTGGCCGCTCCTTTTCTGGGAGCGGCTTTTATTTTTCTCATCCAGATGTTATAGTGGAATTGTTCACAAAAAATGGTTAAGGAGAAAAATATGAGCGACAAAAACACCACACCAAAACTTCCCAAGTACAAGAAGACCATCGACGCTACCGGATTCGGACTATCCTGCGTCACCGAATACGGGTTCGATGACGCAGGGCTGTTCCACCACTCATACACGTACAACTACAAGAACAGGAAGGCCGTCATCCAAGTGATAGGAAGCCAGCAGCCCGCCGACTGGCATACCCGCCAAAGCGCCTACGCCTCCTACTATGAGGATGGGAAACAGGTAGGCCGAACCCGTGCCTATAACATTCTTGAAAACGCTCAAATCAAGGCAGTCCGTTGGATTATGGGCTTCGGCTCGGATAGCAAGGCGGAAGAAGCCTATCGTGCCGTTCGACTGGAGAAAAGCCATCGCAATCAGCAAATCTGCCGTCGCATCCCCAAACCATTGCGCATGGAAGTCGAGGGGCTTGCAAATAAGCTGGGTTTGAAAATCCACGGCGACGAAGACAACAGCATTGTGGAAACGTTCGTGAACACGTATCTCGCCACTGCGGAACAGAATGGTCTGATTGAACTGAGAGAACGTCAATACGGTTACGAAAAGTCGATGACCGTATGGCTGGACGGGGATGCGAGCCGCAAAACCGAAGACGCCCCCGACTGGGAGAAGTTCAAGGAAACCGTCGTGGAAATCGTCCCACTCTATTTGGAATGTAGACGGAAAACGGCGGAAAGCGTTGGTCTGGGGGAGAAGCTGGCTGAAAACTAATCCTGATGGTTGGGACAGAAAACTGCTCCAACCATTTTTGTTGCGTTCTCCAATATCTGCCTATAATCCTCAAGGACACCTACTGTCACGTTTAAGTCCACGGCCATTGGGAAAAGCTCACCCTCATAGATTCGTTCGGATTGGATATATTCGAACGGATTGATAAGCAGTATCGCCGTCTCCTTACGAACGTATGATTCAGCCTTGTCATCGTATTGTTTCCAGCAACAAGTATCACCGTGAGTCCAATGGAATAGTTCATGCGTTAACGTGCATCGTTTCTGCCGCTCGTTCAACCGTGGGTCTATGACGATGATGCGGGTTTCCTCGTCATATACGCCGTTGATGTTTTCCGGAAGTTCCTCCTCGAAAACGTATGGCGCTTGACGTGTGAGTCCTACCATCCGTTTTATCTCTTCATAGCACATTCGCCGGTCGATGGCGACGCTTCTGTTGTCTACTGGGGGATGTTTCAGCAAGCGTCCTCGCTTTCCGATTCCGCTTGCTTGTTGGGGTCGTGGTTTGCGGCCAATGTGAGGTCGCCGGAATTGATTTTACGCAGGACGGCTTGAAGCTGCTGTTCCACAACGGATTGCGTGGAATGGTATCCGTTTTGTCCGGCGATGAGTTCTTCTGGGGTCATGTTCCATGCGTGGGCGAGTTTTTCCACGTCGGCGGGGAGCCATTCGACCGTTTCGTTGTATCGTGTGGTGACGTAGCTGGGGCTTTTGCCTAGTTGACGCGCGATGTCCCGTGCGGAGAGCCGTCGGATTCCGGCTTCCGCTAGGATGCGTTGGTTGATTCTTCTGTTGAATTCGCTGGTTTGGTTTTTTCTTTTTCCCATGTTTTCCATGATAACTGATTTTTAACATGAAACGCGTGGTTTTAGATTTGACAGCATACTTTTATATGCTATTGTCTGTAATTACAAACACTTGTTCACCTGAAGAAACAGGAAGGTTAATGCATAACATGAGTCACGACAAGGCACGGGCGCTCTTGCGGATGGTCAGATAGACACCCCAAGAAGCCCGTTCCACATACCCCGCCTCAAAATTGGAGGGACACACCCCCAATTTTGTGAATACGCCCAGTATGACTAGAATAAAAAACGTCCACACAATATAAGCCAGACTCCACACAGGCCAGACCAAAAGGAATGTTTTGAGAAAGACAATAGACCAGAAAATCCTCTTGGATAAACACTTCACAAAATTGGACATCCTAGGCCAGCACCTATGGATGATGCTCCAACTGCATCCGAAGACCAATGCTCTCGGCGTATGTGATTGGACGTTTGGAAAAATCAACGCTTACACTCACGGAAACACTCCCACCCTATTCCAACAGGCGGGCCGGGAACTCGTAAACGAAGGACTACTGGTCATAGACGAGGACACCGAAGAAGCACTCCTCCTCGACCACATCGACCTCACGGCGGACTCCGGAACCATCGAATCCGCATACCTTGGAACCGCCAGCCCAAGACTGCGCAGAATCCTAGTCAGTGAACTGAACCGAACCCTCCGACAGGGAAAGCACTTCCCGTTCGAATGGGAGGAGATTCATGACATCCTCAGTGAATCGAATGCCGACTCCGACGAATATGAGGAGCCGCATCCAAGCGTGGAACCCGTCGAGGATGATTCCCTAAACACCTCCCAGACAGATAATTCCACCTCCAAAAAGGAAAAAGAACCCGCCAAGCAGGACGATACCGAAACCTCAAGCGTGAAACCCGTAGAAGCGGAAGACAAGCCCGTCAAGAAGCGTCGCGGTCGCCCACGCAAGAATCCACTCCCTCCGGAAGGAGAAGACAAACCGAAGCGTCGGCGCGGTCGCCCACGCAAGTACAAACCCGAACCGGTCGAACTGATGAACGGAACCATGGAGCCTCCGTTCGAGGAGCCGATGACCATGGAACAGGTCGAGGTTCTACCCCAATACGATTCCAACGCTCCAATCGACGTGGATGATGACGGGGAACCCAAGTATTTGCAGTGGGATGAAATCCCGCAACAGCTTTGGTTCTGGCATCCTCTGCCGGAAGACTGGTCTCCGACCAAGAAAGCCGCCGACTTGTACAAGGAGCTGGGCGGCGGAAGCAAGATGACCATTTTGCAAGCGGCTGACTCGTTCCGTAAGGTCTACGATTCACGTTTGTACGTGAAACGTGACAATGGTTTCAAGGCCGCTCCGCTTTCGCCTGACCGACTTTTCATCCAACAGTTGCTTCACTGGCGTAAGGAGAAGGACGAGGAAAACGAACGCAAAGCCAAGGAAAAAGCCGAGCAGGAAGCTCTCCTCAACGAGGAACCGACAATCGACGTAGACCCCATCTGGGGAAACCCCGAAGACTTGGCTTCCTCCAAAGTGGAACAGGAAAACCCCCAACAGGAGGAAGTGACCCCACTGATTCCAGACGAGGAAGTATCGAAAGTCCGCCACTATAAGCGGATGGTGCCGAAGGATTGGAAACCGAACCAGAAGCACATCGACCGAGCCAATGAACTGAACATCGACGTGAACACGGAAGCCGAGAAATTCTACAACTACAGCCATTCCAATGGCAAGAAATACTTGGACTTCGACCGCGCCTTCGACAATTGGCTCCTCAACGCCGACAAGTTCAACAGGAACAGCCGAAACACACGACGCAAAACCCGTAGCGAGGAAGGATACGAGCACAACATGAACATGCTGAAAGAATCCCTCGCCCAAGCCGGATGGGATGAATGATGACAGCACAGGCTCCCACACAAGGAACGTTGACCACGGCACAGGCCAGCAATGGACAGCATTACCCACGCGCCTTCGAACGCCCGTGCGCCATCGCGCTGTTGACTCAAATCAACAGTCACTACGGCAACAAGCCGTTGGATGACGCGCAGGTGGATAACTTCGTCAACGAAATCGACCATACGATTAAAGCTGACGAAGCCCGTCAAGCCATCATCGAATTCTTCCAGACACATTCGTCACGGGAAGCTTGGATTGCTCCCTACGACATCAATCAGATGGTCAGGAGGAAGCGTTTGAGCAGAGTGCCATCCAATGCTGAAATCAGCCGCATGCTCGACGGATATGGCATCACCGACGCGAACACCGCATGGGGATTCCGACGAGGACTGACCTACGCCCTTTCCAAGGGGGCTTCGCCGGAACGCGCGGTTGAATATGCGAAAAGACACTGTGATGACGTGAAGACCATCTCCAACACTCCAGAACAGTATCCACAGCTTACAGCCGGTGACAACGTGGGGAAGGCGGATGGTGTCACATCATTCTCAGCACTGCTGAAAGATTTCCGGTCAGGATTAGAACGAACCTCCACACAGGCCAATCCAGTTCCGACCGAAAACAAACCGACAATTCAGAAAACCGATAAGAAAGAAGAAACCAAACAATGACCGACGTCACCACCAAGCTTATTTACGACACTTTCGTCCAGAATCGTCCCGATAAGGTAGGCGAACAGGAAGCGGAAGAACTGTTCAACCATTGGCTTGAAGTCCACGGATTCCAGCCGGAGGAACAGCCCATCGCACCAGCCGGATTCGAGTATGAGACCGTCAAAACCAAGGAGGATTCCACACCATCCTCCGACGACTTGGACGTCATCGCCCTCGCATCCGACAATGCCACCAATTCCGCCTCAATGATTTCCGACGTGATGGATTCTCTTCCTGAAAGCACCCGGGAAGCGCTTGCGTGCGCGTTGAACGACTTTGACTGTGCCGCCGAGCATCTGCACAGGTTGCTCGACAAGTACAATTACAAGCCTTTGGAAGAAAGGGAGGAAGAGTGAAGTAGCACAAGAGCACAAAACCAATCCACACACAGTAAGAAACCAGAAGGAAAAGATTTGGAAAACAAACTCCGAGGGAAAATCCCCTTCATCGCGGCAGTGTCCGCACTATCCATGCTCGTCTCCGCAAACGTGGCATTGGCCGCAGAGGTCGGCAACCCAATCATCGTGGACAAGACCAACATGTTCACGGCTGATGAAACCGTTGACCTGTTGGGCGGCGACTTGGGTGAGGCGGCGAACTTCGGTCTCGTCGGCTTCGACTCCATCCATCTCAACGCGCATACGAACAGCAACATCGCCACCGAACACGCCTACATCGGAGCAGCCTTCGGCAATCATGCCAACGGCGTGGACGAGCCGGAAGTCAGCTACATGGACGAGGTTGACGGCAACATCAACGTGAGTCTGCCCGCCGACTCCAAAATCGTGTTCGGACAGTCCAACACCATCGGACAGACCGACAACGGCAACAGTTGGACGGTGAACGGCAACAAGCTGGAAATGCAGACCGGTGGAAGCCTTCCGAAGTCGGAACGAGTGCTCAAGGACTCCAAGACCGTCAAATACCTTGACTTGGAGGCCATGGAAAAGAGCATGACCAGCCTGTCCTCTAAGTGGGCGAAAACTCCAGAAGCCAACGCGACCCATGATTTCTCCGACATGAACAAGCGTCACATCGACGCCAACGGTGATGTCGCCCACCTCAACATTGACGCGAAGGAACTGCAAGGTAATCGTGTGACCGCCACGTTGGGGGAGAAGACCCGTCTCGTCGTGAACGTTGACGCCGAAGGTGCGGACAATATCACTCTGCCCCAATTGGACGTGGACGGTATCAATCACGCCGAATACGCCAAGTGGACGGACAAGGGTGTTATTTACAATCTGACCGACTCCAAAGCCAAGGACGGGCAGTATCACGGCAACGTCGGCACTGCTGGCGCATCCTCTTCCGTGATTCTCGCGCCGGAGGCCAACGTGGACGCGTCCCAGAACGTTGAAGGGCAGATTATCGCCAAGAACGTGACCATCGGCGGCGAATTCCACCGCAACAGCGTCAACGTTCCCGCCACCCGCCACGTCGAGGTGAAGCTGGACGGTCAGGACAAGACCGAGACCACGCCGTTCGTCGTGCCCCAGCCCGCTAAAGACCATTACCGGTTCATCGTCTGGACTACCAATCCGGACGGTACCGGCGACTCTTACAAGCCGGGCGACACCGTGACCATCATTCCGAAGAACACCACCCTGTATCCGCAGTGGGAGGCGAAGCATTTGCTTCGCTACAACACGAACGGCGGCAATGGTGATTTCGAGGATTCAGACCTGCCGTCCGACGTGTCCGACACCATCCCATCCCGCGACGGATACGAGTTCGACGGTTGGATGATTAATGGCATCAAGGTCGATTCCGGCAATACGGTTGAGGACAATGGTTCCGATGTGACCGTGGTCGCACAGTGGACTCCGGTCAAGCAGGATGTGACCCCGACTAAGCCGGAAACCCCGAAGGACGACAACAAGACCGACAACGGTGGCAACGGTTCTGAGATTCCGAAGGATGATAAGACGGATACTCCATCCAAGGATGACAACAAGACCGACGATTTCAAGCCGAACACTCCGAAGGACGATACGGACAAGAACGATACTCCGTCAAAGGATGATTCCGACAAGTCCGACAATGATACGAAGGTTCCATCCGACGATAAGAGCGATGTGAACACTCCGACCAGCGATAAGACCGCCGATACTGGTAAGACCGATACCGGCAAGAAGACTGTGGGCGCCAAGAACAATACTCAAGCCGTTCAACAGGACGGTCAGGGCTTGGCTACCACCGGCGTGGCTGTTGGCGTTATCGCAGTCGCAGTCATTGTGCTTGCCGCCGCCGGTGTAATCCTCTCCGTCGCAAAACGACATGAGGGTAACCGCTGACATTACCTCTCTATTCGATAGGGAGATAATGTGACTCCAATCCCGCCGTCTTTTTGATGGCGGGATTTTTTTTACCTATGTTATACTGGCAGTGTTCACAAAATCGGTGAAGAGGTAAAACTTTTGAAAGACTACGACTGGTGGGTAAAAGCGTGGAACGCCTATAATAATCCACCTACCAGAACGATTCCATTGGACGCGTCCGATGCTCTCCAAGGGAAAATCACGTCCGTGGTGGTTCTTGTCATAGCCATATTCGCAATCCCGTTAATCATCCGACGGGCCATAGCTGACGCTAAAGAAGACATGATGGGGAAAATCGAACTCGTCGCCGCAGTAATCGCTTCGGTCTGTCTGTCCGTTATGTGTGTCTGGATGGTTTACGACGCTTTTGCCATGGAACAAACCCAAGAAGTCAAAACCAGTGTCACCCACCCGCTCGGTTTCGAAGACCAATTGGAAAAAGACTTCAAAGTGTCAAATCTATCTTGTAAGACCGACGCCTACTTAATCCTCCCCGACCATGGTTCCTACGATTGCACGTTCACCAGCAAGGACGGGAAATCAGTAACGAAGGGCACACTTGTTATAACCGAGGGCGAAAAAGTCGGACTATACGACGCCAATGGAAAGCTGGTTGAAACAAGATGAAAGATTTCAGCAATTGGCTGGAAGCGTGGAAGAATTATCCTCCTGTTCCTGACTGGTTAAACATTTTAGGCACTATTGTTATTGGTGTTCTCCTAGTATTGATGGCCGTCGGAATAATCGTCGGCTTTATTGGGGCTTTTCTCCGCGATAGTCTCTTATTCGTAAGAATTATCTTCATAAGTCTTGTTAGCGGGCTTATAGGCGTACTCCTCGTAATGTGCGTCAGCGACCTTATCGACAACTATTACGAACAGCGTTCGACGGCACCTCCCACTATTCGCGGGCAGATTTCCAAAGTTTGGAACTTGGACGACATCGACTGCGATTTTTCTAGCAAAGACAAACTTCCTACCGAAGATTTGAAATGCGTCGTCTACCGTGGCGACAAGAAGACCAAAGTCACACTGCACGCAAGCGAAAACAAACTCGGCCTGTACACACAGGATGGAAAACGTTTCCCAATCAAATAGGAAGGATTTAAAAAGTGTTAGAGCATGGCGAAGAACTTAACCTGAGAATGTTGCAACCATTGGACACGGACACTACGGTTGGTGTCCTCCGCGAATCCGGCTATCTGGTTCCGTTAAACAAGTGGAGCAAAGCCCGGCAAGACTACAAAGGCAATACCGACCGTTGGGTGTTCAATATCATAGCATGTGCTTTCATTGGCCTCATGGTCGCTTGTTTGGAAATGTGGTCTACCCGAAATATTCCAATCAAGCTTCCGAAATATACTCCCGTAGCCGTTTTTCTACTGGGTTTCGCTTTTGGTTGGGTGCAACTGTTAGGCACGTCCGATAGGCGGAAAAAGGTTTTTCGACCGAAACCGGATAATCCCGTTCAAATGTTGGAGTCTACTTTCGACGTTCATGTGGCTGGAGACAGTGACACGTCGCTTTTCGACAAGACTGGATATAAGAAACTTCTTCTTCGTGTTGACGAAACCCATTACACTCAGGCTACATTGTTTGTTTGGGAAGAATCATACGATTTGAAGGAAGAGCGTACTTGGCCTTTGGTTAGTATCGCATTGTTCGATGAAGACGGAAAGCCGGTCAAACTGCAATCGGTTGAGTCGAAGAAGGAAGTTAAAAGTGTTGAACGGTAGGCCGACTTTGGAAGAGCGGAAGAAAGCCCTCCAATAGTTGGAGCGGGATATTCGACTGTCTAGGAAAGCGTTCGAGTCCCGTATCGCACGGGAGGGGAGTGGTATTCATGTCAGGAAAGAAAACGATTGAAAAATAAAGACCGTTGTTCTGTGCTGGACTCCAACGAATTACGGCAAGTGGGTGTTTTCGGCGGAACCTTTGGAACAAATGCTGAACAACGGATACGAGGTAGTAAGAACCGACGCAGTTCCGGGCACAGTGGACAGACAGTCGAATATGATGTTTCCACCATCGACCGTCTACATTCTTCGAAAAAACATTAGAAGACTGGAGTAGGCATGGCTTATTATGACCCGTGGCGTGAGGCCGTTGAAAACGCTAAAGAACTTCTCCGACTGGGAATGCCACCACAGAAAGTGCAGGAGCGGACTCGACTCCCCAAGAGCACCATCGACAAGATAGCCCCACCTATACTGCGAGAGAACGCGGAACGTGAAGCCATTCAGGAAGCCGAACGCGCTTTGAAGCGGGAACATGAAAAAATCCTCAAGGAAAAATATCCATGCCCGCTTTGCCATAAAGGTTATGGGATTGTTGACGGCGGTGCGCTCACCGCGTTTTTGGACGGTTCCGTCTGCTGTATCGGCGCGGAAGATGAGACCGTTGGCAAGGGAAGCCCTTTCTTCCGTCCTTACTATGCTCACTGTTCGTATAGGCGTTGTCCAGCCCGACTGATTTTTCCCCGTGATACGCGGGAGGAAGCGTTGAGGGCTTTCCTGTTGGGAGAGTGGATTAGACCACACCCGTTCGTCAGTGTGAGCGACGGTTCCGAATGGACGTACACCAAGCAGGGGTTGGCGTCTGCGGTTTCATCGTTGATGAACGATTATTCTCCGGAGCAGATAAAACAATTAGGTTTCAATCCGATTGCCGTGGACGAGTTGGCTAACCGTCGGGCGTTACGGATTGCTAAATTCAATCCGGATGCTTTCGATTTGACGCTCATGTGTCCCAAGTGTGGTAGTCGGGGAGAGTTCCGCAAGGCCGTCAATCCGACGAATCATAGCAAGGAATCATGGTGTTGCTGGTGGCGGGTCGGCTGTCCAAGATGTGGAGCCAGAACCGTCAACTCGTTTCCTACCCGCGAACAGGCGCAGTCCGCTTTCGAGGAGGGAGACTTGTTAAGGGAACCGAAAATAGATAAGTCCGAAAGTGGAAAGGATTAAACGAAGTTGTTCCATCTGCATGCAAGACATAAAAACAAGACGGAGTCAACTCATACCGGTACATTGGCCGAAGTTGAAAAACTGAAATCCGTCATGTACGGTCTCGCCATCGGTGACGCATTGGGAGTCCCATACGAGTTTCAACAGAGAGACACATTCAACTGCACTGGAATGATTGGTCATGGCGAGCATAACCAGCCAGCAGGAACATGGAGTGATGACACCGCGTTGAGTCTAGCAACCTTGGACTCGCTTACCGAATGCCATGGTGAGGTCAACACCGCCGACATGCTCATGCGTTACCGAATGTGGTTGGAACATGGAATGTATATGCCGGACGGGAACACGTTTGATTCCGGTATCACAGTAGCCACAGCTATCAGGTCAAAGCATGGTTGCGATGGATTAATCGATAACGGTAACGGTTCACTGATGAGGGTCGCACCATGCGCCTTCTACAATTTGCCAGACGTGGAAATCAAACAGGTCAGCGCCATCACCCACGCCCACGAAATCAGTATGACCGCTTGTGTCCAATACGTTCGGATATTAGAAGGACTGTTACACTGCAACCCACCACACAAAGCGATAGAGGATTCAGGATTCCCATTCGACCCGACCGTTCTCCGAGCAGAAGTAGAATCTGATGGATTTGTGCTCCACACGTTGAACGCGGCACTCTGGTGCCTAACCAACACTCGCAATTATCAGGACTGCGTACTTACCGCAGTAAACCTTGGAGAAGACACGGACACCACAGCCAGTGTCGCGGGAGCGTTAGCCGGAGCCGTCTACGGTTTTGAGTCCATCCCTCAAGAATGGGTCGGAAAACTACGGGGACGTGAGCTTCTCAACATGTACGTTTCGGAAGCGACACGAAAACGCTGACACCCTTTCGGAGTATGTTTTAGTTAAAAGGAAACACACTCCGAAAGGAAACCTAATTTTTGAAATATCTACTATTAATACTCGTCCCATCATCCATCCTGCAATGGTTGCTACTACTCGTATGCGGCGTGGGAGGATGGTTCCTGTTCTCCACTCAGTTTAAAACCTCAAAAAAGTCCATCGCCATGGTCAACGTATTAGGTGCTGTGTGTGGTATCGCATTCTTTTACGGATTGAAGAATGGTCTCGGTGGTTTGAGTGACATGTTCATGTCACTCACCGGAAAATACGTGTACGGGTATCCGCATTCGCAAGTTCCCCTAATCAACGCGTTTATCGCCATTCCTCGTATCCTCATTGGTGTTTTTTGCATGTGTGTCGCATATGGTCTTTATCAGCCGGTATCTGAAAAAGAAGGCGAGGAGTACAGGAGGCAGAGTCAGCAGAATGAGGCAAAGGAAGTTGAACAGGCTCTCAATCAGACCATCGACCAGATAGGCGTAGTCTTCAATCTGCTCAAAGCCGAACCCGGACGGCCGAATTATCACGGTTACAAGCTAGTGAATGAGGATTGTGGTGGTCAACCAGACCCCTTATGGAACACCATGAACCCAGCCAACATCCAACAGGCGAGAAGCCAATACCGCCTCTACGGCAATCCGGGCGGCGGCTTATCACAGTCGAACTTCACCACCAATGAGATTCAATCCGGCCAGAAAGGTGAACAAATCCTCGCCAACATGATTACCGGCAACTGTCCCAACGTGGTGTCCTTCTGGTCGTTGCATGGTCTGAACGAGCGACACCAGTTCACTGACGCGGATATCGACTGCGTGATTGCCGGACAGGACAAACAGGGCAAAACGCACTTGTGGTTCGTGGATGCGAAGAACTATAAAGGTAATGCGGATACCGCCTACCGTAACCTCACCCCAGACCAACTGTTGAGAATTAGCGTCAGCCAGCGTGCGTTCGAAACCGGTGTGGATGGTCGTCCGGATTTGAAACTTTCCGCGAGCATGAACTGGCAGAGGGACATGTGGGCTTTCATGTTCAACGGCAAACCCGTCGAAGTGGAATGGCTTGTCTGCATGGTGCCAACCTCCGATAAGGGCGTGCCGGATGTGACTGGGGTCATGTGGCCGGGGAATATTCCTTGCGTGACGCCGGAGGAGCTGGTTCGACGCGTGAACGCGGTTGACTTGGATTCGACGCAGAATCTTCCGTTGGACTGGTTGGATACTTTGAAACGGCATGTCAAGCACTGAGCTGTTTTTGGGCGCGGGTTGTTTTCTTCTCGCGCCTTTTTTGTTTTTGTTGCGTTCAGCGTGTCTTCTCACTTTCGATGATATACTGGGATTGTTCACACAAAGGAGGTTGGAAATGCCAAACCAAACAACAATCCTCGCCCAACATGGACTAATCAAAGCAGACACCGCCACACCAAAAGACTGGGAAACCATCGACAACATCAGGAACAAAAGATTCAGCATCCCGCTAAGCTGGGAACAAATACAACAACTACTAGCCAAACACCCCACAATCCGTCCATACCTCTACCTCTCAACAGGACTCGACGGACTCGTACTACTCAACACCAATACAGGAGAAACCGCAAACACCCAACCACTCATCTTCGAAAACCTTTCAGACGAAAACGATTCCATGTTCAGCATGGTCGAACAGCATATCAGCAAATGGGACAAGACCACACCCACAAAAACGCTGATACAGCAAGGCAGAACAGACGAAGCCAAACAGCAGATAGACCACGCCACAGCACTGGCACCAACAGCCCTAATGGAACTCATCTATCAGCTCGTCCCATGGAAAGAATTGCACGACAGGCAATACCAGCGTATGACGGCATTGAACGTCAGAAAGAACGAGGAATACCCATCACGCCAATTCGACAGGCACCTCGTCAAGTTACTCCAGCAGACCAAGCCCTGCATTGGGGGAGAGGGTGCTTTGGAGAAGACGTTCGACAAGCCTATAACAGTGTACAGGGGTGAAATCGACAAGAGCGTGCATTTGGGTTTGAGTTGGACGACCAGCCTGAAAATCGCCAAAGGGTTCGCAGAACGCTTCAACATGAGCGGAACTATATATTCGACTATGCTCAAGCCCGATGAAATATTGGCAGCTTACGCCGATGATGGGGAACAGGAGGTTCTTGACAAAGTCAACGCAAGCCGCGTGATGATGATGTGAAATGGTGGCGTGTCATACTTTTTAACATGGTACACTGGAATCGTTCACACAAAAAGGAGAAGACCAATGTCGTTATGTGTTAGGCAATTGAATAGAGCTTTCACCACATGTTTCCTTGGGAATCGCCGTCTATATCAAAATGACAGGATGTACCGTCGCATCCCCTGAAGTTATTGGAGGTCATTGGGGAAGCTCCGCCACCGGCACTATCCTTGTAATTTTTCCAATCCCAAGTGCCGCTGAACGTGCCACTACCCGTCGAATTAGACGAAGAGTTGGAGCCGTTCGATGACGAATACCCAGTATTCGAGTATGAACCGTTACCCCCTGAATACGTGTTGGAATTGGAATACATTCCACTCGAACCAGTTGAGGATGCCTGTGACTGTTCGGCTTCGGCCTTGGCCTTGGCTTCCGCGTCGGCTTGTTCCTTCGCCGTCTTGGAGTCGTTCACGCTTTTAACGGCGTTCGCTACCGCGTCTTTCTGCGCGTTCAGGGCTTTCACGTCAGACTTTGCGTTTTCGGCGATTTTCTTTGCCGTGTCGATGGCGGTTTTCAGACTTTCACGCGTCTTATCATCCTGCACCTTGCCTTCGGAATCCTTATACAGGCTTTCGGCCGACTTCACGGTCTTGTCTAGAGCGTCCTTCGCGTCCTTGACCTGCTTGTCCGTCTTGGACTTGTTCACCTTTCTCATGGCCTTGTTGATGGCGTCGATGGAATCATTGGCTTCGGTGTTATCGTCGGCAACAATGGTATTGGCTTTGGTCGTGCCCCACAGGTTCCACTTAGTGGCATGCGATGTGGTCGGAACGCCTTTCAGGGCATCCCCGGTCTTGATGCTTTTCGTCAAGGAGTCCAACATGGTCTTGTCAAGCACGTCCGTTTCCTTCGTAGCCTTGACGAGCGTCCGTGCTTCCGCAAGTGTCTTCACCAGCTTCGAGTCAGCCTCCTTGGCTGACTCAAGCTGGGACTCATAGGAATCGTATGTTGTATTGGACGCATACGCGTAGCCACCGCCCACGCCGGCAAGGACAACAACCGCCGCGATAGTACTGACAATAATCGTCTTCTTGGCGGGCTTCTTGGCGTTTCCCTCGTCGTTTTCGTTTGGGTTGAGGATGGTGGTTTCCTGCATCTCCTCAAGGTTTTGGTTCTTTTCCATTTTTGTTTTGCTCCTTGGTTCTTATGTTCGATTCTCCCATGTGGGGTAGGCGAACACTACTCTTTAATGTGGACAAATCCACTATAACACGAGAATCGGCATGTCGCAACAAAAGATATGCTATACAGCCCAAAAACAAGAGACAGTAGCAATACGGCAGTCTTCCAATCCTAGCAATACCAGCGTCTACGCCGCTGATATACGTTTGGTTCATCCCAATCCTCATCCATCATGCCGCTGTTGTAAGTGTTAACGGCGATGCTCAGTGAGTCACGGATTCGGGTTTCATTCCCGTAATCCGTATACCAATCGTCCTCAATCCACCGCCAATCCTCCCACCGACGTGCCGGAATATGCGGATTCCTCTTCTGTGAATACGCATATTTTGCGACTTCGACATACTCCCAGTGAAACCGTCCGCAATCATAAGTGTGACTGAAACCGCGTGAACGGGCCTCGTCCTCGATAAGCGCATATGGTCTGTCCTTGAATGTTCTCGACATCATCGCCTCGTTTCGTGTTCTTGGATTAAATGGTACCGGTAGCGGATAAGTAAACGAAAAAAACATATCCTCTTTCTATAAGAAAATTCCGTTTTTCCGAAGGTTGATTGTAAAAAACCTGATATATGTGAAAACGACAATACAAACCTCTAGAGGAGTTCATCTATGGATAATCCATTGAGTAAAACTTCCCGGAAAGTCAAGGACTCCATTCTTAAACGGGTGGGGAAGGCCGCTGTCGCACTGGTTGCGGCGACGGCTACCTTGGCTTCTGGAGCGATAACGACCGGTAGTGCGCTTGCCGCCACGACTGACGGCCCCGGCTACTGGTTCAATGCGACGCGTTCTGGGAGTTGGTGGGTTGGTACTCACGGTAATTCTCTTGGTCCGCAACGTTATGAGAACGGTAATCCGGTGTATTGTGTTGAGGCCGGTGAACCTGTTACTAATACCGGTACTTGGTATAAGGCTACAGACGTGAACCACAAAGTTGGCGCATGGCTAATCGAAAAGCATAAGGGTGATTTCAACGATTTTACTCAGGCTTCGGTTGCTTATGCGATTCATGAGCATCTTGACCAAGGCAGTAGCCATTTCCGTCAGCTGGTAGCGGCTGGTTTGGAAGGTGCGGATATCAATGCCGTCGCTTCCAATGCGGCGAATCTTTGGAATGATGCATATAACACTCTTCCTTCTAACATCAATGCGTCCTACGCTTACACTTCCGGCAAGCGCACCGGCACCGTTAACCCCGGGATTAAAAATAGCAATGGACAGAACATCGCTGGCGTTCAATACACAGCGACATTAAACGGTCCCGCAAAATTTGACCAGACCGGCACTAACACCATTACCAGTACCACTAATGGGCAAGAACAACATATCCCATGGACGGCAACCGGCAATGGCAAGGTAACTTACCATATTTCCTATAATGTTCCAACGGTCTCTGTCTTAAGTTCTCCCGGTCAGGATTTGACGAGACTTGCCGACCCTGAGAATCAGACGAGTGATATCCAATTCTCTGTGTCGCGTGATTTTCAGCCGACCGTCAGTACCAGCGTCAGTAAGAAACAGTTGACCCGTGGCTCCCCGGTCGAAGACCGTGTGACCTCCGGTGTCGCTTCCTCCGACGACGAGTGGGCGGACAACGTGCCCGTCAAATTCAAAGGCTACTATTTCGTCGGTGACTCCAAGCATATTCTTCAAACCATCAAGAAGAACAATGGTGAGAATCCGACCGACTATTTGAAGCGTCTGCGTGAGACCGATGGCATCCGTCAGGTTGCCGCCGCGACCACCAGCTTCACCAAGAGCAGTCAGACCAACACCGTCAAGGCGAAGGCCGCTACCGGTGCCATCGACTACGACACCGTGAACGGTTTGGACGATTATCAGGTGTCCGATGAGGATGCCGGACTGTTCGGAACATGGGTTTGGGTTGAAGTCAAGGCAGACCAGTCCCAGCAGGATTACATCAAAGGCGATTACATCGATGAGTTTGGTAAGACTCAGGAAACGTCCGTGAGTGTTCTGCCGCCGAACCACGACTCCACCGTGTTGGAGCAGGAGTCCGGCATGAACAAGGACATCCTTGATGAAATCAACATCAGCCGTCTGCCGTCCGACTACGGTAAGTTCACCGGTGATACGAACTATGGTTTCGGCGCTGATGCGAAGGCCAAGATTCGTGTCTGGTGGGCCGGTTCCGGCACCGGCAACAAGGATGAGGATGAGAAGTACGTTCCGACCACCGAAGAGGAGCCTACTCAGGATGCCAACCACAAGCTGGTTGGCGAATGGGAGGTTCCGGCCATGAACGGCAAGTACAAGGTCGGCGGCGGTAAAATCGTTCTCTATCCGAGCGATGGTAGCGACGCCAAGACCGTTGCCACTGATGTGAACATCAAGGTCACGGATAAGGCCCATTGCGGCTACTACGTGTTCATCTACGACTTCCCCGGCTCCGACCGTGCGGAAGGATTCAAGAGCGCGTACAACAATCCGTGGGAACGTTCCTTCGTCACTCAGGACGCGCAACCCGTCACATTGACCACCAACGTGAACAAGACCACCGTCACCCAAGGTGAGAAGTTCTACGATACCGCGACCATCTCCGGTCTGGTTCCGCGTGGCTCCTATGTCACCTTCACCGCGTATGACGCCGTGTCCGGCGAGCCGGACGTGTCCACCAACAAGCTGTTGGACAACACTCGCGTGAACGTCACCAACGACCAAGCCGACCATTCCGACACCACCCAGTTCGAGGTGAAGTCCCCGGAAATCAGCACCAACAAGATTGGTAAGGTCTACTGGGTTGCGAAACTCTACAATGCCAAAGGAAAGGCTCTCGCGGGTCACGCCATCGGCTTGGAGAACGAGACCATCGAAGTGGTAGGCCCGTCCCTCACCACCAAGACCAGCGCACAGCAGACCTATGTCGGTCGTCCGTTCCACGACACCGCCGTCATCAACAACAAGATTGACGCGGGAGCCTATCTGACATTCACCGCCTATGACGCGGTTTCCGGCAAGCCGGATACGAATGCCGCGAAACTGCTTGACAACAAGCGTGTGGACATTCCAGCCGACAAGATTGCATCCTCCGGCGCCGGTAAGAGCTTCACCGTTGACTCCCCGGACGTGACCGCCACCAAGGCCGGTATCGTCTACTGGAAGGCGACGCTCTACAACAAGGGCGGAATGGAACTCGCCACCCACGAGCTGGGTGCCACCGGCGAAAGCGTTCTCATCAAAAACCCGTCCATCACCACCAAGGTCAGCAAGGAACAGGTCTCCATCAACGAGGAGTTCACCGATACCGCCACCATCAACGGTGAAATCGAATCCGGCGATTACGTCACCTTCGACGCCTACGCTCCGGTTAACGGCGCTCCGAACGCCCAAGGTGCCAAACTGCTCGACTCCGAGCGTGTGAACATTCCGGCCAAGGATGTCACCGCAAGCCAGAACGGACAGGCCATCAACGTCACCAGCCCGAAGACCCACGCCACCGAAGGCGGAAACGTGTATTGGAAGGCCACCCTGCACCGTGCCAACGGCACTGTGCTCGCCACCCATGATTTGGGTGTTGGCGGTGAGACCGTTCAGGTCAAGTATCCGACCATCACCACGCACGTGTCCTCCACGAGCGTCGGTGTCGGAGAGGACTTCTACGACACCGCCGACATCAAGGGTGTCGTCCACGCGGGTGACTTCGTGGTGTTCCGCGCCTACGATGCGGTCGGTGAGAAGCCTGACACAAACGCCAGCCTTCTGCTGAAAGACCAGAAGGTCAACATCACTGCGGCTCAGGCGAAGGATTCCGCTCAGGACAAGACCGTGACCGTCAAGTCCAAGACCGTCAACACCATGAACGGTGGAAACGTGTATTGGAAGGCAACCCTGTACGACAAGCAGGGACGCCAGCTTGCCACCCACGACCTTGGACTTCCGGAAGAAACCGTCACGGTTCGTCCTCCGACCATCACCACCCAAGTGACCAAGGGCAAGGTCAAGCCGAGCGAGGAGTTCGCTGATAAGGCGACCATCTCCGGTAAGGTGCTCAAAGGTTCCTACGTCACGTTCACCGCTTACGACGCGGTATCCGGCGACCCGGATGCCAATGCTCCTAAGCTGTTGGACAACGTGCGTGTGAACATCAAGGACTCCGATGCGGAAGCTTCCGCGTCCAAGAAGTTCACCGTCACCAGCCCTACCACCCACACCGATAACTCCGGTTCCGTGTACTGGGTTGCGACTCTGTGGTCTCCGCAAGGCAAGCAGTTGGCTTCCCACGATTTGGGTCTGCCGTCCGAAACCGTTCAGGTGAATCCGGGTGGTATCGTCACGTCCAACGCGCAGAAGATGGGTGCGACCGGCGAGCAACTGTACGATGAAATCACCGTTTACGATGAGACCAGTGAGGCCGAGTCCGCTGATGGTCAGGTTCACGAGGGTGAAGGCAACAGCAATCCGACCGGCGTCATCGGTCGTATTCCGCAAGGCTCCACCGTCACCGTGGAAACGTACCGTCAGGCCGAAGAGGATGACGGCGACCAAGGCTTGTTCAAGATTGCCGAGAAGACCGTCACCATCGACACCAACAAGTTCACCGCAATCAAGGCCGGTCAGGAAGGCAACCGTCCGGGCAAGCTGACTTTCAAGGTCACTGACCCGAGCTTCAAGACCACCAAGGCTGGCATGATTTACTGGAAGGCCACGTTGAAGACCCCGCAGGGCAGCGTGCTCGACCAGCATATCTACGGTGAAAAGGGTTCCGACCACAAGACCGGTTACAAGAGTTACGAACGCACCCCGGTGCAGAAGTTCTCCACCACCGTGTCCAAGAAGTGGCTGAGCGACGCGAACGGCAATTACGAGGACAAGACCACGCAAATCTACGACGTGCTCCACCAGACCTCGTATGAGCAGTTCGACGGCGAATCCATCGACGGAGACACCTACACCACCGGCAAGACCGCCCAAACACCGAACGGTGCCAAAGTCCAGTTTGAAATCTGGGCCAAGGACGGCGCGAACGCTGGCAAGATGGTCAAGCAGTACAATGCCGAAGACCTCCCGAAGGTTCGTGAACTCGCCAAGAGCGAAGACCCGGACAAGAACCATCCGTATGTGGGTACCGATGGTCTGGACAACTACCAGAACGTCAAATCCTCCACGTTCCCGATTCCGTCCGACTGGTCTGCGAACAAGTACTACTACCGTGTGAAGATTACCGTCCCGTCCACCACTCCGGGCGCTGGAACCGACCCTGCCGACAACAATCGTGATGTTGTCTGGTATGGCGACGATGACGAGTCCGAAGAGTTCGACGTGATTCACATGGACACCAAGAGCACCGAACCGTTGTGGCTCGACAGCATGAACGTGTCCGACGAAATCACGTTGAAGGGCAACATTCCGGCTGGCTCCCAGTACGAGGCCGAATTGTGGCGCACAAGCAAGGATGGCAACGTCCGTAAGGACGCGGCCACCAAGCAGGATGATTCCGACCATAATGGCATCGCCTCCGAAAAGGTCGCCACCACCGGTCGCGTAAACATTCCGTCCAAGGCCATCGGCGCCCACCTCAATGGTGTCACCTTCCGCTCCAAGAGCGTGAAGAATCCGGGTGTCGGCTCCTACATCTGGCGTGTGAAGATTTACACTCCGGAAATGCCTCACAAGGATGGCAACGGCGTGGGCACTGGTGGAGACACCAGCATGAACTCCGCATTCGGTGTCATCACCAAGGAGTGGATGACCGCCGCCAAGGCCACCACCGACGCCGATGACTCCCAAGCCGGTGACTACTGGCAGAACGCCACCGCCAAGCAGAAGGGCAATGGCGACGGTTACGCCGACCGTTGGCTCCTGTTCGACGGCAAGAACATCGCATCCGAGAAGTTCGAGGTCGTGAAGCTGACCACGAACGTGACCGGAACCCCGAACATCCACACCAGCGAAGGCGAGCATTACGTCGATGTCACCAACGGCAACGATGTGAACGATAAGCTCACCATCACCGGTTATATGCTCAAGGACTACAAGGTCGCGTTCAAGCTGTACAAGCAAGCCGAGAATCAGACCGCCGACAAGGACACCGTCGTCAAGACCCTTGACCCGGTTGCCCTGACCGAAGCCCAGAAGACCCTCGACTCCGCTTCCGTACATCTGACTGACCCCGCCGACTACTACTGGCAGTGGGTGTTCACCAAGCCGGACGGCACCGCCTTCCAGCCTGACAACATCAACCCGGCAGTCTCCGATAAGCGCATCAAGGACGAGTCCTTCCACGCCGTCCGCGTGACCACCAGCACCTACAAGTGGGCTTCCAAGAACGGTACCGTTCAGGATGTCGCACGACTCGAAGGCCACCTGCCTGAGAACGCGACGCTCACCTTCGAGATGCATGATTACGCAACCGGCAAGAAGGTCGCCTCCACCAAGTCCGCCACCCTCAAGGAACTGGGCTTCGACAAGTCCAGCATCGACCAGCAGTTGACCAGCCCGAGCCTCAAGGTTCCGGACGCAATCGACTACTACTGGGTTGAGGTTCTGAACCTGCCGAAGGATGACCAGAACACTCCGTTGCACACCGGCAAGGACAAGGTCAAGAACGAGTCCTTCCGTTCCATCGAAGCGCAGACCGATATCGCCACCGAACGTTATGTGGGCACCGTGGTCAAAGACCATGCCGACCTGACCAACGTGAAGTGGAAGCAGTCCGGCGACATCCGCGACGATTTGGCCCAAGGATTGGACGCACGCTGGTTCCTGTACAAGCAGGGCGACGGCGATGTGAAGACCGATAAGAAGATTTTCACCGGCGACTACGTACATCTGGCCAGCGGACAGACCGAAGCCTACGGCCCCGAACACAAGATGGACGAGGTGGGCGACTACTACTGGGTCATCGAAATCAGCGACCCGAGCACGAATCACAAGGTTGTCAAGCTGGGAACCCAGCGCGACCCGCGTGAATCGTTCCGCATCGTAAAGGCTTCCTCCGAAGCTCAGGTGGCACAGCAGGTCAACAAGCCCACCAAGGACACCGTGACCATCACCGGACATCCGGCAGAAGGCACTCTGGTCTCTTGGAACCTGTACAAGACCAATACTGCCGACGACGACGATTATCTGATTGACAAGACTGAGCAGCAGCAGGGCGAGAGCGAAGGCTCCGACGATACTGACGCCGATGCCGAACCTCAATCCGATAACGGCGAAGCCTCCGACAGCATGCTCGTCGCAAGCTATCAGACCCCGGCTGATGGTGCTCACCTCATCACCGCCGAGGAAGCCGCCGAAGCGTTGAAGAACGGCAAGGTGACAGTGGAAAGCCCCGAGTATACTCCGACCGAGGTTGGCGAATACTACTGGGTGTTCAGTCTGACCAGTCCGACGAAGAACCTCGCCGGTGACGGACAGCCGAACAAGCCGCAGAACGATAAGGACACCAGCCATCTGGAGTCCGAGGACTTCTTCACCGACCGCGCCCATGTGGCCGATGAGACCGTCCAGATTATCGACGCGACCACCAAGACCAAGCCGCTGGGACACGTCGGGGAGAAGTTCCATGACACCGTGCTCCTGCAAGGACGCGTGCCGGAAGGCTCTCAGGCGGACGCCACCCTCTACCGTCAGGTGGACGGCGACGATTCCAGCAAGGATGAGGAGGTTCTGACCACGAAGCGCACCACGCTCTCCGAAGGTCAGGCGTTCGCGGACTTGGAGGATGTGACCGTTGACAAGGTTGGCGTGTACTACTGGCGTGAGCACGTGTACGTGCCGACCAAGCACACCACCACCGCAGACCACGACAAGAAGGTGGAAGTCGAGAAGACCCCGACCATCACCGGAAAGCCTCGCGTGAGCAACGAGACCGTCAGCGTGGTCAACGTGACCACCACCACCCACCGTCTGGAAGAATCCGGCATCAAACTTCAGGACAAGGCGAAGATTGAAGGCAACGTCGTTGACGGCTCCTACATCATCTTCACCCTGTGGAAGCAGTCCGATGGCGACGACTCCAGCAAGGACGAGAAGGTGTTCACCAGCGACAAGGTGATGCTCAAGGCCGGTCAGAAGGAAGCCGACTCCCCGACCTACGAGGTCAAGGAGACCGGAACCTACTACTGGCGTGAAAGCATCTACAATCCGGTCGAGGACACCGACATTCCGCCGTGCGTCCCGCCGACCGGAAACACCGACGAAGACCATCCGTGCGACACTCCGGTTCATACCGAGAAGCCGCGCACGCCGGGTGAAACCACCGACGTGGTGAAGGTCGCGACCAAGGCCCAGAGTAACGGCACCGCCACCAAGCCGGTCAAGGATACCGCCCTCATCGAAGGCAAGATTCCGAACGACGACTACGAGCTGGTGTTCGAACTGTGGAAGCAGAACGGCAACGATGTGAAGGACGACCAGAAGGTCGCCACCACCGACGCCGTGAACGTCCCGCAGAACGCGACCACGGTCGATTCGCCGGAAGTCACCCCGTCCGACGCTGGAACCTACTACTGGCGTGAGAAGCTGGTGGAGAAGTCCACCAAGCGGCTCGTCCACTACGGTGAGGCCCGTGTTCCGGGCGAGACCGTAATCGTGGGCGAACTCGCCAAGACCGGTATCGCAAGCGGCTTCATCATTCCGCTCATCGGAATGCTTGCAGTGCTTGGACTGGGATTGGCGGTCGTTTCCGAAGGAAAGCGTCGCATCGCTTCCCTCTCGAACGGCGCTCATCTGTCCGGCTCCACGAAGTGACGGACTGAACCGGTAGGGGAGGGCCGATAGGGTTCCTTCCCTACACCGCCTAGTTTGGGGAGGTGGGAGAGCATGACTCCCCGCCTCCCCAAACTTTTCTTTGAAGGTCTTTAACATAGAAAGAAAAAATACGGAAAGAGGATACATGCGTAAACCTATCGCCCTGCTTGCGGCAGGTTCGATGATGCTCATGCCGCTATTGGGGGCAACGAGTGTCGTGCTGACACCCGTATCGGAGGCTTATGCCGAAACCGCCGATAGCACCGCAAGCGACTATCCGGAAGGTGTCACAGCCTATCTGGACGGTACACGGCTAGCGAGCTTCGACCCCTCCGGAAACGGAGTATATGACGCGACGGGACAAACTGTGGAACTGTCCGGTGTGCCCGACGATTGGACGGTGCAATGGAGAAGCATGGTCAATGGAATCACCAACAAGGATTCCATCATGTACATCCTGTCCAACGGTTCCACCACCTATCGTTACTGGTTCGATGGGGCTGACGGCGCGGTTCATACCGTCGAAGAGCTTCACGGCATGACAATCACTTTGAACGGTCAGGCTGTGGACGGCGACATCACCAAGGGATTCACCATCCACAACGTGACCGCCAGCGACATGAAGGGATATGAGAACACCCCATACGGTTGGGTGCTCGACGGTGATTCCGAAGACGACCACTACACGTACACCGCCCATCCAGAGGATTCGGACACGCCAAGCGTCCAATACACGTTCATGTATGACGACACCCGACCCCACGACAGCATCAATTCGTTGAGGAACCTGAAAGCGTATCTGACCGTTGACGGCAGCGCCGTGAAAGGATTCGACTACACGCTCGCCAACACCGACACCATCGCCATTCCAATGAACACCGACGTGCGTCTGGAAGGCGTACCGGACGGCTGGAAAGTTGACTACAACAATCCTTCCACCGGGAAACTGAACCGCGTATACACGCTGACCGGCCCCTGTGGGGACACGTTCACCTACATCTTCCATCCGACTTCGGATTACAAAGGATACTATTACATCGACCAGCTCCAATACGTCCGGGCATTCGCTGACGGGGAACTGGTTGACGGATTCGACTACAAGGGAGGCGCATGGAGTTTCCCTGAAACCACCAAGAACGTCGAAATCGCAAACGTACCAGACGACTGGAACACTCAACGTACCGTTAATGGCAACATCATCACCTACGTGGTATCCAGTCCGAACAATTCCGTCTCTGTCACCTACGTGTTCAACATCGCCAAACATCAGGCAAGTCTGGACGAACTGGCGAATGTGAAAGCCATCGTAGGCGGCAACTATGTTTCCGGATTCAACCCGAAACAGTCCGGTATCTACGAATACGAAGACGGTCAAGGAATCGCCATCGTCAACGTGCCGTCCGGATGGACTCAGACCACAACCGACGGTGACGGATATAAGGTGTATACGTTGACCAGTGGAGACCTTTCGGTGTCCTACCGTTTCAACAAGCATGTGAAAACCTATTCGGTGGACGAGCTTGCCAAAGTGTCAGCTTCTACCGACGACGGCGTGGTTCAGGATTTTAAGCCGATGGAGTCCGGCACCTACACCATTGGAGAGCACGCTACCGTGTGGATTACCGGCGTGCCCGACGGTTGGGATACCAAATCGTCCGACAATGATATGACCTACACGGTGACTAGTCCCGACGGGAAAATCAAAGTCGTCTACACGTTCAAACATGCGAAGCACCAGTATTCCGCTTCCGAATTGAAGAACGTCACCGCAAAACTCCCCAACGGAGACTACCTCAACGGCTTCGACCCGGTCTCCGGTGGTGAATTCACCGTACCGATGGGAAACAAGAACGTGACCATCGGTCATATTCCGAACGGGTGGAACCTCACCAAGAACAATGGACTGTCCTACACGCTAACCAGCAATGATGGGGAAGTGTCCGTCTCCTATAAGTTCCATGCGAAGAACGGCCATACGGTAGTCTTCGACACTGATGGAGGAACCACTGTCGAATCCCAAACCGTCGAGGATGGGGGAACTATCACACCACCCGACGACTATCCGTCCAAGACCGGCTACCGTTTTAAAGGCTGGTATAAGGATGGTGTCCCATACGATTTCACGCAACCTGTCTATGATGATGCGGTAATCACAGCCAAGTGGACGGTAAACACTTACGAAGTGTATTTCGACGCCGGAGCCAGTGACGACTGGTATCCTATGCAGACCATCGCATATGGCGATAAGGTCGTCAAGCCGGTTGACCCGACTTTGGACGGTTACGATTTCGACGGATGGCTGTTGGATGGCAAGGCATACTCGTTCGACACTCCTGTCACCGCCGACATGACCTTGACCGCGTCTTGGAAGACCGCGCAGGTGAAGACGCATACGGTGACTTTCACCGGTGCGGGCGATGATTTCACCCAAACCGTGGCGGATGGTTCCTCGGCCACCGTTCCAACGGTTCCCTCCAAGAAAGGCTACACGTTCGCCGGATGGTATTCCGGAGACTCCCTGTACGATTTCACCACGCCCGTCACGGATGATTTGACTGTGGAAGCCCATTGGACGAAGAACACGTATACGGTCAGCTTCGACTCCAATGGCGGAAGCGACGTGGACTCCCAGCAGGTGGAATACAAGGATACGGCGTCCCAGCCGGACAATCCGACATTGGACGGCTACACGTTCCAAGGTTGGACTCTTGACGGCGACCCGTATGACTTCAACACTCCAGTCACATCCAGCATCACGTTGAAGGCACTATGGTCTAAGAACACGCCAGTAGCCAAGAAACATACGGTCACATTCGACAGTGGCAAGGGAAGCAAGGTCGATAGTCAAACCGTCAAGGAAGGCGACCCCGTGTCCAAACCGGACAATCCAACCCGTGAAGGATACACGTTCAACGGTTGGCTGTTGGCTGGAGACCCGTATGATTTCACCACTCTCGTCATGCAGGATTTGACGTTGACGGCCTCTTGGACGAAGAACAAGAGCACGTACACCGTGAAGTTCGATTTGAACGGGGGAGACGGCGATATCGCAGACCAGAAGGTCAAGGAAGGCTCCACCATCGACCGGCCAGACAATCCGACCCGTGAAGGCTACACGTTCATGGGATGGCAGTATGAGGATTCCGACTGGAACTTCCTGAACACCGTCACATCCAACATGACATTGACGGCGCAATGGAAGCGCAACGAGGTCAAGAAGTATACGGTCGCTTTCGACACTGCGGACGGCACCAGCATCGACCCGCAGACCATCAAGGATGGTGGCAAGGTTTCCAAGCCGGACGACCCGACCCGTGAAGGCTACGAGTTCAAGGGATGGACTCTGAACGGCGTTGACTACGATTTCACCGCTTCGGTGAAAGCCGACCTCGTTCTGACAGCCGTATGGACTCCCGTCAAGCCGAAGACCTACACTATCACGTTCGACACCGATGGAGGAACCGTAGTCCCCTCCCAGACGGTGAAGGACAAGGGAACGGCGACCGAACCTACCGCCCCAACCAAGACCGGTTACGAGTTCAAGGGTTGGCTGTTGGATGGGAAAACGTATGATTTCGCCACGCCCGTCACCAAGGATGCGACATTGAAAGCCAAGTGGGAGAAGACAAAGGTCGAATCCTACACGGTGGCGTTCGATTCAGCGGACGGAAGTGATGTGGCGTCCCAGACGGTCGAACAAGGCAAGACCGCCGTCAAACCTGACGACCCGACCCGTGAAGGATACACATTCCTCGGCTGGTATGCGGGAGATGCCGCATACGATTGGGATACTCCGGTCACAGGCAACCTCATTCTGACCGCGCACTGGCAGAAGGATGAGCAACCCCAGCCGAAGACCTACACGGTCACGTTCGACTATCAGAACGGCAGTCCGTCCGATGCTCGCACAGTGTCCGAGGGGAACACCGTCACCCCACCGGAAAATCCGGTGCGAGACGGCTACGACTTCCAAGGATGGGTTGGTATCGACGGTTCCGAATTCGATTTCGAACAGCCGATTACCTCTGACACTCTGGTGAGCGCCAAGTGGAAGAAGCATGAAGACCCGAAGCCGGTCATGCACACCGTCACGTTCAACTCGAACGGAGGCACGAGCATTGACCCGCAGACGGTTCAGGACGGGTTGACCGTCCGCCGTCCGGCAGACCCAGTGAAGAACGATTACGTGTTCGACGGGTGGTATCTTGACAACAACCAGTATGATTTCAACAAGCCAATTACCGGTGACATCACGCTGACCGCAATCTACCATCGCAAACCGATACCACAGCCGAACACGTACACCGTGCGTTTCGACACCGGTGAGGGAAGCAAGGTTGACCCGCAGACCATCATTGAAGGCAAGACCGTCATCCGTCCGGCAGACCCGAGCATGGACGGTTATGACTTCCAAGGATGGCTGTTGGACGGCAAGGATTATGATTGGAACACTCCAATCACCGGCGACATGACTCTGACCGCATCGTGGAAGAAGCATGAGGAACCGAAGCCCGTCACCCATACGGTCAGCTTCTACACCGATGGTGGGAACACGGTCGCACAGCAGACCGTGAATGATGGCGAGACCGTCACGGTACCGGATACGCCAACCAAGAACGGATACACGTTCTCAGGGTGGACGCTGAACGGCGAACCATACGATTTCAACCTTCCCGTCACAGCCGACATCACCTTGAAGGCCACATGGGTTGAAAACCAGAAGCCCCAGACGAAACGCCACACGGTCACATTCGACACGACCGGAGGGTCTGAAATCGGCCGGCAGACCGTCGATGAGGGGGAGAAAGCCATCCAACCCGCAAACCCCACCCGTGAAGGATACGACTTCCAAGGCTGGTTGCTGAACGGACAAGCCTATAATTGGAACACTCCAATCACCGGCGACATCACCCTCACCGCATCGTGGACTGAGAAAGCCCCGACCATATTCACGGTCGCGTTCAATACGGGCGGCGCTTCCAACATCCCATCTCAAAAAGTCAAGGAAGGTGATAAGGCCGCACGTCCGACCGACCCGAAGCGTACCGGATACACTTTCACCGGATGGCAGTTGAACGGCAAGGACTATGATTGGAACACCCCAATCACCACGGATATCATTCTGACCGCCACATGGCAGAAGAACGAAACTCCAAAACCGGTCTTCTACACCGTCAAATTCGATACCGGCAACGGTTCGAAGATTGACCTGCAAACCATCCAACAGGGAGGAAAGGTCAAGAAGCCCGCAGACCCGACCCTGAACGGTTACAAGTTCGTCGGATGGCAGTTGGATGGCAAGGACTATGATTTCAACACTGCGGTATCCAAGGATATGACTTTGACCGCAGTGTGGGAAGCCAATACCCTGCCCCCGACCGTCAAGAAGCATACCGTGACAGTGACCTTGTATGACGGCAAGACCGAACGTTACGAGGTCAAGGATGGTGAGAAGCTGACACTTCCATCCAATCCAACCCGCGACGGATACGTGTTCGACGGTTTCATTGACAAGGACGGCAACGTCTACGACATGAGCAAGCCTGTGGTCAAAGACCTGACATTGACCTGCGTGTGGAAGAAAGCCAACGGCATCTCCTCCGACAAGGACAAGGAGATTGCCGACGCATCCACCAACGGAACCGTTGACAATGGCAAGCAGGATTCGGACTTCCATAATCCGCTCGCCAACACCGGCGCTCCCGTCTACGGTCTGGCCGTCGCGGCTGTCATCGCGGGAATTGGCGGCATTGGAATACTGCTCGCTCGACTGCGCGGCAGAAACAACTGACGGATAGTCTGACAGAAGCCCCTTGGCCTGTTTTGGGCTGAGGGACTTCCTTTTTACTTGAGAAGACTATATAATTCTCTAGTAGATTTACTAAAAGAAAGGTTTTAGTTATGACTGTCACGGCACCGGTAGACACTATGGTTCCCATCAGCGACTTCAGTAATGGCAAATCCGCCGCCGCGTTCGCCAAAGTAAAGGACAATAATCCGGTAACAGTATTGAAGAACAATCGTCCGGCCTTTTTTGTAATCTCGCCGGAAGATTACAGGCAAAGCCAAGAGAACAGCCAACATGTGGCGCAGTTGGAGAACGTGGTCAATGAGCTAGTTAACGCGGAGGCGCGTCGTGAGGCATTGGAAGGGGAATACGTGTTCTCTTCGTCCAACGTTGACGAACTGATGGAGTTTCTGAACAGCGATGACTGACATTAAAAAGAAAGTCTACGTCACCAGCTCTTTTAAGAGAGACTATAAGAACCTGAGCAAAAGACATACCGACCTGTCGTCTCTGAATGAGGTGTTCGAAGCTCTGTTGTCCAACGATAGAGACGTTCTGGATACTAAATATCGAGACCACGCGTTGGTTGGTCAATGGAAAGGGTTCAGGGAACTGCATGTACGTAAGGACGTGTTGCTCGTGTACAGGGTGGCGGGGTTTTCTATCACGGTAATTGCCGTCAGACTATCGTCTCACGACGAGCTGTTCTCTCGACTGACTACCGCGAAGGACATTCGTAATTATCTTCGAGAGACGGAAGAACTGCTTAGGGAATTAGAAGAAAGAAACAGTAGTCGATTCCGTTGAGAATGTCTTACAACTAGTTCCTTATCTCCACGACATTTTCCTGACCTTGCAACAATATCTGCTATACTGGGATAGTTCACAAAATCTAATGAAAGGCCCACACATGCCAATCCCAACCACGACCCTCGAAGGCCGACTTACCGACGACCCGCAACGCAACCAGCGCAACCCCAATCTGGTCGAATTCTCCATTGCGGAAGGCACTCGCTATCAGGACAAACAGACCGGCGAATGGAAGGACGGTTCCACGCTATTCGCACGATGCAAAGTATGGGATGCAACGCTCGGCAACAACATCATGAACACACTCCGTAAAGGCATGGACGTGGTGGCGTTGGCCGACGTGAAGCAGAACAGTTGGACTGACCAGCAGACCGGACAGAAGCGTTCGATGGTGGAATTCACAGTCACCAACATCGGTGTCGGACTCCGTCACGCGACCGCGCAGGTCATGCCGAATCCGAAACGCAACGGCGGATACGACGGCGGCAACCGTGCCAACACCCAGCAGAACAATGGTCAGATGTTCCAAAATCCAAACAATCCGCCAGTGTTCCAAAATCCAAACAATTACGGTGCCGACAATTTCCAGCCAGCCGCATCCAACGACCCGTGGGGCGCTCCGATGGGCAATCTGGCACCGGCGTCGCAGAACGACGAGCCGGAATTCTAGTATTTAAAAGCGCGGGGTCATGCGTTTTAAGCATAGACCCCGCGTTCTTTTTGCCTTAATCATAGGAGATAAAATAATGGGCAAACCCGGTCGCAAACCAATGGATATTGCCGGTCAACGTTTCGGAAAACTCACGGCGGAAAAGTATGTTCCCAATACTAAAAAAGGTTCCTATTGGTTATGCTCTTGCGATTGCGGCAATAGCGTCGTCGTATCTTTAGGTAATCTGAAAAAAGGCAATACAAAAAGCTGTGGGTGTCTTTCTAAAAAAGGAAAACCTTACGGGGAACGGCCACGAGAAAAACGTAACGAGCTTTCGTCCACTTCTAAGGGGAGACGCCGGAGAGCAGATGAGTTGTGCGGAAAACAATTCGGACGTTTGACCGTATTAAGTTTTCAAGGCGTCAACAAGAACCATCACTCCGTCTACTTATGCCGGTGCTCTTGCGGGAAAACAGTCTCAGTAGTTAGAAATGCCCTAACTACGGGGAACACTAGAAGTTGCGGGTGTTTTGAAGTTCAAAGGACTCGGGAAACCCGACTTAAACATGGTGACGCTTCTGAAAATTCTCCGTATGTTAAGCTTTTTCACTCGTGGAAACTGATGCTTGACCGTTGTAGCAATCCCCGTAACGTTTCTTATTCTCATTACGGGAAAAGAGGTGTTCAGGTCTGCGATGAATGGAAGGAATGGGAAATCTTCAAAAAATGGGCTATTGACAATGGGTGGAAAGCGAACGCTGGATTATCCCTCGACAGAATAGATGTTGACGGGAACTATGAACCGGATAATTGCAGGTGGACGGATGCCAAGACGCAGTCTAATAATAAAAGGAAAAGCATACGAGTCGTATATGGTGACAAACGTATTTCATTGTATGATTGGGCGAGAATAAAGGGAATTTCTTTAGAAGAAGCAAAAGGAATGTTCTCCCCAAATATATTGGAGAACCCACCTCAACTATTAGAAGAAAAGGACGACAACGTGGAAAAGAAAAAAATCACAAAGATTTCCGACGGAATGAAAATCGGGTATTTAACCGTACTTCGACCCAATGGGAAAGACAGGTACGGTCATGTCGTCTATCTTTGTCGTTGCGTGTGTGGCAGGGAGAAAAATGTTCTGGTTTCCAATCTAAGGAATGGTAGTGTCAAAAGCTGTGGGTGCATGAGAAAACAGCTCATATCCAAAGCTAGGACAAAACACGGGGATAGTATTAAAAGCTCTCCATATTATCGGTTGTATAGGGTTTGGGACGATATGATTCACCAGCGTCGGATTGAATCATATGAGGAACGGGAACTTATTCCCGTTTGCAAAGACTGGTCTGTATGGGCGTCTTTTAAGGAATGGTCTTTAGCCAATGGGTATTCGAAGGATAAAAAGTTAACGAGAATTTCATATCGTAAAGGCTACGAACCGGATAATTGCGTTTGGCGTTCTGAGGGTGAGTATGTTTTGCATAAGTTTTAATCAAAGATTGGAAACATTTTATGTATGGTTCTTTAGTTGACGCCGATAGCAGCGATTATGTCAGAAAAGAAATATGGGCAGTCCCCGTCCATAAAAAATCCAAGCAGATAAGAGGATACTAAATGCGCGTGCAACATTACAATCCAAATCCCGTCCCCCAACCGAAAGATGCCTACGAATGGCGCGTTTTCCTGTTCAGCCACTTGGATAAGCCAGTACCATTGAATTGGAACAGCAACTCCCAACATCAAAGGAAAAACAAGTGGCGTCGATAAAAGTATTCGTGGGAAACACGATATATCCGGTGGAAATATATAAAGGCCAGCATATAAGCTTCTACTATCTTCCAGCCGGTGAGCATACCGCGCCCGGACGCGAGGAACAGGTTCAGAAAGCCACTTTGGAGAATGAGTCCGGCAGAACCATCAACGTGACTTGGGAGGCTGTCGGCGGCTTGTTTAAGAACAAGATTGTGACCAAGCATGCTCCTCTGCTTCGCCGTATGATGGGCGCTCCGGACACCTACCAGTTTGACAAGTGCATTGGTGGACCGCAGTTCTTCTCCGCGCAGGAAGAAGCGGAGTGTTAAATTGGGTTCACCTGCACATAAAGCGGCTCCAACTAGAGTCATGCAACGTCGGCGTAGGCTGTTCCAACGGCGTATCGCGGTTTGTTTGTTGGCTGGAATGTTCGCCGCCGCCGGTACGTCTATGCTTGTGTTGAAGCCAACTCCCAGCGCTTACGCTGAGGCTAAGCCGTTTGATACGAGTACCGCTACTACTCGAAGCACGTTGACTGAAACCAGTGCGGCGTCCCGTAGCGCGTCCCGTGAAGAGTTGAAGGATTATAAGGCCACGAGCAATGATGGAAGTTGGAGCATGTCTGACTCCGATGGTGTGACCGGCGAACTGACTGCTATCAGTGCGGATAATCCGGTGGTTAAATCGTTGATTAACGGTCGTGACGAGGGGCAGACTCCTGACGGTTTCAATCCGAATCATGCGACCGGAGACACGGGTAACGCCTACGAGTTTTCGCAATGCACTTGGTGGGCTTACGTGCGCCGCCACCAGTTGGGATTGCCCGCTGGCTCCCACATGGGTAATGGTGCCGACTGGGCGAACACGGCCCGTAAACTCGGATATTGGGTTGACAACACTCCCCGTGTCGGTGATGTGATTTGCTTCCAACGTGGACAATACGATTCAGACCCCACGTATGGTCATGTGGGGATTGTCGAAAACGTTGTCGCGGATGGTTCCATCACCACGTCCGAATGCGGTAGCGCATACAATGGCAAACCGTTCAGTCGCACTTTCACTGCGGAACAGGCGTCCCAACTGCAATTCATCCACTACTGACCGGAAGGACAACATTCCATCCAAAATGAAAATGGAAATAGGCAAACCACAGTCAGACGGTTCCGTTGTCGTCACAATGACTCCCCAAGGCGCGATAACAGGCCATGAGTTCGTGAAAGCCAGAGGTGGCACACCCTACCGGCTCGACACCGGCGGGGATGGAATCTTCGACCCATTCCAAGAAGACGGAAAGAACAGCAAAAGCCCATCGAAGAAATGATTTGCGGCACAGAAAGCCGCCAGAAGGGAAAGATGTAAACCATGTTGAATAAGGAAACAGCGCAGGAAATAAGCGAACTGTGCGTTGAGAAAATCGATTGGACGATAGTCGGCATTGAAGGTGGCACCGTAACCATCTTCACCGGCAAGGACAGGTATTACGCGTCCTACGGTACCGAAGGTAGTGACCCCATCACGGAGACGAGCAAGTCAAAGGAACCCGGCAACGCGAGGTGGTTTGAACGGGACGGAACCGTGTCCTCCGACCATCCGGTAATCTGCACGGTGAGCGTGCATGACGGGAAGGCTGAGACGGACGTTCGTCACATGCCGCCCATGTTCGATGAGGAAGCCTACGAAGCTGTTGCCAATATGGAACTTGATAGGAAATTCGTCCACGATGAAAGTGGAGAGGATTATTGGCCGGATTGGCCGAAGGACACCATCAAGGCATGGCAACAGTTCCGGGATGAGATTGAAGACATTCCGGAAGACTACAAATACGTTCTATTTGAGGTCGAGCCGAGCACGCAGAAACTTCTGTTCGCCTTGTCGGAAATCACCGGAATACACTATCTGTCTGAAATTCCACTCACCATCAAAGTACTGCCCGAGGATGCGAAACAAGTCCGATTCAGCATTCCCGAAAGCGAAGCGAAAATGTGGTGGGATGTTCGCGCCCGCAGTTGGGATAGCCGTTTCATCATATGTACCCACCAGTGGCCGTTCCACAAGAAAGGACAATTGATGTACACCATCATCGACCGGAAGCGTAACATTCGCGGCGCATGCACCTATCTGGGTGGCGGGGCGAGCAAGGACGGCACGTATACGGACGCGGAATGCGCGGAACTCATCAGCCGACTATCCGACCCGAAGGACGAAACCCAAGTCAGCTACCGCAACTACGTGCCCTTGCGACTCGTGGAATACCGGTAGAAATTAAAAGAAAGGAGCCGAATATGGGAACCGACATCACCGTAACCCAATTGGGCAGTCCCGCCGACCCCACCTATCTCGTCCGCCGTGGCGACGAATTCTGGAGCGAATGGCATTTAAGCCGTTCCGAAGCCCAACGATTGGCCTCTGAACTAAGGAGCATGGGACTTTGAGGTTGAGCAATAGAAACAGCATTCACTCCCTCATGCTCGTGCTTTCACTGTGCGCGAACTGTCTGATGGCATTGCCCGCCACTGCGATGGCATACCCTCCATCAAACAACGCCGTATACTCCGTGCGTTCGTTCCCCGCTACCACGACCACGCGCCGAGACCTGACCCGCGAAAGCGTCAGCACCGACGTGCAGTCGGACAGCGATTGGGGTGGTATCGAAAACCTAATTGTCCCGCAGACGAAGTCCCAAGCCGAGAAAGATGCCGAAGCGAAAGCCCAACAGGAAGAGGAGACCCGCAAACAGGCACAGGAACAGGCGGCACGACAAGCCCAAGCGCAAGCTATCCAACAGGAGGAAGCCAGCAGGCGTGCGGAACGAACCGTCATCACTCCCCCAGCGTCCAAAACCGGACAGGCCGTGGCAGAATATGCGATGCAGTTCAGCGGATACCCATACGTGTACGGCGGCAACCAGCCATCAGGCTGGGATTGTTCCGGATTCGTCCAATACGTGTTCGCGCAATTCGGTGTCAGTCTCCCCCACCAGTCAGGCAGTCAAATGAGCGTCGGTTCGCCCGTGGCATCATTGGCGGAAGCCCAACCGGGTGATATTCTCGCCAACGGTTCGCACGCCGCCATCTACATTGGCAACGGCATGGTCATGAACGCCATGAGTCCAAGCCAAGGCACTGGAGTCGCACCGGTCAGCATGGTCATGTACGGAAGCTACGCAATCAGACGAATCGTCTGAAAAATTCCTCCCTATCGTATTTTTTGGTTTCCTATTGTTCCGACGAAAAAATACCTTAAGCTGGAAAACAAAAACCCCAAAAATGAAAGGCTTTCCGACATGAGCGACCCTAATTTCCCTCCACAGCAGTACCCAAATCCCAGTCAGAGCCAGCGGGCACAATACGACCAGCCGCGACAGCAGGTCTACCAACAGCCGCAGTATACGCAACCGCAAGCTAACCCATATGCGACCGGCCAACAGTATGCTCAGACCCCTCAATACGGTCAACCCCAATATCAGCAACCGCAGTATGCGCAATACCAGTATGGTCAGCGACCGTATGTGAATCCGCAACCTGCCGACACGGGGTCGTTCGGATGGGCGGTATTGGGATTCTTCTTCCCTATCGTCGGACTCATCCTATTCTTCATCTGGAAGACGGAGAAGCCGGTGAGTGCGAAACAGGCCGGAATGGGAGCGTTAGCATCAGTCATCTCCACCGTGGTTCTATGGATTCTGCTCATAGTGTTCGCCGCAATGGTTGGAAGCGCCGTAACATATTGAGCCTGACAGCCCGCCCAATTTTTTTGATAAAAAACCTGCTATCCAGTAATAACAACCTTGCTGTACTTTATGGTGAATGTTGGAAGCCGACAGTCGGTTTCCACCCAAAACGAGGCTAAAGGATTGGGATGAAGGAAAATTTCATTCCAATCCTTTCCCTACCCCCCTACAAGCAAGGAGATAATCCAAATGACCATGCCGCAACAGCCGCAAGTCAACGTGAATATCAGCCAGCCGCCACTGCCGCCACAGCAGCCCCCAGTCCGGCAGAGCAATCTCCGAACCAAACGCAGCCTACTCAAATACGTGCTCCTCGGCCTCATCACATTAGGCATCTACGACATCTGGCAGATGAGCGAAGTCGGTGAAACCCTGAACCTCATCGCCACCCGACGTGACGGCAAACGCACCATGCACTACTGCTTCATGTTCTTCCTCGTCGGCTGGCTGACCCTTGGCATCGGCTGGCTTGTCTGGTTCCACAAGCTCAGCTCCCGCATCGGCACAGAACAGGCCGCACGTGGACTACCGGTCACCGTCACCGCCGCAACCTACTGGCTGTGGAACATTCTCGGCTCCCTCATCATCGTCGGGCCGTTCATCTACACATACAAGCTTCTGCACGCCATGAACGACCTGTGCGCCGACTACAACGCGCGAGGCTGAACCTCAAGAAAGGAAAAACTATGACAACGTTTATTCTCGGACTTTTTGTCGGATGTCTTCTAGGCATGATTGTCATGAGCTTGTGCAGCGTATCCAAACGTTCGGATGAGGCAGCGGAACACGTTCTCCCGTCTGACGGGGAGAAAGAGACCACGCGTTGAACGGACGGGTCGAAATCATCCAGCAATGCGCCCGCACAGCTCTCCCCTGCATACTCGTATTGTCCACACTGGCCGTCTCCCCCTCCATATCGGCCGCGCCCGCGACGGGAAGCATTCCGGTTGGACAGTCAGCCACGCAAGTGTTGAGCACACTGACCATCGGCACGAAATCCAATGTGTCGTCCGACCGCAAAAGCCACCAGTGGAACAAGGTTGACGAAAAATCCGGCAACTACACTACGCGCGACCTCGTGTTGGAACGCGACATGAACAACGTGACCTTCAACAGTCGCGGCAACGTGAAGTCGGGCGCCCTGCTGGAACCATACACGGGTAAAACCATCCACTTCCAACGCGGCACGTCCAACAAGACCGAAGGTGGAAGCGCGTCCAACCGCGACGGCGGCATCCAAATCGACCATGTGGTCGCCTATGCGGAAGCGTACCGTTCCGGCTTGGACAAGCTCGACTTCCAACAACGTGACACGTACTATAACGACCCGGACGTTCTGCTCGCGTCCCAAGCGGAAGCCAACAACGTGAAAAAGGACGGAACCATAGCCGAATGGGAGCCATCCAATCAAGCATTCCAATGCGATTACGCTAGTCTGCAAATCGGCATCAAAGCCAAATATGGGCTGATGGTAGACCAGAAGGAGCATGATAAGCTTGCACAAGTATTGGCTTCTTGTCCAACTGAAACCATCATTTCCACCAGTCAGGTGAAACAACGGTTAACCAGTGGGACATCAGAGGGGAACAATACAGGCACCGCCAACAATAATACGACCGGTGGCAACAGTCAGAACAGCCAATACAACGGTTCTACCAACAGTAAGAACAATTCGCATACAACGAACAAACACCACACCACCACAACTAAGAAGAACTGGGTCAAAAACCTATTTAACGGACTCCTAAAACGATTCTTCTAGAACAGCCATGAACACAAGTAGTCCCGCCATTCACTTTCGGTTGACATCCTCCCCCGCCTGAAGGCGGGGGATTCCTACGCTGTTCGGCTTAATGA